>Ga0081455_10008582_pt1 | contig 10607 bp, 8 predicted proteins | sample TabmetS3T2R1_FD_70207 | JGI IMG/M metagenome (GOLD analysis project Ga0081455, IMG submission 70207) | Tabebuia heterophylla rhizosphere microbial communities from the University of Puerto Rico - S3T2R1 | ecosystem: Host-associated > Plants > Roots > Rhizosphere ... | reverse complement strand
ATTGCATAACCTAGAGGAAGATCTAATGCTCTTGTAAGAACGTCTCCAAGTTTTCCAACCAGGACATTAAAATTAGTGGGATTTACCAGATCTTTCATCATTAGTGAATTTCAGTCTCCAATTCGAGTATACAATAGTATTGGAGTTCGACCTATATTATCTATACCAATCGAAACTTACGACAGACGTGGTCCAAAAGAGGTATTCACGAAATAAGGAGACTTCAAATTGCTAATTCTGATATTAATAAGCTTTTAAACTATGTGTTATTCAATCGTAGTATTTGTTTAGATACCAGCCATATCTCACATTGTGCAGTTAAGTTTTCCAATATGATAAGCATCGAAAGAATAGACAAGAAAAAATAAAAAAATAATTGTTGAAGATGAAGATATTTTAATTCTTTACAAAGATTTCCTTTCGAGGAAAGGATTGAGGTGGCTACGACGTTTCTGAATGGTGAAGAGATAATTAAAGAAATTAATAGAGTAACATATGAGATATATTTAATCGATTATAGATTACCAACTAATAATAACGGAATTGATGTTGCGATTGAAATTATAATTAAGTTCCCTTCAGCTCGTTTACTATTTATCACTGGCTATGAGCACTTACAAAGTGAGATTTCAAAAAACACAATTTTTATGGTAGGGCCTTTATATGAGGAGTTATTTTTTATAAGCTCAATTTGGTTTCCAACTGTGTAAATTAACAAAGATATCATGCCATATACTAACGGCAATTATATCGATATATCATCAAAAGCCTTCTCAAATTGACACAATAAATCAATATTTAAATAGAATTTTAGTGATTGACAGTTGTCATCTATTCTGATTGTAGGTGACCACTTCCGATTGGCTGGTACCACCTTGTTGTGACATCAGGCACCAGCCAATTACAAATTAATTTTTAAGCACAGGTTGAGATTTTAATTTTAATTTTCATTTGATTTCTTAATATCTTTATCAAGTTTCGCTACTTGCCTAATGCTGTCAATCTGAATATCATCACTCCCAGTTAGTAAACTGCTAATTTTAGGAGTTGCTTCCCTGCCAATACTAAGAGCTTTTTTTCCTCTTCGCAGAATAGAAATGCTCAACCCTATATTATTAAATACTGTACACACTTTTTTTGCGGCCTTGAGCTTTTCAAATAACCCAAGCTCGTTACTCTTTTGTTCCACGATGGCGGGAATAGAGGGATCTATGATATTAAGTAGCAACGTATTATCGTTAAAATCGAGGGCCAGCGCGTATTATCATTTACTTTTATCATTTACTTTTATGCTAATTTTCCCATTTGACCTCTTTACAATGGTCGCTAGACCGTCCAATATCGCTGAACTGTCATTTTTAACGAAAACGTTCTCTTCGGTCAATAGAAAGACCCAGTCAGAAAAATTTATTCCATTGTCTTTGATTTTTCGAGGAGTTGAGTAGATATTGTGAACTTGCCATTGATCTTCCATTTTGCACTACCTAATTCTTTACCTTCTGGTCCAGTTGCTTTCGGCATATCAATTTGTAAATTCTCAAAATCGTAAGTTACCTCCATATCCTTGCCTGTCAGCTTATCGATAATGTCTTTTACAACGTTAGACCAGTTCGAGATACTCCCATCTGTATTATTATCTTCGTTTGTGCCCTTTGAAGATTGCTCTTTCAAACTTTCCATATTACCTCTTATACCATATTTTATTTAACCCTTTTTCTGACATACGATCAAAAATTTTCTCAAAGTTACCTAACATGTCTTAAAATATCTTAAAGATCGCCTTATCGAGTAAAAAAACTAATTCTTTTCCAAATTTAATTATGTAATCTATCTTAATAAATTATCGCTCCAAAGGTAACGTCACAATAAAGGTAGCTCCACTGGAATCTCGGTTATTATAAGCTTCTATCTTACCATTATGCGTTTCAACAATGCTTTTTGAAATGTATAGTCCCAAACCAAGACCTTTGTCCGATTTTGTCTTAAATTTCGAAAATAGATGAGGAATTATTTCCGGGTCAATACCTGGACCACTATCCTTAATCCTGACAATTGCCTCGTTTGTATTATCTACCTGCTTCGCACTTATAGTAATTGTACCATGATCCGTAAACTTTATTGCGTTATTTAGTAGGTTTGCAAACACTTGAAATATCTTTTCTTTATCGGCTATTATATTGATTTTTCCAATTGGATTGAAATCAATTCTAACTTTATCTCTTTTATCTGAATCTACTTGTTGACTGATATCTTTAATCACATTTTGGATCTTTAAATTTAAATCAAAAACCGTCTTGTTAAGTTTCATAGTCTGAGACTCAATTCTTGCAATACTCAACATGTTCGTTACAAGAGAATAAAGTCTTTCAGCGTTTCGAGATATAGCCTCTTCATATTGTTTGTTCCTTTCGGGGAGAGACTTGAGCATTTCCGAATAGCCTATTATGGACTGAGAAGGTGTCCTTAATTCGTGGGCAGCAAGATCGATAAATTCCTTCTCCATTGCATCGTGTTCCTTCAATTTTTCATAAGCATCTAGGAGATTCTTGTTCGCTCCTCGCAACGATTCGTGTAAGTCTGCTTGTCTCCAAAGGGTATCAAATATAAATTTGTAAGACTCTGTTCTGGATTTGCTACTGTGAAAAGTAGCGAATCCTACAGCTTCTGTAAAATTTTCTTTACTATCATCCTTTACATCTATAATAAATAGTGATTCTCTATCTATTATTAAAAAGGTTGTTTTAATCATGTGAGTTTCTTTTATGGCAGGCACAATTGTTTTCATTTTAAATTTATAATTTGTAGCCAGTGATTCATTTTGGAAAAAATCCTCATCGATGAGGTCTTTATCATAGGTAGGAATTATTAAATTAACATTAACGTTCCTTTTTTCAGCAGCTTCTATTAGCTTAGTTATTATCCCTCCTCTATAATTTCTTTGCAGTGCCTTAGGTGTTGCTATTATCAAAGAAATCTCAAATTTGGCGGAGCTTATGAGATTTATGTATGTGCTTCTTATTTCGATTGGATCAGATAACACTTTTACTTCTTCGGGATCTATTCCCACTTCTAAGCTAGCTATTTTGTTTTGTTGAGTAGTAGCGTTATTCCATAAATTTTGAAAGATATGATTGTGTTGTTCTAGCATTCTATCATCGTCAGTGTAAAGTAGATGTGATAAAAAATTATGTCCTGAGGACTGTCCTAAATACTCCCTATCATTTGTTACGAAATTTCCAACAATTTTGTTCAAATGACGAACTTCAGCGATTTTCATTATTTCTTTACAATAACTCAAGTTATCCCTTGTAATCTCGGTAACATACCTAATTTTAACCCCTTTGCGTTTGGCATGCTGGGATGCTTTTCTTATTGTTTCAGATAATGTGAACTTCGGTAATGCAGAATCACCACAAATATTCACGTATTTCTTTGCATTGCGTATTACATCGGCAATAGTCGCGTCTGCTTGCTTTTCGTCACCTATTATCTGAGCCTTTTCTTGATACGATGAAGGGGACGACATTAATAATCATAGTTCACTAAAAGATTTAAACTAACTACATCCACACTAGTCAGTAGTAAACCAGCATCGAGAATCTAATTTAATTTTGTTTCAACTGCTGCTGATATGCTACTGATTTCTAACTGTTCATGAATTTGAAGCTGATAGAACTAGACTTAGATTTTTATTAATCATTAAATAATCAGACTAGGTGGCAGATGCATTAATAAGTTATGAAATTGTCATAGGGAGTTTTATCTTTCTAGCTGGTTTGTTATTCGCGATTAGACACAAGTATTCCAAAACTAGGTCAGTAAAGAATTTTGCATCCGAGAAGTCAAAAATTGATTGGATGAGAACTAGAAAATAATTCGAAATTGAAAGATCGTAATATCGATAAATCTTTCATATTTTACAATTTAGATAAACCAATATTTTATTCAATAGCTAAGCTAATATCCTCGTATGCTATTTCCTTTTATGCCTTGTTTGTCAGATATGCTTGCGTTACGAACTGCATATAGGTTAACCTTCCTGCCGGATTTACGTTTGACTTTAGTCACGCATGTGTCAAATTTTTCTTGTATTTAGACCTGTTTTGACTCCTCTTGACACTAAGAAGGGTACTGCAACATATTTAATTAAGATTCAGAACCCGTATGAATTGCAAGTTTGTTGGAAGTATGCTGATTATTCAGATAGAGACAACCTTTTTCGAACTTAACTCATTGTCACTAATTGGTTAGTTTACCACTTAAACTCACATCCAGTCTTCTTCTTAGTCCAATTCGAGAACTTTTATAGATAAGGTGGGGTTAGGTCCTTGCAGAATGTCTGATGAATTAGAAGAGCAAAATGAAATATTATTGTAAATTTCACTCTCATTTTGGGGAAATCCTTAAAGATAAAATTAATTATCATTATAATACTTGAAACTAAATACAAACGGGTATAAACCATCATCATTCATTGGTGTAGCACTTGCAATAATATTGCTTAGCAATCTTTTGGTGTATCCGGTCAACATTTCTTTTTCGTCACCACAACAAACAGATCGTATTCAACAGAAAAAAGAGCAGATTACTCTTAGAGCGATACTAACCAACCTTGGTGATCCTATTAGATGGAACGCACTTATACAACCAGCACTACAAGAATTAAGAAATAGACATCCTAATTTAGATATTCAAATCGCTATTGATTCTAATAATCTCTATAATAATACTAGAATGAAATTAATAAACGCATTATCTAATCAATCTGGACCTCCTATTGATTTGGTATCTGTAGATCAAATATGGCTAGGGGAATTTGCTAAGAAAGGACTTGTAACCGATCTTACTGATAGGGCACAAAAGTGGGGACACCTTTCAGATTGGTATCAGTCAAATCTGGATGGCAGTCTATACAATAATACAATATATGGAATATGGGCTTGGACCGACGTAAGAGGGATATGGTATTGGAAAGACCTCTTAAATGAAGCAGGAATTAATTCCAGTAGCTTAGAAACTTGGCAAGGCTATATTGAATCTGCAAAGAAACTAAATAATGCACTAAAAGACAGAGGAATACAAGGCACAATACTATTCGACGCTGCATTATCACCTGACCTATGGTACCCATACTTATGGATGCTTGGAGGAAATATAATCGAACTTAAAGGTGGGCATCCTACAAAAGGAGCATACTGGTTTCCAGCATATAATGGTACTGAAGGAGTAAGAGCCATGCAGTTCATAAAGGAACAAGCTGATGCTGGAATAAAACCAGAAAATGGAGATTTAAAGAACTTAGATGAAGAGTTTGCACAAAAGAGATTTGCCGTATATTTAGGCGGACAGTGGGTACCAGGTTGGTTTCCACCAGCGGAACAAAAAATATCAAATTTTGAAGAGAAAATAGGATTCATTCCAATGTTTCCTGTTCCAAATAAAGGTAACCGGACATCAACGATGATGGGAGGGTGGGTTTTAAGTATACCTACAGTATCAGAAAACAAGGAGTTAACATGGGAACTGATTACAATAATGTTGGAGCCAAGGTTACTTGCGCCTTGGCTAGCAGGATATCTGTACCTTCCTACGCAAAAGTCAATAGGTGAAGGAAATTATTCAAAGCTCTTTGAACGGACATTACCCTATTCACAGGAAATGCTTTCTCTAATTGAATTAGGACATGGAAGACCGACTATACCAGAATATCCATCTATAGCTGAGCATATAAGACAAGCAATAAATGAGGTACAGTATGGTATTAAAGAACCAAAGCAAGCATTAGATGATGCTGCTGCGAAGTCTGCAAAAACACTAGGATGGTAGGAAAAGCGCAACAAACAGGGTAATTCGATTGGAATAAAACCGCCGATGAATTTGATAAGACAATCAAGTCATTGCTCTAATCTCTTGTTGTCTTTTCCTAGCTCTTTCCTACTGAATGAGTTTATTGATATTTGTGCTCTGATGTTGGAGGTTAACAAATGAAAACGAAAATGAAAATTGAGGACTTGCTGGTTCTAATTGGATCTATTGTCTTCGCCGATTAGTAACATAATAATAGGATAGTATATTAATACAGCTATACAATGTGCATAAAAATTTTATGGGCATAACAAGGATAATGGAAAAATGAAAATAGCGTTTTATAGCATTCTAAACTTAGGCTACGGCGGTGGATTTGAGAAATGGGTTGAACAAGTAGCGACTATACTTTCTACTCGAGGGCATCAAATTATTATATTGACGACTAAGTATGGAGACAATAATAATAAAATTATTCAAAAAAATTTGTACAGGCATGGCGTTAGGGTTTTTGAGTATGAAAATTATCAAAGATTATTTATAATACCTACTGTATCCGCGATTAGACAAATTGCTAAGATGATTGAGAATTTTGATGTTTTATATTTTAATAATGCCTTTCCCGCAAATGACGTAATTGTATTCTTACTTAAAAGAGGTAACAATAAAAATATAAAGATCATTTCTGGGTATCATGGCTTATTTCCTGAAATTGGCAATATTATGAGGAGATTTTACTATAAAGTAGTAAATAAATCACTGAGTAAGAAATTTGATGCATTTCACGTTCTTAATCTTGAAGACCAAAGCATGTTGCAATCCTGGCGATATAGGAATGTCTATAATTTTCCAAATGGAGTAGATACAGTTCGCTATATTCCCGGTCAGAAGAAGAATATATTTACTGTGATGTTTGCTGGAAGGATGGAATATCAGAAGGGAATTGATATATTAGCTGAAGTAATTGGAAAGATGAATGATTCACAAGAGAAGAACTTGAATTTCCATATATTCGGTGCAGGACCTCTTGCGTATATCGTTAAAGATCTTGAAAAAAAATTTTCCAACGTTATATATTCCTCTTATGTTGATGAAGAAAAATTGATTGAGGCATTCCAGTCTGCACATGTTTTTGTTTCTCCCTCACGCTTTGAGACATTCCTCCTTACGTCTTTAGAAGCTCAATCCGCAGGGACCCCGGTAATAGCAAGTGATATAGCCGGTCCAAGGGAAACTGTCATAAGTGGACAAACTGGACTTCTGGTAAATGCAACACAATATGAAATTATAAATGCTATATTATACTTCAAAGATCTTTGGGACAATAGAAAACAAGAGTATTCTAATTATTGCCAAAATGCCAGAAGAAATGCTCTTAGATATGATTGGAAAATTACAGTTGATAAGTTTGAACAAATGTTAAATCGCATAGTCAATAAATGAAGACATCTCATATTTGAAGTCACTGGGAATACTACGGTTTCTAAGTAGTTCTTACTTTTCCTAGTAATTTGTTGTAGGACATGAAAAATTGAAGTACAGCTCTAATCCCTCTTCTAATTCCAAAGATAGGATATCAAACAACCAAGAAACATGTTAAAGAAGTTTAATTTTTTTATTTTTCGTCAAAAGAAGAGGGTGAGGAAATTAAAGGCGGCGAGTTTAAGCAGAGATGCCAGCCATACAATAAATTCCTTTGTAACCCCGTAGTAACGGCGATATTCATGTTGACAGCATCAGGTAAGTTACTAAGCTTGGTAAGGATATTAAAACAGGTTGATGGAAGACTAAAAAAACAAGTCAAGCATATATCATCAAACTGCTTAGCGCTTTAAAGTACCACACTCTGACCATGCGGAACCACCAACTCATTCTATTCTCCACATTTTTGGCAATTAGAGACTTATATTTTCAATTTTATGCCATGCCATATGCTGGAGTGTGTATACGTGGCCTCTTTTACAGTATCATCTATTTCCTGGAATGTAATCCCTTGATAAACATAAATCCATAAATACTTTCGAGGGATCAATAATTATCATGTCAACACTAATGGATATGACTGTAGAAATAGGACAGGTCGAACCTGAACCCGAAGAACCAGGGGACGTTGAACCTGAACCTGCACCTGAACCTGGGCAAGCAAAAGAAACAGAAGATGATTCACAATAGGTCATACGGGTAAGTGGTTTATACCCTTCAAGGCAGGTAAATCCCTTATTTTTGAAAATTTTGTTTATAATTTAAATTCTTCTAATTATTGATGTCTTAATTAAAAAAAAAGATAGCAAGCAAATCTTACAAATGTAAATGAGTCTTAAGGTGTAGAAAGACCATACACTGGTGGGGAGATCTTGACTTCTATCCAGCTTAGCAGATTATCGATGCCATCGTTCGTAATGAATGCAGGAAGCTTTATCTTTGATTCTGTGGGCAGCAATTGATTAATGTATTCTAAAAGACTAGACTTTTTTCCGACGTCCGTGATTTCTCTACATTTACTTATTAGGTTAAGGATTTCCATATTCCTTTCAGACATTCTGTTTATCTTATGAGCATTATACTTTAAGTAGGTATATCTAGTTTTGACCTGATTTCTATTAAAGATTCAGGTTTCTCATTTTTAAATAACTTCTTGATGATCAAAAACATAAATTAACGCAGATTCATAATTCATTTTTACCATTAATTTTGGATGTCATTTAAGAAATCATAAATGTAGTCACTTTAAGGGTAAGGATAATGAATTTATCAAAAAAATAAGTGTATTTATTCAGACATATTACTAGTTCATTTACTCATCTCAAAAGAAATATTTTAGGCCTATATTACAAAGAGTTTGATTCATAATGAAAGCAGCGATAGTTCCAGAAGTTCACGGCAAATGGCAGCTAAAAGATGTTGCAACTCCTATACCAGGACCTGATCAAGTGCTTATCAAGATGCATGCAAGCGGCATCTGTTATACTGACGTACATTTGACCGAAGGTATTCTTCCGGCTCGTTTTCCCAATACATTAGGTCACGAACCCGTTGGCGAAATAGTCGAATTAGGTCAAAATGTTACAACAAGAAAAATAGGAGATAGGGTTGGTGTGCCTTGGACGCAACATACATGCGGTAGATGTGAGTGGTGCCAAAGAGGAAAGTCATTGTTTTGCTTAGAGCAGATCGGAACTGGTGTTAACATTGCTGGAGGCCATGCAGAATATATGGTAGCATATGCAGATGCGACGCAGCTACTACCCGAAGGATTACGATATGAACAAGCAGCACCAATTTTTTGTGCAGGTTATACTGTCTATAGCGGCTTGAGGATTGCCGAACCTAAACCCCATGAGCGTATAGCAATTGTTGGTGTAGGAGGTTTAGGACATCTAGCAATTCAGTATGCTAAGGTCAGTGGATTTGAAACGATTGCTATTACACATTCTAAGGACAAAGAAGAGTTAGCGCACAAACTTGGTGCAGATGTCGTGGTATCAGATGGAAAAAGTCTAAAGAAATCTGGTGGAGCAGATGTGATTCTAGCCACAAGTAACTCTTACAAGGCTACAAGTGATACTCTCAAGGGTTTAAGACCAGATGGAAGGCTAGTTTTAATGGGGTTATCAGACGAGCCTCTAATTGTGACAAGTTATTTACTGATGGGACGAGGACGCATTATAGGATCAATTCAGAATGATAGAGAATATCTCTATGAGGCGCTGGATTATGTAGCCAAAGGAAAGGTTCGTGTTATGACAGAATCTTTTCCATTGGATGACATGAATATAGCCTATGAAAAGGTTGTGAAGGGGGAATTAAGATTTCGGGCCGTACTCAAAATTCGATAAGCATTAACAAGTCATTCATTAGTTCCTCTTTTGGGATTTTTTTATGGTAGATCCAATTGATGAAGAATATTGAATCAATCGTACCGATAAAATCGATTTTAGACATGAAATATAGAGATACTAGTTTAAATTACTAAAAGTATTTTTAGAAACGCGACCTTTGTGATGATCATCATGTTGACTAAAAGGTTACTGATCCAGTAACAATACTACGCCGCGGGAATTTTAGATACTAAGATTTAAAACGTACAGGCATTGCAGGATTGCCAAATTCGTTAGGAGAGTAAGCGGAGTATATCTTTATTATCTGGCCGTGTTTTACCTGATAGTCGCCCAGTAAATTTATTATACTTCTGTACTTGTCATCCAGAGTCAATAAGGATTCAGCTAGTGGTCCTGCTAACAAAATGTGTCCTCCATCACCAACATCCATAACACGTCTAGCAAAAATAATTCCTGGTCCCCATATATTCTGGTTGGAATTTACATCGTTTACTATAAAGACCGTTCCAGAGGCAATACCAATTCGAACATCAAGAAACGATCCATCTTCTTTGTTGGTATGTGTGTTATATTTTTTTAATGCTTGTTGCAATTCGATTCCAAGCTGAAGAGGAGATTCAGGGTTTAGCATGAATCCTATGGCCATGCCATCACCTGTGGGAAGAACTCTCTTATCAGATGCTTTCTTGAAGGTATCGCAATGACTTATGATATCGTTTAATGCCTCAATCTTCTCTATCTGCCTTCTCACAGATAGGGCGGGGTCTGACAGGCCTACTACATCTACAAAGAAAAATGAGGCATCGATAACTCCTGAAGGGCCCACGTCAGACACACGAGCTTGACCAAACGCACCAGCAAGCTTCATGTAAATTTTAACATGGTTGTGATGGAATGGCATATCTAGGTAATACTCGGGTTCTTCTAGGATCGGTGCTTTACAAAGACCACATATAGATAATT
>Ga0081455_10008581_pt1 | contig 10607 bp, 5 predicted proteins | sample TabmetS3T2R1_FD_70207 | JGI IMG/M metagenome (GOLD analysis project Ga0081455, IMG submission 70207) | Tabebuia heterophylla rhizosphere microbial communities from the University of Puerto Rico - S3T2R1 | ecosystem: Host-associated > Plants > Roots > Rhizosphere ... | reverse complement strand
TGCTCGTCAGTCAGCGCCACCGCACCGCTGTAGTCGAAACGCAGCCGATCGGGGCCGACCAAGGAGCCCTTCTGCATGGCGTGCGGACCCACGACTTCGCGCAACGCCAAGTGCAACAAATGCGTCGCGCTATGGTTGCGGCGCGTCGCCGAGCGCTTGTCATGATCTACCTCGAGCGTGACCGGATCGCCACGCCGCAGCTCGCCTTGCGCGAGTTGCCCGGTGTGGATCACGAGCCCGGGCACGGGCTTCAATGTGTCGGTCACGTCGAATGCAGCGTCGCGCGTGCGGATGACACCGGCATCGCCGACCTGACCACCCGATTCCGCGTAGAACGGCGTCTGCTTCACCACGAGCTCGCCGCGCTGGCCCGCCGCCAAGCGCTGCACGAGCTTGCCTTCGGAAACGATCGCGACGAGCTCGGACTCGGCAGTCTCCGTGTCGTAGCCGAGAAACTCGCTCGCGGGTAACTCGGCAAGAAGCGTGCGATACACGGTATCCACCGCAGCTTCGCCGACCTTCGAACCGGCGCTGCGCTCGCGCGCCCGCTCCAACTCGCGCTCGAAGCCTGCTTTGTCGATGCTGAAGTCCTCTTCCTTGCCGAGCACTTCCTGCAGGTCGAACGGAAAGCCGTAGGTGTCGTAGAGCTCGAATGCCACCGCACCCGGCAGTTCGCGCGCGCCGGCCGGCCAGGGGTAGTCGCGCAAGCGATCGAGACCGCGCTTGAGCGTTTGGCGGAAGCGCGCTTCTTCTTGCTGGCTGATCTCGTCGATCAACGCGCGGCGTTCGCGCAACTCGGGATATTCGTCGGCCATGCGATCGACCACCGCCAGCGCACACTCGCTCAGGAACAAGCGATCGATGCCCAGGCGATGGCCGTGCCGGATCGCACGCCGCATCACGCGCCGCAGGACGTACGCGCGCTCCGCGCGATCGGGGAACACGCCCTCGGCGATCAGGAACGCCGTGGTACGCGCGTGATCGGCGATCACGCGCATGGAGATGTCGTCCGGTTCGAGCGTGCCGCGGTAGGGCTTCTTGGCGATCTGCGCCGTGAGGTCGACGATCGGGCGCAGCAGATCCGTGTCGTAGTTGCTGACCACACCCTGCAGCACACACGCCAAGCGCTCGAGACCTGCGCCGGTATCGATCGATGGCGCCGGCAGCTTGTGCAAAGTGCCGTCCTTCTGGCGATCGAACTGCATGAACACCAGGTTCCACAGCTCCACCCAGCCGCGCCCGTCCGCGCCCGGCTCCTGGCCGAACAACGAGAGATCGGGCTCACCCTCGCCGAAGAAGTAATGGATCTCGGAGCACGGGCCGCACGGGCCGACGTCGCCCATCGACCAGAAGTTGTCGGCCGCTCCCAGCCGCAAGATGCGTTCGCTGGGCACGCCCGCGAGCTTGGCCCACAGCTTCGCCGCTTCATCGTCCGGCGGTAACGCGCCCTCGCCTTCGAACACGGTCACGACCAAGCGGTCCTTCGGGATCCCGAACTCGCGCGTGAACAGCTCCCATGCGTAACCGATGGCCTCTTCCTTGAAGTAGTCGCCGAACGAGAAGTTACCCAGCATCTCGAAGAACGTATGATGGCGCGCCGTGACCCCGACGTTCTCGAGGTCGTTGTGTTTACCGCTGATGCGGATGCACTTCTGCGAACTCGTCGCTCGCTTGTACGGCCGCAGGTCTTGGCCGGTGAACACGTCTTTGAACGGCACCATGCCCGCGTTCGCGAAGATCAGCGTGGGATCGTTCTGCGGGATCAGTGACGCCGAGGGCACGAGCTCGTGACCGCGGCTCTTGAAGTAGTTGCGGAAGGTGTCGCGAATAGCCTTGGAAGTGCGCATTTTTTACTTAGGGCCGCCGCCAGGCGCGGGCCGCATGAGAACGTTAGCACCGATCGCGGGCGGGCCGCTGCGGCCGGGCGGGGTCTACCGCAGAGGCTCCACGAACGCCACCGCCGTCAGCCCAGGCCTCGACAAACTACTCCGCACCCCCGGGTCCTCAAGCAACATGCTAAGAGGACGACCGAACATGGCATCATCGGCCCGGCGTGGCCGTGACCGGGGTCGGGCAGCCTGACCGCGACGTGCGCGCCGGGGTGTGTCGGTTCGAACCGTTGGAGCACAGCCCCATGCTGCTTTGCCTGCGCGTCAAAAACCTCGCCATCATCGATGCGCTCGAAGTCGAGTTTCCCTCGGGGATGAACGTCGTCACCGGCGAAACCGGTGCCGGCAAATCGATCTTGGTCAATGCCCTGTCGCTGGTGCTGGGGGGTCGTGCGGAGCCGCAAGTCGTACGCACCGGCGCGCAGGAAGCCGAAGTCGAAGCGCAGTTCGACGTCAGCGATCACCCGCAGCTGCGCGAGCGGGCTGCCGAAATGGGCCTGGGCGCGGACGAAGAGCTGGTACTGCGGCGCGTAGTGCAAGCGTCGGGCCGTAGCCGCGCCTACGTAAACGGTCGGCTGGCTTCGGCGGCGCAGCTCGGCGAACTCGCGCGCGGCCTGTGCGACATCTCCTCGCAACACGAGCACCACACCCTGGTGGATGCGACCAGCCACGTGCATTTTCTGGATGCGTTCGCACGACTCGAACCGTTGCGCGGCGAAATGGTGGAGGCGTATCGCACGCTGAGCGAGGCCCACAGCGCGCTCGAAAGCCACAGCGAAGATGCCGGCAAGCGCAGCGAACGCGCAGATTTGCTGCGCTATCAAGTACGCGAGATCGACGAGCTCGCACCGCAGCCCGGCGAACAGCAGAAGCTGCTCGAAGAGCGCGAACGTTTGCGGCACGCCGAGCGGCTATCCGAGGTCACCGGCAGCGCCGAAGACTTGCTGTACGCGCGCGATGAAGCGCTGTGTGCGGAACTCGCGCGCGTGCTGCGCAACATCGAAGAAGCCGTGTCGCTCGATCCGCGCTTGGGCCCGATCGCGACGCAGCTGTCATCTGCGCATCGCGAACTCGAAGATGCATCGCGCGAGCTCGGAGCCTATGCGCGCAGTGTAGTGCACGACCCGATGCGCCTGACGGAGGTCGAAGAACGCCTGGATACGCTGTCGCGTGCGACGCGCAAATACGGGGGCAGCATCGAGAGCGTGCTCGCCCATCGCGAGCGCGCGCAGCAGGAGTTGAGCACCCTCGAGTCCGGCGTGGAGCATCGCGAGGCGCTGGAGCAGGCGCGGGCGGCTGCGGAAGCACGGGCGCGCGGGATCGCCGAGAAGTTGTCGAAGGCTCGCAAAGCCGCGGCCGAAAAGTTGGGGCGATCGGTGAGCGAGGAGCTCGCATCGCTCGCGATGGGAGATGCGACGATCACGGTAGAAGTGGAGCAGGCGCGCGGGCGCGACGGTGAGCTGACGCTGAACGGAGCGCGGCTGTCGACGACTGGGATCGATCGCGTGGAGTTTTTGATCGCAACGAACCGCGGCGAGGCGCCGAGGCCGTTGTCGAAGATCGCGAGCGGCGGCGAGCTGTCGCGCGCAATGCTGGCGTTGAAGCGTGTGCTGGCTGGGCTCGGGCCCGGTGGGTTGTATGTATTCGACGAGGTGGATGCAGGTATCGGTGGCGCGGTCGCCGAGGTGATCGGTCGAAAGATCCGGGATGTGAGCAAGCACCACCAGGTGATCTGCATCACGCATCTGGCGCAGATCGCAGTGTATGCGGGCGCGCACTACCGCGTGCAAAAAGGCGTGGACAAGGGGCGCACGCGCTCGACGATCGTGCGCTTATCAGCCGAGGAGGAGCGTGAAGAGATCGCGCGCATGCTCGGCGGAATCGAGATCACCAAAGAAACCCGCGCAGCCGCACGCGAAATGCTCAAAGGCGCTCGCCGCTGAATGCTTGCTTTGCGGCGCTCTGTCCCATGTTGCTCGGTTTAGGCGTTGTTGCTCGGTTTAGCGTTGTCGTCGCTCGGTCTGGATGTAGCTCGCGGTGAAAGTACGGTGCTCGGCCCGGCCCACACCGACTCGCCCGGGCCGAGCACCTCAGATTGATCAGTCTCGCGCGAACCAGGCGCAAACGTTCTGGCAGTGTGCCGCTAGTCGCTGCAACGCCATCACCCTGCCAAGCAAGGAGAGGCATCCGGCTGGTTTCCACAGCTGCATCCAACGCAAGGCGCGCGTCCCGTCTGAGTATGCCCTGCGGCGATGTCGCGCCGTGCCAACGCCTGTCCGCCCCAACCTGCGTTGGCGCGGCGCGTCAAGCCGAGCGTGCGCGCCGTAGGAAAACGCCAGAAGCCTTAGCGCAACCGGCGCCATTGCAGGCTCGGCGCTCGCCGCAGGGCATAGTCCGCCCGACAGAGCCGTCAGTTAAGCGAGAGCATGAAACAACCCAAGGTCCGCCCGACAGAGCCGTCAGTTAAGCGAGAGCATGAAACAACCCAAGGTCCACCCGCCAAAGCCGTCAGTTAGCGACGACCCGGTCACAGGCTATCGAGAAACGCCAGCAGAGCAGCGCGCTCGCTCGCGCTTGCATGCGTGAATGCGTCGCGTGCTGCGGTTGCTTCGCCGGCGTGCCAGAGGATCGCTTCCTCGACCGATCGTGCTCGGCCGTCGTGCAGGAAACGCGTGTGCCCGTTCACGACGCGTGTCAGCCCGATGCCCCATAGCGGCGGCGTGCGCCACTCTCGGCCGCTGGCCTCGAAATCCTCTCGCCCGTCGGCCAGACCTGGACCCATGTCGTGCAGCAGTAGATCCGTGAATGGGTGGATGACCTGGTACGACAGCAGCGGAATCTCGGGCTGGTCGCCCGTCTTCAGCGTTGGAATGTGGCAGGCGCTGCAACGCGCGCGCTCGAATAATTGCGCGCCCGCACGAACCGCGGGCTTGTCCAGGTTGCGGGCCGCGGGTACTGCGAGCACCTGCACGTAGAACGTCAACCGATCTAGAAACTCGTCGCGTAGCTCGGGATCCGTCGGGGGCGCGCCGCTGGGAGCGGCGGCTGCTGCGGTTTGGCCCTCGGCGACGTTTTCGGTTGGGAACATGCTGGTGCGTAGACCGATGTCGCCCAGAGCGGCGGCCGCATCTTGCTGGCGGAGGTTGGGTTGATTCGCCTTCCAGCCGAAGCGCCCGAGCGCTCGTTTGCGGGTGGTTACGTCCCACACGTAGTTGGCACGGCCGGAGATTCCGTCGCGATCCGTATCCTGCGGATCCGCGTGGGCCAGCAGCGTGGCTTCGGGTACGGTCTCGAGTAGACCGAGCCCGAACACGGCGGGTGCGACCCGCGGTGAGCACTGCGTGTTGGCGGGCAGCGGGCCGAACGCCAGATCAGCGAACTCGTAGCTGGGGACCGCGAGCGTGTAGCGCGTACCGTCTGGATAGCTGCCAGAGCGCTCGGTGTAGCGCACAACGGTGCGAGCCTCGGCCGGAACACCGACGATGGCTTTCTCGTTCAGCTGGTCACCGTAGTGCGGAACTGGAACCACGCCGCCGTGCTCAGCGCGTCCCGGGATGCTGATCCGCACGAGCATCGACTCGAGGGACTCACCGGGTTTCGGCGGCTGACCTCGGCCGTCGCGGAGGTGACAACCCGAGCACGAGACGCGGTTGAATACCGGACCGAGTCCGTCGAAGCCGTCGACCGAGGCCGGCGCTGCAACCCAGTTGGTGTTGAAGATGCGATTGCCAAACGTGAACTGACGCAGCTGATTGGTCGCGAGTTCGCTGGACGGCTGGCCGAAGGCATCCTGACTAGCGACGTTGGAGCTGGCGGTGAGTCCGCCGAGTTGTGTCGTCAACCAGGCTGGAGCCTCGGACTCAGCTCGGGCACTTTGCACCTGACACAAACCAACAACGCATAACGCGAGCCCGCACATGCGCACGACCTCACGCTGCCAGCCTTGCCCGCTACGCAGCATGGTCAATCGTTGTCGCCGAGGGCGATGGGTACACCGAGGGCCGACGCCGCTTGCTTGAATAGGTCCGCTTGCACTTGCAATGCTTTGACGAGTTCTTCGAGCTTGAGGCGACTCGCGCTGCCGGGCGGCGACGCCAACGCACGATCGATCGGCTGATCGATCTGTCGCGCTAGCTCCACGCTGGTGCGAAGGCGTTGCTCCAGGTAGCGATTCAGGTCTGGGTTCTCGCGCCGCACGAGCTGATTGATGCCTGCGCCGCGCCAGCTTCCGTAGCGGCCGAAGTACACGTTCTGAACGCCGACGACATTCGCCAGAATATCCAGATGCGTGCTGTCGCTGAAGCAGGACTGCTCGTCCTCTTGCGAACCGCTGTCGAGCGCCGTCGCGATTCGTTCGGACGCGACTTCGAAGCCACTCAAGGTTGCGATGCCGGTCAGAATGTTGCGAATGCTGGTCTCCGGCTTCTGCTTCCGCATCAGCGCTCGGTAGTTTTCCTGTCCCGGCGACCACGCTTCGACCAGCGTCTTGAGGTTGTCGACCAGCAGGTCGGTCGCGACTTTGAGATATGTGCGCCGTCGCGCGGGTGTGCCATCGCCCGTGAAATCGGAGGCCTTGCGATCACCGGGCCCATCAGGGTTCGAATCCTGTCCCCAGAGCAGGAACTCGATGGCGTGATAGCCGGTCGTGACGTCGGCTTCGTCGTCGTGCGCGTTGCGATGGATCAGCGTTTCGCGCGTGATCGCCACTTTGGACTGGATCAGCCCGCTACCGGCGTCACCGTGCGCGGCGTCGATGTACGCCTCGTTCAGCGGCCAAGCATTGATCAGGCCCTCCAAGCCCACCGGTGCAAGCGCAAAGTCGTCGCGCTTGCCCGCATCGATCGGCCCGCCATAAAACCGAAATGCTTCGCTCTGCCCATAACTGGGACGAGAGGACAACCAAGCGGCCCGCGCTTCAGCCAGCGCGGCTTCGTCCGGCCGAGCGATCAAGCCGTCCACGGCGCGTTGCAGCGCAACTGCGCGCGCGTGCGCATCCCGATACGTGCGATACGCGAGCTCGCCGTAACTCTCCACCTGCCGCAGCCCGGACGCATTCAAGCGATCCACAGCCCGGGCGATCGCGGCGTCCGCGGGATTGCCCACGGCTTTGGCAGCCACAGCAACTTGATTCGATTGCGCGGCACAAACCCCAGCTGACAAGACAGCCACCAAACTGGTCGCCGCCAAACAAACACGATTGTGAAGCGCTCGCCGCATCGCAACAGCCCGCCGCGACCATCCAGCCTCAGGACGGCGCGAGCAGGCCGGCGACGCTAAGCCAGTACGGTGAACAATCGATGACAACCGTGCGAACCCCGAGCGACAAAGCCGCGTCCGGCCGCGAGCAGGCTGCCTGCCCGAACGTAGCGACGGCACGGTAGACGCATCAGTCGGACGAGCGGCCTGTCCCAGAGGACGAGTCGCGCATACGCGGCGCACGAACCGCGCGACGCCTTCGTGCACACGCGATAAGCGCATGCTCTGTGTTTCCGGAAGCACTACGTTCGTTCGCGAAATCAGTCAGCACACAAAACTAACAGAGCAATCTTTAGTCGCCAGAATGTTGCACAGCCAATGCTCAAAGGACATCGCGCCGTCATGACACACCCCTAACGTGCTGCGCGCTCTCCAACCAGTTATCGCAGGAGCCAATCTTGAAAACGAGACACTTCCAAGTTGCGATCTGTGCAACAACCCTATCGCTGTCCGTAGCATCGGGCGCTGCAGCCGATGACTTCGGGCAGAAAGCCCAGGAGTTGGCGAAGGCGCAGGCGGTGCGTCTGTTCGGCGTTCAAGGCACGCTCGACGCTTCGTCGTCGAGCAGCCTCACGGCCGCACAAGCCAATGCCAACCCTGCAGGCTTGGCGACGGTCGCGCGCGGTCTGCGCGTGAGCGTGGTGAGTGCGAGCGCGGACCTGGGCCCCAACATCGACCAGATGGTGCTCTGGCCCAACGATCACACGCCCACGCATCTGCTCGCGTGCAACGAACAGGGCAGCGGTGCGGTCGCGGTGCAGCGCGTGAATCTCAGCACGGGTACGCCCGAGAACATGATCAGCTCGGGTCTAACGAGCTGCGATCCGATCCGCGTTACGCCCTGGGGCACCGTGCTCGTGGGCGAGGAGAACGGCACCAATGGCCGTTTGTTCGAGATTATCGATCCGCTCAATACCAACGGCGTGATCGTGAGCGGCGCGGGCGCGGCGACCGTGATCTCCGATCCTACGCACGTGGCGCGCCGCGGTGCGGTCGGTCAGTTGTCGTTCGAAGGCTTGGCGCTGATGCCGAACGGCGTCTTGTACATCAGCGACGAGAATCGCCCCGGGTCGGGCAACCCCGGTGGCGCGGTCTACAAGTTCATTCCCAACACGCTGTGGACGGGCACCGCGCCGATCACGACCTTGGCAGCTTCGCCGCTCGCGGCGGGCACGCTCTGGGGCATGCGCATCGGCCGCAACAGCGGTAACACCGACTTCGGACAAGGCAACGAGTTCGGTCGCGGCGTGTGGGTCGCGGCGCCCGTCAGCACGGACGCAGCCCCGGTCAACCTGCGCAGCACCGCTGTGACGTTGAAACTCACCAGCTACTACCGTCCCGAGGACATGGCGCTCGACGACGAGGCTACGGCTGCGGGCAACGTGCGCTTCTGCGGCACGAACACCGGACAAGACGTCGAGAACTCTGACAATCACTTCGGCGAGGTGTACTGCATCACGGACGGAACCATCGCGCAGGCCGGCACGATCACGACCGCGACGCAGACGGTCGGCAGTGCGACCTACACGCTCAACACCGCGTCGGTGCCCGAGTACCAGCCGCTCGTAATCGGCAATCTGCAGTTCGCGATGATGGATAACATCGCCTATCAACCCGGCACCGGTAACTTCCTGCTGCACGAAGACGGCGAAGGTCCGGTCTACGCCACGCCTCGCAACAATGATATGTGGGACTGCTTGGACGACGGCGATGACGACGACAACCTGTCCGATGCTTGCGTGCGCGTCATGTCGCTCAACGACTTGACCGCTGAATGGACCGGCGGTCTGTTCGACGCGAACGGCAAGGCGTTCTATGTCAGCGTCCAACACAACGTGACGGGGCACGGTGTGATTCTCAAGATCACGGGCTGGCGCAACGTCGACGAGCGCCACCATGGTTGGAGGGTGCACCAGAACAACCAGCAGGAGCAGTGGGAGGCCGAGAACGACTGATCGTTCGGGCCACTGCTCTTAACGTTCTTTGAGCACGGCAGACCCAGGGATCCGCGACGCGGGTTCCTGGGTCGCACGCTCTCGGACCCGAGTTCGCCTTCTTCGGAGTCAACGGATGTACATTCAGACTAGGGCGGCGCGTATCCGCAGCTTGCTAGGTTTCGTGTCAGTGTTTGGGCTGTCGCAAGTCGCGCAGGTACACGCGCAGCAAGCGACACAGCTCGCCTCCGGCGCGAACCACAACTGCGTGCGCATGTCTGACGGCACAGCGCGTTGTTGGGGACAAAACACCGAAGGCCAGCTCGGGGATGGGACCAACGACGAATCGGCGGCGCCCGTAACTGTACAGGGCCTAAGCAACGTCACGCTGGTCAGCGCAGGCGACCAGCACACGTGTGCCGTTGCTGGCGCTAAGGTTTATTGCTGGGGCTCGAACGCGGAAGGGCAGCTCGGCAACGGCACCACCACGTCTAGTAACGTGCCGGTTGCCGTGACGGGGATTACGAACGCGAGCGCAGTTGCGGCGTCGGCATTTCACACGTGCGCACTGCTGAGCGACGCGACGCTGCGCTGTTGGGGCATGAATCTCGACGGCCAGCTCGGCGACGGTACCACCATCGATCGCCTCACCCCAGTCGCAGTGAGTTTGAGCGGTGCATCGCGCGTGGATGCCGGCTTTTCCCAGACCTGTGCGCTCGTCGCGAGCGGCGTGCGCTGTTGGGGATACAACGACGACGGCCAGCTCGGTACAGGCGGCACGACACCGTCCACGACCCCAGTCAGCGTAAGCGCGCTCAGCGGCGTGACGGGACTCGGCGTCGGCTGGGACCACGGCTGTGCGTTGCTGTCGACTGGTGCAGTGAAGTGTTGGGGTCTCAACTTCGACGGCCAGCTGGGCGACGGCACGACGTTAACGCGCCTTGCCCCCGTGAATGCAACAGGCGTGGCGAACGCCACGCGCATCAGTGCTGGTTACGATCACAGCTGCGCGTTGATCTCGGACGGCAGCATTCTGTGTTGGGGCACCAACAGCATGGGGGAGATCGGCGATGGCAGTACGGGAGGCTTTCGCAGTACTCCCGTGAAGGTTGCGGGAAGTTTCGGAACGATCCTCGACATCGGCGTCGGTCACGATCACACGTGTGCGCTGCAATCCGATGGTGCGGTGTGGTGCTGGGGCGCAAACTTCGCATCACAGATCGGCAATGCATTCGTGTCAGATTCGCCGTATCCAATTCGCGTGGTCAATCTGGGACCGCCTGCAGTCGTGCCCAGCGCTGGCTCCTGGGTGCTGCTGCTGCTGGCCTTGTCGCTCGGCGCACTTGCTGCTGTTGGCGGCGTTGTTGGGAAACGTTGGCTTTCGGTTAGCTGACGGCTCTGTCGGGCGGACCTTTTGTCGGTGTTGCTAGTTGTTACCTGACGGCTCTGTCGGGCGGACCTTTTGTCGGTGTTGCTAGTTTGTTAACTGACGGCTCTGTCGGGCGGACCAAGGGTTGTTTCATGCTCT
>Ga0081455_10008580_pt1 | contig 10607 bp, 7 predicted proteins | sample TabmetS3T2R1_FD_70207 | JGI IMG/M metagenome (GOLD analysis project Ga0081455, IMG submission 70207) | Tabebuia heterophylla rhizosphere microbial communities from the University of Puerto Rico - S3T2R1 | ecosystem: Host-associated > Plants > Roots > Rhizosphere ... | reverse complement strand
AACCCGGTCGTGGTGCACCGCAGCGGCTGTGAGGCCGTTGACGCCCTCGCCTGCTTGTGAAATTGACTACAAGATCAACAGTCTGCTAGGGTGCCGCCATCGAGGCGGCGACCAGCACCCCCGCTCCCAGCGCACCGGCGACCCCGGGGCCACCGCCAGCGAGCTACGACGCGATCGTCGTGGGCGGGGGGCACAACGGTCTCACCACCGCCGCCTATCTGGCCCGCGCCGGGCTCGACGTAGTCGTCCTGGAGCGGCGCCCGATACTCGGCGGTGCGTGCGTGACCGAGGAGGTCTGGCCGGGAGCCCGGGTCTCGCGGGCCTCCTACGTCGTCTCGATGCTCCAGCCGAAGGTCGTCAAGGATCTCCGCCTCCACGAGTTCGGCTATCGCGCCTTCCCGCTCGACCCGGCCTACGCCGCGATGACTCCGGAAGGGCCGATCTTCTTCTTCAACGAGCCGGAGCAGACCGCCGCCTCGGTCAGCGCCCATTCGCGCAAGGACGGAGAGGTCTACGCCGAGTTCGAGGACCTGCTCGAGCGCGCCGCCGAGTTCCTGCGGCCGATGCTCCTCCGGGAGCCGCCCGCGCCGGGATCGCGGAACCCTCTCGACCTGGCGGCCCTCTTGCGGGAGGGCGCCCGCGCGGCGGGGCTCTCGAAGCGGGACATCCATGACCTGGTCCGGATCTTCACGATGTCGGTCGGCGACCTGCTCGACGACTGGTTCGAGCACGACGGGCTGAAGGGCTCGATCGCCTCGACCGGGGTCGTCGGTGTCTGGGCCGGGCCACGCACCCCGGGGACCGCGTACAACCTCCTGCACCACGCGCTCGGCGAGCTCGACGGCATGCCGGGCGTCTGGGGCCAGGTGATCGGCGGGATGGGGGCGATCAGCCAGGCAATCGCTCGTTCGGCCGAAGCCGCGGGGGCGACCATCCGCACCGACGCCGAGGTGGCTTCGATCGACGTCCGCGACGGCCGGGTCACCGGAGTGACGCTTGCCGGCGGCGAGGAGATCCGCGCGCCGCTCGTGGCGTCCGGCGCGCATCCGAAGACGACGATCCTCGACCTCGCCGGCGGCGAGAACTTCCCCACCGAGATCGCGGATGACATGCGCCGCTACCGGACGCGCGGCGCCTCGGTGAAGATCAACATGGTTCTCTCCGAGCCGCCTCGATACGAGGGCGTCACCGAAGAGCAGCACCGGATGCTCCACACCACGGGGGTCAACCTCTGCCCCTCGGTCGACTACCTCGAGCGGGCCTGGCAGGACTGCATCATGGGCCGGCCCGCCGAGGCGCCCTACGTCGAGGCCGAGCTCCCCTCTGCCATCGACTCGGGCCTCACCGACGATGGCCGCTGGGTGATGACGATGTTCACCCAGTACGGCCCGCCCGATGGGGAGGCCTGGGAGGGCGACGCGCGCGACCGCTACGCGGAGGCCTGCATCGAGCACCTCGCCCGCTACGCGCCCAATGTCCCCGATGCGATCGAGGAGCGCGAGGTGCTGGCCCCGCCGGACATCGAGCGGATCTTCGGCCTGCAGGGCGGAAACATCTTCCAGGGAGAGCAGGGGCTGGACCAGATGGCATTCATGCGCCCGACGCCCGACCTCTCCCACTACGCAACCCCCGTGCACGGGCTCTATCTCTGCGGCGCCGGCACCCATCCCGGCGGCGGGGTGATGGCGGCTGCCGGGCACAACGCCGCTCGCCGCATCCTTCGCGACCGGCGCGTCGGCCGGCTGCGGGGCCAGCTGCGACGCCGAGCCGTCTCATAACCCGAGGGTTCGATCCCGCCCCCGCACTGACCAAGGGCCCTCGAAAGAGGGCCCTTGGTGTGAGACCATGCGAGCCGCGCTCGAAGCGTTTGTCGGCTGGTCAGAGAATCCCCTGACTACAGGAGGACAGCCATGATGAGCGTGACTTCATGGACCCGCGCATGGGTGGCGGTGTTGCTCGGTGCGGTTTTCGCCTATCTGATGCTTTCCTCTCAGGCCGCCGCTGCGACGACCGTGACCCCGGCCACATCGGGCGCTCCAGCCGATACATCGAGCGGTGGGGCGCCGCGGGAGCTCCGGAGGGTTCCCGCCAGCCCGCGCATTGTCGGAGGTTCGACGGTCGACATCGCTCAGTACCCCTGGCAGGCGGCGCTGGTTCTGGACGAGAACTTCGGCACGAACGACTTCGAAGGTCAATTCTGTGGTGGGACGTTCATCACCGCCAGGATCATCCAGACCGCGGCGCACTGCGTCTTCGACAGCGATCCCGACCAGCCGTCGCAGAACGGTGGCGTTGACCCGGGAGGCGACGGGACCGACTTCCTCGATCCCAACGACGTCAACATCGTGGGGGGACGTACCACTCTCGACGACGGCGAAACGGGCACGGTGGGCGCGGGGGAGCTCAACGTTCAGGCGGTCTACTTTGCGACGTCGTTCGACCCCACCACCCTCGAGAACGACCTCGCCTGGATCGTGACGACGGCGGTTCACTCCCAGACCAACATCGCCGTTGCGGGGGCCGGCGAGACGGAGTTCTGGGACACCAACAGCCCTACTCAGGTGAGTGGCTGGGGAACCACCAGCTTCGGTGGGTCCGCCAGCAACCAGCTGAAGGCGGCGACCGTTCCGGTCATCTCCGACACCGACATGGCGGACCCGCTGGTCTACGGAGGCGAGTTCTTCCCCGGTTCGATGCTCGGCGCCGGAGTCCTGGCCGGGGGCACCGACGCGTGTCAGGGCGACAGCGGTGGCCCTCTGGTCGGGCCCAGTACGGACTACCCGGGCACGCCGTCGGCGGTCCGGCTCGTCGGTGTGGTCAGCTTTGGCATCGGCTGTGCCGGGCAGAACAAGCCGGGCGTCTACGCCCGGATTGCGGAGTTCGACATCCAAGGCGCGGTCGACGAGATCGAGGCGGCCGAGGGCACCGGCGACGGCGGCTCGGTGGTAGGGGCTGGGGGGCTCACGCCCGCGCCGAATGGGCCGGGACAGTCGGTCATCCGGCCGGCACCGCCGCCCCCGTCACCGGGCACTGCACCGCCCTCACCACCAGGCACCGTACAAACGGGTGAGCGCGCCGCGGCGATCAAGAAGTGCAAGAAGAAGTTCAAGGGCAAGGCGAAGGCCAAGAAGCGCAAGAAGTGCATCAAGAAGGCCAAGAGGCTTCCGGTGTAGCGTCACTGCGACCGCCTCGTTCTGGGGCCATGTGCCGGGGGTAGCCTGAAGGCAGTGGCGGATCAGGCGCCCCCAGCGGCCGATCTCGAACCCGAGGTGCAGCGGGTCGGGCGGTCGCTCGCGGCGGCCTTCCCGTCGGGAGCGCGGCATCCGATCCGCAACCTCGACACCAAGGCGATGGAGCTCGCCACTGAGGACGCCCAGCTCCGATCTGCGCTGTTCCGTCTGGTGGACGTCACGCCCGCCACCCGGTCGCTCGACGATCTCTCCGGTCACCTGCGCAGCTACCTCTCCGAGGTCGACGACCGGCCCCTGCCCGTCGATACGGCGCTCCGCATGGCGAACACCAGGGCCGGACGGCGCGCGCTCGGGATCGCGGCCGCAGCGGGCGTCCGGCACATGGCGCACCGCTTCATCGTCGGGGAGACCCCCGCTGCGGCGCTGGGAACGATTCGCGCGCAGTGGAAGTCCGGCGTTGCGACCTCGTTGGACCTGCTGGGAGAGGCGACGGTGACCCAGGCGGAGGCCGACCAGTACGCGGCGCGCTGCCGCGACGCGCTCGAGACCGTCTCGGCCGACGCCCCTCACTGGCCGTCCCGGCCCGAGCTCGAGCGGGACTCCGTCGGGCCGCTGCCGCGCGTGAACGTGTCGGTCAAGGTCACCGCCCTGACCCCCCTGATGCGGCCGGAGGCTCCCGAGGTCGGTCGCGACGACGCCGCCCGGCGGCTTCGCCCCCTGCTCCGGCTGGCGCGCGACCTCGACGCGCATCTGCACGTGGACATGGAGTCCCTCGACACGCTCGAGGCGACGACGGAGCTGTTCTTCGAGCTGCTCGACGAGGAGGAGTTCCGCGAGGGCCCCTCCGCGGGACTCGTCCTCCAGGCCTACCTGCGGGAGTCGCCCGGCCAGCTCGACCGCGTCCTCGACTGGGCGGGATCCACGCAGCGCACGCCGCCGCTCGTGATCCGGCTGGTCAAGGGGGCGTACTGGGACCACGAGATCGTGGAGGCGCGCCAGCACGGCTGGAGGCCGCCCGTGTTCGAGGCGAAGGCCGACTGCGATCGCAACTTCGAGCTGCTCGCCGGGCGCCTTGTCGAGGCGCGCCCCGCGGTGAGGATGGCGATCGGGTCGCACAACCTGCGGTCGGTTGCCTACGCGATCGCGTCCAGCCGCGCCGCGGGGGCCGAGGATCGCGACCTCGAGCTTCAGGTCCTGCGCGGCCTGGGCGACGAGCTGGCGCACGCGCTGGCTGCGCACGGCATGCGTGTGCGGAGCTACTGCCCGGTGGGCGATCTGATGGCCGGGATGGCGTACCTCGTCCGCAGGCTGCTCGAGAACACCTCGAACGAGTCCTTCCTGCAGAGCTGGCGTGAGGGCGCTGAGCTCGAGGAGCTGCTCGCCGCTCCGTGAGCCAGCCGCCCTTCGCGAACGAGCCGATCCTCGAGCTCCGCAGGGCGCCAGTGCGCGATTCGCTGATCGAGGCGCTGAGCGACCTCGACGCACGGTTGCCGCTGCGGGTGCCCGTGCTGATCGGAGACTCGCCGGGGGCGGACAGCGGGCTCGACTCGAGCGATCCCGGGACGCCTTCGCGCGCGGTGGCGCAGGCGGGGAGCGCGACCGAGTCGGACGCCGCCGCGGCGGTGGAGGCGGCCGAGCGCGGCCGCCGCACCTGGGCCTCGACGCCCGCCGGCGAGCGTGCCGAGGTCCTGCGCGGAGCCGCCCAGCGGCTGCGCGAGCGGCGACTCGAGCTGGCCGCGCTCCAGGTGCGGGAGTGCGCGAAGCCGTGGGGCGAGGCCGATGCGGACGTCTGCGAGGCGATCGATTACCTCGAGTACTACGCCCGCGCGGGAATCGAGCTCGAACGAGGCCGCGAGCTGCTCCAGGTGCCGGGCGAGCGCAACACCATGCGCTACGCGCCCCGTGGAGTGGCCGCCGTGATCTCGCCGTGGAACTTCCCGCTCGCGATCCCCACCGGCATGACCGCAGCCGCGTTGGCGGCCGGCAACACGGTCGTCCTGAAGCCGGCGGAGCAGTCCCCCGGCTCGGCGCTGATGCTTGTGGAGGCGCTGCACGGCGCGGGCGTGCCGCCCGATGCGCTGAACCTGTTGCCCGGCTTCGGCGACGCCGGCGCGGCGCTGGTGCGGGATCCGCGAGTGAACGTGATCGCCTTCACCGGATCGAGCGCGGTCGGGCTCGAGATCCTGCGGGCGGCCGCGGAGACCCCGGACGGCCAGGACCATGTGAAGCGCGTGCTGGCCGAGATGGGTGGCAAGAACTGCGTCATCGTGGACTCGGACGCGGACCTCGACGAGGTCGTGCCGGGGGTGATGCACTCGGCGTTCACCTATGCCGGCCAGAAGTGCTCGGCGGCGGCGCGGGTGCTCGTCCACGAGGCCGTGCACGACGCCTTGCTGGAACGGCTCACGGGCGCGATCGAGGCGATCATCGTCGGCCAGGCCGAGGACTTCAGCACCGAGGTCCCGCCGGTGATCGAACGCGAGGCGCGCGACCGGGTGGAGGGCTACACGCGTACCGCGCGGGAGCAGGGGCGGCTGGTGGGGCAGCCGGCGGACGTCCCGGCAGACGGCTGGTTCTGCTCGCCCCGCCTGGCATGGGAGCTTCCGGACGACTCGCCCGTGGTGCGGGAGGAGATCTTCGGCCCGCTGCTCGCCGTCTCCCGGGTCGGGAGCGTCGAGGAGGCCTGTGACGTGGTCGACTCGCTTCCCTTCGCTCTCACCGGTGGCCTGTTCTCCCGCAGCCCCGAGATGGTCGAGTACGTCACCCGGCGGACGCCGGTGGGCAACCTCTACGTGAATCGCGGGATCACGGGCGCGATGGTCGCGCGCCAGCCGTTCGGCGGGAACAAGCGCTCCGGCATCGGCTCGAAGGCGGGCGGCCCCGACTACCTGCTCGAGTTCGCGGAGCCTCGGGTGGTGACCGAGAACACGATGCGGCACGGTCTGGTGGTCGAGTAGGCGGTGAATGAGGCGGTGAATGGGCGCGGCCGGCCCCTCCCGCTCTCCCCCGCTAGGCTCCGCCCCACGCAAAGCAAGGACGCAAGCGAGCTTCTCGAGATCGCCGTCTCCGATGACGGAGGCGTGCGGCTGGTTCGCCTGACGGGCGAACTGGATATGGCTGGGGTCAACGACTTCGACCGGCTGCTGGGCGCGGACTGGGCTGACGAGGTGGCGACCGTCGTCCTCGACCTGCGGGGACTCACCTTCATCGATTCCTCGGGCCTGCGGGCGCTGATCATGGCCGACCAGCGCGTGCGGGAGGGAGGCGGCCGCTTCGTCGTGGTGCGGGGCTCCGACCGGGTCAACCAGGTGATGGAGATGACGGGCGTCGCGCAGCGAATGGAGCTCGTCGACGAGCCGCCGGCCGGCTAGACGACCTCAGGCGGGTACGGGGCGGGCCGCGTCGAGGTCCACCTCGAGCCAGACGGTCGTCCAGCCCGATTCGCGGTCCACTCCCCAGCGATCCGCGAGCCGCTCCGTCAGGAAGAGCCCCCATCCGCCCGGCCCTCGCGGCGCGGGCCTGGGGACTTTGGCGCCGAAGCCCTCGCCCGGATCGCTCACCTCGACGCGAAGCACCCGATCCGAGACCCCGACTCGCAGCCGAATCACGTCTCGGGTCCGAAGCCGGGCGTGCCGAACGCAATTGGTGACGAGCTCGCTGACCAGCAGGGACAGATCCAGGTAGATCTGGGTGGCGAGCGAATCCTCCAACGGGGCGAGACAGGCACGGGCCTCCGCCGCGCACCGCGGGCCCGGCGCGAGCTCGATCGCGAGACTCTCGTCCGCTGCCTGCACCTCTGCGGCGCCGTTCCCCGAGCCGACACGGCGCAGGACGACCACCGCGACGTCGTCGTCGGGTCCGCCGTTGTGCCACAGCGCCAGCGTGCCGAGGCGGTCCGCGGTCTCGCTCGCGCTGGCACCCGCGGTCGAGCGCAGCAGCTCCTTGATCCGGTCCGGGGCATCGTCGCGCGGGTCCCGCCGCTCGGTCAGCCCGTCGGTGAAGAGGACGAGCGAATCGCCGGGCTCGAGGTCGAGGCGCTGGTCGACCAGCTCGGGATCGGGGTAGATGCCGAGCAGCATTCCCCCTTCCCTGACGACCTCCTCGACCTCTCCATCCGCCCGGACCAACAGCGGAGCGGGATGCCCTCCGTTGCTCAGCGAAACGCCGTGGTTGGTGCTTTCGACGTCGAGCTGGACCATGACCGCGGTCATGAAGCGGTGATCGGATCGCTGTTCGAGGATGGCTTCGTTGAGCGCTCGGAGCGCGTCGCTGGGGCCGTCCGCCTGCCGGCCCACCGCCCGCAGGGTGTAGCGGGCGAGCGCTGTCAGGGAGGCCGCCTCGGGTCCCTTGCCGCAGACGTCCCCGATCACCGCCACCCAGCGCCCGTCTCTCGCGTTGAAGACGTCGTAGAAATCACCGCCCGCCTCCTGCCCCCGCATGCCCGCCCGGTACCAGCCGGCCGCCTCGAACTGCGGGATCTCGGGAAGCTCGGGAGGCAGCAGCTCTGTCTGCAGATCGTGCGCCAGGTGCCGTGCCCGCCGCTCCGCCCGCCTGCGCTGGTACGTGACGCTCGCCAGGATCAGGCCCGTGAGCCCGACGATCGCCGAGAAGCTCTGGGCGAGGAGGAGGCCGTCATCCGCCGAGCGCCTGAAGAACGGCCCCGCGTCATTGCCGGTGAAGCTCACCGCGATCACGGCGAAGGCCAGGGCCGCGAGTGTCACGCCCGGCTGCAGGAACCTGAGCGCCGCCCAGACGATGATCGGGAACGCGAGGTAGGTGGCGGGAACGTCGTTGGTGAAGACGATCAGCTCGATGCCGATCAGAGTCGCCATCAGGGCGACGGCCTCGGTGGCGCCGCCCGGGAGATCGCGGTAGGGCCAGTGGGTGACGAGCACGAAGATCGCGGAGGCGACCAGCAGATCCCCCGTCATGTCGCCCAGCCACCAGAGGCGCCACGTCGTGAGCGCACTGTCGGTGAGCGAGTCCCCGACGCTTAGGCTGGCCACGCCGATCGTCGCGCTCACCGCGGTGCTGATCCCCGCCCCGAGGATCAGGAGCGCGAAGACGTCCCGCAGCCGCCGCATGGTGGGGCGGAAGCCGACCCGATCGAGGAGGTAGGCCCCGACCAGCGCTTCCAGCGTGTTCCCGACGGCGATTCCCGCAGCCGTGTAGACCGGGACGTCGGTCGTGACATTGGCGAGGAAGGCGCCGAGCAGGACGCCCGGCCACAGTCCCCGGCCCCAGAGCACCAGGGCGGCCAGCGCGATCCCGGTCGGCGGCCAGACCGCCGTCACGCTCTCGTTGGAGAAGGCGAGCGCGAGGCCGAGCTTCGCCGAGCCGAAGTACACGCCGGCTAGGACCAGCACCCATACCCATCGGGAGACGGCCGGTCCCCCTGATCGGTTCGGCGCAGCGGTCACACCAGGGTTGAATGTAACCGAGCGTCCGTACGCGACACCCTCTGACGTATGGTCGCCCGCATGGCCGGAGGCCAGACCGCGAGGACGTGGGTGCCGGGCGCAGACGGCTCGGGCTTCGGGATCGAGCACCTCCCGTACGGCGTGATCCGGGCCCCCGGAGGGTCAGCTGGGCCGGCGGTCCGGATCGGAGATCGAGGCCTGATGCTGGCGCCGGTGGCGGCGGCGGGCCTATTGGATCGCGCCGGGATGGATGGTGGCGCCCTGCGCGAGGCGCTCGCGGCGCCGCCGCTCAATCGCCTGCTCGAGCTCGGGCGGCCGACCTGGTCGGGGCTTCGCGCCCGGCTGATCGAGCTGCTCGCCGCGGGGAACGACGAGCTCGCCGAGGCGGGCCTCGCCGACGACGCCCTCGTCCCCCTGGCCGAGGCGGAGGAGCTGATGCCGGTCGAGGTCGGCGACTACGTCGACTTCTACGCCTCGATCGAGCACGCCTCGAACGTCGGAGCGCTGATGCGCCCCGACCAGCCGCCCCTCTATCCGAACTGGCGCCACCAGCCCGTCGGCTACCACGGCCGCGCGGCCAACCTCGTCGTCAGCGGGACCCCGATCGGCCGCCCGGTCGGTCAGATCGGACCCGAGGGGCCCGACGCACGGCCCGCCCACGGGCCCGAGCCGAGGCTCGACTTCGAGCTCGAGCTCGGCTTCGTCTGCGGCCCTGGCCCCGAGGGCGCCGGACCGATCGCCACGGACGCGGCCGCCGAGCACATCTTCGGCTTCCTGCTCGTGAACGACTGGAGCGCGCGCTCGATCCAGGCCTGGGAGTACCGGCCGCTCGGGCCCTTCCTCGGTAAGGCGTTCGCCACCTCCCTCGCCGCCTGGATCACGCCCCTCGAGACGCTCGAGCCGTTCCGTGTGCCGAACCGCGCACAGGACCCCGAGCCCCTCCCGTATCTGCGCGGCGAGGGGGACTGGGCGCTCGACCTGGACCTCGAGGTGGGGCTCGTCCCAGCTGGGACCGGCGAGGCGGAGGTGGTCAGCCGCACCAACGCCCGCGGCCTCTACTGGACGGCGGCCCAGCAGCTCGCCCACGTCACGCACGCGGGCGCCCGGATCCGCGCCGGCGACCTGTTCGCCTCGGGCACGATCTCGGGCTCGGACCCGGGCAGCGAGGGCTGCCTGCTCGAGCTCACCCGCGACGGCCGGGAGCCGCTGCGGCTGGATGGCGCCGAGCGGACCTTCCTCGAGGACGGCGACGAAGTCGTCCTGCGCGGCTCCGGTGCGCCCGGCCAGGAGCGGCCGGCGATCGCCCTGGCGGAGGTGAGCGGCCGGGTCGTCCCAGCGCCGAACGGGGAGGAGGGCGCGGCCGTCGCCGTGGCTCAGCAGCGACCCGACTAATGCGAGGGTGCTCCGAGAGGAGCAACCCGTTTTGTGATCACTAGCCGGTTGTGCTCTGTGCCACGGGCGACGGCGCGCCTTCGCGCCATGAGTACGCGTAGGCCGGGTCGTCGAGATCCCGGGCAAACGGCGTGAGCTTCATCGGCGCGAAGGTGTCCCACATGACCGCCAGCTCCTCGGTGCGCCTCGCGCCGAGGGCCTTCTCGACCAGGCCAGGTTGCGGTCCATGGGGCAGGCCGGAGGGGTGGACGGTGATCGAGCCGACCTCGATCCCCTTCCGCGATCCGAATTCCCCGGAGACGTAATAGATCATCTCCTCCGACTGCAGGTTGGAGTGGTGATAGGGGAGCGGGACCGCCTCCGGGTCGTAGTCGAGCTCGCGCGGACAGAACGAGCAGACCACGAAGTTCGGCCCCTGGAACGTCTGGTGGGTCGGCGGCGGCAGATGGATCCGCCCCGTCCGCGGCTCGAAGTCGTGGACGTTGAACGTGTACGGGTAGACGTAGCCATCCCAGCCGACCACGTCGAGCGGGTGGTAGTCGAGCCGGTATCGCTGGAGACCACCGCGAACGCGGAGGATGAGATCGAACTCACCCTCCTCGCG
>Ga0081455_10008579_pt1 | contig 10607 bp, 8 predicted proteins | sample TabmetS3T2R1_FD_70207 | JGI IMG/M metagenome (GOLD analysis project Ga0081455, IMG submission 70207) | Tabebuia heterophylla rhizosphere microbial communities from the University of Puerto Rico - S3T2R1 | ecosystem: Host-associated > Plants > Roots > Rhizosphere ... | reverse complement strand
TATGGAGAGTGCGCCGGCACTCAAAGGCTACGCAAGATTTGTCGCAAAGCCGGGCGCGGAAACGTTGTTGAGCATCAATCAAGATAAAAAGGATCCACTCTATACACGCTGGCAATACGGTTTGGGGCGCGCCGCCGTGTTCGCCTCGGACGCGAAGGCCCGCTGGGCGGAAAGCTGGGTCGCCTGGCCGGGCTTCGATAAGTTCTGGATTAATGTCGCCCGCGACCTCCTGCCGCACACCGATTCAAGTGAAGCCCGCGCACAATTCGACTCGGCCAACGAAGATATTCTGGTCAGCTACCAACTGGCAAACGAGCTAACGGCGCCGGTGGAAATTCCGCCAATTTTTGCGATCGGTCCAAACGGATTCGAGAGAAGAATACCCATCACGAAAACCACCAGCGGCTCCTATCACGGTCGATTGCACATCGGTCAGCAGAGCGGCCTGTTTCGCATCCGTCCGCTCAGCGAATCAATCGCCTTTCCGGAAATCGGTCTTTATCGCGAACAGGAAGAGCTCCGCGATTACGGTTCGAATACCAAGCTATTGATGCAGATATCGAACCTGACACGCGGCCGGTTCAATCCATCTATCGGTTCGCTCTTCGATGCGCGCGGCTCGACGATTTACGTGACCTGGCAGCTCTGGCCGATTCTTCTCGGCATAGCGATCGCACTCACTATTGCGGAACTCATAGCGCGTAAGTGGAGCGGTTTGATGCAGGGATGGAGAAGAAGTTAGCATCGGCTAAAGAGCATCTAGCCCTCCGCAACTCACAGTTCACTATTGAGAAATTTGCGAAAGGAGTCGTCGAGCCCACCCGCGTCGATATGTCGTGCCAGCGTCGAACTCCAACCTGCTCGTTGCGCGGTAAGTTGTTCCCTTCCTGCGGCGGTTAGCGAATAGATCTTTTCTGAACTAGAATCAGCGTGTCGCTCACTGGCCTCCACCAAGCCTACATTCTCTAACCGCTGAAGAGTTGCAGATAACGAGGTCGGCTTTCGTCGGCCCTTCCGTTCCGCTGCTATTTCGAGCAGCCGGTAAACGCGCTGCGTGTGTTGCTCGACGACGAAACCGGGCAACGGTTCCACGCTAAGCGTCTGAAGAATGAAAAAATCTAACAGACTGTCAGCGTCATCGGGGTTCAAAACGACCATATTGACTCCTCGTTCCGAGCGTATCCATCATAGTCTGCTCTCTCTGCTCCCATGTCTTACAACGGCTCGCCATCCACCGGGCATGCTCCTGGCCATCGCGAAATTGAATAGCCTCGAGTTCCCGCAGTTTCGCCACGAACGCATCGGCCACCCCGCGGCCAGGTGCTCGTAAAAACGGTCGGGACAATTTTTCGCAATGCGTCCGCGAATTCGGCGGCGGGAATGCTCGACTCCCGCCAGTTATTCACAGATTGATTCTGCCACTGCGCTACGCTCAAGGAAACTTGACAAGCCTTTTGGGAAAATCCGTCCGCCGCGGGCCGGGAAGGCGCCGTACCCTCGCGCTTACATTCGACGATGGGCCTAGCGAAGGAAGCTTACGGCTGATCGAGTATCTCGCGGCCGAAGGCATCCGCGCCACATTTTTCCAGTGCGGCAAGAACATCGAGCGGCATCCGCGTATTGCGCGCGCGATCCGCGACGCGGGTCACGAGATCGGCAATCACACGTATTCCCATGCGCGATTGTGCCCACGAATTGGATGGCATCTCTATTGGCCGACACCGGCGTTGATCGCAAATGAGATCGCGAAAGCTCAGCGCATCATCGAAAGTGAAGTTGAGATCACGCCTCATTTATTCCGCGCACCGTATGGGCTTCGTTGGTGGGGCGTAAACGCAGCCCAAAAACAGTTCGCGCTGCTCGGGGTAATGTGGACGGTAATCGGTCACGATTGGGAGTGGGAAGCCGAGTGCATCGTTCCGCTCGTCTTGCGAAAAGCCGCACCGGGCGGAATCGTCTGTCTACACGATGGGCGAGATATCCAGCCGAATCCGGATGTAAGCGAAATGTTGAAAGCGGTGCGGCAAATCGTCCCGCGGCTAAAGAGCGAAGGCTACGGCTTCGAGACCGTCAGCGATTTGTTGCGCGAATCGTAATCGCGAAAATTCAGCGTTGGACTGTGGCTGTCCCAGCCATCTTTTGCTTGATAAAGCCGATGATCAATGTGACGATCGCCCCGCTGACTCCTCCGCCTACCAGTTGTCCGGCCATGGCGCCGATGTCCATCCCTCCTCCAGTCGCAGCGCCACTTGCGGCAGCGTTGCCAAGAGCTGGAATAAGCATGCCGAGAAGCTGCCCACCGCCGACTCCGCCTAACAAACCCGCGATGGAATTGCCTATCGGTCCTAAACTGAACTGCTTCAGTGCTGCCCCGGCAGAATTACCACCGATGACACCTGCAATGAGCTGAATAATCAGAGAGAGCATCTTGTAACCCCCTTCTCTCAGTCACGATTGGAGACGTCCGCCCAGGTACACTGGACAGCTACTCTGAGGGCGACTCTATCACTTAAAAACGCGCCCGGCAAACGCCGCGGTACTATTGCTGCCAGCCGCCGCCTAACGAGTTGTAGAGCTGGACCAACGAAAGACGTTCGGCCAACCGCCCACGCGCTAGATTCAACTCAGCGGCGAACAAATTGGTCTCGCTCGTCAATACTTCCAAGTAGCTGGTCGCTCCACCGCGATAGCGCATGTCCGAAAGACCCGACGCATCTCTCGCGGCGGCGGTCAGTAGCTCCTGGTGCTCGCGCGATTCACGGTTGCGTTGATAGCCCGCAAGAGAATCGGCAACTTCGCGAAACGCCGTTTGGATCGTTTGCTGGTAAGTAAGAAGCTGCTGTTGCTGCTGCGCTTCGGAAAGCCTCACGTTCGCCCGCAACCTTCCCGCCGTAAAAATCGGCTGCGTGATGGCCGGTGTAAACGTGTAAATCGACGTGAGACGGCTAAGACTGATAGCAGCGCCGCCGCCGGACCCCGTCAATGAGACATCGGGAAACAGTTGCGCGCGAGCCACGCCAATCTGGGCGTTAGATGCTATTAGAGTTTGCTCGGCTGCTTGAATGTCCGGCCGCCGCTCGAGTAGACGCGACGGAAGTCCTGCGGGCACCACGGCCGGTAACGGCTGATCCGTAAGCGCCTTTCCGCGCGCCACATCGGCAGGGTATTCACCGAGAAGCGAGGTCAACGCGTTTTCAGCCTGCGCGATCTCGAGCTGCAGAGAAGAAATTGCTGCAGCCGCGGTTTCCACCAGTTGTTGAGCCTGTTTCACATCTAGCAGCGACGTTGCCCCGCCGTTGGCCAAGGTTTCGGTCAATTGCAAAGATTGACGCCGCGAAGCGAGCGTTCGCTCCGAAATTTCAAGTTCCAGATCGAGCTCGCGAAGCTGAAAGTACGACGCCGCGACACTCGAAACGAGCGTGGAAGTCACCGTACGCTCGTTCCATTCGCTCGCAAGCAAGTTGGCGCGCGCCGCTTCCGTAGCGCGGCGATAGCGCCCCCAGAAATCGAGATCGTACGACAACGCCCCTTGCAGTTGCGTAGCGTCGAAAGTCCCAAACGGGATTCTTTGCGCGTTGAAGGAAAGCGATCCGGAGACATTCGGATACTGATCCGCACGCGTAATGCCGAGCCGCGCCTGGGCCTGCAGAATCCGCGTCGCCGCGATGCGAACGTCATAATTCTGCGCCAGCGCCGTATGAATCAGCTTTTGTAGAGTCTCGTCTTGAAAAACCGTCCACCATTTCTCATCTCCCAAGGAAGCCGGACTCGAGTCGCCTTGAATCTCCCCGCGGTAAACCGCCGGTGGAGCAATGGCCGGCCGCCGATAGTTCGGCCCAACTGTGCAACTCACGAGAAAAAGCGAGCAAGCAAGAACAAACGCTCTCATACCAGCTCTCTTTCCGGTTCAGGCTGCGTCTTCTGTCTACGGCGCATGCGATGCGAGAGGTTCTCGACCACGTAAAACGTAACCGGGATAAGAAAAATAGCGATGACCGACGCGGTGAGCATGCCGCCAATGACGGCAGTGCCAAGCACGCGGCGCGAAACTGCGCCGGAGCCGGTCGCCATCCATAAAGGAACGCAGCCTAAAATAAACGCGAACGCGGTCATCAAAATAGGTCGAAGCCGGATGCGTGCCCCGGTAAGAGCGGCGTCCTCAATAGTCTTTCCGCCTTCGTATTCGTGCTTGGCAAACTCGACGATCAGGATGGCGTTTTTCGCGGACAAGCCGATCAGCATAACCAAGCCGATTTGCGCATACACATCGTTCTCGTAATGTCGCAGCAACAGAAACGAATAGGCGCCGAACACCGCCACGGGCGTGCCCAGCAGCACGCTGAAAGGCAAGGACCAGCTTTCGTACTGCGCAGCGAGGATCAGAAATACAAACAACAAAGAAAGACCGAAGACCACCGAAGGCGGCACGCCTTGCGAAGCTTTCTGCTCCTGAAACGACATGCCGGTATAGTCGAATCCCATCTCGCGCGGCATCGTTTCCGCGAAAACTTCCTCTAGTGCCTTCATCGCCTGCCCCGAGCTATAGCCCGGCGCGGCGGACGCATTGATCTGCGCCGCGTGGTACTCGTTGTAGCGCATGGTAAATTCGGGCCCGTATATCGGACGAACGTTAGTAACCGAGCTTAACGGCGTCATCTCGCCGCGATTGTTGGCAACGTAAAATTGCCCCATATTCTCCGCCCGCGTGCGATAGCTGCCTTCCGCTGCGACATAGACCTGCCATTGCCGTCCAAAGCGATTGAAGTAGTTCACCAAATAACCGCCCATGAACGCTTGCAGCGTTTGATAGACCTCCGCAATGTTCACGCCTTGCCGCATCACCTTCGCGCGATCCACATCGACGAAATTTTGTGGCACCGCCGGCAGATACGTAGTGCTGATGCCGGTTAGCTCACGGCGTTTTCGAGCGGCATCCACAAATTTCGTCAAATTGTCGCTGAGAAATTGAAGATCGCCGCCAGAGCGGTCTTCGAGCATGAACGTGACGCCGCCGGACGTGCCCACACCAGGAATCGAGGGAGGCGTAAACGAAAAGGCCACACCGTCTTCGATCTTCGAGAGTTCGCTGATGATATGGCTCCGAATCGCTGCGTATTGCTCATTCTTCGCCTTGCGCTCATCCCACGGCTTTTCTGTGATAAAGAAGAACGCGCTATACGTATTTTGGACGCGGCTCAGCAGGCTGAAACCGATTACGGCCGTGCAGCCCGCTACGCCAGGCGTGTGCAGGACGACGTCCTCCACTTTGCGCGCAGCTTCGCTGGTGCGTTGCAGCGAGGAAGCGTTCGGCAACTGCAGAGCCGCATAGATGTAGCCTTGGTCTTCCTCGGGCAAGAAAGATCCCGGCAATCGTGAGCCAACCAGAACCGCGGCCACGGCAACCAAAACAAGAAAAATCAAACTGAGCGCCGCTTTGTGAATCAGTACGGCTGAAAACGATACGTAGCCATGCGTCGTTTTCGTAAACGCCCGATTGAACCAGTGGAAAAAGCGCGCCAGCGGCCCGCGCGATTTCTTGCGTGGCTTCAACAAAAGCGCAGCCAGCGCTGGGCTCAACGAAAGCGCATTGAAAGCCGAAAAGATGACGGAAATGGCGATTGTAACAGCGAATTGCTGATAGAGCCGCCCTGTGATCCCGGGGATAAAAATCGTGGGCACGAAGACAGCCGTTAGAATCAGGGCGATGGCCACCACCGGGCCCGACACTTCGCGCATCGCCTGAAGCGCCGCGTCTTTCGGCGTCATTCCTTCCTCAATGTGACGCTCCACCGCTTCGACAACAACGATCGCGTCGTCTACTACAAGACCGATGGCGAGCACCAAGCCAAACAGCGAGAGCGTATTGATGGAAAATCCGAGCAGTGGGAAAACAACGAACGTGCCAATCAGCGAAACCGGTACCGCGGCCAGCGGAATGAGCGTCGCCCGCCAACCCTGCAGAAAGATATACACCACCAGCACCACAAGCGCGAGCGCTTCAAAAAGCGTAAAGACGATGTCTTTCATCCCCGCAGTCACCGCGCGCGTTGTATCGAGGCTCACTTGATAGTCCAAATCCGGTGGGAATCGCGCTTTGAGCTGCGCAATGCGTTTGCGGACGTTGTTCGCGGCCTCGACCGCGTTCGAGCCAGGCAACTGATAGAGCGCCATGATCGCCGCCGGATTTCTGTTGTAGCGGCCCTGCAGATTGTAGACCTGCGCACCCAGCTCGATCCGCGCCACATCCTTTAGCCGCAGAATCGAGCCGTCCGGACTGGCTCGCAAAATGACATTTCCGAACTCTTCGGCTGAAAGCAAGCGGCCCTGCGCGCGTACTGCGTAGGTAAATTGTTGGCCCGGCGGCGCAGGCTCGCCACCAACTTGTCCCGCGGGATTCACGGTATTCTGCGCCTGCAGGGCGGCAATGATTTGCGGTACGGTGACCTGCAGCTTGGCAAGCTGATCCGGATTGACCCAGCACCGCATCGCATACTGGCCTGCGCCAAAGATCTGCACGCGCGCCACACCCGGCACGCGCGTAAGCTCGTCAACTAGATTGATGTAGGCATAGTTTGCAAGAAAAACGCTGTCGTAACTGCCTTTCGGCGAATACAGCGGAATTAGCAGCAACGGAGCCGCAAGTGATTTTTGAACTACTAGGCCCGTCGTGTTCACTTGCGCCGGAAGTTGCGACTGCGCCTGCGAAGTACGGAGCTGCGTCAGCACTTGATCGATGTTCGGGTCCGTCGCAATGTCGAAATTCACCGTGATTTGCGTCTGCCCGTTGTTCCCGTTCGTCGAGTACATGTAGTTCATGTTGTCGACGCCGCTGATCTGCGCTTCTAGCGGAGTCGCGACCGATTGTTCTAATGTCTGCGCATCGGCGCCCGGATAAATCGCTTGTACGAAAATCTCGGGCGGAACAATTTTTGGAAACTGGGCAATCGGCAAGCTCAACATCGCGACAAAGCCCACGATCACCATCACGATGGCAATCACCATCGCAACAATCGGCCGGTTGATGAAAAATCTCGACATGTTATTCCCGCAACCTATTCCCGGAGTTTGGGGTTGACGGTCATGCCGTCTCTTACTTTGGCGATTCCTTCGGAGACAACCTGGTCACCGGCATTCAAGCCGCTCTCTACAATCCACATTTCACCAACGCGTTCGGCGAGTTTCACGGTATGAATAGCGACTTTGTTGTTTGTTGCGACGGTGGCAACCTGATAGCGCCCTTGCAGCTCATTGACCGCGCTCTGCGGAACGAGCAAAGCGTCTTTGCGTAGCGCGGTCATCGCGCGAATGCGGCCGAATTGTCCGGGCCGCAAAATATTGCCGGGATTGGCAAAGACTCCTACCACCCGGATCGTGCCGGTCTGCTGCTCCACTTGGCGGTTCGTGAAAGCGATACGGCCAGGATGCGCGTAAATCTCGCCATTAGACAACGTAAGTTGCAATGGCGGCGTTGCACGGGACTTTCCCGCCACACGCAAATATTCTTGCTCGCTGATCGGAAAATACGCCCGGATGGGATCGACTTGTGAAACCGTCGTCAGCAGTGTAGATTGGCTGACCAGGTTTCCGATCTGCGTGGTAGCGATTCCGGCAATCCCGCTGACCAGCGACCGTACCTTCGTGAAGCCTAGATTCAACTCGGCCAACTCAACCGCCGCTTCGCCCGCCTGAATTGTGGCCTGATGCGTTTTGATGAGTGCTTCGTTCTGCGCCTGAGACTGGATATCCGTATCGAGCTGGCTCTGGGCGATAGCGCGTGCCTGGGCCAGCGGCGTGTTGCGTTGCACATTGATCTTCGAAAGAGCAAGCTGAGCCTGCGCCTGCGCCAATTGACCCCGAGCTTGCGCGACCTGGCCCTTCGCCTGGTCGAGCGCGGCTTGAAATGGCCGAGGATCGATCTCAAACAGCACGTCGCCTTCGTGGACATACGATCCTTCGCGGTAATCCTGCTTAACCAGATAGCCGGAGACCTGCGGTTGGATATTCGCATTGACATAGCCATCGAGCGTGGCCACCCAGTCGCCGTAAATCGGGACATCTTTCTGTTCCACGCGAACAACCGTGATGTCGAGAGGACGTTGGACCGGCGGTGGCGCGGACTTGCTGGTACAGCCGGAGAGGAGCAACAGGCAGGCCAGTAAGAAGACGGCGAGACGAGCGCTCGTTAGCATATTGCTCCATTATCCAGGGCGACAAAGTCGTGATCTTATTGCGACCATCACCAAACCTATTCGCAGCACGCCCTCAGGGCGGACGATCTATTTCTTTACATTTAACTCTCAGATCTTTTACACCTTAGTGTTCGAATTTCACAAGTGGCTGACGCAGTCATCAGTAGAGCAGCACCGAAGAGAATACAAGAAAACTGAAAGATCGAAAAAAAATGAATTACAATCTTAATCGGCAACACCAAAAGACTGTGGGAGTTCGGAGGCTATTCGCAACCGTTCTCGTAGTCGGATGTGCATTCGGCACGGCCACCAACCTGGCAGCGCAGAACATCAGGCCCCCAACTACTCCTACCCTCATTACGCCACCGGCGGGACACTCTGCATTTTTGTTGGGCCAAGCGGTGGGTACTCAAGGTTATGTTTGCCTACCCACAGCCACGGGCGCTTCCTGGACTGTCAAGAACGCGCGCCCCGAAGCCACCCTTTTTCAGAGGTTTTTCGGGCAGGACTTTCAGATCATCACCCATTTCCTCAGCCCCGATACAAACCCCAACAAGGCTGCCCCAGACCCGCTACCCTTCGGCAGCGCGACATGGCAGAGTTCGCTCGATAGCAGCAAGGTGTGGGCGCAGGTCCTACATTCGAACTCGATCCCCGCCGGCTCCGACCCGAGCTGCCCGAACGCCGGCGCGATTGCCTGCCTCTTATTGGAGTCAATCGGTTCGCAACAGGGGCCAACGGGAGGTAAATTCATGACCCAGACTACCTTCGTCCAACGCTTGAATACCAAAGGAGGATCTGCCCCGGATGAGGGTTGCGCCACTTCGGCTGACGTGGGCAATCAAACGCTCGTACCGTACACTGCCGACTACTATTTCTTCCACAAGGGCCAATAGGCAGTTTGTTCGCCCGGCTGGTCAAGGTGCGTTGATAATCGCGCGCGGGGCGAAGAAATGATCGCTCAGTCGTATGCTGTTCTGAATGGGCGATCGCGTCTTTTTCTGCTATGCCCGGGAAGACCAAGGTTTCGCGGTCCCACTCGCGCAGAAGCTCAAAGAACAAGGCGTCGGAGTGTGGCTGGACCAATGGGACATTCCGGCGGAAGCGGATTGGGACCGGACCATCGATAAGGCGCTGCGCGACTGCGATCGCCTTCTGATCGTGCTTTCTCCGAATTCGGTGAAATCCGGCGAAGTGCGAGGCGAACTTCGAACGCTCGACTTGGGAAAACCGATCCTCCCGGTGCTCTACCGGCCGTGCGAGATACCGCGGCAACTTCGCGTAATCCAGTTCGTGGATTTCAGCGGGCGGGAAGCCGATCATGACGCGGCGCTCGCGAGGCTTCTAAGCGCATGCCGCGGCGAGGCCGAAGACGTGAAGCTCATCGAAACCACGCCCGCACGGAAGCTTACGCAGCTCGGTTCACGCGCCACTCGTTTCAAGCTGCTGGCGGCAGCAGTGTTGATCCTGCTCGTAGCAATCGGCTGGTACGCGCTTAACACCAGGGCCGAGGAACGCCAAAGGATTAACTCCGCGGCGCTGTCACCCAACGGCTCTTATCTCGCAGCGGCAACCGACAAGGTTTGGGCGTGGGAAAACGTACGTATCTGGGATGTGAACTCCGGCCGCCAGCTCGACCGGCTTACTACAAACGCCGGTCCATTCTGGGTGGTGGCCTGGTCTCCACAAGGCGACAGCCTCGCCGTCGGCGATCATGAGGGAAAGATCCGGACCTATGAAGCCGGTACGTGGAAGCTCTCGCACGAATTGGACGGACCGCGAAGTCTGACTAAATTCATTGCATGGTCTCCAGACAACAAGGCTCTAGCGACGGGCGACGATACCGGAACACTTTGGGTATGGGACGCGGCCAGCGGAAAACGCCTGTTCCGCAGTTCGCCGCATTCGAAGAATATCGACGCCGCCGCATGGTCGCCTGACGGTCAGCGCCTCGCCACGGCAAGTTGGGTAACTCCATTGCCGTAGTGGATGGCCATGACGGGCATCTACTGACCAGGCTACAAGGCCACACGAGCTTTGTAAGCGCTGTGGCTTGGTCACCTGACGGCAAATGGATTGCGTCAGGCAGTCTGGAGAGCCCGTATCTGATCGTGTGGGATGCTTCGGGCCGGCCTCGAACTCTAGAAGGGCACCAAAGTTCTGTCGAGCGCGTCGCGTGGTCAAGCAATGGTAGTTATCTCGCGTCCGCCAGCGAAGACAATACCGTCCAGTAATGGGACGGTCGAACATTCAGCAATGTTGGAAGGTTCAGCCTGCAGGGCAATCACAATCCAGGCGATAGTCTGGCTTGGTCCAAAGAGGGAAATCGACTCGCCTCAGGCGATAACGTCAACGTATCGATTCTCACTCCTCTTGGTGACGTTGTTCAAAAACTTCCCGGATATTCAAAGGACCCCA
>Ga0081455_10008578_pt1 | contig 10608 bp, 12 predicted proteins | sample TabmetS3T2R1_FD_70207 | JGI IMG/M metagenome (GOLD analysis project Ga0081455, IMG submission 70207) | Tabebuia heterophylla rhizosphere microbial communities from the University of Puerto Rico - S3T2R1 | ecosystem: Host-associated > Plants > Roots > Rhizosphere ... | reverse complement strand
CTGACGTCGATCAGCCCCAGCGCGCCATAGGCGAAATAGATCATCACCAGCGGCAGATAGGCGAGGCGGAAGCCGAGGATCGGTCGCAGCGCCGTCGACAGCCAGGGCGATCCGGCCGCCTCGGTCGCGGGCGCTCCGGCTCGAGACGTTTTCGCGGGACTAAGGGGGCCGTCCATGCGGTGGCGACGCTTCCGGGGCTTTCAGCGCTGCAACAGTATCGTCGCCAATCCGGCCGCCAAGATGGCAGGGACCGCGACGGCAGCAGCGAGCATCGCGAGCACGCGATGTCGGACCAGCGGTTTAATGGGAGAGCAGCGTCCAGGTAAAGGGGCGGCTCAGCACGCTCCTGGTCGCTCCGCCGAGAATGAACTCACGCAGCTTGGAATGGGCATAGCCGCCCATCACCAACAGGTCGATGTTGCGCTCGGTGACATGCGCCTCGAGAACATCGCCGATGGAGCGGCCCTTGGCCTGAACTTGGTCGAATGTCACCTCGACGCCATGCCGGGCCAGGTGCTTGCACAGCTCCGTGCCGGAGCCGGGCTTGTGCAAACGCTTCTCGTCGACGACGGTGATGACATGAACGCGCTTGGCCGCCTGCAATATGGGGAGCGCGTCGGCGACGGCTCTGGTCGCGGACCGGCTGTGGTCCCAGGCGATGGCAGCCACATCGAGCGAGGAAGACAGTTGCCGCGTCGCGCCTTCAGGCAACAGCAGCACCGGCCGCCCGGACTCGAAGATGAGCGCCTCGAGAAGGGACAGCTGGCTCTGGTCGGTCGTGTTGACCGGGAAGATGGAAAGGTCCCGGAGCCGGGCATGGTCGACGAGGACTTTGGGAATGTCGGCCCACGTGCAGCGCTCGACCGCGTGCTCATACATGCTGCCGCGGCCCGTTGCTCCCTGTCGGGCGCACGCGGCGTCGAAAGTCGCGACGAGGTCGCGCGCATTGGCGGCGCTCTTGCGCCGTTCGGCCGCGAGAATGCCGCCGATTTGTGGTGGGTGCGCATAAAGGCCGACCGGCAGGTGAATGTCCAACTCGAGTGCCAGACCCGAGACGTGGGCGCCGAGCCCGGAGGCCAACGTCACGGCTCTTTCTACGCTCGCCGCCGCCGTCATGACGGGATAGCTGAGCATCGGAAAGAGAATGTCCCGGACCGGCATCGGCGTGCTCTCCTTGGTGCTGATGAATCCAATTTGTCCGGATAGCGGGGCGTTTGCAATGCCTCAATGCGACAGCATGCAGCACACCGGGCTCGACGACAGAAGCTCGTGTGTGACTCCGCCGAAGATCCACTCGCCCAAGCGGCTGTGCCCGTAGCCGCCGGCCACGACCAGGTCCGCCTTCTCGGCGCGGACAAGCTCGAGCAGCTCGGTTGCGACCGGGCCACGCGCCCGCCGCCAGATTTCATCGGCGACGATGACGCCATGGCGCACCAGATAGCGCCCGACGTCGGCAAGGTTTTTCCTGTCCTGGGACTGCGATGCGTCTTCGCCGATCGCGACGATCAGGACCTCCTTGGCCTGCCACAGGAACGGCAGCGCGTCGCGCACCGCGCGACGGCACTCCCGCGTGTCCTTGCACGCGACCACGACGCGGCGAAGCTGCAAGGGAGTGATGACGTCCGGCACCACCAAGATGGGCCGTCCCGCTCGCAGCAGGACCACTCCGGGCTCGACAAGGTCGTGCGTGGGGGCCCCTGTGTGCCTGCAGCCGACGATGATGAGGTCCGCTGCCCTTGCTTCCCGGGCGACGAGATCTGATGGAATTTCGAGCGCGGTGCGCCATTCGATCTGCTTGAGTTGCTGGCCCTGAGCGCGGAACTTGTTGCCCATCTCGTCGAAGCGCGCCATCAGCGCGCGGCGGTCTTGCTCCGTCGGCTCGCCGTAGACGACGATGCCCCCAGCGGCGAAGGCGGGCCGCAGGGCGAGCCCCGCGATTCCAATGAGCGCCGCCTGAAAGCGGTTTGCCAGATCGAGCGCGAGCCGGACACGCTGTTCGCAGTCGCGCTCGACGTCGAGGTGGACCATCATCGCCGCAAACGACATCACCTGTTTCCTGTTTCTTCCGACTAGGCGCGAGCTTGGCGCGAGCCTCCCCGCCGCACCATGATCCAGGTCAAGTTGGCTTTGCAGTTGCAGCATTCGCCTCCTCAACGCTCCTGGATCGATTTGAGATAGGCGAGGATCGCCCCGATCTCCTCGGGCTCGAAGACGAATTCGGGCATGTCCGGATGGCCGACCGACAGCCCTTCGGCCAGAGCCTCCTGCAGACCGTCGATCGGATATTTGCGTGCGAGCGTCCGAAACGGTGGCGCGGCCGGGTGCGGGCTGAGGCCGGCGGTGCCGATGCCATGACAGCGCGCGCAGTTCTTAGTCAGCAAGGCCTCGCCGCGTTTCAGAGACGGGGTGCCTTGCTGCGCTGAAGCCGGGGAGATGGTCACTGCGCCGGCTGCCAGCAGCGTGAGGAGAAGCCGGTAAGGGAGGCTGCCGCGCATGCTAGCTCGGTCCGACGGCGACAACATCGCGAATCTTGTCGAGCAGCGCATTCCCGAGCAGGGGCTTCTCGACGATCGGAACGCCTGCCTTGTGCGCCCGCTCGCGCAGCGACGCGCTGGGGTGGCTGGTAATCAGGATCGCGGGTGCCGCAAAGCTTCGGGCGCGCAGCAGCGTAATCAGGTCGAGCCCGTTCATTCCCGGCATGTTCTGGTCGACGACGAGACAGCTGCAGAGCGCGAGGTCGCCGGCGCCCAACAGCTCAGCCCCGGTCGCGTAGCTGCGAACCGTGAGGCCCTCGATTTCGAGCGAGAATTTAAGCGAATTACGAACGGCGAGATCATCGTCGATGACGATGACGACGTAGCCGGGAACCGCCGATCCCCCGTGGTCTTTCATTGCTCCTGCCTGCTGTCGCGGGCTTGTAGGGCCGGGCGAGCAGGGAGCAGCAGAACAGGCGCGGCCGCCTTGATTTGGCTCAAATCGGCGCTGGCGCCGTGCCGGTCGGCACGAGCGGGTTGCCGCTCCCTCAGGACGCTTTCGGCTCGCCGGTATCGGAGCCGAGAATCCCGGCGATGAGGGCCATACGCACGAGATCCGACAAGCTCGCGGCCTGCATCTTGGTCATGAGGTTCGCCCGGTAGATCTCGATCGTGCGCGGGCTGATCCCGAGATCATAGGCGATCTGCTTATTGGCGAGCCCGGCCACGAGACCCTGCAACACGTCGCGCTCGCGGTTCGACAGGGTCGCCAACCGGCCTTCGATATCGCTGCGCTCCGCCTGGCGCTTCTGGTCCTGATCGAGCTGATTGAGCGCGGAGCGCACGGATGCCAGCAAGGCCTCGTCGTCGAACGGCTTTTCGAGAAAATCCATCGCTCCGATCTTCATCGCTTCCACCGCCAGCGGAACGTCGCCGTGCCCCGTAATGACGATGACTGGGATGCCGAGCTTGCGTTCGCGCAGCTGCCGAAGCAGCTCGATGCCGCTCAGCCCCGGCATTCTCACATCGGTGATGACACAGCCGGCCTTGACCGTCGGCGCGACTTTGAGGAACGCGACGGCGGATTCGTAGGTCTGCACCTCCATGCCGACGGCTTCGAGCAGAAAGGCGAGCGATTGACGCATGGCCTCATCGTCGTCGATGACATGGACGACGGCCTTGTCAGACGGCATCGCGGAAATCCTCCTGGGTCACGGCCCGCAGCGTGAAACGGAAGATCGTGCCGCCGCCGGGGTTGGGTTCCACGCCGATCTGTCCGCCGTGGGCCTCGACGATGGTGCGCGAGATCGACAAGCCGACGCCCATGCCGTGGCGTTTGTTGGTGACGAAAGGCTGGAACAGCTGCGACGTCATTTCCGGCGCGATCCCCGCGCCGCTGTCGGCGACGCTGATCGTGATCATGCCGTCCTTTCCCGACGCGGTTGAGATGACGAGCTCGCGTTTTTGCGACGACTCCATCGCCTCCACGGCATTGCGCAGCAGATTGAGCAGGACCTGCTGAATCTGCACCTTGTCGGCCAGCACGAGATCGACCGTCGGATCGAACTGAAATCGCACGCGCACGCCTTGATCCTTGGCGCCGACGAGCGCCAGGGCGCTCGCTTCCTCGATCAGCTTCTTGACGCTTTCGACCCGGCGCTCGCTCTCGCCGCGTGCCACGAAATCGCGCAAGCGGCGGATGATCTGCCCTGCGCGCAACGCCTGCTCGGCCGCCTTGTCCATGGCGTTGCGCAGCAGCGCCGAGCGGTCGTCCGTGCTGTTCTCGAGCAGTCGTCGCGAGCCCTTCATGTAGTTGGCGATAGCCGATAGCGGCTGGTTGAGCTCGTGTGCCAGCGCGGACGCCATCTCGCCCATGGCGGTCAATCGCGAGATATGGACGAGCTCGGACTGCAGTTCTTGCAGCCGCGCCTCGGTCTGCTGGCGCTCCGTGAGGTCGCGGATGAATCCGGTGAAGAACCGCTGATTGCTCGAGCGCATCTCCCCGACGGCAAGCTCCATGGGAAAGGTCGAGCCGTCCTTGCGCTCGCCGACGACGACGCGCCCGATCCCGATGATGCGCCGCTCTCCGGTCCGCAGATAGCGCTCCAGGTAGCTGTCGTGATTCTCTCGATAAGGCGACGGCATCAGGAGCTTGATGTTGTTGCCGAGGATTTCCGCCGCCGCATAGCCGAACAGCCGTTCGGCTGCCGAGCTGAAGGATTGGATGATGCCGCGCTCGTCGATCACGATCATCGCATCGGGCACGGTGTCGAGAATCGAGGTGAGGTGAGCCTCGCGCGCGAACGCCTGGCGCGCGCTCGCGGCCGCCCGGATACGATTTCGCCGCAGTTGCTCTCCGCCCCAGGCCATGCTGGCTCCAACCAGCGTGAATGCAACGGCCTCGGCGATGACAGGTACCGAAATGTCGGAAAACCTGGTTGCAACGAGCAGGCCGAGCAGCACCCCGAGCGCGGTTGCCGCCAGTCCGGGTCCCCATCCCCCCAGGCCGGCAGCCACCAGCGCGGCTGGCACGAAGAACAGATATGGCGAATGGCCCGGGAGGATCGGCGCGAGCAGGGTCCATACCGCCAGGGCGACGGCCGTGGCGAGCAGTGCGACACCATAGTTGAGCGCGTCTCGTCGCAACGAAAGCCAGCCTTTGACGGGGTTTGGATTGCCGCCTTCGCTTGTTTTGGCCGAATCCGCGGGAAATGTGCTCATCGTTGGCCTTTGGCGCCGTCGGCAGCAACTCCGGAAAAGCCCTTAGGGGCATTATCTGAATTTTCCACTCGCGCCTCTGCGGTTACCCATTCCGCATCAAATCACAGAGGTTGCGAGCCATGCTGACGCAAACCACGAGCCCGGTCGGTCCCTTCAAACAGCCAGCAATGGCTCTTCGTCAAGCGCCGCGCGCCAACAAGGATCAGCATGCCGGCGCGATCGAGCTGATGGGCGCGCTCGTGCCGTTCGCACGCAGCAGCGAGATCTACGGCGAGAACGAGCCGGCGGACTACCTCTACAAGGTCGTCAGCGGGGCGGTGCGCACCTACAAGGTGCTGGTCGACGGGCGCCGGCAGATCGGCGCTTTCTACCTGCCCGGCGACATGTTCGGTCTCGAGACCGGCCACGAGCACACGTTTTCGGCCGAAGCCATCAGCGACTGCAAGATCATCGTGATCAAGCGCAGCGCCGTGGTTGCGCTCGCAGCGAGGGACAATGACGTGGCGCGGCAAATGTGGGAGCTGACCGCCCGCGAGCTGCAGCGCACCCAAGATCGCATGCTCGCGCTGATCAGGAGCGCGCAGGAGCGGGTTGCGGGCTTTCTCCTGGAAATGGCGGATCGCGCGTCGAACGGCGGGGCAGTCGAGTTGCCGATGTCGCGCCAGGACATCGCCGACTATCTCGGGCTGACCATCGAGACCGTGTCGCGCACGCTCACGCAATTGGAGAAGTCGGCCACCATCGAGCTTCCGACCTCGCGCCGAATCGTGCTGCGCAATCGCTCTGCGCTTACCCGGCTGAATGCCTAGTCGCGAGAGACCGGACAGGGGTGAGTGATGGCACGGCTGCGGTGAATCGGCGAAGGGCGCCGTCATGTTCCACGCGAAGCAGACAAGGTCGGGTTTCGTTCGCACGCTTGCTCGGTGGTGGCGAGAACGCGCGGGCAGGCGCAGCACGGTCGCGGCGCTCGCCGATTGCGGCCCTGCCGAAACCGCGCGTATCGCGCATGACATAGGCGTCAGCGGGGCGGCAGAGCTTTGCGTCCTCGCTGGCAAATGGCCGAATTCGGAGGACCTGCTCTCACGGCGGATGCGGCAGATCAGACTTGATGCCGCACACATTGTGCAGGTCGAGCTCCAAGTCGTCCGCGATCTCGAACGGGTCTGCACCCTGTGTGCAAGCAAACGCAGATGCAGCCGCGATTTCGCGAAGGAGCGATCTCCTTCGTCTTGGCAGACATATTGTCCCAACACGATGACGCTGAAAGCCTTGGTCGCCGAACATTCTGCCGGCGCCAGGACGAGAGGGTGACCCGAATGCCGAACTATCCCGTCCGTTCGCGCTGGCCGGTGCTGGCGCTGGGCGTAGTGCTGTCGTTGCCCGCGCAACCGGGCTTCGCGCAACAGCCGCCGGCGGCGCAACGAGGCCTGACGTTCGTGCGCGTTCACTGTGCGCAGTGCCATTCCATTGACCAGGTCAGCGACAGCCCGCTCACGATCGCACCGGCGTTCCGCACGTTGCATCTCAAGTATCCGATCGAAAATCTGCGACGGCCGTTGTCCGAGGGGATCAGCGCGGGCCATCCCACTATGCCGCAGTTCCGGCTCGATCCCGACCAGATCGCGGATGTCATCGCCTATTTGAAGACGCTCGAACGCTGAAGCTGCATCGTCGCCGCCAACGGCGGCGTCATGCCGGAAAACGTCTTCGCGATTTGATTTGCGTCAAAGCCCGCTTCATTGCGTTGCACCATGGTCTCGAGGCGCGGGGGGAGTCGCATGAGCGGCCTTCCGACTGCGCATCGAGATGAGAACATGATGCCTTCTACGGGCGCGCGGAAAAGCATGACCATCGGCGAAGGGTCGGTGGCGCTGGCCTTCGTCGCACTGGCCTTCTCTTCGATCTTCATCGCGGCGAACGCGCATACGCCGGAATATGCATTCCACGCCTGGCTCGCCGCCGCCGCCAGCGCGGCCACGGTGTTTGCGATCGTCAATCGCTACTACGAGCGTCCGGCGCAATTGCCGCCGCTCACCGTCGACGGCAAGCCCAATTACAATATGGGCCCGGTCAAGTTCGCGACCGTCGCCGCCGTGTTCTGGGGAATCGCCGGCTTCACCGTCGGGCTCTGGGCGGCGCTCGAGCTCGCTTTTCCGGCGCTCAACTTCGATCTGCCCTGGATTTCGTTCGGGCGCATCCGCCCGTTACACACCTCCGCCGTGATCTTCGCCTTCGGCGGAAACGTGCTGCTCGCCACGTCCTTCTACGTGGTGCAGCGAACCTGCCGCGCGCGGCTCGCCGGCGACATCGCGCCATGGTTCGTGGTGCTCGGCTACAATTTCTTCATCGTCATTGCCGGCACCGGCTATCTGCTCGGCATCACCCAGTCGAAGGAATACGCCGAGCCGGAGTGGTACGCGGATCTCTGGCTGACCGTGGTCTGGGTCACCTATTTCCTGGTCTATCTCGTCACCATCATGCGGCGCAGCGAGCCGCACATCTACGTCGCCAACTGGTTCTATCTCGCCTTCATCCTGACGATCGCCGTGCTGCACCTCGGCAACAACGCCGCCATCCCGGTGTCGCCGTTCTCGCCGAAGTCATACATCGTCTGGTCCGGCGTGCAGGACGCAATGGTGCAGTGGTGGTACGGCCACAACGCGGTGGGCTTTTTCCTCACCGCCGGCTTTCTCGCCATCATGTACTACTTCATTCCGAAGCGGGCGGAGCGACCGATCTATTCCTACCGGCTCTCGATCATCCACTTCTGGGCGCTGATCTTCCTCTACATCTGGGCCGGTCCCCATCACCTCCACTACACCGCGCTGCCGGACTGGGCGCAGACGCTGGGCATGACGTTCTCGATCATGCTGTGGATGCCGTCCTGGGGCGGCATGATCAACGGCATCATGACGCTCTCGGGCGCATGGGACAAGCTGCGCACCGATCCGGTGCTGCGCATGCTGGTGGTATCGGTCGCCTTCTACGGCATGGCCACGTTCGAGGGCCCGCTGATGTCGGTGAAGGCGGTGAACTCGCTCAGCCACTACACCGATTGGACGGTGGGGCACGTGCATTCCGGCGCGCTCGGGTGGGTGGGCTACGTGTCCTTCGGCGCCATCTATTGCCTGGTGCCGTGGCTGTGGAATCGCGAGCGGCTCTATTCACTCAAGCTCGTCAACTGGCACTTCTGGATCTCCACCATCGGCATCGTGCTCTACATCTCGGCGATGTGGGTGTCCGGCATCCTGCAGGGGCTGATGTGGCGCGCCTACACCAAGCTCGGCTTTCTCGAATACTCCTTCATCGAAACCGTCGAGGCCATGCATCCGTTCTACGTCATCCGAGCGCTCGGCGGCGCGCTCTTCCTCGCCGGCGCGCTGATCATGGTGTGGAACCTGTGGCGCACCGTCTATCCGAGCCACGCCTTCGTCGCGGGGGGCAAACCGGCGCTGGTCCCGGCCGAGTGAGGACATCGAGATGTCGCTCTGGAAGAAACACGCAATCTTCGAGACGAACTCCATCGTGCTCGTGATCGGCGTGCTGATCGTGATCGCGATTGGCGGCGTCGTGGAGATCACGCCGCTGTTCTATCTCAAGAGCACGATCGAGAAGGTGGAGGGCGTACGTCCTTACTCCCCGCTGGAGCTGGCCGGCCGCAACATCTACGTGCGCGAGGGCTGCTACAACTGCCATTCGCAGATGATCCGGGCGCTGCGCGACGAGGTGGAGCGCTATGGGCACTACTCGCTGGCGGCCGAGAGCATGTACGACCGGCCGTTCCAGTGGGGATCGAAGCGTACCGGTCCGGACTTGGCGCGCGTCGGCGGAAAATATTCCGACGACTGGCACCGCGATCATCTCAACGCGCCGAAGTCGGTGGTGCCGGGAACGGTCATGCCGGCCTATCCCTGGCTCGCCACGACCGAGCTCGACCTCTCCCACATCGACGACGATTTGCGTGTGCAGGCCATGCTCGGCGTGCCGTACACGGCCGACATGATCGCCAACGCGCAGGCCGACGCCAGGGCGCAGGCGAGCGCCGACACATCGGAGGATCTGACCAAGCGCTATCCCAAGGCGCAGGCGCGCGACTACGACGGCAAGCCCGACCGCCTCACCGAAGCCGACGCGCTGATCGCCTACCTGCAGGTGCTCGGGACCTTCGTCGATTTCAAGCTCTACGACGACAAAGCCAATGTGCGCTGAGGAACGGCGGCGATGAACCCGACTTATCGCGCATTGGCGGAGTTCGCCCAGACCTGGGGCCTCGCCTATTTCGTCGCCGTGTTCGTCGTCGTCCTGATCTATGCGCTGTGGCCGTCGCGCCAGCGGCAATTCGACGAAGCGGCGCGCATTCCCCTGCGTGAGGACTGAGATGCTCGAAAGCCGCCCGACCGATTCAAAGCCCGACGTCGACGCGCTCACGGGCACCGCGACCACCGGGCACGTATGGGACGGCATCCGCGAGCTGAACACACCGCTGCCGCGCTGGTGGCTGTGGCTGTTCTACGCCACGATCGTCTGGTCGGTCGGCTACTGGATCGTGTATCCGTCCTGGCCGCTGGTGTCGTCCTACACGGCGGGCGCATTCCGCTGGCAGTCCCGTGATGCGGTCGTTTCGGACCTCGACTCGCTCAAGGCGCAACGCGGGCCGATCGTCGCGCGTCTCGCGGCCGCGTCGCTACAGCAGATCGCATCCGACCCGCAGCTGCTCGAATTCGCGCGCGCGCAAGCGCGCCCGGCTTTCGCGGAGAATTGCGCGCCGTGCCACGGCGCGGGCGGTGCCGGCGCGCGCGGCTATCCCAATCTCAACGACGACGAATGGATCTGGGGCGGCACGCTCAACGAGATCGCGCAAACCATTCGCCATGGCGTGCGATCGGGCGATGGGAACGCGCGACAGGGCGCGGCCATGCCCGCCTTCGGCCGCGACGGCATTCTCAAGCGCGCCGACATCGAGAATGTCGCCGACTACGTACGCTCGCTCGCCGGCCTTGCCACCGACCCGAAAGCCGATCTCGCCGCCGGCAGAAAGGTCTTCATTGACAATTGCGCGGTGTGCCACGGCGAGGCCGGCAAAGGCAAACGCGAGCTCGGCGCGCCGAACGTGAGCGATGCCATCTGGCTTTACGGCTCGGACAAGGCGGTGATCGTAGAGGCGATCTGGAATGGTCGCGGCGGCGTGATGCCGGCGTGGGCCGGCCGGCTCGATGACGGCACCATCAAGGCGTTGACCGTCTACGTGCATTCGCTCGGCGGCGGGGAGAAATGACCGTGCGCCCGGGATGTGACATTGCGCTCGCCGTGCACGAGACGCGCTCGGAGCATCCGCCGCTGCTCGAGCTGGTGAAGAACGCGACGCGCGCGGCATCCGAGGCCTCGCCGGCGCCCGGGCCGACGACGGCGGGCT
>Ga0081455_10008577_pt1 | contig 10609 bp, 6 predicted proteins | sample TabmetS3T2R1_FD_70207 | JGI IMG/M metagenome (GOLD analysis project Ga0081455, IMG submission 70207) | Tabebuia heterophylla rhizosphere microbial communities from the University of Puerto Rico - S3T2R1 | ecosystem: Host-associated > Plants > Roots > Rhizosphere ... | reverse complement strand
GACCCAGCGTTCTGCGACGTACCTCGCTCCCAGCCGGTCAAGGAAGCCACGATATGCCCAGTGAGTGGTGGCGGGGCGACCTTGCAGGAGGCCGGCTCCGGCGAGCAGCAGCGAGCCTGTGCACACCGAGGCTATGACTTCGGCGGTGCGGTCGACCTCCCGCAAATAGTCGAGCAGTACTGGATTCGCCAGTTGGCGAAGGGTCGGGGCGCCGCCACCAGGAACGAGGATGACATCCGGCGCGGGAACGTCGTCAAGGGTGTTTGAAGCGGCAATGCGTGCTGGGGTGTCAGTCGGGAAAGCATCGAGCCGTTCCGCTACTACGACTACATGGTGCCGGTCCGGCGATCCCATAGCTTCTTCCACTGCCTCGAGGCCGCTCATGACTTGGAGTGGCCCGATCAAGTCAAGTGGCGTGAGTCCCGGATACAGCACAAAGGCGACGGTTTTGTTGCTCACCGAATCACCTCCGGCTCCGGCTGGAGCACATCGAAGCTGAACATCTAAAGGTCACCGTCCGTTGAGCGAGCTTGTTGAGTTGCGTTCGTGCTGTTCCTCTCCAACTTCAGCAAGGGCTGCCATTTCTTGTTTAGCCCGGGCGTATTCAGCCGACTGAATGGTTGGATTGATCAAACTCAGGGCGTGCCGGAGCAACGCGCTCGCAAGGCTGGGCCGCCCTCCCCGCCGATAGAGGTCAGCGAGGCCGAGTGCGTACGTGCCGCCCATCATGGTCAAGCCCATCTCGCGCAGCCGTCTGCTGACGTCCTGGAAAAGCGCCTCACCTTCGGCGTCACGACCGCTAGAAATTGCGAGCAGTGCTAACGCCTGGTCAGCGTGAGCCAGCTGGTGGTGATCGTGCAACTGCTCCAGCAGAGACCGATTCTCCTCAAGTGCCCGGGCAGCCTCCTGATTCTCTCCGCGCAAAAGGTGAACGTGGCCGAGTGCGAGCAGGTTTTCAGCTTGTCCAGCCCGATCTGCTAACTCGACGGCAAGTTCGTGGCTTGCCGCAAACAAGTCCTCCGCGCGACCCAAATCCAAATTGTTAAGCGCCTCATAGCCGCGGAGATTGAGGACATGCGCCTTTCCCCACCGGTCCGGACCAGACTCCAGAAGCGCTGCCGACTCATTCAAAAGCGAGGTGAAGGCGGGCGATTTCCGATTCATCGCAATATGGGTCAGAACCAGCAAAACAGTCGTCACCCCCCAACGATGATCCTCGGCACGGAAGACTTCCAACGCCCGCTGTCCATACGCCTCCGCGGCGTCGAGTTCACGCTCTGAAATGGCCACAAGACTCAGCACCAAAAGGGAGAGGCCCTCGCCGTCGGTGCCGCTCCCGTCCAGGATCGACAGGCTGTTCTGGGCACGCCCCTTGGCCGCATCGGTCTCTTGCCGCCTCCAATGAAACAGAGCGGCCCAGGCTCCACCCTCTGCTCGCAACTTCGGGTCTGCGCTATCAATAGCCAGACTCTGCCCAAGCCATCGGCTGGCTTCGTCCCAATGGCCGCGGAGGTACCAGAACCAGGCCGCGCCCACGGCGATCCTCAGACTGGTCATGGCATCGCCGCTGGCGATGGCCGACTCCAAAGCCGCAGAGATGTTGGCGCGATCCGTCTCCAAATGCTCCAGCCAACGCACCTGCTCCGCGCCCCCGCGCAGCTGGGCCGCTGCTGTTTCGACCAGCGAACGGCACCAGTCTCGATGCGCCGCTTCCATCAGATTCGCTTCGCCGGCCTCCAGCAGACGTTCACGTCCGTATTGGCGGATTGTCTCCAGCAGCTCGAAGCGGTTCTCCTCCACGCCTTCCATGACCACAACCAACGACTTGTCGACCAGCCGCCCAAGCAGGTCCAGAACGTCGTCGGCTTCAACCCGAGCGTCAGGACAAACGGCCATGGCAGCCTCGACGGTCCAACTGCCAGCGAAGACCGCCAGGCGTCGCAGCAGCGCGCGCTCCTGCTCCTCCAGAAGGTCATAACTCCAGTCGATCGCGCCCCGCAGTGTTTGCTGCCGCGGCAAAACGGTCCGCCCTCCACCACTGAGAAGGCGGAATCTGTCGGACAGACGGCCGGCAATCTGCTCCGCCGAGAGCAGTTTGACCCGAGCCGCGGCCAGCTCGAGCGCTAATGGAATCCCGTCGAGCCGGGTGACAATCTCGATCACCGCAGCCGTGTTGGCGGGGGTTATCGCGAAGCTAGGCCGCACGGCAAGCGCGCGATCCATAAACAATCTGACGGCGGAGAATTCTCCCAACGCTGCAAGGTCAGTCGCTTCGGGAGGAACCGCAAGCGGAGGAACCGGCATGATGACCTCGCCCGGTACAGCAAGCGCCTCCCGACTCGTGGCGAGAACGCGCAGATGAGCAGAACCTTGCAGTAATGGGGCGATCAGCTCGGCGCAGCTCGCGAGAAGGTGCTCACAATTGTCGATCACCATCAAGGTCTGCCTCGATTGCAGCTGCGCCGTCAAGGTGTTGACGAGCGGCTGGTGAGGATCCTCCGGTATCTGGAGTGCTGCGGCAATCGCAGTGGCGATCTGATCAGATTCACTCAACGGCGCAAGCTGGACCACACAGACACCGTCGGGGAAAGCGCCACGAAGTTCGGATGCGGCGGCAACCGCAAGGCGTGACTTCCCCGCTCCCCCGACTCCGGTCAGAGTGACTAGCCGTGAGCCCTGCAAGGTGTGCTTCAGTTCGGAGAGCTCCCGCTGCCTGCCAACGAAGCTTGTCAGCTGGATCGGCAAGTTGTCCCGGCGTCCCTCAAAGGTCTTGAGCGGAGGAAAATCGGTCGGCAGTCCAGGCATCACGAGCTGATGAATCTCTTCGGCGCGTCCCTGCTCATACAGACGGTGTGGGCCAAGTGATCGCAGGCCGAGCGGAGACGGCACAGAGCTGCCAAGAAGATCAACGACCGCAGCAGAAACCAGCACCTGGCCGACATGAGCCGCCGCCAGTAACCGGTCAGTGCGAAGGACCGTCGGACCGACATAGCCTTCGCCCTGCATACCCTGGCGAGCGTCCGCCACCCCGCAATGCAATGCAGCACGAAACAGCAGCGGGCCGGTCTCGGCAGGAGAAACATCCTCCAGAACCGACTGAAGCTCCCCAACCGCAGTGAGCGCCTCAACCGGATGATCAAAAGCAGCCCTCACCGTTTGATCCGAAGCACCGAAGAGATAGCCGCCCCTGGACTTGACGACCCGTCGCAGCGCCTCAACCTGCTTCATCGACGTCTGCGCGGCCTCGCCGGAAGCCGACTCGGCCCGCTCGGAACCGCCGCCGCGAATTTCGACGAAAAGGAACGTGACTACCCCGGTGGGCGGTTGTCTGCTCGTGAACCGCTCACTCAACAGCACCGCCAAATCGGCAGCCACCAGACCTGCAAGCTCATCGGAAGTCCGAAACGACTTGTAAGAAGCCGTATCGTCACCTTGAATCCGCTTTAGAAGCTGACCCAAACGCGGCTCCCGCTCATCGGCCGGAGCTTTCACATAAAGCAGCCGCGGCATCCCGTCCGACAAGAGGTACTCATCCTCCAAGCCAGACACGGTCTCCCCTGGGGCGACCCAACCGTAGCGTTGCCAGTAGATGCCGACGAAAATGTGGCTCTGTTCAAGGTAGGCCCGGTAAAGGTTGCGGGGCGGGTGCGGGCGCGCGCCCAGCTCGAACATCACCGGAGTCAGTTGGAGTCGTTCGATCGCCTCGTGTACGGCACCACGCTCGTCGGCCAACTCAGCCAAAGTCGAACTGACAAACACCCGGAGCCGCTGGTCAGGCGTACGAATCGAGAGCTCTTCCATACCTCCCTCCCATGCTGTCGTGCCGGAGGCTGGTGATCAGCCTGTGCGCCGGGGTTCAAGCCAGCGGCCCGTCATTCAATGGTGGCGACAACACCCTGGGCGTGGCACGGCGCACTTCCGATATAGCTCCTCCCACCTGCCTCGGGCATCGGTCGGCGATAGCCAGAACGCTCCCTCCGATAGGGCCTTTTGTGCAATTTAACAAGGCACGTGAACGCTTCCTAATGCGGCCGCGAAACGCCAGGATCTTGCGTGAACTCATAGATGTTGCCGTCCGGCGCACGGAAGTGCACCCAAGCATTGCCGCTTTCGTCCTGCTTGATCAGGAGGCCGGCGTGCTCGGTTCGGGTCCGGCGCTACGTCGAGGAATGCTTCCGACTAGCCTTGCGGGCTCACGACAAATGCAAGCTCGTAATGCAACGCTGGGATAATGATCATGTCCTGGAAGCCAGATTCGGCCACTCGGCTCCTTCTTGCGCCTGCCGCCTTCCGCCGCCGCGCTTAAATTGATCTTGATCTTGTGATCTTCACAGGTCGCTTCACATCCACACTCATGATCGGCTGGCGGAGAGTGCCGGTATATTCGCCGACCGGCAAGGCCACGTGCCGATGGGTCAGTGTGGGTACCGACCGGAACATCAATCCGTCCCTAAACTTCCCCGTCGAGCCGATGATCTGCGTCCCTGCGGCCACGGCGGTACACTCCGTGGGCTATGAAAGGCTCCAAGATTGCCGAGCGAGGGGGTTCATGATCGACCGCACGGCGCTTCGCCTCTCGGCAGTGCTGGTTGCAGCGGGCTTCATCTTCTATGTGGTTGTGGGCCTGCTTCATGCCGGTGGACCGGCCAACAACCATCCAGTGGTATTTGCCATATACGCCAGTAGCGCCATCTGGACAGCTGTGCATCTCAGCCAATTCGTTGGCATGGCGGTGATCACCGCCGGACTTCTTGTCCTCTACTTCGCTCTTGACATCCGGGCTGGAGGCGCGGCGTGGGTGGCACGTCTGGGAGCTGTCTCTGCGACGGTGGCGCTTGGGCTCTACGGCGTTCTGCAGGCGGTGGACGGGGTCGCGCTCAAGCAGGCTGTTGATGCTTGGGTGAGGGCGCCGGAAGCGGAGAAGGCCGCCCGCTTCGCCAGCGCTGAGACGATTCGCTGGTTGGAGTGGGGCACCAGGAGCTATCAGTGCTTCATGTTTGGTCTCACCTTGATCCTGCTCGGCAGCGCGGTGGCGTTGACGGCAAGGCTGCCGAGAGCCATTGGCTACCTAATGGGACTGTCCGGTCTTGGCTACATCGTGCAGGGCTGGGTCCTCGGTTCCGAGGGCTTCTCCGGAACCGACGAATTCGCAATCCTGGGCGGCTACGTCCTCATCGTGGCCTGGATCATTTGGCTTGTTGTGGTCGCCTGGCGGACAAAGGAATCGTCCGGAGCGCCCACTGCGTAGCAACCGACCCGCAGTCCGCTTCGATCAGTAGTGTTGCTGGACATCGATCTTCATCGGATTGAGGCCATTAGGTCGGACGACTCCCTCCTCACCACTGCCCTCTCGGATGGCATGAACTCGAGGTAGGAGCTGACATCTCGTGGTGGCTTATCGACCGGCTCGTCGACAGCCCGATCGAACAGGCGCTTGACAGCTCGGTTCCGGCACGGATCGCCTGGGACTGGTCCATCTCGCACGCCCGTTAAGCCTGAACCCGCTGAAGAGCGGGCTATGTCAAGACACTCGGCGCAACGAAATGTGTGAGTGCTGTGCGATCTGCTATGTGTGGCCAGCCCAGGCCCTACTGCAGCACATTGGAAGTAGCCCCGCCGGCTCACATCAGTAAGGAGTCACCACAAATGACTGACCGCAGCGCTACGACCCCTCACGCAGCTGGCATCCGGGCATTCGTGGCCCGCCGCCCGGTCACCGCATTCCTGATCATGGCTTTCGCGATCGCCTATCCCGTCATGTCACTGCCGGCTCTTGCGGTTCATCGGGTGATCCCAGGTGGACCACTTGTCGACCAGCTGCCATTCCCCCAGACGAAATCGCCGGCCTAATGCTGACGATGTTGGCACTACTCCCCTCAGCTGTTTGTAACCTGGTCCGCAGACGGGCGAACCGGCCTCGTCAACTTGTTCAAGCGGGTTGGCCGCTGGCGGTTTGGCGTCGGCTGGTGGCTCGCTGCTCTTGCCGGGCTGCCTGTGCTGACCGTGGTCTTCACGCTGATCTTGGGCGGTTCGCTGAAATCAATTGACCCGGTCGGGCTCTTCTGGGACCAACTCCGGCTGCTGTTGATCAACTTCATCTTGGTCAATCTCTGGGAGGAAACGGCCTGGGCCGGTGTGATGCAAACCCGGCTGGAGCTCCAACACAACATCTTCGTAGCAGCCGCCCTGACCGCCGTTCCGTTCGGATTCATCCACTTGCCACTCGCCTTCCTCAGCGAGATCAGCCTCGCATCGGTCTTGATCTCGTTGGCCGCCTACATCCTGCCTAGCCTCTTCCTACGGCCACTGGTCGGAGTAGTCCTCAGAGGCTCCCGCGACAGCCTCCTTGCCGCCGGCCTGATGCACAGCGTCTTCAACCGCACCAACAACGACAACGGCATAGCCGCGGCCCTACTCAACGGGCACCTCTACCGGCTCGGAATCCTCATTGCAGTCGTCGTACTCATCGCCGCCCTCGCACTGGTGGCGGGGCGCCGCCGGCTCAACAAGGCCTACCGCCTGGAACTCGACACCAAGCCTGGCGGTGTGGCGCGCTGGCCCATCAGCCCCTCAAACAGCAGTCGCCCCTCAAACAGCAGTCGGCTTCGGTGATGACATCTTAGATGTGACGACCGACCAGCAGGAGATACCGCCATGCAACATGATCAAATGGACTCAGTAACGTCGGCGGATTCGTTCCCGACCGACCCGACCGGACTGCCTGAGGCCAGCCGGCCTGAGCTGCTCGAGCTGGCCGACGGCGACATCCTGGAGCTGCGCGTCGGCCCGGTGGCCAAGCGGCTCGGCGATGCCACCGTGCGGATGTTGGGCTATAACGGCTCCATCCCCGGCTCCACAGTCAAGGTGGCCGAGGGCAGCGAGATCGTGGTCCACGTTGAGAACCACGGCGACCTTGACACGACCGTCCACTGGCACGGGCTGCGGCTGGAGAACCGCTACGACGGCGTCCCCCACGAAACGCAGGCGCCGATCCCGGTGGGTGGGGAGTTCAGCTACCGCCTCCAGTTCCCAGACCCAGGCCTGTACTGGTACCACCCTCACATCCGGGAGGACTACACCCAGGAACTCGGCCTGTACGGCAACATCCTGGTCCTGCCGGCCGACCCCGATTACTGGCCGCCGGCCGACCGGGACCTGATCCTGACTTTGGACGACATTCTCATCGAGGATGGCAAGGTCGCCCCCTTCAGCCCCACCGAAACGAGCTACGCGGCCATGGGCCGCTTCGGCAACCAGCTGCTGGTCGCCGGCGACCCCGACCTGCGTCTTACCTTCCGGGCGGGCGAGGTAGTGCGGCTCTGGCTGACCAACACTGCCAACACTCGCGTCTTCAACATCACCCTGCCCGGCGCGCGGATGAAGCTGGTTGGCGGCGACAGCGGACGGGTCGAGCACGAGGAGTTCGTCGAACAGGTCCTGTTGGCGCCGTCGGAGCGGGCCGTGGTGGACGTGCTCGTCGAGTCGCCTCGCGAACTGGCCCTGGAGCACCACACCCCCAATCGGACCTACCGGCTCGCCGCGATCACCGTGACCGAGGGAGCGCCGTCAGCCGCCGCTACACGGTTCGGGCAGCTGCGCCGAGCCCCGGAACTGGAGGCCGAGCGTGCCCAGCTGGACCGCTGGCTGGCCGCTGCCCCGGACAAGATCTTGGCATTGATCGCGCAGATGGACGACCCAGCCGCCATGCCGGAGGCCGCCGGGCCGGTCACATATGCCTGTCCGATGCATCCCGATGTCATCAGCGCAGAGCCCGGCCGCTGTCCCAAATGCGGCATGAAACTGCTCGCCAGCCAGGTCCCCACGGCGACCACCTACGCATGCCCGATGCATCCCGATGTCACAAGCGCGGAGCCCGGCCGCTGTTCCAAATGCGGTATGAAACTGCTCGCCAGCCAGGTCCCCACGGCGACCACCTACGCATGCCCGATGCATCCGGACGTGGTCAGCGATCAGCCGGGTCACTGCCCAAAGTGCGGCATGAAACTGCTCGCGGCGAGCTCGGCGCGTACGGCGACGACTGATCACGACCACAGCGGCATGGATCACGCCGGCATGGACCACGCCGACATGGGCCACGGGGGCGCAGAGGGCATCGAGTGGGAGGACGACATGGTCGAGGTCAACCGCCAGACCACCAGCGCCACCATGCACTGGCGGTTCTTGGACCGGACCACCGGCGCCGACAGTCCAACCATCGACTGGCGGTTCACCGTCGGCGACCGAGTCAAGATCCGGCTGATCAATGAAATGGCGTCCGACCATCCCATGCACCACCCGTTCCACCTACACGGCGCCGGCCGGTTCCTGGTACTGGCCCGCGACGGGGTTACCGAGCCCAACCTGGTCTGGAAGGACACCGTGCTGGTGCGTACGGGTGAGACCGTAGACATCCTGTTCGACGTCACAAACCCAGGCCTGTGGATGGCCCACTGCCACATCGCCGAGCACATGCAAAGCGGCATGATGTTCAGCTTCAACGTGGCCCGCCCGTGATGGTCGTGGGCTAACGGCAACCAGATCCGCGCGAATCGGTACAGTTTCACCCACACGAACACCAAGCTGACCAAGCCGTGCGGAATCGCTGCCCGGTGTTGGCGCCGTTCGGCTCCGCGCCACCATCCACCACTAGATCGACTCGCCCAGGCCAAGCGCCAACAGCGAAGGTGGAGCCGGCACGGTATCGGACACCTGCGCTGGCGAATACTGACCTCCGTAGGAGACGGTTATTTCATGAGCTTCAGGACCCGCACCAGCTATAAACTTGGCGGTTGGGTTGCTGCCGCACTGCTCGGCCTGATGATTCTCGTCACCGGCTGCTCGAGCGACTCAGGCTCCACCGCTGCCGGCTCGGCCTCGTCGACCTTCAATGAGGCCGACGTGAAGTTCGCCCAGACGATGATCCCGCACCACGAACAAGCCATCGAGATGGCCGACGCCATCTCGGCGAAGCAGGGACTTCCGCCCGAGATCACACAGTTGGCCCAACAGATCAAGGACGCGCAAATGCCTGAGGTTGAGGCGCTGAGAGGATTCTTGGCGGGCTGGCAGCAGCCTTTGATCCCTGACCACTCGAGCGAGGCCGATGAAGACCATTGGGCCGCGGAGGGAGTTCTGACGCCGGAGGAGATGCAAGCGCTGAATGCAGCCGACGCCGGCAAGGGTCAGCGCCTCTTCCTTCGCGGCATGATCAAGCACCATAAGGGAGCCATTGCGATGGTCCAAGAGGAGATCGACAACGGAGAGAATCCTGACGCCGTCAAGCTCGCTCAAGGTATCAAAGACGGCCAATCCGCTCAGATCAAGACCATGGAGACTCTGTTTGCCCGCCTCTGACTCCTCGGCCGCGCCGGCCTCCCACATCACATTTTGATTAGTGCGAACCCTGGCGGACACGCAGCCGATGGGCCAGCTGGCCGGTGCTCACGGACACAACACTCAACCTGACGAGCCGCCCTGCTGCTCACGGACGACCAGGCGAACTAGGCCGGAAGATCCGGCCCACGGCAGCAGGAACGCGCAATAACCAGCGTGCGGTCATCTCGGCTGAAGTTGCTTTCCGTGTACTTCACTATCTGGGGCGGCGTACTGTCGACGCACCGAGGGACCTTGTGTACAGGGGGCGGCGGTCCTCGTCGCCCCCTGGCTCATTGTTTCGGGGAGGCGATCATGACCGCAGCAACCCGGCACGGCGACCTCCAGCAACCCGGCCGCGCGCAACCGACAGCTAAGAGCAGGATCGGGTTGATCGTTGCTCTGTCTACGGCGGCTGGACTGATTGCCGCCGTGGTTCTGGTGGCCATGCCGTTCATCCCGGCAAGAGAGAATGTGCTCACCGGTGGGGTGCTGCTGGGGTTTGCGCTGGGCTGGGTGTTGCTGGCCGTACTGTCCACCCGGTTCAGCGACGAGCCTCAACGGTGGGCCGCTGCGCCGGCCATGTGCATGGCGGTGGCCGGCCTCGTTTCACTCAGCGGGTCCGCGGCCGTGCAACTGGGGTTCAGCTGGGTATGGCCACCAGTCCTGTGCGGGCTGGTTGTCTTGATGTTCCTTCGGGTCCGGCGCGGCATGCGCAGCCGAATCGGACGGTGGCTGCCGTATCCCGTACTAGCCGTGCTGATGATTGCCGCCGTTGGCGGCGGCTACCAGACCGTACGCGAATCGCTCGACGCCAGGGCCTACCCCCCGCCCGGCCAGCTGATCGATGTGGGCGGGCACCGGCTGCACCTGTACTGCACCGGCTCGGGCAGCCCCACAGTCGTCCTAGAAGCGGGTGGCGGCGCCTCCTCCTCCGACTTCGGGTGGATTGCGCCGGCCGTGGCCCGCGACACCCGAGTCTGCGTCTACGACCGCGCCGGTCGCGGCTGGAGCGACGCAGCGGACGGCCGGCAGGACGGCGCCCACATTGCCGCGGACCTGCAGACGCTGCTCGAACGTGCCCAGGTCCCTGGGCCGTACGTGCTGGCCGGCCATTCGTTCGGCGGCCTCTACGTCCAAAGCTTCGCCGCACGATTCCCCGACCAGGTCGCCGGCATGGTGCTTCTCGACTCCACCGCACCCAAACCCGGGCCAGCCCAGCCCACCAACAGCGGTT
>Ga0081455_10008576_pt1 | contig 10610 bp, 11 predicted proteins | sample TabmetS3T2R1_FD_70207 | JGI IMG/M metagenome (GOLD analysis project Ga0081455, IMG submission 70207) | Tabebuia heterophylla rhizosphere microbial communities from the University of Puerto Rico - S3T2R1 | ecosystem: Host-associated > Plants > Roots > Rhizosphere ... | reverse complement strand
CGGCAGGCAGACCGCTGGCATTTCACTCGGGGTTCCACTGGGGTGATGAATCGATGAAGCAGGTCAACCGCTTCATCTCGATGCACGCCATCTCGTTCTGTTACTTCAATATGATCCATCTGACGAACTGGATCATCAATGGCATTCCGGAGCGGTTCCCAGGGCTGAAAATAATTTGGGTGGAGAGCGGCTTGGCCTGGGTGCCATTCCTGATGCAGCGACTCGATTCGGAATACATGATGCGTTCGTCCGAGGCGCCGCTGCTGCGCAGGCGACCAAGCGAGTACATCCGTGACATGTACTTCACCAGCCAACCGCTGGAGACCAGCAACCTCAAGCTGACGCAGGCGACCATGGAGGCGATCAACGCGGAAACGCAGCTGTTGTTCGCGTCCGACTGGCCGCACTGGGATTTCGATCTGCCGCGGTCGATTACCAACCTCCCATTCCTGTCGGAACAGGCGAAGCGCAACATCCTCGGACTGAACGCAGCGCGGCTGTTCGGCTTCGAGGTGCCGCGCCACAAGCTCGCCACTGTGCCGGCGCCGGATCCGGCGTTCGCCAAGTGAACGACATCCCCAAGTGAGCGATATCCCCGGGCTCGCGGCGGCATTCGACGGCGCTGTGACGACCGCGTTGCGTAGCGGTGATGTGCAGGCGATTCCCGATGATGCGCTGCGTCAGGTACTGACCGCTGCCGTAAAGGCGTACGCCGCGAAAGCTGAAGCAGTGGAGGTGGAGTTTGCGCCGTTTGAACCCGATACGGTGACGGCAACCGAGGTCGCAGTCGCGGCATGCGCGATGATCCGCGCTGCCGACCTCAATTTGTTCGACATCGCCATGTGGTTCGGGCGCCCAGTGAGCCGGGCTTCAGGGAGAGCTGACAATGGCTGAGATCATGGTTGGCCACACGACCGACATAGCGGATGGTGACCACCGCATCTTTGATCTTGGTGCGCTGGAGGTCGGCGTGTTTCGCTTGGGCGAACGGTTCGTCGCGTATGAGAACCGGTGCCCGCACCATGGTGGTCCCGTATGCCAAGGCAGGTTATTCAATCGGGTCGAGGAGATCATCATGCCGGACCAGACGAGCGAGAAAGCAGAAGTCAAAATGTACTCGGACTTCAAGAGTCCGTACGCCTACTTGGCTTTCGATCCCGGCATGACGCTCGGGCAGCGTTTCAATGTGCATGTACGATGGATTCCGTTCCAGCTTCGTCTGAAAGGCAAGGGCGAGCGCAGCGTCTATTCCGAGTACAAGGTCAAATACTCCTACATGGATGCTCGGCGCTGGGCGAAACCGCGCGGTCTCTGGATCCGCGGCCCACTTAAAATTTATGACACGACCCCTACGGCGATCGGTGGATTATTCGCGGAGACGCAGGGCCGATTGCTCGAGTTCGGCCGGATGGCCTTCAAGAAATTTTTTCTTCGCGAGTTCGAAGCCGATCAGCCGGAAGCCGTCGCGGGGCTGCTTGCGGACCTTGGCATGTCCGATCGGCACTATTTTGAATATCTGGCCGGGGAAGGCCGTGAGGCCTACGAGTGCTGTCAGCAAGAGGCGGCCGCGGACCACGTGTTCGGCGTGCCCTTCTTCTTGTTTGCGGGCGAACCGTTCTGGGGTTACGACCGGCTTGCGTTGCTCGAGCAGCGGCTAGCGGAGGCCGGCCTCGCCATCGGCCACAAGGTGACGGCCGCTTGAGTAGCCGCCACTCGGCGGCGCAGCGGCGGCTGTCCCGGACATGGCGTTTGCTTTTCGGACCAACGCAGCGAGAAGGCTATGAGTGCCAAATTGCCGATGCTCACGGGCTATCGCGTGCTCGACATCACCCAATTCGTCGCGGGCCCGACTTGCACGCGGCTACTGGCGGAGCTGGGCGCCGACGTCATCAAGCTGGAGCCGGCGCCAGATGGCGACCGCGGCCGCGCCTCCGGCGACAAGCCGCGCGATCCTAAATTCAAGACAAGCTCGCAGAGCACCTATTTTTTCCAGCACAATCACTCGAAAAAGAGCCTGGCCGTCGATATCAAGCAGGCGCGTGGCCGTGAGCTCATCCGGGCGATCGTGCCGAAGGTCGATGTGCTGGTTGAGAACTTCGCCCCCGGCGTGATGGCGCGGGCGGGCCTCGGCTATGACGAATTGAGCGCCATTCATCCGAGACTCATCATGTGCTCGATTTCTCTGGCTGGGCAAAGCGGACCGCTCAGCGGAAAACCCGGCTTCGACTACATGGGCGCGGCCTATGCTGGTGTCACCTCGCTGATCGGTGAAGTGGATCGCGGTCCGGCGCAATTTGCAACCGCCATTGGAGACCATGCAACAGGGGTGACGGCGGCGATGTCGATCGGCTTCGCCCTGCTCCATCGCGAGCGTACCGGCGAGGGACAATACATCGAGTGCTCACTCATCGATACGTATTTTAACATGCATGAAGTGAACGTTCCGAAATCATCGTTGCGCGGATCATCGTTTGCTCCCAAGCGGGCGGGTTCCCTCCATCCCGACGGCGGACCAACGGGAATTTTCCGATACCGAGGCGAAGAGTTCATCGCGATCATGGTGATGCCGTATCAGTGGAAGCAGATGATCAAGGCGATGAACATGCCGGAATTGGCGGATGATCCCCGGTTCAACACGGCGCGGGCGAGGCGCGACAACAATGTGGCGCTCAAGCATGTCATCGAGGGCTGGCTCGGCGGTTTTCCGAGCCGGGATGCGGCCGTCGCGGCGCTGGAAACGGAGCGTGTGCCCTGCGCGCCGGTTCTCACCGTGCACGAGGCCATGGCCCACCCGCATTTACGCCAGCGCGGAACGGTCCGGCGGGTGAGGGACGAGACGATCGGCGCATTCGACATCCCCGGGTTGCCAGTGAAATTTTCTCGCTGGGCGGAGCGGAGCGAAATCGCTGCCGACCGTCTCGGCGAGCATAACGAAGAGGTGCTGCGAGAGCTGTTGTGCTTGAGCGACAAGGAGATTGCCGACCTTTACGCGAACAAGGTCTTGGTTCGCGATCCGCTTCTCGAGCCATCAGGAGGCCGGCGGTGACGACCTACGAAGATTTGCGCTACGACGTTTCCGACCGGATCGCGGAGATCAGCCTCGCGCGCCCGCCGGTGAACGCGTTGAGCCTTGCGCTGCTCGAGCAGCTCATAGCGGCGTTGCGGCGAGCCGCGGCCGACGAGAACGTCCGCGCCGTCGTGCTGACGAGCGCGCTGCCGCGTCGGTTCAGCGCGGGGCTGGACCTTGGCATGATGCTCGGCAAGTCGGCAACCGAGGTGCGGCAGTTGCTGAACAAGCTATACGTGGAATTGGCGGACGCACAATATGATCTCGGCAAGCCGTCGATTGCCGCCGTCGGCGGCTCTGCGCGGGGTGGCGGTATGACGCTGGCGATTTCCTGCGACGTGCTGGTTGCAGGCCGAAGCGCGACGTTTGGTTACCCTGAAATCGATCTCGGCCTCATTCCTGCAATTCACTTTATGCATCTGCCACGCATTGTCGGCCGTCATCGCGCCTTCGAGCTCTTGTTCAGCGGCCGCACCTTTGACGCCGATGAAGCGGCGTCCCTCGGCCTCGTCAGCCGGATCGTGCCAGACGAGAAGGTGCCTGACGAAGCGCGGGCAATGGCCCGTGTGTTTGCGACGAAGTCGCGGACAACGATGCGGCTGGGGCGCGCTGCTTTCGTGCGTGCCAACGATCTCGATTACCGGCGCGGCATTGGTGATGCGGTGGAGAATTTCTGCAAGGTCGCCGCGACCGATGACGCTCAGGAAGGACTGCGGGCGTTTATCGAAAAGCGCTCGCCGAGTTGGTAGCTGGCGGTGAATGGCTTTTGCGGTATCGGCGTCAGGAGCGTGCCGCGGGCTAAGCCGGCGCGAACATCGGCACCGGCGGCCCGCCGTCCGTGGGCTTGAACGCCACGCGGACTGCCTGGCCGATCCGGATCGCGTCCAGATCGCAGTCGACGATGTTGGTCATCATCGTGGGTCCCTCGGCGAGCGTGACGTAGGCGATCGCGTAGGGGATCGGCGCGCGACGGAAGACGCTATAAGAATAGATCGTCCCGTGGCCCGAGGCCTCCATCCACTCGGTGCGCTCGCTGCCGCAGAACGGGCAGATCGCTCGGGGGTACCAGTGTGGCTCGTCGCACGCCGTGCAGCGCTTGATCAGGAGCCTTCCCTGGGCGGCGGCATCCCAGAACGGCTTCGTCTCCGGGTTGACCGGCGGTGGAGGGATCGTGCGCGCGCTGCCGGCCATCTCACTCTCTCCCCATGATCAGCGTGGCGCTGCCGTGGCGGGTCGCGAGCGAGCCGCCGGTACCGTGAGCGAGGGCGACGTCGCAGTTCCTCACCTGTACTTTTGGATGCGCCTCGCCCCGGAGTTGGCGCACCGCCTCGACCACCTTGGTGAGCCCGCCGCGGTTGCCCGGGTGGTTGTTGCAGAGGCCGCCGCCATCGGTGTTGAAGGGCAGCCGGCCGACACCGGAGATGAGGTTGCCGTCGGCGACGAGCTTGCCGCCCTGCCCCTTCGGACAGAAGCCGAGATCCTCGAGCGTGATCAGCACCGTGATCGTGAAGCTGTCGTAGATGGACACGTACTTCACGTCGGACGGCGTCACGCCGGCCTCGGCGAAGGCGGCCGGCCCCGACCAGACCGCACCCGTGTAGGTCAGATCTACCTTGCCACCCATCTGGTGCTTGACCGCCTCGCCAGCGCCGAGCACGCGGACGAGCGGGCGCTTAAGGCTCTTCGCCACCTCTGGCTTCGTCACCACGATGGCGCCGCCGCCGTCGGTGATGACACAGCAATCGAGGCGATGCAGCGGGTCGGCGATGATGGGCGAGGATACGACCTCCTCGACTGTCACGACCTCGCGCAGGAGCGCGTGGGGATTGTGCTGGGCGTGCTGCGAGGCCGCCACCTTGATCCAGGCGAGTTGGGCGCTCGTCGTGCCGTACTGGTGCATGTGGCGCATCGCCGCCATCGCGTACTGGTTCACCACCGTCGGCCCGAAGGGAAACTCGAACGCGACGTCGGGCGCCGCCGGCCCGTAGCTGCGCGGCGCCGTGCCCGTCGCCATGCCCTCGGCGCGCGGCCGCCCCGCCAGCGTGATCAGCGCGACGTTGCACTTGCCGGTGACGATCGCCTCGGCGGCGTGGGCGACGTGGATCACGTAGGACGAGCCGCCGCTCTCCGTCGTGTCGATGTGGCGGACCTTGAGCCCCATGTAGTCGGCCATCGAGAGACCACCGAGCCCGGGCGCGTCGCCCGCGCAGAAGTAGCCGTCCACGTCGGCGCGTGTGAGCCCGGCGTCCCCGAGCGCCCCGGCGGCGGCCTCGGCGTGCAGTTGCGCGAGCGATTTGTCGTCGGCCTTGCGCGTGGGATGCTCGAAGATGCCGGCGATGTAGGCCTTGCCCTTGATCGTCATGTGCGAAGTCGAGACCGCGCTCCTCGGCGCGCCGCGCGATTGCGCGGCTCTCTCATGGGCGCATTCCTTGCATAACTCATAATCCAGCGCACGGGCAGGGAAACGTGCCTCGGCTGTTTTGCGCACCCGCTATTTCACCGGGCATGGCTGTGCCGGTGTCGCACGAAGCGGCAGGACCACATTTTGATCGGCGACGGTCGCTTTCGGAGCAAAGCGGACATCGCTGCCGATTCGCGCTGATGGTCTCCGACGCGATTGACCCAAAGCGGACATAGGTGAGATTGAAATCCCGCAGCGCAGCGGTCTGCCGCATCGTGTGCCGACACGGGAGGGGGTCGGCACCGCCGTCGATTCAGAACAATTCAGGTCGACCCCAAGGACTTGCCACTCCCTCTGCGGCAGGTTGGGCGAGGGCTAAAGCGGACATGGCTAGGTGATGAACTGCGTCTGCTTCTGACCCCAACCGGACATGAGCGGCCCGCTTTTGCTGCGATGCACGGGCCTGACCTGCTATACTTGGCCCGTCGTCCCTGGCCTTGGGGGCACGCCCCATGAGGCGACGCGACTTCATCAGACTGCTCGGCGGTACGGCGGCCGCGTGGCCGCTCGCGGCGCGCGCGCAGCAGCCTGCGCGTCTTCCGCTGGTCGGACTCATCTCGCCGCTGACGCAGGCCGCGGCGGTTCGCAACGTCGAGCAATTTCGCAAGGGACTGCGCGATCTCGGTTATGTCGAGGGCCGCAGCGTTGCGCTGGAGCTTCGCTTCGCCGACGGGCGCCCCGAGCGCTTGCCGGAGGTCGCCGCTGCGTTGGTCACGCTCAAGCCCGACGTCATTCTTGTGGGCTCATCGGCAGGAATCCTTGCAGCGCACCAGGTCACACAGGCCATCCCGCTCGTCATGATCACGCTCGAGAACCCGATCACGCTCGGCCTGATCAAGAGCATTGCGCGGCCAGGCACCAACATCACCGGAACATGGCTCGCTGGCGACGAAGCCCTCGTCGGCAAGCGGCTGGCCATGCTCAAGGACCTGGCCCCGGGGACCGCGCGGGTAGGCGCATTCCTGAATCCAGGAGACGCCACCGACGCTCCCATGTTCCGGCTTCTGCCGGCTGCTGCAGGCGCACTTGGCTTGGACCTTGGGGTTTTTGAGGTGCGCGATGCATCCGAAATCCAAGCGGCGTTCTCGAGTGCTGGACGTGCCGGGGTCCAGGCATTGTTCGTGAGCCCAACCCCGTTGTTCCTTTCGAATCGCCAGGAGATCGCTACGACGGCGGCGCGCTTGCGACTGCCCGCGGTATACGGCTGGCGGGAATTCGCAGAAGCTGGAGGCTTGGCCTCCTATGGGCCGAACCTACCCGACATCTACCGCCGGTCCGCCGGAGTGGTCGACAAGATACTCAAGGGCGCTAATCCGGCCGATCTGCCGATCGAGATTCCGACGCGGTTCGACCTCGTCGTGAATCTCAAGGCCGCGAAAACGATCGGGCTCACCATCTCGGACCGCTTTCTGCTGCTCGCCGACGAGGTGATCGAATGATGTGAAGGGAGGTTCAAAATGAAACTTCCCCGTCGAAATTTTCTGCATCTGGCCGCGGGCGCAGCCGTGCTGCCGGCGGCGTCGCGCATCGCTCGGGCGCAAGTCTATCCCGCGCGGCCGGTGCGCATCATCGTCCCCTTTCCTGCAGGCCAAGCAAGCGACACCATCGCGCGGCTCATGGGTCAATCGCTGTCGGAGCGGCTCGGGCAGCCATTCGTCATCGAGAACCGAACGGGTGCCGGCGGGAACATCGGCACCGAAAGCGTCGTGCGGGCAACGCCTGACGGCTATACGCTCCTGCTTGTCGGGCTGTCGAGCGCGATGAACGAGACACTCTACAAGAAGCTCAATTTCAATTTCATCCGCGAAATAGCGCCGGTCGCAAGCATTGGCGGCTCACCTTATGTCATGGTGATCAATCCATCCGTTCCAGCCAAGACGGTCCCGGAGTTCATCGCCTACGCCAAGGCCAATTCGGGCAACATCAACATGGGATCATCCGGCCACGGTTCCGTCTCGCATGTTTTCGGCGAGCGGTTCAAGATGATGACCGGTATCAACCTGGTCCACGTTCCGTATCGCGGCGGTTACCTTCCCGATCTGCTCAGCGGACAGGTGCAGGTCGTTTTCGGCACCATATCCACGTGCATTCAGTACATCAGGGGCGGCATGCTGCGCGCGCTGGCGGTGACAACTGCGACCCGTTCGGATGTGCTGCCGGATATTCCGACCCTGGCCGAATTCGTGCCGGGCTACGAGGCGAGCCAATGGTATGGGGTCGGTGCGCCGAAAGACACGCCCGCTGAGGTGATCGACAAGCTCAACCAGGAGATCAACGCCGTTACGGCTGATCCCGTCATCAAGACGCGGCTTGCCAGCTTGGGTGTTGACCCGATGTCGATGACATCGGCCGCGTTCGGGAAATTCATCGCCGATGAAGCCGAGAAATGGGGCAAGGTGATCCGGGCGGCCAACATCAAGTCCGATTAGGCGCGCTACGCTGATATTCCGTAGCTGGGTCGAGAAACTGCGATGCTTAAGATCGTCGCTGGCGGTCTGGACGATCCTCAGGTCATCCGCCTGCTCGGAATTCACTTGACGAATTCGCGCGCGCAAACTGCGCCCGGCAGCGCTCATGCGCTTGATCTGGCGGGGCTGAAGTCACCCGAAATCTGTTTCTGGTCCGCGTGGGATGGAGATGATCTGCTGGCGGTCGCCGCGATGAAGCGCCTCTCGCACGGCCACGGGGAAGTAAAGTCAATGCACACTGCCGAGGCGGTTCGCCGCCGAGGTGTTGGCTCAGCGATGCTGGAACACATCATCGACGTCGCGCGCAATCGAGGGATTAAGAAGCTAAGCCTTGAAACGGGATCGTGGCCGTACTTTCAGCCGGCCGTCGCGCTATACAAGCGACACGGATTTGTCGAGTGTCCGCCGTTCGGCGACTACAAACTTGACCCGAACAGTATCTTCATGACGCGCGAGGTGTAGGCGTTGATCGTATCTGAGGCCGAACCTCGCGCCGTCGCCTCCAACGCCGCACCTTGCCGGCCTGTGTGACAGAAGAAACGGGATGCGATAGACTGACGTTGCTACCCAAAGGGCGTGGGTTACGTGCATCGCTGAATAGCGCGCCCAGTTTGAACCCTTTGATCGCCGCACCGGTGGATGGCTGGCATGACCTGGTCGATCATCGCTCGCGATCAGGCCACCGGACAATTCGGAATTGCCGTTGCGAGTCGTTTCTTCGCTGTGGGCGCGCTCGTTCCTCGCGTCAAATCGCGCATCGGTGCGATCGCGACGCAGGCGCTGGTCAATGCCTTTTTCGGTACCGAGGGCTTGCGACTGCTGGAACAGGGCGCGACCGCGCCGGAGGTCGTGTCCGCGGTAACGGCCGCCGACGCGGGACGCGACCACCGACAGGTGCATGTGATGGACTCGCAGAACCGCATCGCCGCGCACACCGGAAAAGCCTGCATAGACTGGTGCGGGCATCTCGCCGGCGACAATTTCTCGGTCGCGGGCAACATGCTCGCCGGCGCCAGGGTCATCGAAGACACGGCCGCAGCGTATGAACGCAATGCCACGCTCTCCTTTCCGCGCCGGCTGATCGCCGCGATGAACGCGGGCGAGGCAGCCGGCGGCGACAAGCGGGGAAAGCAATCGGCGGCGCTCGTGATTTGCGGCGACCAGGAATGGCCGGATCTCGATCTGCGCGTCGACGACCACGCTGATCCCCTGGCCGAGCTCGAGCGCCTGGAAAAGGTGAGCCGCGAGCGTTTCGTCCATTTCATGCGCCTCCTGCCGAGCCGCCGCGACCGGGTCGGTGTGACCGATCGCGACGCCGTGGAAAGCGAGATCGCAAAAGCGCTTGCCGCCGAGGGTTCGTCTTGAGCACCGCTGGTCCTCTCCTCGAAATCGAAAATCTCAAGGTCATCTTTCACGACGATCGCGGGCGGAGGACGCATGCGGTTGATTGCGTCGACCTGACGGTCCGGCGCGGACAGACCTTGGGCCTTGTCGGCGAGTCCGGGTGCGGCAAGAGCGTCACCGCGCTGGCGATCATGGGATTGTTGCCCAAGGGCTCGGCCGAGGTATCGGGGCGAATTCGCTTTGATCGCACCGATCTGCTCGGCCTGTCCGATCGCGAGATGTGCGACATGCGCGGCGATCGGCTGGCGATGATCTTCCAGGAACCGATGACGTCGCTCAATCCGGTCTACTCGATCGGCGAGCAGATTGCAGAGACCCTCGTCCGCCACCGCGGCCTGTCTCGAAAAAAGGCGCGTGCGCGCACCATCGATCTGCTGCGGTTGGTGAAAATCCCATCGCCCGAGCAGCGCGTCGACGACTATCCGCATCGGCTTTCCGGCGGCATGCGCCAGCGGGCAATGATCGCTCTCGCGCTCGCCTGCGATCCGAAGTTGTTGATTGCCGACGAGCCCACGACGGCGCTCGACGTCACCATTCAGGCGCAGATCCTCGACCTCATGCGTGACCTGAAGGCCGCCACCGATGCCGCGATCATTCTCATAACCCACGATCTCGGAGTGGTCGCCGAGGTTTGCGACGAGGTCGCCGTCATGTATGCGGGCGAGATCGTCGAGCGCGCGCCGGTCGATGTGCTGTTCGCAGCCCCGCAGCACCCCTACACGATCGGTCTCCTCGGCTCCATTCCACGGCTCGATTGGAGCGTCGACGAGCTCGCCGCCATCGACGGCATGGTGCCGAACATGGCCGCGCTCCCGAGGGGATGCCGCTTCGCTCCGCGCTGTCCATTTGTGCGCGAGATTTGCACGCACGCTCCACCGCCGATCGTGCCGGTTGGCCCCCGCCACGCATCGCGCTGCATCCGCGCGCCGCTTGAGCAGGTTCTGTCATGAGCGCGGCGCTGCTCGAGGTCGAGGACGTCGGCCGGCAATTCGTCGTTCGCCGCTCGGTTTTCGGCCGTCCGACCGCAATCGTGACCGCCGTGGATGGGGTGAGCTTTTCGCTCGAGGCCGGCAAAACACTGGCGCTCGTGGGCGAATCCGGCTGCGGTAAATCGACCCTCGGCCGGCTGGTGCTGAGGCTGATCGAACCAACGGCGGGACGCATCCGGTTTGACGGTCGCGATGTCACCGCCCTGAGGGAGCGTGAGCTT
>Ga0081455_10008575_pt1 | contig 10610 bp, 8 predicted proteins | sample TabmetS3T2R1_FD_70207 | JGI IMG/M metagenome (GOLD analysis project Ga0081455, IMG submission 70207) | Tabebuia heterophylla rhizosphere microbial communities from the University of Puerto Rico - S3T2R1 | ecosystem: Host-associated > Plants > Roots > Rhizosphere ... | reverse complement strand
CGCGACGTTCTTCGAAGTCCTTCATGCCAAAACAGACGAATATCGCGGCCGCATGCGCGTCTACTTTCACGAGATGGGCCTGCTCGAAGAGCTCCGCTATCGACTCGAGCATCCGGCGGCGCTTCTGATCATTCTTCCGAACGGCCTGGTCAAGCTGATCAACGCGCTGCCGTTCGTCTGCGGGGACTTGCGCACGCAGTCGCTCGACGCGATCTGGGAGAATTTTCAGCGTGCTTGGCGCGATCCTCGCGTCGCCCAGTTCGTCGACGATCTGGCGTCCGATCCCCGGAAGACCGCGTCGCTGCACCAATGGATCCATCTCTGACCGCGCCTCATTCGCGTTTCGCGACATCGGCTTCGCCCGCGGCGAGTACGAGCCCGGGCTCCCGCACGGTCGGGCGTTGCTCGCCCACGAGCTCTGGCACACGGTGCAGCAGCGAGACGCCGCGTTTGCGCCACAGGTTGCTCCGGCCGCGCTCGAGCGCGACGCCGACGCAGCCGCCGGAGCAGTGCTCACGGGCGGTCCCCTCCCTGCGCTCCGGCCGGCGGGTCCAGCGGTGCAACGTCAGCCCGCCGACGTCAAGCGCGCCGAGCGCAAGGCGGCGGTCCTGGCACGGCGGCCGATCCGCTACGAGGACGCGAAGAGCCGCAACACGGCGTACGACAAGCAATTCAGGTTCGCCACCCTGGCGACCGTCGCGGGCGGACGGCACAAGGCGCTCGCCGACCTGTGGACGGACGGCAAGCACGACGAGTTCGCAGACGCGGTCGCAGGGGTGCAATTCGACCTCGACCTCCCCGAGAGGGAGATCGACGGCGTCCTCGGCCCGGGGACGTGGTGGCGCATCGCAGGCCTCGGGGCGGCGATGGCGTCCATCAAGGAGGTCCACCGCGAGAAGTCGGAGAAGCTGTGCTACGAGGCGAGCCGCGAGCGAATGACGCGCGGCGTGAAGATGGCGACCGGGCACGCGCTCACGCTGCCCAGGGGCCACACGCAGACGGTCTTCGAGTGGATCCTCGCGACGCACGAGTGGCGGATGGGCCAGATCGACGAGCAGTACCGGGGGACCGGCGCCGCGGGCGCGCTGGTCTACGCCGGGCTCGGGACGTTCGTCGCGGAGGGCGACATCTGGACCGGCGGGCTGCAGCCGGGCGCTGCCATGCAGGTCTGGGCCGACCGGGACGACTTCAACCTCCTCCGCGCAGGGTGGATCACGAAGGGCGGCAAGAAGCGGGCGATCCAGCCGGAGGATCGGGGCTTCCACGGCACGTCGTTCGTCTTCATCCGGTATGTCGACGCCGCGCGGACCGCCATCGAGGTCCGCCACTTCGGACGCGTGGAGCGCCACAAGCAGTCGGACTTCGCCGTCTGGGTCGCGGCGAATCCGACGGCGCCCTGAGTCAGGCGCTCACCTCGAGCCAGTCGAAGACGCGCGCCCGGTCACTGTCCGCGGGAGGCCGGGTCGACGCCCGCGAACGTCAGAAGGTCGACCATCCCGAAGTGCCCTGCTCCCTGCCTGCTCGGCAGCGTCGGCGTCCAGTCCGGCCGCACGCTGAGGTAGCCCGCGGGATCGGTCTCGAGCAGACCGACGATCACCTCGGCCACGATGCGGCCGCCGACGGGCCCGAGGTGGCGGCCGTCCGCGATCAGCTCCGCCTCCTTGAGCACGTAGTACCAGAGCGGCGTCGAGCGATCGAGCCGGTGGGGATACCCGCTCAGCTCGGTGAGATCCTGCGCCGAGAGTGGCGGGACGTCCAGCTTCGTCGCGAGCGTCTGTCCCGACGGGAGCCTCCACGTCAGCTGACGGAGGAGGTTCCGCTGCGGCAGCGCCGTCGGCGCGTCGTGACTGGCGATCGCGCCCAGCGGCAGGTCGAAGAGCGGCGTCGAGATCTTCGTGTCGATCCGCTTGTTCGGCTTCACCTCGCCGTCCCCGAAGTCGAAGAAGGTCTGCCAGCCGACGAACCTCCGCGGAGCGCGGCACCCGCCGCGCAGGTCCGACGGGTCGGGCCCGCTCGCCGCCGGATCGAAGACGAAGGCGAAGTACGGGCCGCCCCCGTCGCCGTGCAGGTTCGCGCGGTACGAGGGGCGCACCATGCTGTGTCCGAAGCGGTAGGCCGCGCCCTGGAACTCGACGGGCATGAAGGCGGCGCCCTTCGGCCGGTAGAAACGGCGGCCGTTCGTCCGCACGTCGTCGACGAGCGCCTGGCCGACGATCTGGGGCAGGAACTCGTGGAGGATCACCCACTGGTAGTGCCAGGTCGTGAGGCGCCTGGCCTCGGCGAACGCATCGCCCGCGCCCGACGAGCGGGCGAGGTCGACGGCACGGTTGTGAAGGAGGATGAACGCGCATTGCAGGCCCGCGATGATGACGTGCTCGTCGTTGCGCGGATCGCCGATGATCGCCGACCCGTCCCCGCCCCGCGGCAGGTCCTCGTAGGAGCCCCCGCTCTCGATTCGGAGCTTGGCGCGATCGGCCGGGTCGTACAGCTGAGGCGACGCCACCGGGCCGGCTCCGTACACCGAGTCGAGGTCGAAGGCCGGCGTGCGAGCGTTCACCGCGGCGTGCGGCGGCGTCGGCCGGCCGAGCCTCGACCCGACGTCGAACGTCATGTCGTGGTCGAGGAACTGGCCGAGGAAGGTCGTGCCGGCCGTGTGATCCGGGTTGTTGGGGTTGTTCGCCGACAGCGCCGGATCGGTGATCAACGCCTTCGGCCCGCGCTCGAGCGCGTCCTCGGCGTCGAGGATCCCGCCCGGCTTGCCGAGGTCCCGGAGCGCCTCTTCGACGTGCGCACCGCCCGGCGCGAACGGCGGCAGGCCGTGGAACATCCGGCCGAAGCGATCGGGCGCCTGGGCCGAGACATGCCGGCCGACCGGCACCCCTGCCCGCGCGCCACCTCCCAGGGCGCCCCCGGCGCCCACCGCCGCCGCGCCGATCCCCAATCTCCGCAGGAAGCTCCCGCGGCTGTACTGCGACTCGCGTGCCCGTGCCCTCGAAGCCATTTCCCGCCCCCTGCGTCATGTTCTCCCGTACCTGCCGCGCCGACCCGGTTCGGATCGCCGTGGCCGGTGAGTGACCGTACGACGCCAGCCGCGCGCGGATATTCCGGAACCCGGCGACGCCGCCGGACGCCGGGACGGCAACGGATCAGCTCACGCCACGCCCAGCCACTCGAAGAACCGGTTCATGTAGACCCGAATCCACCAGAAGCGGCCGAAGAAGAGCAGCAGCCCGACTGCGACGAGCACGAGCCCGCTGACGACCCGGATCGCCGTGTAGTGGTCCCGAAGCCAGCGGAAGACGCCCATCGCCGGCGTGAAGATCGCGGCGGCGAGCACGAACGGCACCGCCAGGCCGGCCGCGTAGGCGGCGAGCAGCACCGAGCCCTCGAGCACCGTCCCCGAGTCGCCGGCGAGGAGCAGGATCGAGCCGAGCACCGGACCGATGCACGGCGCCGCGCACACGGCGAATGCACCGCCGAGCAGGAAGCCCGACCCGCGGTCCCGGGCGCCGGCGATCAGCCCCGCGCCGAGCAGCCGCTCGGGCCAGGGCAGCAGGCCCATGAACACGAAGCCGAAGACGATCAACACGAGGCCGGCGATCTGCTCGAGCAGGAACTGGTCCTCGACCGCGTTCAGCCCGATCACGGCCGCGCCCGCACCGAGCAGCACGAAGACGGCGATCAGCCCGAGCGCGAAGGGGATCGAGCCGCGCACGACCCGCAGCGCCACCCCGGGCTCGCCGAGGCGGTCCGCCTGCACTGCCGAGACCGCGGAGAGGTAGCCGGGCACGAGCGGGAGCACGCAGGGGGCGAGGAACGAGACGAAGCCGGCGGCGAAGGCGACAGGGATCTGAGTTGCCATGGACTACGGTTCGAAGCGGGCGAGCTCGTCGTCCAGCCGGCGCTCGAGGTCGGGGTCGAGCGGCTCCTCGACGGCCGGCGTCCGCCCGCGGCTCCAGCGCCATGCGAGCGCGCCGACTGCGACCGCCGCGACGGCGACGCCCGCGATCGGCAGCAGCCACGCGAGCAGGTCGAAGCCCTGCTTCGGCGGCTCCGCGAGCACCTCGCGGCCGAACTGGTCGACGAGCTCGGCCTTGATCTCGTCCTCGGAGGCGCCCTCGGCGATCCGCTCGCGGATGAAGGCCTTCATGCGGCGGGCGACCGGGGCGTCCGACTGGTCGAGCGTCGTCTTGCAGGTCGGGCAGACGAGTTCGGCCTCGAGGTCGGCCGGATTCGGCGCCGCCGCTGCCGTACCCACCCCGGCGAGCGCCAGGACGGCGGCCGCGACGGCGACGAGCCTCATTGCCGTGCGAGCGCGGCCTCGACCCCGGCGTCGAACTTCTCGCGGTTCTCGCCGGCGTCGATCCCGCCCACGACCTTCTCGGCGGCGATCGTGCCGTCGCGGGCGACGAAGTACGTCTCGGGGAAGCCGGTCAGCCCGAAGCGGCCGAGCGTCGAGCCCTTGCCGTCGAAGGCGACCGGATAGGTCAGCCCGTGGCGCTCCACGAAGCGCCGTCCGTCGGCGCGGAAGTCCTGCGCGTCCACGCCGAGCACGACGAGCCCCTGGTCGCGGTACCGCTGCCAGGTCTGCTCGAGGATGGGCGCCTCGTCCTTGCACGGCAGGCACCACGAGGCGAAGAAGTTGATCACGACCGGCTTGCCCTGGTAGGACGCCAGCGAGAGCTCGCCGTCGCCGGTCAGGCGATCGAGCGCGAACGACGGCGCGGGCTCGCCGACGCCTGCCGAGTCCTCGTTCCCCTTCAGCACCTTCCAGCCGAGCAGCGCGAGCAGCGCGGCCACGATCCCGACGGCGGCGATCTGCCCGACCAGCTTTGCCCTGCCGGTCATCGCGCTACGAGGAGACGATGAAGACCGGCGTCCCGATCTCCACGTGGTCGAACAGCCACTCGGCCTCGGGGATCAGCATCCGGATGCAGCCGTGCGAGGCGGAGTACCCGATCGACGCCGGATCCGGCGTCCCGTGGATGCCCACCGCCGGCGCGTCGAGGCCCATCCAGCGTGTGCCGAGCGGGTTGCCCGGGCCGGGCGGGATCGGGCTCGCGCCCGCCGCCCAGGCGGAGTCGGGCGGATACCACCACGGATTCCGCTGCTTCGTCACGATCGTGAACTTGCCGATCGGCGTCGGGTAGATCGGCTGCCCGACCGCGACGCCGAAGCTCGCCCGGAAGCGCATGTTCGCGCCCTTGTAGAAGTAGAGCCGGTGCGATCCGCGGCGGATGACGACGACGGGCTTGAAGTTGTAGCGCGTCACCATGGGCCTAATGGAGCGGTACTGGACCGCGATCGGCCCACGGGAGTTCGCCCGGATCGCCTCCTTCAGGAGGCCGCGGGTCGGGCGCCGCAGAATGTCGAAGCCATTCCGCGGTTTCGAGAGATGCGGACGCAGGTGGCTGAGGCGCACATGCGCGTCGCGAGGCGCTCGAGAGAGCAGCGTGTCGAGCTTGTCGACGTAGTGCCGAAGCTGGTCGGTATCGAGCACGACGGTGAGCGGGATGCGCGTATCCGGGTCGGCCGCGAGCGCCGCCGAGACTGCCAGGTTCACCTTGCTCTTCACGCCCAGCGACCAGGGAGCGGGCTGGAGCGTCCGCGTCCGGAACGTGAGCGTGAACGGCGTTGAAGCGAACTCGTGCACGGCAGCCCTCGCCTCGTCTGCCGTCATGCCTCCGACGTCGACGGTGTGAATGGTCACGCCGGACTGGATGGTGATGGGCGGCGTCTGAGCGAATGCCGGCGCCGCGGCGACCAGGGCCACGACGGAGAGAGCTGCTACGACGGCCCCGCGCACTGTGATGCCAATCCTATTGATCGAACAGGCTGGGGTCATTCGCAATCGCGCCGTCCGCTCCTGCTGCGAGGACGCGCCGCAGGTCCTCGCGGGTCTCCAGCGTCCAGGCGAAGACCGCTGCCCCGGCTGAGTGGCACCGCGCGACGAGCCGCGGCGTCACGAGCGCGTGGTGAAGCATCGCAGCCTCGGCGCGTGCTGAGGCGAGCATCCTCCCGATGCGGGCGGGAAGCGCCGCGCGAAGAACACGGAGGCCCGGCCCCACGAGGAGCTCGAACGGGCGCTTCTCGCTCAGGCCGTAGCGGTCGTTGGGATAGGCGATGCCGGTCGCGAGGCCCGGTTCGATCCGCTTCGCCGCCCGCAGGACCTCGGGCTGGAAGGAAGTCACGAGCGTCCGTCCCGAGAGCCCGCGCGCCGCGACCGCGCGCATGAGAGCGGCCTCGTGGCCGGGGGTCTTCACGTCGAGGTCGAGCCAGACCTGCGCAGGGGCCGTGCCGGTAAAGAGGTCGAGCGCGTCCTCCAGAGCCGGGCTCTCCGGCTGCAGCTGAGCGGGCGAGTGCGCGAGGCGCAGGGATCCGTCGACGACAAGAACGTCGAGCTCCACGATGTCGACCCCTGCGGCGAGCGCTGCCTCGAGCGCCTCGAGGGAGTTCTCGGGGGCGAGCGCGGAAGCGCCGCGGTGGGCGACCTTCCAGTAGCCGCCCGCCGGCTTCGGCAGGCTCACGGTTCCGGCGCGGTCGGGAGCAGGTCCTGCTCCAGCTCGCCGCCATGTGCTGCGTAGCCGAGGATCATCCGGTCCGTCAGCCACTCGACCGGCGCCCGGTCGTCGGTGAGCGGCTCGCCCGTGGGGCTCATGGGACTCAGCCTGGCGCGAAACTCGGCCACGAGCGACTCGGCCGCCGGCGCGATCCCAGCGACGCGGCTCTCGAGGTCGGCCTGCCTCATCCCCTCCGGGAAGGCAAGCAGGAGCTGGTTGAACTCGAGCGCCCGCCAGCGCCAGACGGACGAGAACTCGGTGAGCATCGTCGTCCCCAGAGCGTCCGAGAGCCGTTCGTCGCCCGGAACCGTCGCGACGTTCAACGCGACCGCGCCTCCGGGCACAAGGTGGTCGCGGACGAGCCGGAAGAACTCCTCCGTGGCGAGGTAGAACGGGATGTAGGGCTGGTGGTACGCGTCGACGGCGATGATGTCGTAGCGCTTGTCCGTTCCCGCCAGGTACGGGCGCCCGTCGGCCGTGATGACGTCGAGACGCGGGTTGTCGCCGAGGCCGAAGTAGCGGCGGCCGACCTCGGTCACCTTCGGGTCGATCTCGACGCCGTCGATCTCGACGTCCGGGTAGAGCTCCCCGAAGGCGCGCGCGGTCGTGCCGCCTGCATTCCCGATCACGAGCATCCGCTTGGGCGGGTGTTCGAGGAGCGGCGGGACGACGAGGAACATGTCCCACTCGCCGCCCGTCAGGACGGTGTCGGGCCGCCAGACGGAGTGATTGACGATGCCCTCGTTCAGGCGCAGGACGCGTGCACCGTCGGAACGTTGGAGGACCTGAATGTACTGGTACGCCGACTCCGTTTCGTACACCAGCCCGGAGGTCGCTTTGATCGTCTCGGCGGGGATGAAGAGAAGCGCGGCCATCCCCACGGTGAGGATCTGCCAGCGGCTGCCCAGCATGAGCGCCGCGGCGAGCACGAGAAGGGCGGAGGCGCCGAGCATCGTGCGCTGCGTCCCGATCAGCGGGATCGTGACGAGGGCCGAGACGAAGGTGCCGACGATGCTTCCGATGGTCGAGAGGGCATAGAGCCGCCCGGCGACTGCGCCGGCCTGCGAGACGTCGTCGAGGGCGAGACGCACCGCGAAGGGCGAGACGGCGCCGAGGAGGGTGACCGGCACGGCGAAGAGGAGGAGCGCCGCGAAGAAGGAGCCGACCACCGCGCCGACACTGATCGTGTCAAGCCCCTCCACGGTGAGATCGAGGAGTGGCCGGGCGATGAACGGAAGGACTGCGATGACGAGGGCCGCGACGAGCACGATCCAGCCGAGGAGCCGAGGCTCGGGCCGGCGGTCTGCCACCTTTCCGCCCAGCCAGTATCCGAGCGCGAGGTAGACAAGGATGAGCCCGATGATGTTCGCCCAGACGACCGTGGAGCTTCCGAAGTACGGCGCGAGGAGCCGCGAGGCGGCGATCTCAGTTGCGAGGGTCCCGGCTCCCGCGGTGAAGACGACGACTCCCAGCCGCCGCCGGCTCACCGCCGGGGCGGACACGACGACGGTCGTCAGGGGACGAGCCGCAGACACACCACGGCGCAGTCGTCCGACAGCTCTCCGCCCGCGAAGCTCCTGCAGTCGGCGAGCACGGCCTCCGCGAGCTCCTGCGGGCCGAGATCCGCGCGGCGGCGCAGCAGGTCGTCGAGCCGCTCCTCGCCGTAGAGCTCGCCGTCGCGCCGCGCCTCGAGGACTCCGTCCGTGTAGAGGACGACAGTCGTGCCGGGCTCGAGCTCGTCCTGGGCGACCTCGTACTCCTGGTCGGGATCGATCCCGAGAGCGAGCCCGTGGCCGCCGAGCTCGCCGACCTGGCCGGCGGCGGTGACCACGCGCGCGGCCGGGTGCCCGGCGCTCGAAGACGCGACGTTGCGCGCCTCTGGGTCGAGGAGCACGTAGAGCATCGTGATGAACTTGCCGGTCTCGATCTCGTCCACGACGACCTCGTTCGCAGCGGCGAGGAAGTCGCCGGGCTCGGGATGCATCCGCCCGAGAGCGCGGAAGCTGAACTTCGCCATCGCCATGTCCGCGGCGGCCTGGATGCCCTTCCCGGTGACGTCGCCGAGGATCACGGCCAGCCGTCCGTCATCGAGGCTCAGGAAGTCGTAGACGTCGCCGCCCACGTCGACGCGCGCCGCCGACTGGTAGACGTGGCCGACCTCGATTCCGCCGACGTCCGGCAACTCGCTCGGCAGGAGCGAGCGCTGCATCGTCTCGGAGAAGTCCTTCTGCTGCTGGTAGAGACGAGCGTTGTCGATGGCCAGCGCCGCCTGGCTCGCGACGGTCATCGCGACGTCGACGGACTCGCGCTCGATCGGCCGGGTCGGGTCGAGGGAGAGCAGCGTCAGCGTCCCGAGGATCTCGCCTGGCGTGGCTAGTGGGAGAACGGCCGCGGTCCCTCCCTGGGCGAGGAAGGGCTCGAGTGTCCTGTGCGCGTCCTTGCGGTCCGTCATCCCCGGCTCCAGGAGCACGGGCCGGCCCGAGCGCAGAAGCCTGCGGGCGAGCGGCGCGTCCATGGGCTGCGGCAGCGCGAGCAGCCGCTCCGCCGTGTCACGCAGCGACGCGTCGCCGACGTGGATCGCCTTCGGATCGAGCACCTCGCCTCGCGCTCCAGGCATGCGGATCACCGCCGCGTCGAGATCGAAGAGCTGCACCATCGTCTTCGCAACGGCTTCGAGCGTGGCCTCGAGCGAGAGGCTCTCAGAGAACGAAGCGGAGATCTCGTAAAGCCCGCGCAATTGCCGTGTCGAGCGGCGCTCCGAGTCGAGCGTGGCCTCGAGAACCTCGCCGAGCTCCTTCGTCCGCTCGTGTAGGCGCGCGTTCTCGACCGCCACAGCCAGCTGGCTGGAGAGTGCGAGCAGGAGGCTTTCCTCGCCCTCCCGGTACGCGCGTGCGCGCGTCTTGTAGACGGCAAGCGTCCCGATCACCTCGTCGTGGACGATCAGCGGGACGACGAGCGCTCGGCGGATGCTATTCGTCTCCCAGCCCTCCTCGAGGCCCTTCAGGCGCGGATCGCGGCGCATGTCTTCGATGAAGAGGAAGCCGCGGCCGCGGAACGGCCCGAGCGCGAGCTCCAGCAGCCGCTCGGCGAGATCCGTGTGCGGGCCTTCGAGACCGCGCGAGGCCGCCGCGGTCAGCCGGCGCCCCTCACGCAGGTAGATGGCGACATGACCGCTCGCGGTCAGCTCGGCGATCCGATCGACCGCGGTCTCGAGCGTGTGCGCGAGCGAGAGCTGGGCAATCGCCTGACTGACAACACCGATGATGGTTTGCGAGCGCCGTAGGGCCGTTGCGATGAGGCCCACTCGGCGGCTGCGTCTGAGTGCAAGGGCCGCGCGAGCGGAGAACGGGACGAGAAGTGCGAGATCGTCCTCGGAAGGCTCGCTCTCGAAGTAGAGCTGGAGGGCCCCGACGGGCGGCTCCCCGAGCGGGATCGTCGCAACGCTGGCGCCGGATCCCTTCGCGCCCGACGAGGGGCGCGTTATGAGCGCGCGCTGGCGGTCGGCGAGCGCGGCCCTGACGTCCTCTTCGCCTTCGGCGTGGTCGGGAGCGTCTCCGTTGAAACCGTGCCGGGCCAGGAACGACGGAGGCCCGTCGGCCTCGACCCGCCAGAGAGCCGCTCCCACGGCTCCTGTGGCAAGCATGGCGAGGCGGACGACCTGCTCGGCCGTCTCGGCCTCGTCCGCGCCGGCGACGAGCGCTTCGCCGAGAAGCTCGAGCGGGAGCGCCCGTCCACTCGCGCCCACGTCGGTTCGCCCCATGCTTTCTAGGCGGATGGCGATTCCGACATGTGCAGCCGCGAGCCGGCCGAGCATTCGCTCGCGCTCCTCGAAGGGCGCATCGGTCGTGCGGTAGAGCTCGAGCGTGCCGACGATGCTCTTGCCAACCCGGACGGGGTGGATGCCCATCGTCTCCGCCCGTGCGCGCGCCGCAACATTGCGAATAGCGGCCGGCAGCATTTCGTCCGAGCTCGACGTCGAGGACTCCGTCTCCTCCGAGTCGAGCCCTTCCATGCCGAGGCGCGAGCCTTCGAGCTCGGCCGCAAGGGCGG
>Ga0081455_10008574_pt1 | contig 10610 bp, 11 predicted proteins | sample TabmetS3T2R1_FD_70207 | JGI IMG/M metagenome (GOLD analysis project Ga0081455, IMG submission 70207) | Tabebuia heterophylla rhizosphere microbial communities from the University of Puerto Rico - S3T2R1 | ecosystem: Host-associated > Plants > Roots > Rhizosphere ... | reverse complement strand
CCTCTGGAAGGGCGTCCAGAGAGGCGACGGCCCTGTCGAGCTGGCGGCCGCCGTGGTTGGACACGACGAGCGCCTCGCAGCCGTGCTCGGCGGCCAGGACGGCGTCCTCGGCGGTGAGGATCCCCTTGACGATCACGGGAAGCCCGGCGTGGTCGTGCAGCCATTCGAGGTCGCGCCAGGTGAGAGTCGGATCGATCAGCTGGGCGGTCGAGGCCGGCGTGATGACGCCGAGATCCCCCAGCGCCGAGGCGTAAACCTCCAACCGGTAGTCCGGATCGAGCGCGAAGCCAGAGCGGAGATCGCGCTCTCGGTGTCCGAGGACCGGCAGATCGACCGTGAACATGACCGCCGAGTACCCGGACTCCCTGGCCTGGTCGAGCATCTGCTTCGTCAACTCGCGGTCCGGGTGCCAGTAGAGCTGGAACCAGCGCGCGCCCTCCGACGCTGCCTGGGCGACGTCGGCTGGGCTCGCCGTTGCGAAGGTGGAGAGGCACATCATCGTGCCGGCCGCTGCTGCGCCGCGAGCCGCTGCGAGCTCGCCGTCCGGGTGTGCCATCCGCTGGTAGGCGACCGGTGCGGCGATGATCGGCATCGAGAGGTCGGAACCGAGAACCGTGGTCGCTGTCGTGACCTCTTCGACGTCGACGAGGACGCGCGGACGCAGTCGCCAGCGATCGAAGGCCTCCAGGTTCGCCCGGACAGCGTGCTCGTCACCGGCGCCCCCGGCGAAGTAGCCGAATGACGCGTCGTCGAGGGTCTCCTCGGCGAGCCGTTCGTAGTCCCAGACGTTCAGAGGATCGTGCGTGAATTCCACGGGCGGGAGAGTAGTGGGCCGTTACCAGTCGGGGTCGCCGTTCGTGCCCCATGCGGCGCGGGTGACGCCCCGTGTCTCGCCCGGACGGGAGACGAGCGAGTCGGGCGAGCGTTGATCGCAGGCGACCCGATATCTGTCGCTCTAGCCGACGATCCTGGTCATCCCGCTCGTACGAGCGTCGATCCGGCGGATGCTGCGTCCTTCGAACTCGCTGACGTACACGTTCCCCGATCGGTCGAAGCCTACGGCGGTCGGGACCCTGAGGCCGCGACCGAGGTTTGTGCGGTTGCCGTTCGCCGCGACGCGGACGATGTGGTCGACGCTCGCGTCCGCGACGTAGAACGTTCCATTCGGGCCGGCCTCGACGCAGACAGGAGCGCCGAATGCCGAGGCGATCGTCGTCACGACTCTGGTAGCGCCGTCGATTCTCCTGATGACGCCGTTGTGGCTGTCCGCGACCAGCACCGTCCCGTCGGGCAAGACGTCCAGGCCGTGCGGAGCGCCGAAAGCGGCGTTGCGCGCGGGCCCGCCGTCGCCGGAATATCCCTCTCGGCCGATTCCGGCCAGCGTGTCGATGCGGCCGTCCGGCGTAACGATTCGTACGCCGTTGTCGTATTCGGAGATGTAGAGGTTGCCGACTGCGTCGAAGGCGAAATCGCCCGGCCCACCGAGCTGCGCGGCAGTCGCCGAGCCGCCGTCGCCGGCAGTTCCTCGCGTTCCGTTGCCGGCGATGGCCGTCTTCGAACCGTCCGGCTCGAACCGGTAGATCCGCGTCGCGTCGGCGACGTAGAGATACCCGCCCGGCCCGAAGTTCAGAAAGAGTGGGTGATCGAAGCCGCGGCCGACGACCGAGCGGGCCAAGGTGCGGAGATTGACCTCGTAGAAGCTCGTACCGTCCAGGTCCGGGACGATGAGGTCGCCGTGTTCCTCTGCGATCTCGAACCCGTGCGGTCGCGAGATGCGCGGCCCGGCGCCGCGGATATCGAGTGACGCGAGGCGTGCCGTGCGGCCGGCGGCCCGGACGCTCAACGTCCAGCGGCCTCCGCCCGGAAAGACGAGTCGGGCGCGGAAGAGCCCTGGCCGTGCCCGGCGTGTCGTGAAGGTTCGTCGGCCGAGCGGCCCGGCCGCGAGGATGGACCCACGACTGTTGAACGGGCGCTTCCCTGCGCGGATCGAGATCGCCGCGGTCCACGGACGACCGGCCGTGACACCGCTCGGGCTCGTTTTCAGCGTGACGGCGATCCGTCCGGCAGGCGCAGCGGAGACGGCGGATCCGACCGCGAGCGCGATGAGCAAAGCGGCTGCGATTCGCAGCATCGACACCGTTACACCGCCGACACAGAGTTGGTTCCAATTCGGCACGAAGACCGTCCGTGTCGCGGCCTAGAGTGCGTCGCGTGGCCCAACGCGCCCTCAAATACGCCTGCTCGGAGTGCGGGCAGTCCACCGGACGCTGGCTCGGCCGCTGCCCGGGCTGTGGGAGCTTCGGGACGCTCAACGAGGAGTCGCCCGAGCCGACGCGCGCAAACGGAGCGGCCCCGCGGCCGCTGCTTCGGCTGGTGGACGTCGAAGCCGAGGAGGCCAAGCGAATGCCAACCGGCGTGTCGGAGCTCGACCGCGTGCTCGGCGGCGGTCTCGTCCCCGCGTCGCTCGTGCTCGTCGGCGGCGAGCCCGGCGTGGGCAAGTCGACCCTGCTGCTGATGGCACTGCGGGCGATGAGCAAGGAGCATCGGGCGCTGCTCGTCACCGGGGAGGAGTCGGCCGCTCAGGTTCGCATGCGAGCCGAACGGCTCGGCGGGGCGGGCTCGATCGAGATTCTCGCCGACACCGATCTCGATGCGATCTGCGCCACGCTCGAGACCGAGAAGCCCGCCGTCTGCGTCATCGACTCGGTTCAGACCCTCTATTCGGCCGAAGTCGGGTCGGCTCCCGGTTCGGTCGCCCAGGTCCGTGAGGCGTCAGCCCGTCTCCTGCGTGTCGCCAAGGAAGCGGGCGTCGCGCTCTTCCTCGTCGGACACGTGACGAAGGACGGCGCCGTTGCCGGCCCGCGTGTCCTCGAGCATCTGGTCGACTGCGTGCTCCAATTCGAGGGCGACCGCTACCACGCGCATCGCGTCCTGCGCGCGGTGAAGAACCGCTTCGGGTCGACGAACGAGCTGGGCGTTTTCGAAATGACGGGTTCGGGGCTCGAGGGTGTACCGGATCCATCGCAGATCTTCGGCGCTGCGCGGGAAGAGGAGATCGGCTCGGCGGTGGCATGTGCACTCGAGGGGACGAGACCGCTGCTGCTCGAGGTGCAGGCGCTCGTCTCTCCGACGGATCTGGCCATGCCCAGGCGGGTCGGCACAGGGGTCGATCCGAAGCGGCTCGCGATGATCGTGGCAGTCCTCACACGCCACGGCGGCATCGCGCTCGGACAGGCCGACGTGTTCGTCAACGTGGCCGGAGGCGTGCGGATCGACGAGCCGGGTGCCGACCTCGCGGTCGCGCTCGCCATTGCCTCGGCGGCCCGAGGATCGCCCGTTCCGGCCAGGACGGCGGCGTTCGGAGAGATCGGCCTGACCGGGCGTCTCAGGCCGGCGGCCCAGGCTGAGCGGCGGCTCGAAGAGTGCGCGAAGCTCGGGCTCGCTACGGCGATCGTTCCGGCGGCGACGAAGGCGCACGGAGGCCTCGAGGCCAAGGCGGTGGAGACGCTGCGCCAGGCGATCGGAGCTGCGCTCGAACCCCGCCGCTAGCAGGGATTTTCCGAAAAATCCCTGGAAACGGTCGCTTTTTCGGCCGTCTTTCGCTATACTGCTTCGCGTTCGCCGGCGGTCTCGTCACCCGCCGGCGGTTTGTCGTGTAATCGCTTGGACTGGGAGGTTGGGTTGTACAAGGTCGGCGACAAAGTGGTGTATCCACACCACGGAGCAGGCACTGTCGTGAAGAAGGAATCGCGCGAGGTGCTCGGAGAGAAACGTGAATACCTCACGATTCAGATCATCCACAACGACATGACGGTCAACGTGCCGGCCGACAACTGCGAGAAGGTCGGGTTGCGCAAGGTCATCAACGAGGAAACCGTCAAGGAGGTCGTCAAGGCGCTCACGGGCAACGGGACGACCATGCCGAAGAACTGGAATCGGCGTTTCAAGCACAACCGGGACAAGATGAAGACGGGGGACATCTTCGAGCTCGCCGAGGTCGTACGGAACCTGTCACTGCGCGACCGGGACAAGGGACTGTCCACCGGAGAGAAGCAGATGTTCGTCAAGGCCAAGAAGATCCTGATCAGCGAGCTCATGTACGCGAAGGGTCTCGACGAGGAGGAGACGGCCGAGTGGCTGGACGAAGTCCTCGTCTCGGATACAGACACGAAGAAGAAGCGCGCCAAGGCCGGCGCGGCCGCGTAACGCCGGCTTCCGCCTGATGTCAGTCTGGGCCGTGATCGTCGCGGCGGGCCGCGGCGAGCGACTCGGCCTGGACCGTCCGAAGGCGTTTGCCAACCTCGGCGGCCGCCCGCTCTTGGCCGAAAGCCTGGAGCGGCTCGATACCTCGGAGTGGATCGACGCCATCGTCGTCGTCGCGCCGCCGGACTGGGAGGAGCCGGTCATCCTCCTCTCCGAGGAGCTCGGGTGCAGCAAGGTGAACGCGGCCGTTCCCGGGGGAGAGACGCGGGCCGCCTCGGTCCGTGCCGGTCTGTCCGAAGTTCCGGACGAGGCGGCGGTCGTGCTCGTTCACGACGCAGCCCGTCCGCTGCTCACCGAGGAGGTGATCGAGCGTCTGCTGACGACGCTGCCCGAAGGCTGGGACGGAGTCATCCCCGGCATTCCGATCGCCGACACCGTCAAGCGTGTGGATCGCGACCAGGTCGTTGAGACCCTGAACCGGGAAGGTCTCGTCGTCGCCCAGACACCGCAGGCGTTCGTCTGGCCGATGCTTCGGGATGCTGCCGGCGGTGGAGACGATGCAACCGACTGCGCCGCTCTGGTCGAAGCGCGCGGAGGGCGCATCAAGGTCGTCCCCGGGGACCGGCGCCTCGTCAAGATCACGGACCCGTCCGATCTGGAGCTGGTCGAGGGCTGGCTCACGCCCGCCGAATGATCGTCGACTACCACATCCACCTGCGGGCGTCGGACGAGTCGATCGACCACTCGGTCGAGGCGGTCGAGCGCTTCGTGGAGGTGGCTTCGGAGCGTGGGATCGACGAGCTCGGCTTCAGCGAGCACGTCTACTACTTCGAGGAGACACGTTCGCTGTGGTCGGTGCCGTACCAGCTCGAGCGCTGCCGGCATCCGATCGAGACGTATGTCGAGGCAATCGTCGAGGCGAAGCGTCAGGGACTTCCCGTGAAGCTCGGTCTAGAGGTCGACTACGTTCCGGGCAGAGAGGAGGAGACGCGCGACATCCTCGCTCCGTATCCGTGGGACTACCTGATCGGCTCGATCCACTTCCTCGACGGTCACGGGGTCGACGGGGAGCCCAGCCTCGTTGCAGCGGTCGGCGCCGAGGAGGCGTGGCGGAGGTATTGGGAGACGCTCGGGCAGGCCGCTCGGAGCGGCCTCTTCGACACGCTTGCCCATCCCGACCTCGTGAAGATGTACGGGGACGAGCTCCCCTGGGACTGGAGCTCGGTCGCCGGCGGACTGGACGGTGTCTGCCTCGAGGTCTCGAGCGCGGGCCTGCACAAGCGTCACGGCAAGCTGTATCCGAACCGGGAGCTGCTTGAAGCGGCGAACGCGGGCGGCATGGCGATCACGCTCGCCTCGGATGCGCACGTGCCCCAGAACGTCGGTCGCGATCTCGATCGGGCGATCGAGCATGCGAGGACCGCCGGCTATGACACGGTCACGGTCTTCGAGGGCCGGCGCGCGAGGCAGGAGCCGCTCGGTTGAGCGAGTTGCGGATCGGGCTCGGGGTCGACGCGCATGCGTTCGCCGACGGGATCCCGCTCGTGCTCGCCGGCATTCAGTTCGACGAAGATCGCGGGCTCGCTGGGCATTCCGACGGCGACGTCCTGACGCACGCGCTGATCGACGCTTTGCTCGGCGCCGCCGGGCTCGGCGACATCGGGACACTCTTCCCCTCCGACGACGATTCCCTTCGCGGGGTGTCCTCTCTCCTGCTGCTGCGGAACGCGTACGGCAAGGTGACGGCCGCCGGCTTCGACCTCGTGAACGCCGACTGCGTCCTCATCGGGGAGAAGCCCCGCATCGCAGACCGCCGCGAGGACATGCGCGCGCGGCTGGGCGACACGCTCGGCGTGGAGCCGGATCGAATCGCCGTCCATGCGACGACCACCGACCGACTCGGCTTCACCGGCCGAGGCGAGGGCCTAGCCGCCCAAGCCGTCGCTCTGCTGTCCCGCTGAGACTCGTCCCTGTCGGCCGGCGGCACCAGCCGCTCAGGGCGGCAGTTGGGCGAGTCCCGAGCGGACCTCCACGAGCCCGTCGCGCTCGAGCGACGCCAGCGCTTCCGCGTCGAGGTCCGCCGAGCGCCCTGATGAAACGAGTCGCAGCGTCTCCGCCCGGCGCTGGCGGAACGAGCCCTCGAAGCGCGCCTGCTTCCGCAGCGGCTCGTAGCGCCGACCGCGCGACGGGCAGGCCGCGGCCAGCGGGCAGACCCGGCACCGAGGGACGCGGGCTAGACAGACTTCGCGTCCGAGATCCATCAACGCCTCGGCCGACTCCGGCCCGAAAGAACCGCCGGTCCGCTCCATCACCCGCCGGACGTTCGTATCGAGAGGGAGCACGGGCTCCCCGAACGCGAAGCGGCGCACGGCCGCGGCCGTGTACTCACCTACCCCCGGGAGCTGCGTCAGGTCGTCCGGCCAACCCTCGGAAGCCACACGCTGAGCCGCCCGGTGGAGATTGACGGCCCGCCGGTTGTATCCGAGCCCCTGCCAGGCACGAATGACGTCGGCGGACCTGGCCGCCGCGAGCGCATCGACCGTCGGCCAACACTTCATCCACGCCTCGAACCGCGGCACGACGCGAGGGACCTGGGTCTGTTGCAGCATCACCTCCGAGACGAGCACCGCATACGGATCGCGCCGTCGGCGCCAGGGAAGGTCAGCGCGATGCTTCGCGTGCCAGGCGAGAAGCGTCGACTCCACAGAGTCGCAGCGTACTCAAGAGGTCTCAGCGTCCGATGAGGCCGAGGAGCCGGGCCACGGCGGCGGTCCGCGTGTTGACCCCGAGCTTCGCGTACACGTTCTCGAGGTGCTTGCGCACCGTGCTCGGCGCGAGCAAGAGCAGAGCTGCGATCTCGGCGTTGGTCTTGCCTTGCGCCACCCAGGTAACTACTTCGAGCTCGCGCGCAGTCAACTGACCCTCCTGGTGTCTCTCCTCCAGCAGGAGCACGTCGTCAACTCGATCGACAGACAACTGACGCGCCTCGCGTTGGCTGATCAGCGGCGTCGTCGCACCTCTTTCGAGCCATTTCTCGACCCCGACCGGAAGTCGACCTGTGCTGACACCGGGGAAGAACTCGTGCATCAGCCGGCGGGCCGGTGCGGAGGCGAACTCAACCTCGCCGCCGAGTCCGAGCAGGATCACCCCGCGACCGCAGCGCTCGTCAATGCGGTCGATTTCGGCAAGCGCCGAGTTCAGTAGACGCTTCGTCCTGGCCGCCCGCCAGAACCGCGCCAGGTGCGGCTGGAGCAGGTTGAGAACGAGCCGATCGCGCTCGGTGAAGTCCCGACGGCCCGTGCGAAGGAACATAAAGGTCTTCGTGTGCCACAACGGCGAAGGAATGGCGACGGCCACTTCGTACTCGAACCCCCACGGCCGATGTCGGAGCTCGTAGAGGCGCGTCTGGTGCAGCTCCCTTTGGGTGAAGAAGTCCGAGAGCTTAAGAGCTTCGAAGAACCCCTGCCGATGGCGGTGGCAGACGGGGTGCTCCAGTTGGAGATCCCACTGCTCATCACTGATCTCGTCATCTTCGTTGTCGTCTTCAACAGGCCAGGCGGCCAGAAGAAGATTCCGCCGGCGCACGCGATCGAGCTCGTTGTAGCCGACGAGCTCGGCTGGGACGAGGCGGCCAAGCTCGCCGAGCAGCTCACTCGTAAAAGGTTTGTCGCCGCCGAGGCTCTCCGCCTCATCGACGAAGCGAAGTAGCCGGTCAGCGTCCTTTCCGGAGAGTGTAGGCACGCACTCGAAAGATACGACGAATGCCGTATGGACTCGACGCTCGGCCGGTACGAGCCTCTGTTTCGGCAAGCAAAAGCGGAGGGAGTAGACCTATGCACCGAAAAACGATCCGGATTGCGGTGACGGCCTTGCTGGTCGCCGCCGTCGCCGGGCTCTCGGCCTCGGCGCGGGGCCAGCCGTCCGGCAACGCCGTGACAGAGTGGAACCTGATCGCGACCGGCACGCTCGCCGCGATCCCTGGCCCGGCGGGCGGGGCGGGGCACGCCCTCCAGATCAACTTGGCGATGACCCAGGGCGCCGTCTACGACGCGGTCAACGCGATCGAGCCGAAGCACCATCGGCCCTATCTCCTCAAGCGGCGCTTCTCGGCGCGGGCCTCGAAGGAGGCGGCGGTCGCAACCGCTGCCTACCGCGTGCTCTCCGACATCGTCGCGACCGTACCCGCGACGCTCCCGTTCCCGAACAGAGAGAGCCTGTCGCAGTCGCTGGAGACTGCATACGCCACTTCGCTCGCAGCGATAGCGGACTCGCCGTTCATGAGACAGGGGATTGCGGCAGGGAACGCCGCGGCCGAGGCGATGATCGCCGCCCGGAAGGGTGACGGACGATTGGGGTCCTCGCAGTGGGTGCCGAATCCCGCGCCCGGGCACTGGCAGCCGCTCCTGAACGCGGACGGCTCGCAGATGCTCGATCCGACCCCCTGGGTCGGCGGCGTGCGGCCGTTCCTCCTGCAAAGCTCTTCCCAGTTCCGCACCGCCGGCCCGCAGGCGCTTACGAGCGCTGCCTACGCGGCCGAAGTCAACGAGGTCAAGGCGCTTGGCTCGGCGAACAGCACCACCCGGACACCCGAGCAGACGCATATCGCTCTGTTCTGGCAGAGCGCCGGGGGGGCGACTCTGATCTGGAACGCCGTCGAGCGCAACCTCGTCGAAAGCGGAAGCTTGCGCCTCGACACCCTCGACAGCGCCCGCCTGTTCGCGATGACGAATCTGAGCGGCGCAGATGCGGGCATCAACTGCTGGAACGACAAGTACTACTGGGACTTCTGGCGGCCGTGGGCGGCGATCCAGCGCGCGGATGAAGACGGCAACCCGGCGACGGCTCCCGATCCGGCTTGGACGGCGCTCCTCACCGCGCCTTACCCCGAGCACCCCTCCGGTCATCTCTGCTTCGACGGCGCGCACCTCCGCGTCATGCAGATCTTCTTCGGCAGCGACGAGATCGGGTTCGACGTCACGAGCAGCCGCTTTCCGGGCGAGCGGCGCCATTTCGACCGCTTTTCACAGGCTCTTGCGGAGATCACCGAGGCTCGTATTTGGGCCGGCCTGCACTTCCGCACCGCTGATGTGCAGGCGCAGCTGCTTGGCAGAAACATCGCCGAGTACATGGCGGACAACTACTTCCAGCCTGTGGGGAAGGCAGCGACCGCCTCGTGAACGTCGACGGCCGCCCGGCTCCTGGAGCCGGGCGGCCGTTACATTCGCGGGATGAAGCGCGTTCGCTTCGCGCCCAGCCCGACGGGCTCGCTGCACGTCGGCAACGCCCTCAGCGCGGTCATCAATCGGCGTGAGGGCGATCACCTGCTGCTGCGGATCGACGACACCGACGCGGCGCGGAACCTCCCGGACGGAGAACGGGCGATCCTCCGCGACCTCGAATGGCTTGGGCTCGGGTGGAACGAAGGCCCGGTCCGCCAGAGCGAGAGGCAGGACCGGTATCGCGAGGCGGCCGAACAGCTCGGCGGCGAGCGCTTCGGACGGACGACACTGCTGCGCGAGGACGGAACCGCGACGTACCACCTCGCCAGCGTCGTGGACGACATCGATTTCGGTATCACGCACGTCTACCGGGGGAACGACCACCGGCCGAACGAGCAGCTCCACCGGCAGCTGCATGAGGCCCTCGGAACCAAGGCGCCGGAATACATCCACCACGGCCTGATCCTCGGCGAAGACGGGAAGAAGCTCTCGAAGCGGGCTCCGGGGGCGACGGTCGAATCCCTCCGCGACATGGGCATCCCGGCGGAGGCCGTTCGGGCGTACCTCGACGAGCTTGGGCTGCCGCGCCACGACGTCCACTACGACCTGCCGCGGATTCGCCGGCTCGCGGTCGCGGCGATCGAAGCGATGGATGACGAGGAGCTCGCGCACCGCGCGGACATCCCCGTCGAGGCCGTGCCGGTTGCCCGCGGCGCCCGCGACCTCGTGGAGGCGCGCGACTACGCGGCCCAAGTGCTCGAATCGCCGCCGTCGCGCGCGACAGACTCTCCCGAGACGCTGGAGCGGTTCAAGGAGGTCGCCGACGGCGACCCGAGTCAGGTCGTTCGCGAGCTGAAGGCGGTCGGGGGAGATCTCCGAGCCTTGCGGCTGGCCTTGACAGGTCGCGACCGAGGCCCGGAGCTAGCGGCGATACTGGCCGCGCTCTCCAAGGAGGAAGCGCTCCGCCGTGTCGATCAGGCTCTACAACACGCTCACTCGTAGGCTCGACGCGCTCCCGAACCCGCCCGGGCCGATCCGCATGTACATCTGCGGGCCGACGGTGAACGCTCGCGCGCATATCGGGAACGCTCGGCCGTTCGTGCTCGGGATGTGGCTGCGCTCGTGGCTCCAGCTGCGCGGCTACCAGGTTGTCTTCGTTCACAACATCACGGACATCAACGACAAGAT
>Ga0081455_10008573_pt1 | contig 10611 bp, 9 predicted proteins | sample TabmetS3T2R1_FD_70207 | JGI IMG/M metagenome (GOLD analysis project Ga0081455, IMG submission 70207) | Tabebuia heterophylla rhizosphere microbial communities from the University of Puerto Rico - S3T2R1 | ecosystem: Host-associated > Plants > Roots > Rhizosphere ... | reverse complement strand
CCGCGCCGCATGGCGTTCATCGGCTCGACGGACTCGCCGGCCGCGGCCGGTGCGGGCGCCCCGGCCGAGTTCTCGACGGCCGCGAAGAGCGGCGCCGTGGCGCTCATCATCGTGTGGCTCGCGATCATCTTTCTGGGCCGCGCCATCGCTTACGACACGGAAGTGTGGGGCTCGCTCTCGCTGCACGCGTAAGCCCCATGGATATCGCAAGCATCATTCAGAGCATCCAGGCTTCAGGGCCGGCCGAATGGATGCGCACGTCCGTCAAAGCGATGCCGATCGTCGAAGCGTTGCACGTCCTCGCGGCGACGACCGTCTTCGGCACGATCTTCATCGTCGATCTGCGATTGCTCGGACTTCCGGACACGCGGCGGTCGTTCACGCGTGTGTCGCACGAGATGCTGCGGCTGACGTGGCTGGCGTTCGTCGTCGCCGTGATCGCCGGGCTCCTCATGTTTGCCGCCAACGCAAACACGTACTACGAGAACACGGCGTTCCGCTTGAAGATGCTCTCGTTGCTCGGTGCCGGCGTGAACATGGCGATCTTCCAAGGGATCACGTATCGCGCGGTGGGGAGCTGGGATCAGAACGTGTCGCCGCCCCTCGCAGCCCGCTTGGCCGGCGCGTTCTCGATCCTGCTCTGGATCACGGTCATCTGCCTTGCGCGTTGGATTGGGTTCACGAAGGGCTACAACTTCTCCGTGCCCGATGACGTGAACTTCCAGTTCGGGACCCCATGAGGGCGGCGCTAGGCGCGCCCTTCCACTGAAGCCGGTGACGGCGGCGCCTGCGGGCGCGTCACGACCGGATCGCCGTAGCCCGTGATCGCTCGCACGCGGCGGTACACGAACCGCACGAGCACGAGCGTGAGAAGGGCTTCGGCGATCGTCGCAACGAACGCGAGGAACGGATTCATACGTTGCGCACGTGCGTGGAACTTGGCCACCGCACGCTCGCGAGAAATCTCGATGCTGTCGTAGAACGTCGGGATCACGAGCAACGTCAGCAGCGTGGACGTGATCGTCCCGCCGATGATCGCGACCGCCATCGGCCGATAGAACTCGCCGCCCTCGCCCAGCCCGATCGCCACCGGCATCATGCCTGCGATCAGCGCGAACGTCGTCATCAGAATCGGGCGCAAGCGTGTGCGGCCCGCGTGCATCAACGCCTCCTCGCGGTCGACGCCACGCGCCTCTTCCTTGCGCGCGCAATCGAGCAGCAGGATCGCGTTCTTCGCCACGAGACCCATCAGCATGATGATGCCGATGAAGCTCATGAGATTGAGCGTGCCGCGCGTCAGCAGCAGCGCGGTCACCACACCGATGAGTGACAGCGGCAAGGACATCATCACCGGCACGGGCGCGGTGAACGAGCCGAACTGCATCACGAGCACGAGGTACATGACCGCGATGCCCATGATCAGCGCAGCGAACATGTCGGAGAAGATTTCCTGCTGATCGCGCGAAGCGCCACCGAGCGAAATGCCGTACCCGGCCGGGAACTGAATCGCGTTGGCGACCTTCAGTGCATCCGCCGTCACCTCGCCGGACGCACGGCCTTGCACGTTGGCGGAGACGGTCACGGTGCGCTTGCCGCCGAGGTGCTGAATCTGCGCCGGGCCCTTGTCCATCGTGATGGTCGCAATCTGCTCGAGCGGCACCAGCATGTTGCTGTTGCCGACGGCGACCGGCAGATGCTCGATGTTCGAGGCATCGACGCGATCCTCCGGCGCGAGGCGCACCGCCACGTCGCGCGACTCGCCGGTCGGATCGACCCAGTCGCCCACTTCGACGCCCGCGAACGCGACGCGCAACGCCTGCGCGGCGTCATTGACCGAGATGCCCAGCTGATTCGCAAGACCGCGGTCGAGCTCGATGCGCAGCTCGTCCTTCGGCTCCTGCTCCGACAGGCCGACGTCGACGGCACCGGGAATCTTCTTCATCTTCTCCATGAAGTCGTTCGTGATCGCCATGAGGCGCCGCGAATCCGGCCCATGGAACTGGATCTGCACCGGCTTCTGCACGCCATTGTTGAGGTCGTCGAGAATCGTGTACTCGGCGCCGACGAGGCGCTTCAACTGCGTGCGCAGCGCATTGCCGATGCTCTCGGCCGAGCGGCTGCGCTCGTTTTTCTTGCCGAGGTCGACGTACACGCGCCCGCCGCCGGCGTTGACGTTGGAATTGGTTGCACGCGTCTCGGGAATCGCGTGCGCGAGCGCGGCCGCCTGCTCCACCTTCACCCGCGAGTACTCGAGACTGGCGCTGGAGGGCGTGCGCACATCGATGGCGATGGTGCCGTAGTCCGTCTTGGGCAGGAAGTTCGAGCCGCCGACGGTAAACTGCAGTGCGAGCGCCAATCCCAAAGCCGCCAGCGAGATCACCGCCATCCACTTGCGGTGATGGAGCGCCCACTCGATGACATTCCCATACCGATCGGCCTGATGGTCGAACCAGGCGTTGAAGCGCGCGAAGATCTTCCCGAGACCGCGCCGCTCGCGATGCATTTGATCGACGGGATCGCCCCAATACGCCGACAGCATCGGATCGAGCGTGAACGAGATGAAGAGACTCACCACCACCGACGACACGACCGTCAGGGCGAACGGCCGAAACCACTCGCCGGCCATGCCGCCCATGAACGCCACCGGCACGAACACCGCGACGATCGAGAACGTCGTCGCCGCCACGGCGAGACCGATTTCGGCGGTACCGTTGCGCGCGGCCGTGACGCGATCCGCGCCGCGCTCCATGTGCCGCACGATGTTCTCGCGCACGACGATCGCGTCGTCGATCAGCACACCGATCGCGAGCGACAAGCCGAGCAGCGTCATGAAGTTCAGCGTGAAGCCGCACGCCCACACGGCGATGAACGCCGCGATCGCCGAGGTCGGCAGCGACAGCGCGGTGATGAGCGTGGAGCGCCACGAATTCAGGAAGGCATACACGACGAAGATCGTGAGCCCGGCGCCGAAGATCAGCGCCTCGACGACGTTGCGCAGGCTGCTCTCGGCATCCTGGCCGCCGTCATCCGTCACTTCGAGCTTCGTGCCCTCCGGCAGCGTCGCGTTGATCTCCTTTGCCAGATCCCGCACTTTGTCGGCCACCGTCACGGTGCTCGCCTCGCGCGAGCGGATGACCGAGAGACCGACGTTCGGGTGCGAATTGCGCACGCTGTAGCCGTTGAGCTCGGCGAACCCGTCCTCGACCGTCGCGACCTGACCGAGCCGCACGATCTCGTTGCCCGAGCGCTTGAGGACGATGTCCTCGAATTCCTTCGGTGACTCGATGCGCCCGACGAGCCGGATGCTCTGCTCATCCAACGCGCCCTTCACACGCCCGACAGGCGCCGTCGTGTTCTGCATGCGCAGGGCATTGACGACGTCGCTCACCGACACGTTGTACTCGCGCAGCTTCTGCGCATGCACGAGCACCGACAGCTCGCGTTGGAGCGAGCCGTTGACGTTCACGACGGCGACTCCGTCGAGGGCGCGGAAGCGATCGGCCAACACGTCCTCCGCAAGCCGCGAGATCTCGGCATGGCTCTGCCGTGTCGAGGACAGCGCGAGCTGCATGATCGGCTGCGCCGAGGGATCCACACGAATCAGCACCGGCTCGCGCATCTCGACCGGCAGCTTGTAGCGCACCGAGTTGATGGCGTTGCGGATCTCGTCCGCCGCCTCGGACATGTCCTTCTTGAAGTTGAAGATGATGATGATGCGCGCCTGACCCTCCGAGGAGGTCGAGCGGATCTCGTACACCTGCGAAATGCTCTGCAGCGCCTTCTCGATGCGATTGATGATCTCGCGCTCGACCGTCTCCGGCGATGCGCCGGGATACGGCACCGTGACTACCATCACCGGCTGCTGCACGTCCGGAATCTGATTGACGCGCAGATTCTTGAACGCCAGCAGGCCCAGGCACATGAGCACGATTACGATCGCAACCGTCGTCACCGGCTGCTTGATGCTGAAGTTGGAGAGGAACATGACCTACTTCCGCGAGGCCGTCGCGAGCGAAGCGCTCTCGGCGAGCTCGACTGGCTGACCGTTCTGCAAGGCGTTCGTCGGATAGCGCAGCAGCGTGTCGCCTTCGGCGATGCCGCCCTGCAACACGAAGTCGCCGCTACGCGGATCGCGATCGCCCACGTTCAGACTCACCTTCTGGATCGAGCGGTCCTTCAGACGCCACGCGTACGCCTGGTCGCCCTCGCGGACGAGCGCAGTCGGCGGAATCATCAACGCCGCGGTCCGGCGCGTCTCGACGCGCCCTTCGGCGTACAAACCCGCCACGTTCGGCGTGTCCTTCTGATTGTCGAATGTGACCAGCACTTCGACCTGGCGCGTCGTGGCATTCGCTGCGGGGTTCACGCGCGCGATCGTGCCGACGAACTCGCGATCGCCAAACCCGTTCACGCGAAACATCACCGGCTGTCCAACCTTGACGTCGCCGATGTTGTCGGCGGACACGAGCCCCTCGAAGCGCAGGCTGTTCGGATCGATGACTTTGACCAGTTCCTTGCCGATCTGCGCCGTATCACCGGCAGAGACCTTACGATCGCTGACGATGCCGTCGAACGGCGCGCGCACTTCCGTGCGCTGGAGCTGCTGGCGCGCGGTCACGACGCGCGCACGGGCGGCCTCGCGGTCGCTCTGCGCGGTGTTGCGTCGGTTCTCGGCGTCCTCCAGCTGCTGGGCGGAGACGATGCCGGTCTCACGCAGCTTGGCCATTCGCTGGAACTGCCGCTCGGCCTGCTCGTAGCCCTGGGCCGCCGCCGTCTCCGACGCGGTCGCGGACATGAGCGAGTCCCGAATGCTGGTGTCATCCAGCCGCACGAGCAGATCGCCGCGCTTCACCGGGTCGCCGTTCTCCTTGAGCACGGTCAGGACCACCGCGGACACCTCGGCGCGCAGGTCCGCACGCCGCTCGGGCTGCACGGAACCCGTGATCACCGGACCCTGAGAAAGCGCGTTGCTGCGCACCGTCAGCAGATCCTCCTCCGACAGGAGCAACGGCGCCTGCGCCGTCCCCTTGTCGGCGCTCGCCGTGCTGCTTGCGGCGCCCTTGCCGCAGGCGGTCAGCACGAATAGCGAGGCAGTAAGGCAGGCGATGAGGCCTGCCCGGCAGAGGATTCGATTTCTTGAGCTCACCCGATCTCCCTTACGATCGATGGGCACGGAACGATGCTCGAGCCTCATCGACGGTCGCATTAGATGCCAATGGTTGGGCCTTCGTTCGTGCGGTAGCGCGAGAACACGGCAGCACGCCTCTTTGTTGCGACCGGTCGCGCCGACGGTTGAGAGCCGCATTCAGTGGCTCTCGTAAGCCCTTGGCGAATCGGCGATTGTGATGGACTTCCACTGAGGTGAACAGCGGCCTGTTTGCGAGTTCTGCAAGCGATCGCGAGGCGATGGGCCCATGCGCCTCGGTCCTGCGCGGACCGCGCGCTGCCCTGGGCGGCCAAGCTCGTGGCCGGCGTGGAAGTGAGCCGCCTGAGCGCGCTCGCGTACCGAACACGAGTTATGTCATGCGGTCGTGCGCGCGAGATGTGACGCGCCTCCCGTAGCCGAACCCCGACACGTTGCTTTATCTGAGACATCTAGTCTCAGATATGGCGTCTCGTACATGAGTCGGGGGTGTTCGGAATGCGTTCTTTCGCACGGGTCGCGGGTGTTGTCGTGTTGTTCGCGAGTGTCTTCGCTGCAGGGTGCGGCGGTGGTGGCGGTTCATCGCCGAGCGGCATGGGCACGCTCAGCCTCAATCTCACGGATGCACCGGTCGATGGCGCCACGGAAGTCGTCGTCGCGTTCAGCGGCATCGAGCTGCATCACACCGACGGCCAGACGGTCAGCATCGATTTCAGCAGCACGAAAACGATCGATCTCATCAAGTTGCAGAACGGCGTGACCGGGGCGCTGACGGACGGCGCCGCAGTGCCGGCCGGCAACTACGACTGGATGCGCCTCAAAGTGCTTGCCGACAAGAACGCGCAGGGCCAGTCGTACATCAAGCTGATGACGGGCGCGCAATATCCACTGTGGATTCCGAGCGGCGCCGAAACCGGCCTGAAGCTCAATCGCCCGTTCACCGTCGCGCAGGGCAGCACGACGCGGCTGGTCATCGATTTCGATCTGCGCAAGTCGATCACCGCCCCGCCGGGACAAGACCCGAACTACATCATGCGTCCGACGCTGCGCCTGCTCGATCAGCTGCAGGTCGGCAAGCTCACGGCCAACGTCGATCTCGCCGCACTCGCCATCGCACAGCTCGGCGCGACCGCGACGCCCGCAAGCTGCAAAGCGGGCGTGTACGTGTTCTCCGGCGGCGCAGCCGTGCCGGACGATCAGGACGGCAACGACACGAACGGCGCGAGCCCCGTCGTGTATCAGCCGATCGCGTACGACGGCGTGACCGCGCAGGTGCCGATCAGCATCGCGTTCCTCGAAGTGGGGACTTACACGGTCGCCGCGACGTGCAACTTCGACGTCGATGTCGCCGACGCCGACGACTACAACCCGAACGCCACGCAAGGCCAGCCGGGCTACCAGACGATGCATTGGACGACCGTCGGCAACGTTGCGATCACGGCGAACGGCACGACGACGCTCAGTGTCCCTTGACGCTTCGAGGCCAGCGAGGAACGCAGGAATGCCAGAATTCGACCGGGACGAGGATGTCGGGCCCTACGTGCTCAATTTGTGCCGCGTCACCGAGCCCATCGCGATCCCGCAGCCGCGCTCGCCGGAGATGACGAAGTTCACGTTCTTCTGCAGCCGCGGCTGGGAAGGCAACGTCGAGCAGTGGTGGCTGCACATGGGCTACTTCGGGACGCGCGTCGAGGCGGACAAGTGGCTCGTGGTCCTGCACCGGATCTATCCCGAAGCCTTCGTCACGCAAGCCGAGGTGACCTTCGCCCCCGAGCACCACGCGACGCTTCACTTGGCGCGCCGGCGCGAGCCCCTCTCGTGAGCATCGACCCATGGGTATGGAGCGATGGACGAAGCGAAGCGGGCGTGCATGCCGCCGCGCCGACCGTCGGCATTGAAATCGCGGCCGACACCTTGCCGCCGTTGCGAGTGCTGATCGCTGACGACTACCCCGACGCCGCCGAGAGTTTGGCGCTGCTGCTCACCGGCAGCGGTATCGACACGCGCGTGGCCGTAGACGGCGAAGCCGCCTTCGCGCTCGCAGAGCAGTGGCGCCCCGAGATCTGCGTGCTCGACCTGGATATGCCGAAGATCGACGGCTATGAAGTCGCGCGACGCATTCGCACGCTGCGCGGGGAATACCGTCCGCTGCTCATCGCCTTCAGTGGCTGGACGAGCGCCGAGCACAAACACAACGCCATGCAGGCCGGCTTCGATCACTACGTGCTGAAGCCGGTCGAGCCGCCGAAGCTCATGCGGATCATCCGCAGCTTCCAGCGCGCCCGTTATCGATGAACGCCGGAGCCTTTCGATGCGCAAGTACTACGTTTCGCTCATTGCCATGGTGCTCACGAGCGTGAGTCTGCAGGCCCTCGCCGATCCGCCCGACTACGCGCCGGCGCATGGCTGGCGCAAGAAGCACGACCCGGGTTATGTCGGATACACCGGCACCACGTGGGAGCGGGACTACGAAGTCAGCACCGGCCACTGCAACCGTGAAGAGATCGGTGCCGTGCTCGGCGGCGTCGCCGGCGGTGTAATCGGCTCGAACGTCGCCTCGCCGGAGAACCGCACGGTAGGCGTGCTCATCGGCGCAGTCGCCGGAGCCCTCATCGGCGCCAAGATCGGCCGCGATCTCGACCAGGGCGACCGCGGTTGCTTCGGCCATGTATTGGAAATCGTACGCCCGGGCGGGCGCGTCAGTTGGGACAATCCGGGCACGGGTGTGAACTATGTGCTGGTGCCCGGCAGCGGGCGGCGCGAAAATGCCGGCAGCTGTCGCGATTTCACCCTCACCGCCACTCGCGGCCGCGAAAAATCCACCCGCAAAGGCGTGGCGTGCCAAACCGAGCGCGGCGTATGGAAGATCGCGTGAGACTGCGACGCGCATCCTCCGTGGCGCCCCCGCGACACCGTTAGGCTTTCACGACTATGGCAGCGGCATCTGCAGCTCATATGATGGCAGCAACTCGTCAGTTGCTGAAGCCCATCGTGCACGTGCTGATCCGCTGCGGCATCTCGTGGCGCGACTTCGCCGAGCTCGCCAAGACGACCTTCGTGGAAGTCGCGACGACGAAGTTCGGCAAGCGCGGGCGTCCGACGAACGTGTCCCGCACCGCCGTACTCACCGGCCTCGCACGACGCGACGTCCGCAAGCAGCGCGAAAAGCTCGCGACCGCGCCGGACGCGCCGAGCGGCTATGTGACGAAGGCCTCGCTCGTCTTGTCGGCGTGGCATCTGGAGCCGGAATTCCTCGATGCCGAAGGGCGGCCGGCACCGCTTGCGGCGGAGGGCGGGCCTGGAACGTTCGAGGCCCTCGTCCGCCGTTGTAGCGGCAGTGACGTGCCGCCCTCGACGCTGCTGAAAGAACTGCGGCGCGCGGGTGCCATTCGCAAACGGCCCGACGGCAAGGTCGAGCCCCTGCTCCGCAATTACATCCCGCACGCGATGGATGAGCAGCTCGTGCGCCTGTGGGGCTCGGTGCTCGCCGATATCGCGACGACGTACGTACACAACCTCACGCGCACGGGCAGAACGGCCGCGCGCTTCGAGCGCGCGGCCGTCAACGATCGCATCACGAAGGCGGCGCTACCCGAGTTCCGCCGCTATCTCGAGCGCGAAGGGCAAGCGTTTCTCGAACGCGCCGATGCCTGGCTCACCGCGCATCGAGCAGAAGACGGTGACACCGAGGTCGTTCGACTCGGCGTCGGCACGTATCACATTCAGGACTGAGAGACTCGCATGCCCCAGCCCAATGGCTTGCTATCGAAACGCAGCGTGCTCGCCGGCCTCGCCGCCTGCGTCTTGAGCGCATGTGGCGCTGACCAGATGGCGGGCATTCAGGGCTCGGGATCGCCGGTCGCCGCGGGCGTGACTTCCGTGGGCCCGATCAGCGGCTTCGGCAGCGTCATCCTCGGCGGAGTGGAGTACGACACCTCGGGCGCTCAGGTCCGCATCGACGATTTGTCCAGTACCGAGGCGCAGCTGCGCGTCGGTCAAGTCATCACGCTGAAGGGCACCGTCAACGACGACGGCAAGACGGGCAAGGCAACCGACATCGCGTTCATGAGCGATCTGCGCGGACCCATCACGCAGATCGACGTCGACAATCTCACATTCGTCGTGCTCGGCCAGAGCGTGCGGGTCGACGATTCCACGTCGCTCGACGACAGCCTTCAGCTCGCGTCCGTGCAGGCGGGCGCGTTCATCCAAGTGAGCGGATTCGCGAACGCCGCGGGCGAGCTCGTCGCCTCGCGCATCGATCCGGCGCAGGCGAGCGCGAGCTTGCAGGTGAAAGGCACGGTGCAGGCGTTGGACACCGTCGCGCACACCTTCAAGATCAATTCGCTGACGGTCGACTACAGCACGGCGACGCCGCCCGCCACGCTGGCGAACGGCATCACCGTCCTCGTGCGCGGTAGCGCGTTTGCGACCAACGGCGCGTTGATCGCGCCGATCGTGCAGGCGGTGGGCCCACCGAGCGTTGCGGCCAATGACAAAGGGCAAGTGAGCGGCGTGGTCACGGCGTTCACGTCGGCGAGCGACTTCGTGGTCGGCGCGCAGCGCGTCGTGACCGACGGCTCGACCGTCATCACGCCGAGCGGCGCGACGGTCGCACTCAATACGCGCGTAGACGTCCAGGGCACCTTCAACGCTTCGGGCGCCCTCCTTGCCGGCAAGATTCAAGTGAGGCCGAAATCGCTCAGCATCGTGCGTGGGCTGGTCGACTCGGTCTCGGCGACGAACAATTCGGTCACCGTTCTCGGTGTCACCGCGACGGTTTCGAGCGGGACCTCGTTCGAAGATCGATCCACTCAGAAGATACGGCTCTTCAAGCTCAGCGACGTCCGCACGGGCGACTACGTCGAGGTTCGCGGCACACCGGACGCGAACGGCACGGGCATCGCCGCGACGCTGCTCGAGCGCGACAGGCCCGAGAACCGCTCGTACGTGCAGGGTAAGGTGCTGGCCGTCAACAGCCCGAACTTCACGATCCTCAACGTCACCGTCGCAACGGATGCGCAGACCATCTTCAGCGGGCCGAGCGGTCAGCAATTTTTCACCAATGCCTTGAACAGCACGGTGCTTGCGCGCGGCACGGTGACGGGCAACCTGTTGCTCGCGGACAGAGTGCAGATCAGGCCCTGACTATTCCATGTCGGGGTACGGCCCTTTGCCGCCCTCGGCGATGAAGCGATCGATGCGCGCTTCGAGGACGGGCAGCGGCACCGAGCCCAACTCGAGCACCGTGTCGTGGAAGGCCCGAATGTTGAAGCGCGCGCCGAGCCCGCCCTCCGCTTTCGCGCGCGCCTTCACGATCGCCATCTCACCGAGGTAGTACGACAGCGCTTGCGCGGGCCAGGCGATGTAGCGATCGACTTCCGTTTCGATCTCGTGCTCGGGTAGCGCCGTGTACTCCAGCATGTAGTGGATCGCCCGCTCGCGCGTCCACCCTTGCGCGTGAATGC
>Ga0081455_10008572_pt1 | contig 10612 bp, 9 predicted proteins | sample TabmetS3T2R1_FD_70207 | JGI IMG/M metagenome (GOLD analysis project Ga0081455, IMG submission 70207) | Tabebuia heterophylla rhizosphere microbial communities from the University of Puerto Rico - S3T2R1 | ecosystem: Host-associated > Plants > Roots > Rhizosphere ... | reverse complement strand
GGCGTGATGACAGCCTCGAACACGGCGTTAACCCAGTCGACCACCGGCGCGGTCGTACGGAAGTTGGCGTCGAGCGTGACGGTGTCGCCGAGCCAGTCTTGAGTACGCAGGTAGGTCCGGATGTCGGCGCGCCGGAAGCGGTAGATCGACTGCTTCGGGTCGCCGACCACGAAGATCGACCCGTCTGGCACCTCGACATCGCGCCAGTCGGCTGCCGAGCCATCGGCGCCGCCGGCGATCCGTACCGCGATCTCGATCTGGATCGGGTCGGTGTCCTGGAACTCGTCGAGCAGCAGCCGCCGATACTGCTCCTGCAGCGCCGACCGGACGGCACCGTCGCGCCGCAGCAGGTCACGCGTCACGACGAGCAGGTCGTGAAACTCCAGCCGACCCTCGGCCGCCCGGGCCTGGGCGTCGTCGCGTACGTGACTCGCGATCCAGTACGCCAGCGGCCGCAGGCTCGCCTCGGTGAAGTCACCGAGCGCATCCGCAGCGCGCGATTGCCACTCCTTCGCAGCGTCCCGGATCTCCTTGAGGGTGCCGGGCCAGTTGGCCTGCCGGCCGCCGCCACCCCACTTGAGATCCTTCGCCCCAAGCAGCCCGGCGAGCTGCGTCTCCGGATCGGTGGCGTCGCCGTACTGCTCGGCCCACGACGCGAGCGCTGCCAGCCTCGGCAGGAAGAGATCGGCTTCGTCGGTGCACTCATCGGCCCGGGACGCGATCGCCCGCGCCTCGGCGACCAGGTCGACCACGTCGGGCAGGGCGGGATCCGGCGGCCCCTGCGACAGCACGCGATCCTCGATCAGGTCCCAGTCGGACTGGAACGCCCGCGCCAGCGACCGCAGGTGGTCGAGCTTGACCCCGGCGGCGAGCGCGAGGCGTACGGGCTGGGCGAGCGACTCCTCGTCGAGCAGCTTCCGCTGCAGTACGGACCAGCGGGCGTCGAACGCGACCGACGACGCGACCTCGTCGAGCACCTCGACCAAGGGCGGCAGGCCGGCCTCGATCGGATGCGTGGTCAGGATGCGCTGGGCGAACGAGTGCAGCGTGCCAATCGCGGCGCCGTCGAGGTCGTCGAGCGCGTCGGCAGCGAGGCGCTCGCGGCTGTCCGGCAGCGGCTCGTCGTCGGCCCCGCCAGCCTGCCGACGCGCCCGCCGCTCGGCCCGATAGACCGACTCGAACGCGTCTCGCAGTCGATCGCGCAGCTCGGCGCCGGCCTTCTCGGTGAACGTCACGGCCGCGATATTGCTCAACGGCACCCGGCTGGCGAGCACCAGCGTCCGCACCCGATCGACCAGCGACCGGGTCTTGCCGGAGCCGGCGCCGGCGTCGACGAACAGGGTCGCCGCGGTGTCGGTCTCGATCCGCGCGCGGGCGTCGGCGTCGGTGAGCGAGCTCATCGCACCTCCTCGGCTTCCGCGTCCGCCACCGCGGCCGGGTCGATCAACCCGACCAGCTCACGCAGCGCTGAGTCGCGCCGCTTGTGCTCGTAGCGCGCCCGGGCGTCGCCATGGCCGATCCCATCCGGATTGCAGTACGGGCACTGGACCCAGGCGAAGTCGGGTCCTTCGGGCGGCCGCGGCGAATAGAGCCCGGCCGCGATCGACCGGGCCAGGACTCCGACGGTCGTCGCGTACGTCCGCTCCAGTTCGTCGGTGAGCTCGACCGGGATCCGGCCGCGCTTGCCGCGACGGACGAACCAGTACGCCGCCTCAGCCCGCTGGCCGCCGAGCAGCTGCCTCGCGGCGTGGGCGTACGCGGGGAGCTGCAGCTTGGTTCCGCCCGCGACCGGGTCGGTCCGGAGCGCCTGGTAGCGGGACATGCCGCCAGTCTTGATGTCGGTGACGATGATCGTGCCGTCGCGCGCCTCGTCGACCATGTCGGCGCTGCCGCGCAGCAGGACGGTGCCGTCGCCGATGTCGATCGCGACCGGCTCCTCGCCCTCGAAGCCGAAGCTGAGCTCGCTGCGGACCACCCGGGCGTCCTGCTCGGCGCGCCATCGATCGTCCTCGTCGAGCATCCAGTCGAGGTCGGCCAGGATCAGGTCGCGCTCGGCCTGCCAGAGGCGCTGATGCCCGGTCGCGCCGCGGCGCTCGAACTCGGTCGCCTTCTCGTCAGCGATGTCGCGCAGCCGTGCGCGTTGCGCCGATGTCCACGGCTCGCCGTACGAGGGCAGCGCACCGTCCTGCTCGGTGATGAAGGCGTCCATCGTCTCGTGGATCAGCGTGCCGATGTCGAGCGGACTGATCTGGATGACTTCCTCGGGCTGCTCGATCGGTTCGATGCGAAGCAGTCGGGCGACGAAGTAACCGTGGGGGCAGTCGGCATACGACTCGAGCGCGGTCGGCGACGCCCGGCGTACTCCGTCGGCCGGATCGGGGAGTCCCACGACGTCGGTCAGGTTGCCGTCGAAGCGCGTGAATTCGTCGCTCGCACGGGCGCGTAGGAGTGCGCTGGCCTGCGCGACGATCGGCTCTCCGTCGAGCCGACCGTCGTGCGCCGTGCGAGTGCGCCACTCCTGCTCCGATGCCGGCATCGGTGTCGTGGTGAGACTTCGGGCGTAGGAGTCGGAGCGGCGGATCCGATCGGAGACGGCCGACTCCCACTCGGTGGCGGCCAGATCGTGGTCGCCGGACAGCTCGCGAAGCGTCGGCAGCAGCCATCGGCTCGGCAACCGTCCGGTGCTTCGACGCAGATCGCCCCGGGGAAACGACGCGACCACCCGCGACGCGGAGTCGAACGCGGCGAGCAGGTGTCGGTGCCGCGCGTCGAGTCGGTCGCGGTGCGAGGCCAGCTCGCCGTCGGCGCGCTCGCGTACTCGCTCGAGCAGCAGCGCGTCCTCGTGGATCCGACCGGGGTAGGTGTCCTCGGCGAGCCCGACGACGTAGACCGCGTCGGCGTCGAGTCCGATCGCCGCGGAGACCGGCGCGACCAGGACGCCGTCGCCGAAGCGTCCGACGCGGGGGAGCGCGGTGGACAGCTCGCTCGCGAGCACGTCGGTCAGCCTGGTCAGGTCGGCGGTCGGTTCGAGCAGGTCGAGTGTGCCGAGACCGCGCAGGGTCGCCTCGATCGTCACGACGGCGTGCTGCTCCTCGGGCGGCAGGTGGGCGAGGTCCGAGACGTCACCGTAGAGGTCGGTGAACAGTCGCCGAGACCACTCACTGAGCTCGGACCAGGTTGTGAGACTTCGGCCGCTGCGCAATCGCTCGCGGAGTACGGTCGCGAAGCCGCGGAGCTCTCGGGCCGCCTCGATGTCACGCTCGTACGCCGCGATCCGACCCGGCAGCGGATCGTCGCGTACTCGCTCGGCAGCCAGAGCGTCCTCGACACTCGTGACGTAATCGTCGAGCCGCGTTGCCCAGTCGTCGCCGCTCACGACGGCTGCGCTGCGCGAGATCCGCTCCCAACGGGACGCCGGGACCCGGCCGCCGTCGGCGGTGTGGGTCGGTGCCTCGGAGACCGCGCGGAAGAAGTCGGCCCGTGGCAGGTCGTCGGCGGCAAGGTCCAGGATGCCGAGGAACGCCCGACCGATGGCCCGCTCGTCGACGGGTCGGTTGCCCGCGCCGTTCACGGTGATCCCGGCGGCGGTCAGATGCTCGTTGAGGAGCCGGGCGTACGGGTGAGTGCGCGCGTAGAGGATCGCGATCCGGTGCGCCGGGATGTCTTGTAGCGCCGCGACGACATCGCGTACGACGCAGCGCACCTCGTCGTCGGAGTCCGACGCATGCATGACCTCGTCGGCGACACGCGGCTTCGGTCGCTCGTCGGTGTCGAGTCCCATGCGGTCGAGCGAGCGGCGAACGACTCGATCGGCTCGCCCGACGCCGGTGAGCCCGGCGATCGCCGTCAGGTCGCCGCGATCCGCGAGCACCTTGGCGAACCGCGCCTCGGCCTGGGTCAGCTCCTGCGGCAGGTAGAGGACGAGGTGACCGGCGTCGTCAGTCGTCGTGGCGTCGGCATCGACGAGATCGGCGGCGCGATGCAGGAGGTCGATGCTGTCGTACCAGGTCGGCTGGAGCCGTTCGGCGACGGCGCGATGCAGTTGGACCATGGCGCTCGTCAGCGGCGACGCATCGGCGACGGCATCGAGAGCGGTGTCGGAGAGGTCGCGGAGTTCCTGATGCGCGGCGACCAGGGCGCGGATCGTGGCGGGATGGTCCTTGACCGACTCGAAGACCCCCGCGTCGCCGTCGAGAGCGGCCCGCCAGGCGGCGGCGACGATCGGTCCGGTGGCTGGCCGCGCGGGCGTCAGGCCGGCCGCCGCGATCTGCTCGGCGAGCCGGGGGAGTGTGGCGAGGTAGAGACCGGCGATGGCGTTCGGCCCGTCGTCGGTCAGGCCATGCGTCGCGAGATGCCTCCGGGCGACGACACCGGCGATGTTATTGGGCAGCAGCACGGTGACCGGCGCCATCGGGTCGGACGCCTTGACCTCGCGCACGACGTCGCGCAGGGCATCGAGCGCCTGGCGTCCGTATCGCGTCGCCACGACCCTTGATGTCACTGATGCTCCGCCCGCTTGGAGATGCCTCGGGTCAGTCTCTCGCAATGGCTACATAGGGGTCGTCCCCGGGATCGTTGAAGTCATCGGGTTCGACATCGCGATCGAGTTCGCCCACCGGATCCTTCCCTGGCCATGCGAGGAGCACGAGCCTGCCGCGCCCGTTCCGCAACAGGGTCTTCAGGGCGGCTTCGGCATACCGGAGATGCTCGTCCTTCGAGCCTTCAATCTTCTCGCCGTTGAGAATCCACAAGAACTCGTAGAGACCTACGGCCGAGACGTCGAGATAGTCATCGACCTCTTGGACCAAACCGCCTACTACTCGATCATCAGTCATCTGTCATCCAAGGGTGGGATTGCCGGCGAGTGGAATCTTTACACGGCCGTTGTTCTGGGACACGACGGCGTACGGACCGGCAGTGACGGGATCGGATCGGCTGCCAGCCGCGTACCCAGGCATGATGCGGATCTGGCGGCCTTTGTGCGCGGGGTCTTCATATACGACTCCGTTCCCGCTACGTGAGGGAGTAACGTCCCAGTCATCCGGGATCCTGGCCCGAAGATCCTCTGCGTCCACTCCGCGCAGACTCTGCGGGTCGAGTTCGTCGGGCCCGCCGATCTTGATCGACGTCGCGACATCGTCGTCGAGCTTCTTGGCGTCGCGCATGTCGTCGATCGCGTCGACGGCGTTGTCGATCTTGGTGATCTTCCCGAGTCGTCCCACGGGCGTGGCCATGGCGATCTCGGCCAGGGCGCCGAGACTCAGCGGGTCCTCGCGCAGCGCGTCGACGAGATCTCGCGCCGTCAGGCCGTACAGGAACTCTGCCGCGAGCATGTACGGCGCCATGATGTCCGTGAACGACGCTGGATTCGTCTCAGCGATCTGACGCGCCATGTCCTCGGGCAGGCCCTCCGAAAGAGCCTTCCAGTAATGCGGATTCATGTTGAGGTCGAGCTCGCGTAGCGCGTTCATGTTCTCGACGTCGTCCGCGACTCGATCGCCGAGCAGCTCTCGCGCAGGCTCGTAGCCGTGCTCCTCCCACAGCCGCATGAGCTCGTCGTCGGACAGCTCGGCCAGGCCGCGGTCGTCGACCTCGTCGCGCAGCTCGTATGGCAGGCGAAGCACCGGCGACTCGTTGAGATCGAAGGCCGGCCACAACAATGCCGCGTCCGGCGGCAGCGTGCCTAGCGTCCACAGTTCGCGTACGTCGTCCGGCGTCGCGCCACGGCCGAGCATGCGCGCAGCGTGGTCAGCCCAGATGTCGAGCTGTTCCTCGAGCCGGGCGTACTCCACGGTCAGAGTTCCGGTCGGCCCGATCAGCGCAGCGTTCGCATCCCGCCAGTCGACATCGAGGTCGCGGTCGGGCGATGGGCCGCCTTTGTCGTACGAGTCGCGGTCGAGGCCGAAGCCGTCGAGCCGGGCGACTGTGTACGCGGCGTTGAGCTTGTCTACCGAACGCGGCGCGGACGATGTGTGGTTGAACTGGTCGACCGCATCGGCGAACAGTCGCATCACGCCGGCGGCGAAGGTCGACGTCTGGACGAATCGCTCCAGGTTGGCGGTCGCAGCGGCCGGCGCGTGGTCGATCGGGCCCACGATGTCCCCAACGACCGCGCCCATCATCTGCCGATGCCTTCCGACCAGCTGCGACCGGATCGCCCTGATCTGGATCGCGTGACGGTCGGTCTCGGCTGCCGCCTCCCGGATCGCGTCGCACGTGACCGGGTAGTACGCGAACGGGCCGCCTCCGTCTTCGTCGGGCCGATCCATCCGCCGCCTCCCGTCCGCTCCGCCGAGTCGTGAACGGAGGCAACGCTACGCAAACGAAGTCAAACGCGCAGAAGTTGTCCACAGGCCATTGAGCACTTGTCGGTTCCGCGGAACCGCTTCAGTGGGTGGGGACTAGCGCATACGGCGGGCATTCCGGTGGCTTGCAGGCATGTGGGTCACCTGTGCGATGGCTCGCGAGCCTTCGCGAAAGGAGTCGCGAGTGACCTCTGACCCGTCCGCCCTACGGACGGGCGTCTCGATGCCTTCGAATCTGCTCCAGCAACGGCGCATCTTGACGGATGGACTCAACAGTCTCCTCCGCGATGCGCTGGGCATCGGACTCGTACAGCCGCGATCCGCGGAAGGTGAACTCCTCTTGATCGAGATCGGCGTTCGCGACATCGGCGTCCTCGCGGACGGCGTAGTCATTTGGGTTGGGGGTCGCCATCGTTTCGTCATTGCATTTCGGTGAGCATGCCGGTGGCTTCGCGGATGCGGACGTCGGTATTGGGGCCTTGAGTGCGGATGGTGTCGGCGAGGGTCTGCCAGTCGCCGTTGTTGACGCGGTAGCGGATTTGGTACGTGACGTCGACGCTGGGGTGGTAGGTGCGGTGGGCGTCGGTCCAGGTGTGGGTGATGTCGGTGGCCGGGTACGGACGTCCGGCGGTCGTGGTCGTCTCCGTCGTGCCATCGCCGTAGGTCCAATGGAACCGTGAGGGTGTGGCTTGGATGTCGACGGTGAAGCCGAGCAGGTTGACGGTGCGGGTGAAGCTTTCGGCGTCGGTGTAGACGACGGTCTCGTAGTTGACGAACGTCTCCGGCGGCGCCTCCACCGACATCGATGGCAGACCAACGCGACGGACCTCCGCAAGGATCAGGCCTGGCGTAACCTCTGGTCCGTCCGGCGCCACGCAGACTTCGTCGTAGGGCTGCCACGCATCCTGAGGACGTGCCCCTAGTCGGCGCTCAACGAGATAGCCGACCTGGTCTGGTTCAGCGCATGCGTATGCGACACAGAAGTTGGCGCCGCTGTTCGAACATCGCTGCTCAACGAGCCTGTACTCCCACGGCGACGCCGGAGGCGGCCCCGTCGAGACCTCCGTTGTCTCGCTCGATTGGTTTTCTTCTGCTCGAACGACGAAGTGGTCGTTCCACTTCGACCCGGTGACGTCGTCGTCGGGACCCGTCATTGCGTGGACAGGCGAGAACGTCAGCGCTAGGTAAGTCGTGAGTCCGATAGACGTCGCGGCATGCTTCGCAATCATGATGGTGACCCCAGCCGTCGAACTTGCCACGTATCCGCGCTTCGTCGGAGGAGAAGGTTGATTCGGAGCCGGTCCGCTTTGAACGTGGTCACATCGTCGCCGCGCCTCGGCAGCTGGCTTCCCGAGGCTGTGTCCACATTGACGGCGACGAAGTACCCAGGACCAGAAGGCAAGACAAGCCATGTCTGGGGATCTGGACGCCAGTCACCGCCTTTGAACCAGCCGCCCCGACGATAGGTCTTGGCGGCAAACGTCGCCTGGCTCCTGCAGAGTCTGCAGTTCGGCCCGTACTCCAGCAGGGGTGCTCCATCCCCAGTGTGCTGGGCGTAGTTGAGGAGCTTGATGTAGTAGGCGACGAAGGCTTTGGCGCCGGCCTTGCCGGGTGCTTCGGCCGCCACCGGCAGCGTCGGCTCGGCCCGGCCGGACCGGGTCGGATCGCTCGGCGAGGGCCCGCTGACGCTCGGCAAGGTCGACGTCGTCGCCGACTCGGTGAGCTCCGACCTGGCCGGCAGCCCCGAATCGGGCGGCTCCGCGTCGTCGCCGCAGCCGGACAGCATTCCAGTAGCCACGATCGCAGCCGCGATCGTCGCCGCAACACAGCGTCGAGTCGACACCCCGAGCCCTTCTGATGTCCCGCCCCAACGGACATTGCTGGACACCGTACGGCAGGACCAAAACCACCGCAACGGTCCAAAACGACCCCGTGGATAACTCTAGGCCGACGCCCGGCGATATCCGCGTACGTAGTCGACGAGGAACTCCTTCGGGTACGGCCGATGCACGCCGTCGCCGAACTCGTCGTCGGGGAACTCGTACAGGCTGAGCATCAGCTGCATCGGGTACGACGGCGACTGCCAAACGGTCTTGACCAGCTCACCGTCGACGAAGAATGACACGAAGTCCTGCGTCCACTCGGCCGTGTAGACGTGAAACTCCGTCGCGTCGATCGCCAGCGACTCGGCGGCGAACTCGTCGTTCAGTGTTGGGTCGCCGAACGGGTGGATCCCCATGCCGACGGCCGCGCGATCCGAGGTCATGTTGCGTCCGAAGATCTCCGCGATGCAGATCTCGCCGGACCGCTCGGGTTGATCCTCGAAGCCGATCATCCACAGCGCGACCATGCAGCGCGGATCGGCGATGGCGCGGAATCGGGTCTCGATGACGCCGTACTGCGGGGTGTAGAGCCGCTCCTCTGACTGCTCCTCCCGCACCTGCAGTCCGTCGTCGAACTGGAGTTGGCCCACCGAGCTGCCGAGCGGGCCGGCGAACAGGCCGGTCTGGAGCGACGAGACCCGAACGTCGCCGTCCCACTCCGGGCACCACGGCTTCTGGGTCTCGTCGATGCGGAGGCGCAGCACGCCGTCCTCGATCTGGTAGCGGGCACCGGTCGCGGCGCGCGAGTTCCACTGGGGCAGGTAGTAAGGCACCCATCGGCGCTGATCGAGGTCGGGCCGGTCGAACGACTCGTCGAACTCGAGCCCGTAGCCGGACTTCGTCACTGGGTCCGGACCGTCGCCGATGCTGGTCGCCTCCGCCATGCCCACGTCCCTCCGAGAGGCCGATCGCAGATTGATGTCCGTAGCGTAGAGAGTCGCCGGTTCGGCGCCTTCGCCGCATACGTACGGCGGCGCGCCGCAGCGTACTCGCAGAAACTTCGCGGCACTCCGATGAGTTCTTGGCTGGCGAGTGGTCAGTACGGGTGAGAGAGTTGAACCCGGCGCCGTCCCGCGCCAAACCTCCGGTTCCGGTGCTCACGCCACCGGCGATCAGCGGGGGCAAAGGGGACCCGAGTCCTCGGGACGCCGGCATTGGCTGTCCTTTCCGGCGGAGTGCTGTGAGCGTGAGTCACAGGGCTGCCGCCGCGATGGAAAGGATCATGAAGATGACCAGGCAGAGTTCCTTCAAGCGGCTCGTCCGGGCGCGGATGACCAAGACCGGCGAGAGCTATACGACAGCGCGGTCGATGTTGTTGGCGGCCGAGGAGCAGCCCGACACCACCACCACACCACCGCCGCTGGCGACCTCCGACGAGCGGATCCGGGAGCGGACCGGACTTGGCTGGGAGGAGTGGTTCGACAAGCTGGACGCCCATGGCGCGGACGAGCTCTCCCATCGGGAGATCGCGCGCTGGGTGGCCGAGCAGTTGGGCATCCAGCCGCTGGTGTGGGAAGCCCAAGCAGTGACGACCAGCTACGAATGGTCCCGCGGCATGCGAGAGGTCGGCGCGCGGGTCGGCGGCGGCTTCACGATCACCGCGTCCAAGACGATCGCCGTGTCGCGGGAAGAGCTGTACGACGCGGTCGACGACGAGGCACGCCGTCGCGCCTGGCTGCCCGACGGACAGCTCCGGGAGCGAACCGCGACCCGGCCGAAGTCGGCCCGTTACGACTGGGACGACGGTGCGACACGCATCCACGTCACGTTCGACGCCAAGGGAGCCGCGAAGGCCACCGTCGTGGTCGAGCACTCCCGACTCGACGACAAGGCGCATGCCGACAAGATGAAGCAGTACTGGCGGGAGCGGCTGACCGTCCTCAAGTCGCAGCTCGAGGGGGTCGACCACGATGCCTGACGTCAACGCATGGGCGGTGTTGGTCGCCGGCGTCCTGTCCTTCGTGGCGAGCGGGGCCTGGTACGCCGTGTTCGGCAACGCGATGGTGGCGCTGCAAGCACAGTGGCGCGGAGCCACGCCACCGCAGGGCCCGGAGGCGTGGAAGATGCTCGGGTTCTTGGTGTCCGGCCTGGTGGTCGCACTCGCGGTCGCCGTCGTCGCCGGTCTCGTCGACGTCGACGGCTGGCTCGAGTCCGCCGGTCTCGGTCTGCTGCTGTGGGTCGGCCTCTGCGCGACGCAATGGGTGGGCTCCATCCTCGGCGAACAGGTGCCGGTCAAGCTCGCGGCCATCCACGCCGGCGACTGGCTGGCGCACCTGCTGATCATCGCCGTCGTCGTCGGAGTCTGGCGCTGATTTTCAGGCATTGCGGTAGTGGGAGCTACCGCAATGCCTCAAGATTCGTGCGGCTTCGCCGGATGCGTACAGTGATCGGGTGGGAGTGTGGCGGCTGGGAGCGATGGCCACC
>Ga0081455_10008571_pt1 | contig 10613 bp, 7 predicted proteins | sample TabmetS3T2R1_FD_70207 | JGI IMG/M metagenome (GOLD analysis project Ga0081455, IMG submission 70207) | Tabebuia heterophylla rhizosphere microbial communities from the University of Puerto Rico - S3T2R1 | ecosystem: Host-associated > Plants > Roots > Rhizosphere ... | reverse complement strand
GGGGCGAGATGAGGTCCCTCTGCCGCCCTGTCGCCCCGTCGCCCCGTCGTCCTGTCGCTCTGTCTCTCCCGCTCTCCCGCTCTCAGGCAAGGGCAACACGGCGAACGGCACGTATTCCAGCGCGCCCGGCGCTACGACGGCCAACCGCTTGCCTTTCCACTCCTGTCGCAATTGCGCGGAGACGGGGCCGAGCAGCATCCGGCTTAGCGTCGCGGTTTCGGTTTGGAGTTTGGCGTCGGCTTTAGCGATCCGCGCCAGTCGCTCCGCTTCGGTCGGGTCATTCTTCGGTTGGCGAGCGGTCAGCAGTTCGTAAACGTTGCGGGAAGCGGTTTCAATTTCGGCGCGGGGAGGGAGTTCGCGACTGACGATCGAATTCCGCGTCACGGCCCACAGCCAACTCCGCTTTTCGCCGAGCGCGTATTCGAGCAGCACGGTGTCTTCATCGAGCAATTGCAGTTGAATCTCCGAAGTCGTGAGCGGCCTGGGCAGGGTCAGGGCGGCGTAACGCGGGCTGGATTCCCGGATCCGAGCTTCCACTTCGTGGTACCGGGCGGTGAGTTCGTCAATCTCCTTGTCAAGGGACTTTGCCAGCGATTCGGCCCCTTTTTTGTTGAATGCGTTTGCCCGCGCCGTAGCTTTCGCGTTCAACTGCAGCCGCAGCGCGCGTTCGATTTCGAGGAGTTGCGTGGCGACGCCCTGGCGTATGTCGGCGTTGGATTCGGCGAGTTGTTCGAGCAGACTGCGCGCGCGCGCGCGTTCGCTGGCTTGCAGCGCCGCCGCATCGTGCCCGGCCCGCGGGCCCCGCTTATGCAGCGTCATCAGCAAATCAACGTAAAGCTCAAAACCGCTCTGTACGGAACCGAAGAATGACGCGCGCAAGTCCTGACGGGCTAGATCGGCGCGCAGAGCTTCTCTGATATCGAGCGCCGTCTCGATCTGGTTGCGCGCTTCGCTCAGATTGCCGAGCTCATAGTTTGTCCGGGCCAAACCGTAAAGTACGGTGGCCTCCCACTGGCGCTCACCGCCCGTTCGAAACAGATTCAATGACTCGCTCAAATAATCCAGCGACCTCTCGTTGGCGCCCGATAAGAATGAAACATCCCCGAGAGAATACAGCGCCGAGGCCACACAGACTCGGTCGCCAATTCGCCGGCACAAAGTTAGTTTCTGGGTGAAATAATCGGTTGCCTTTTGTTTATCGCCCAACGCGAGATGGGCGGAGCCGAGGTACCCAAGCGTTGCCGCTTCCATCGCCGTGAACCTGTTATTGCGCGCGTTTTCCAATGCGCGCGTATGCAGCTCAATCGCTTCCTGCGCTTTGCCGTGAAGTTTGTGAACTACCCCCATTCTGTTTAACACATTAGATTGGCCGAAAGGTTCTCCCACGGAAATATAAATCGGCAGCGCTTTATCGTAATAATCGAGCGCCTGCCCCGCATCGCCGAGGTCAAAATATAGATGTCCTATATATTCATTCACCTTAGCTTCTCCCAAACGAGCTGATAAGCTAGCAAAAGTATTTCTTGCCTGCTGATAAGCGTCGAGAGCTCTCTGAGAGTAACCTAAAGTGGATTGGATATCGGCGAATAACACGGTCAGATTCGCCTCCTGGTAACGGTCCCCCATATTCCGCGCAAGCTGAATCGCCTGGCTGTAATATTTCAAACTCGTCTGAATCTCTCCGAGAGGGCGATATAATTGGCCGATCCTTCGCAACAGCCTCAGTTCGTTCTTGCGTTCTCCCAACTCTCGCCATATTCCCAACGAGGTTTCGTATTTCGCAATATTCTGCAACTGTCCTTCCAACGTCATGTCACTATCCTCAGCCAGATCGCCTTCCAATTCGCCTCTCTCGGCGATGACGCGGAGCCTATCATTTTGAGTGGCAGGCCGGAGCGCCCCGATTTTTACTTCGTATTGTTCGTGCGCGAGGCTTTTGTCGAGGAGGGACGTTTCCAACCTGTACGCCCCCGACACTTCGGCGACGAACGAGAAGGTCTCCGTCTGTTTTAAATGCGAATCATGTTCGAAAATGACGTTTTGATCAGTGGTGCTGAGTAGAGGTTTCCGCTCGTTCTCTCTATTAGTCTCATTAGTTCCGGCAGTCCCATCAGTCCCAGGGGCGTACAATCTAGCCGCCAATTTTCTAGTTTTGTGGGTAATCGACAGTCGGAGATAATCGCCCGCGGAAAGATTGATTTGCCAGAAATGCGACTCTCCGCCGGAAATATTCCGCTCGACTGTCGCGCCAGGCGCAAGCGTCCGAACATCTTCGGATTGATTAGTAGATTGCTGCGATTGAGACGTCGCGGCGCCGGTTAGGCGCGCTGAGAAGATTGAAAACCCGACCGGCAGAGAACAGAGACAAACGATCATCAGACGGTGTTTCATATTCATACGAGCCTCATTGCCAGCGGCCGCCTTGAAAATTTAGAATGCGCCGAGCGAGACCGAGCGGCGGAAAGGCTAGTCGAAGCGGGGAGCAAAAGTCTTCAATATGGCCTTCAAGTAGTTTTCAATTAGTTCTCAAGTCGGGTATGTCCCAGTCTTCCACCAAGTTATATGAGTTCGGCGCTTTCCGTTTGGACGCCGTCGAGCGCGTCTTGTGGCGCGGCGAAGAGATGATTGTGCTGCCGCCGAAGGTCTTCGACACGCTGTGGATGCTGGTTAAAGAGGAAGGCCGCGTCGTCTCGAAGTCGGAATTGATGGAGGCGATCTGGGCGAACGCCTTTGTCGAAGAGGGCAATCTGTCGCAAAACATTTACACGCTGCGGCGCGCGCTCGGCGTTGATGAGCAGGGCAGACAGTTTATCGAAACAGTCCCGCGCAGAGGCTATCGCTTCGCGGTCCAAGTCAGATTAGTAGACGAAGCCTCGAACAACGGGGCAACCGATTCGCAAGCAATCGCGGCGACTCAATCACCAGTCGTGTCGCCTCTAGCGCCTGCGGAGAAAGAGATTCGCCCGCGATCCGCTTTGCGCTATGCGCTTTTTGCAGTCTCGGGATTGTTGATTTTGTCCGCGCTCGGCTTTGGCGTTTATCAATTCGTTAATCGCCGAGGCGAAAAGGAGAAAATTGCGCCGATCGAACATGTCCGTTTTCAAAGATTGACGGACAGCGGCGACGTCATTCACCCGACGATCTCGCCCGACGGCGAGCTGCTGGCTTATGTGCGGCTCGAAAAACAGGGAGGGAGTGTATGGATCAAACAGATTGCGACGGGCAGTTCCGTTCAAACTTTGCCGCCCTCGCGCAAGGGCTATCGGTCGTTAGCTTTCTCGCCCGACAGTAAATATGTATTCTTCCGCGAAGAATCAGACCCAGGAGCGATCTATCAAACATCGCTTTTAGGCGGCGCGCCGAAAAAAGTCGCAGAGAATGTTTGGAGCGATTTCAGCGTCTCACCCGACGGCAAGCAATTCGCTTTCATTCGACGCGACGCAGGACGCAAAAACGCTCACTTGCTGATTCTGTCAAACATCGACGGAGGCGGCGAACGCGAGTTGAGCGCGCGGAACGCGCCGCTGGATTATAGGGGGAGCGCTCCCGCATGGTCGCCTGACGCCACAAAACTTGTTGTTGCCGGCGGATTACAACAGCAATTTCCTACAAAGCTCCTGACGGTTGACGTTGCTACTGGGCAGGAAACAGAGTTGAAGACTCAGAGCTGGCGCGGCTGGACTCGCGCCCTATGGGCGCCGAACGGCAAGCATTTATACGTCTCGGCGCGCGCAACCGACGAGCCATATCCGCAACTGTGGATGATTACTTATCCTGATGGTAAAGCTCATCGCCTGACCAACGACCTCGAAGGTTATTTCTGGCTCAGCCTTTCTGCTGACGGGCGGATGTTGGTCATGAGGCAACAGAAATTTATTTTGCACTTGTGGCTGGCGCCGAATGGCGACGTGAAGAAAGCCAGGCAGTTGACCTTCGGCGAACGCATTTTCGACGGCTACGGCGGACTCGAGTGGACGCCGGACGGCAGGATTGTTTTCACCAGTTTCGCGGGACACAACACAGACCTTTACTCAATGAACCTGGACGGCAGTAACCGCGTCCAATTGACCGCTAACGCCGGACAAGACAACACCGACCCAATAGTCTCTGCGGACGGACGCCATATTGTTTTCACCTCGAATCGCACCGGCGCGCCGCAGATCTGGCGAATGGACATTGACGGGCGCAATCAAAAACAATTGACTTTCGGCGAAGAACAAAAAGAGAGCGCGCAGTACGCAGCTTTATCGCCGGGTGGCGCGCATGTGTTCTTCATCAAATTCGGGGCCGGCCCGGCGGCGATCTGGAAGGTTTCCATCGAAGGCGGACCCGCCGTACCAGTTTCGCGTCTGACCAACGCTACTGCCGAAGGGAACTTGTCGATCTCGCCTGATGGAAAGTGGCTCGCCTTTCGTTATGTATCAGTTCAGCCAGAATTCGGAAGCGAAGACTCCACAATGCAAATCGGAGTGCTGCCGGCGGACGGCGCCGCCGAGCCGAAACTGTTCGACCTGCCGGCGCGTCGCCCGATCATTCAATGGTCGGCCGATTCCGACGCTTTTTATTACATTACTGGAATCCCCAATTCTTCCAGCCTGTGGCGGCAACCGCTCGACGGCAGCGAACCGCAAAAACTGTGCGATTTTCCTGACCGCATTTTCAACTTCGCCTGGTCGCACGATCGGAAAAATCTTGTCATCTCAAGCGGCAAACAACACGGCGATGCCATCCTGATTACAAACCTGCCTTAGCCCGCGCGGAACAAAAGCCAGGCTATGCCGAGAAGAACGACGGCGGCTACTATCTGGTCTATGGTTTGCCATTGAAGAAACTTGCCGCTGATGCAAGCTGTGCCGACCATGGTTGTTCCAAACCAGACGAGCGTTTGTGTTTCAGGCGCGAGAACTCCGAACTCAGTGAGATATTTCGCCGCAAGCCAATATGAGCCGATGCCGACACTAAATCCCAAAGCCGATTTGCCAAGCTCGCTCAAAATCAGGTCGCCGCTGCGCCACATCTTCGCGGCATGAATAAAACCCTGCGAATCGCCTATGCCTGACACCAGGGTAATGCCGATGATGAAAAGAGGCAGTCTCATTTGTTCGTATGGCATGACTCACTCCTTTGGAAAGTCGGTTTGTAGTCCCGCCATTAGGCGGAAGCGTCAGATGCAGATCCATCCCGCGACGCCAAACGCTTCAGCCTAAAGGCGGGACTACAAGCCGCGCTTTCATTCTTTCAGAGCGTCGCAACGCGACATGAAGGTTCCTCCGATACTTTGACTTGCAAGGACGCCAGTCCGCCGCTCATTTGATAACTTACTCTGGCCTGAATAATCCGCCCTTCAGTAAGGCGTATTTCCTCAACCGGTAAAATCTTGTCGCCGTTAAGAGCGTTCGTCGCGCCTAAAATCACTCCTTCGGCGAGATGGGCGCGGGCGGAGATTCGCACCGCGTTTATCACTCCGTTGCTATTCACTTTTATCGGCAGGCTTGTATCGACCCGACCGTCTACCGGCCGTTGAAAATCGATCGAGCCGATGCGGTGTGGAGTGGAGAGCGAGTTGAACTCGGTCGGCAGCCAGCCATTCTCTCGACCGGAGTAATGCGGCCAGTCGTGCTTCGGCGCAAAAATCTTGAAGCCGTAGTAGTTGAAGCTGGTAAAACCCAGTTCGATAAACGTCTCGTATCGGAAGGGTATTAACCGAGTCTCGGCTGTAATGACGTTTCTTTCATACAAGGCGTTGATGGCTGTGACCTGCATTTCGTCCATGAGGCCCGTTTCCATCATCTCACAGATCAAAACGTCCGCGCGCTCCGGCAATTCCGCCAGATGGACGTCACCCTGTATGACTTCGATTACATGGCCGAGATTATTGGCGCGAATACTTCGCGCTAAACAAGACGCTAAAAACGAGTCGACTTCAACGGCGTAAACTTTTCTCGCGCCAGCTTGCGCGGCGAGGAACGATAGAATTCCCGACCCTGCGCCTGCGTCCAATACGATATCATCCTGCTTGACGACCGCTCGGATTGCCTCTCGAAAAGCCCTGGTGCGTTTGAAGTCCAGCAGGCATTCATACGGGTAGTCGGTGTTTGACCAGATTTCCATATTTCCCCCCTCTTATTCCTTCCAGCCGTTGCTTTGATAAACGGCGATCGTCAAAAAGTGTGTCTCAATTGAACACGGATGATGCGGACGCGACGGATCATCTCGGATAAAACCTAAAAAGATCGGCGTCAATCCGCCGCATCCGCGTCATCCGAGTTCCATTCATCCGTACGCCGGTGTGAAAAACGCTCTATGCTCTCGTCTGCCCACTGGCCAAGAGAATGCCTGCGTAACCCTGGTCAGCGTGGGTGGGCAGATCGTTCTGGGCTATTTCCATGCGCGCGGGGTCGGCGCCGCACTCAAGTAACGCGGACTCCAAGTCGCTCGACTGGATGTTCGCCCCGGGGAACCAGCGCGCCCCAACGCGATAGGCCTCGCAGCCGCGGAGAGAGAGGATCAAAAAGGAGCCGCCCGGCTTGAGCAACTCAAAGACGTTGCGCATGCAACGGCGCCACACCGACTTGCTCTGCGAAAGGGAATCCATACAGAAGCTGGATATCAACAAGTTGTAGCTTGCGACTCGATCCGGCCCCAGCGGGTACCGCTTCCGAGCGTCTGTCAGAAGCAACTCTGTGAGGACGCTGCGGGTTTGCCGCTCGCGGGCACGCACCTCCTCGCGGCTCGGCGCCTCGACGCCTTCGCAGTTCAGCGCGTATTCGGTGAACCGGCTCCAGTCATCAGCTTGCGGGGCGCCGTCCGCCCACAGCCTTACGCGTCTCAAGTTGTCTTCGAGCCGATCGGCCATGTCCAATGACCCCACATACGCTGAAGCCGCAAGCGCCCGCATGAGAGTCGGGCCACAGCCGTACTCCAACGCTCGCGGAAACGACTGGCCCGCGCGCCGTAGGAACTCAACCTGGAAAGGGATCGCCGCTTGTTCGTCAGGCTCCACTCGATGACTGAAGTATTCCTGAAAGTATTCCGCGGGCCGCCACGATTTCCAGGCGGCGATTTTCAATGTCGAAGAAATTCTGGCGTCCATATGCGTTTGCCTCTTCGAATATTGGTCTTCATTTGTTACTGGCGTCGGGAGGAAAAGCATGTCGCGGATTTTTGTGATTGACTGAGGGCGCGGTCGCGTAAGGCGCCTATATGCCTGACACACCAAGATCCGGATTGAGCCACCGCAGCGCATAAAGGGCGCCGAGCATAAAAAACCAAGCCGCCACCCTCTGCGATCTCTGTGACCTGCGGTGGCCAGGTCTTGCCGCGCTCCGGATCTTGGCGCGCCGCTCATACAGAGCGGTTTGCAATCGCGTGTACGGTGTGAGGCGATTTGTTTAATCGCTCTGCTGGTGGCTTAGTCTGATCAGGAAATAAGCCCGAGTAAACAACTCGCGCCCGGAGCGCCATACACGCGATTGCAAACCGCTCTAAGCGCGACGCCCAGGTATGCCGCTTTGAAAAGTAAAGCCGGAGAGCGAAAAGTGTTCCGCCATCGAATCACGATAGCCGACGGGCTTATATTCTCCGCTCTCCGGGTTTGGGTAATACTGGCCCCTGTACTCGTTTCGCGTTATTCGGCGCAACATCTCAATCAGCGCGTCAACGTCTTCGAAGTTGTTATAGGCGCCGAAACTGATGCGAACCATTCCTGGTTTTCCGGATTTGTCTCCGGCCGGTGAATCGCTGCGCCATTGCGCTGTTTCGGTTTCGGCGTCCCTTAGCAAGAGCGCGACATACGGTTGCGCGCAAAAACAGCCACTGCGCGCCCCGATCCCTCCTTCATAGCCGAGGATGGCCGCGACCAGAGCGTGATGCGCCGAGCCGAGGTTGAAAGAGATGACTCCGACTCTTTCTTGAATCCGCCGAGGGTCCGCCTCGCCGTAGATCGTGATTTCCGGCAGTGATCGCAGCCGATCGAGCGCATATGCCGTGAGGGCGGTTTCGTATCTTTCCACGCTTTCCATTCCGGCGTCCATCATCGCTTGCGCGGCCATCGCCATGGCGATAGCTCCCACAACGTTGGGACTGCCGGCCTCCTCTCGATCCGGCAGTTCCGCCCAGCGCACGTATCCGAGCGTCACGAGTTCGACTGTTCCGCCGCCCTGATATTCCGGCGCGCCCTGCAGGAATATTTCTCGCGGGCCGACCAGCGCCCCGGCGCCGAAGGGCGCGTACATCTTGTGGGCTGAGAGCGCCACAAAATCTATGTGTTCGGGGTCATTGTCGGGCCTGATGTCTATTCGGCGGTGCGGCGCCAACTGAGCGGCGTCCACGAGAATCCTGGCGCCGACGGCGTGAGCTTTTCGAGCCAGGCGGTGAATCGGTTGGACGAAGCCGGTGACATTCGACGCCCCGCTCACGGTCAGGAGCGCAATGCGATCTCCGTATTGGCCGAGCAGCCGATCCACGTCATCCTCGTCGAGTCGCCCATCGCTCGTCACTTGCGCTCGGACCACCTGAGCGCGGCGCCGCCACGGCAGATCGTTGGAGTGGTGCTCCATCATTGTCGAAAGAACTACGCTATCCCGGCGCAGCGGGTAACGGAACGCGAGCTTGTTTATCGCCTCAGTAGTGTTCTTCCCGAAGATGACCGTGTTGGAGTCCATGTCGGCGCCGACGAAGCGCCCTATTATTTCGTGCGCCTCGTCATAAGCGGCAGTGCTGATTCGCGACTTGAATCCTGTGCCTCTATGCACGCTCGAATAGTAGGGCAGGAATCGCAGGATCGCTTCGAGCACATCCCAGAGCGGAGGCGTGCTGGCGGCGTTATCGAGGTTGATATAGGAAACCAGCCGGCCATCCAGGAGCGGCAACTTGCTGTCAATCCCGACGATTCGCTTCCTCCATCTGTTCGAGCCGTTCAAATGTGAAATGTCCATGCCGGCGCCTCTGTCATATGTTTCATATGCCTTAGTCCCTATGGCGTATGGCATAACGCGATTCATTGTGGACATGATGTTACTCCTTGAATTCTGAAAGTGATCCATAGCTTGTTGACGTCAACCCTTCGCTTTTACGGCGCCGATCTTCAGCTTATAGTCGCGGCTGCCAATACAGCCTTTGGCGTCATTCGCCGTCACTGTGAATTTGAACGCGCCCGCCTGCGTCGGGACCCCGTTGATTTCCCCTTCCGGCTGGTACCCTTCGCCGCCGTGGACGGAAAGGCGAACTCCGATACGAGCAGTCTGATAAACAATATGGCGCCCTTTCGCGTCGTTGGTTATCGCGGCAGAGGCGATGGGCGCGGGCGATTGGCCGCGAGCGGGCGATTGGCCGTTGAACAGAAGACTCAGGCTCGCCGCGATGGCGAGCACAAAGCGACGATAGGATAAAGCTCTCATCAATACCTCCGTTTGGTTCAGGAATAGAAATAAGGGTCGAGGACGCGCACTTGCGTGATGCGATTCACGGGAAGGTTGTTGCGGCGCGCCGCCTGCCGAATGGCTTCCGGCGACGGCGCGTCGTAGACGCAGAAGGTCTTCTTCTTGTCCTCGCTGACGTACGAATGCACCCAGACCACGCCGTCCACGGCGTTGTTCTGCGCCACCAGGTCGCAAACCTGAGCGCCTTCGCTGTTGATCGGAATAACGAGACCTTCGGGAAATGAGCGTTCAACGATGTAACGCGGCATAAGTCCTCCTGTCTTTAAAATCGCGTTCGCGGATCGAACTCAACAAGGGATGTTGCTAAACTTCATTTGGCTGATCTTCATTTCCGTATAGAGTTGAGCTGATTCGAACGCATCGCTTGCGCGTCCTTGATGCGCCGTTCAAGCGAAGATTGCATATCGGGTTTGAGCGCAAGGCACTCCGCGAAATCGGCGTCGGCCTCGGCCTTCCGGCCCATTCGCAGCCAGAATATCCCGCGGTTTGCGTAGACCTCCGCGTAACGCGGATTGAGCGCGAGCGCCTTGTTGTAATCAGCGAGGGCGGCGTCGTTATCGCCCTTCGCGAAGCGGGCGTTTGCGCGATTGTTATACCCTTCAGCAAAACTCGGGTTCATTTCGATGGCGCGAGTGTGATCGGCGATCGCGCCGTCGATATCGTTTCGCGCAAAACGCAGATTTCCGCGATTGCTGTACGCTGCGGCGTATCGCGGATCGAGTCTGATGGCGCGATTGAAGTCCGAGAGCGCGCCTTCGATGTCTTCCATTGCGGCGCGGGCGTATCCGCGGTTGTTATAAGCCACGGTGTACTTTTTATCGGACTCGATGGCGCGATCATAATCGGCGACGGCCCCCGTGTAATCGCGCCGGCTGATTCTGATGAAAGCGCGATTGAGGTAGGCGCAGGCTAAGCGCGGATTGAGTTCGAGCGCGCGGTTGAAATCGGCTAGCGCGGCGTCGGTCTCCCCGATTTCCGATAATACGTAGCCTCGGTCGTTATAAACGGAAGCCTCGCGCGGATCGAGTTCGATGGCGCGATTGATATCGGCCAGCGCCGCCTCGAACTCCTCTTTGACGGAACGAGCGAGAGCGCGGGCGTGATAGGCCCTGGCGAAACGCGGATCGAAGGCGATGGCGATGCTGTAATCGTCGATGGCGCGGTCGAACTCTC
>Ga0081455_10008570_pt1 | contig 10614 bp, 10 predicted proteins | sample TabmetS3T2R1_FD_70207 | JGI IMG/M metagenome (GOLD analysis project Ga0081455, IMG submission 70207) | Tabebuia heterophylla rhizosphere microbial communities from the University of Puerto Rico - S3T2R1 | ecosystem: Host-associated > Plants > Roots > Rhizosphere ... | reverse complement strand
AAGGGGCAAATGAATACCACACGGTTGGCAATGCTGTCCGCGCTTGTGCTCATCGGGTGCGGATCGGCTTTCGCGCAGGCGCCGGGGTCGACGACCGGGGCCGGCGTCGATGCGCGCGAGGCGAACCAGCAGCAACGCATCGAGCAGGGCATCAAGTCCGGCACCTTGACGCCCAAGGAAACCCAGAAGCTCGAGCGCCGCGAAATGTCGATCGAGCGCCAGGAAGATCGCATGCGGGCGCGCAACGGCGGCGAGTTGACCGCGAAGGATCGCGCCGTGCTCGATCGCCGGCTCGATAACACCAGCCGCGCGATCTACAACAAGAAGCACAACTGACTGTGCGGCCGGGCGCCGTTGTCCGCCGGCTCACGCCGGCGACAGCCATGCGCGAGCGCGGCGGCCGGGAACGCGAGCACGGCGACGATGGCCGCGGCCAGACTGAACCTCACAGAAATCCCTCCTCAGAGCGTGTGCTTGCACCCTACCCATCGTGGGCGCAAGCGCACCACATGCGCGCTACTTCTCCACGAAGTAGGCGCCGTGCCCCTGCCCGCTGGAGTACCACCGGCTCGTGACGGTCTTCTTCTTGGTGTAGAACTCGACCGCGTCGGGGCCGTGGGCGTGCAGGTCGCCCAGGAACGAGTCCTTCCACCCGGAGAACGGGAAGAAGGCGACCGGGGCGGCGACGCCGATGTTCACGCCGACCATGCCGACCTCGACCTCGTGGCGGAAGCGGCGCACCGACGCGCCGGACTCGGTGAAGATCGACACCCCGTTGCCGAAGCGGCTCGAGTTGATGACGGCGATCGCCTCGTCGAGCGTGCCGACGTTGATGACCGACAGCACCGGGCCGAAGATCTCCTCCTGGGCGACGTCCATGTCCGGCCTGACACCGTCGAGGATGGTCGGGCCCACGTAGGAGCCGTCGGCCGGCAACGCGTCGCCGCCGTCGGGTTCGCGGCCGTCGACGGCCAGCGAGGCGCCCTCGGAGACGCCGCGGTCGATCCACTCGCGGATGCGGTCGCGCGCCCGGCCGGAGATGACCGGGCCGACGTCGATGCCCTCCTGGAGGCCGTCGCCCACGCGCAGCCGCTCGGTCGCCTCGCGCAGCGCGGGCATCAGCTTGTCGTGCGCGTCGCCCACCGTGACGACGACCGCGCCGGCCATGCAGCGCTGGCCCGCCGCGCCGAACCCCGACGCGATGAGCCCCTCGACGGCCTTGTCGAGCACCGCGTCGGGCATGACCACCATGTGGTTCTTGGCGCCGCCGAGCGCCTGCACGCGCTTGCCCGCCTTGGCCGCGCGCTCGTAGACGATCCGCGCCACCGGCGCCGACCCCACGAACGAGACCGCGTCGATCCCCGGGTGATCGAGGATCCCCTCCACGACCTCGCGCGACCCGTTGACCAGGTTCACCACGCCGGGCGGCAGGCCGATCCCGTCCAGAACCTCGAACACGATCTGCTGGGTCAGCGGCACCTGCTCGGAGGGCTTGAGCACGAACGTGTTGCCGCACCCGATCGCGAACGGCAGGAACCAGAAGGGCACCATCGCCGGGAAGTTGAACGGCACGATCGCCGCGCACACCCCCACCGGCTGGCGCACGGTCTCGGCGTCGATGTTCGTCGAGACGTCCTCGAGGATCTTGCCCTGCATCGTCGTCGGGATCGCGCACGCGCACTCGACCATCTCGATCATCCGCGCCACCTCGGCGCTGGCGTCGACGATCGTCTTGCCCATCTCGGTGGTGACCGACCGCGCGAGCTCGTCCTTGCGCGCCGTGAGCGCCTCGCGCAGCTCGAAGAGCTTCTGGGACCGGGCGATGACGCTCACCTTGCGCCATTCCGGCAACGCCGCACGCGCCGCGCTGACCGCAGCGTCCAGATCCGACGACGACGACAGCGGCACCCGGGCGAGCACATCACCCGTCGCGGGGTTGGTCACATCGAGCTCATCGGTGCCCGAGGCCGGCGTCCACTTCCCGCCGATGTAGTTGTCGATCAGGCGAACCGAAGGGGTGGTGGCAGCGCTCATCGCAGCATCCATTCGTGGTCGGGGTCGTTGGCGATGGCCCAGGCCCGCTGGGGGCCGGCCATGACGTTCAAGTAATAGAGGTCGTACCCGGGCGGCGCGGAGACGGTGTGGTATCCGCGGGGTACGAGCACGGTGTCGCGATCGCGGAACGCGACGCTCTCGTCGAGCGATCCGTCGGCCGTATAGACGCGCTGGAGGCCGAAGCCGTGGGCGGGCGCGATGCGGTGGTAGTAGGTCTCCTCGAGGAACGACTCGTCGGGCATGGCGTCGCGGTCGTGCTTGTGGGGAGGGTAACTGGACCAGTGTCCCGCCGGAGTGATGACCTCCGTGACCAGCAGCGAATCGGCGGCCTCGCCGGCCATGAGGATGTTCTGGATGCGCCGCTCGAAGGTGTCGCGGCCGCGGACCTCGACCGCGCCCGGCTGCAGGACGCGCGCGGGCGCACCGCCGTCGGCGGGCGCCCAGCAGAGCGCGACCTCGGCGTCCCCCTCGAACTCGACCTCGGTGCGCGGCGGAAGGTAGGCCGCGCCCGGCGCGCCGCTCCACGGGTCGCCGCGCCCGCCGAGCTCCCACTCGCCGTGCTCGGAGCGGACCTCGCATCGTCCCTCCACCACGACGACGCACAGCTCCCGGCCCTCGGTGCTGCGCCGTTCGCGCTGCTGGAGGGCCAGGACTTCGAAGCCGACGTAGGTCCAGCCCGCGGATGCGGGCGTGATGTCGACCCGGGTGGTGCCGTCGGTTGCGCGAACGAGGAGGCTCATGGCCCGGCAAGGTAGGCGCGCTGCGCGGCGCGCGCCTTCTCGTACTCCTCGCGCGCGGCGCGGACGGCATCATCGTCGGAGACCTCGGCGACCGGGACGTCCCACCAGCTCTCGTAGCTGGGGACGCCCGCGTAACGGTCGACCTCGATGTACACGGCAACCGGGCCGCCGTCGCGCTTGGCCTCGTCGAGTGCGGCGCGCAGCTCGTCGAGGCTGCCCGCCTCCAGGACCCGGACTCCGAGGCTCTGCGCGTTGGCGGCGAGGTCGACATGCGAGGCGCGCAGCGGCGCCGCCGGGCCGCTCGCGTCGGGTGCGTCGAGCGGCGGCCCGCCGTTCTCGGCGTTGCGGTAGTGCGTGCCGAAGCCGGCGCCGCCGACCGATCGCGAGAGGGCGCCGATCGACGCGTACCCGCCGTTGTCGACGATGACGACGACGATGCCGATGCCCTCCGCGGCGGCGGTCGCGAGGTCGCCCGGCATCATCAGGTACGAGCCGTCGCCGATCAGGACGAACACGTCCCGCTCGGGCGCGGCGAGCTTGACGCCCATGCCGCCGGGAATCTCGTAGCCCATGCACGAGTAGCCGTACTCGACGTGGTAGCTCTTGCCGTCGGGGTCACGGGCGCGCCAGAGCTTGTGCAGATCGCCGGGCGCCGACCCCGCCGCGCACACGACGACGCCGGTCTCGCCGGCCGCGTCGTTGATCGCGCCGATGACGCCTGCCTGGTGGGGCATCTCGCCCGGCCGCGGCGCGACCAGCCGCACGACCTCCTCGCGGAACGCGAACGCCTCATCGGTGGCGCGCTGCGTCCACGCCGCATCGGCGCGCCAGTCGGCGAGCGCGTCGCACAGCGCGTCGAGCGCGACCCGCGCGTCCGCCACGAGCGGCAGGGCGCTGTGCTTGGCCGCGTCGAACGCGGCGACGTTGACATTGACGAACCGCACGCCGGGGTGCTGGAACGCCGACTTCGACGCGGTCGTGAAGTCGCCCCAGCGCGTGCCGATCCCGACGACGACGTCGGCCTCGCGCGCCACCCGGTTGGCCGCGGCGGTGCCCGTGGCGCCGACGGCCCCGAGCGAGGCGGGATGGTCGGACGGCAGCGCGCCCCGGCCGGCCTGCGTCTCGCACACCGGGATGCCGGTGGCGTCGACGAACTCGCGCAGCGCGGCGGTCGCCTCGCTGTAGATGAGCCCGCCGCCCGCGACGATCAGCGGACGGCGCGCGCCCCTGATCAACTCGATCGCGCGCGCGAGCGCGTCCGGCGCGGGCGGCTGGCGGTAGATCGTCCACGTGCGCTCCTCGAGGAACGCGTCCGGCACCTCGAAGGCCTCGGTCTGGACGTCCTCGGGCAGCGCGAGCGTCACCGCGCCGGTTTCCGCCTGGTCGGTGAGCACGCGCATCGCCTCGAGCGCCGCGGGGACCAGCTGCTCGGGGCGCTGGACGCGCTCGAAGTAGCGCGACACCGGCCGGAAGCAGTCGTTGACCGACACCGTCGCGTCGTGCGGCACCTCGAGCTGCTGGAGCACCGGGTGCGGGGCGCGCGTGGCGAACGTGTCGCCGGGGAGCAGCAGCACGGGCAGGCGGTTGACCGTCGCCAGCGCCGCGCCGGTGACCATGTTCGTCGCGCCTGGGCCGACCGAGGTCGTGCAGGCGAAGGTGGCAAGCCGGTTGCGCTGGCGCGCATAGCCGGACGCGACGTGGACCATCGCCTGCTCGTTGCGCGCCTGGTGGAACGGCAGGACGTCGTGGTGCTGTTTGAGCGCCTGGCCGAGGCCGGCGACGTTGCCGTGCCCGAAGATGCCGAAGCAGCCGGCGAAGAAGCGACGGCGCTCGCCGTCGCGTTCCACGTACTGGTTGGCCAGGAAGCGGACGAGGGCCTGGGCGACCGTGAGCTTCATGCGGGGACCTCCGCGAGCTGGTCGAGGGTTGGCATGTCGTCGGCGCATGCGAGCTTCGAGGCCACGTACGCCCCGGCGGCGTTCGCGAGCCGCACGGCGCGCGCGGGCTCCCAGCCCTGCAGCAGCCCGTAGACGAGCGCGCCGCCGAACGCGTCGCCCGCGCCGAGGCCGTTGACGACCTCGACCTCGACCGGTGGGACCTCCACCACGGCGTCTGCCGTGCGCACGAGCACCCCGGCCGGCCCCTGCTTGACGATCGCGATCTCGACGCCGAGGTCGAGCAGCGCAGCGCTCGCCTCGTGCGGGTCGCGGCTCTCGACGGCGACCGCGACCTCGTCGCAGTTGCCGACCGCGACCGTCGCATGGCGCAGCGCCTCCCGCGCCCACACGCCGGCCTCGGACTCGTCGGCCCAGAACACCGGCCGGTGGTCGAGGTCGTGCACGGTGATGCCGCCGCTGCGAGCGCCGAGCGCGGTGAGCGTGGCCGTGCGGCTGGGCTCGTCCGACAGCCCGGTGCCGGTCGTCCAGAACACGCGCGCCGCGGCGACCGCGTCGAGGTCGAGCTCGTCGGCGCTGATCGTCATGTCCGGCGCCTTCGGCTCGCGGTAGAACAGCAACGGGAAGTCGTCCGGCGGGAAGATCTCGCAGAACACGATCGGCGTGCGGAGCGTCGGGTGCGTGCCGACCCAGCGGGGATCGACGCCGAACCCGCGCAGCGCATCGCGCACGTACGGGCCGAAGGGGTCGTCGCCAACCTTGGTGATGACCGCCGACCGCACGCCCAGGCGGGCTGCGGCGACCGAGACGTTCGTCGCGCTGCCGCCGAGCGACTTCGCGAACGTCCGCACCTCCGCCAGCGGCACGCCGATCTGCTCGGGGTAGAGGTCGACGCTGACGCGTCCGATGGTGATGAGGTCGAAGCTCATGCCTTCTCCGCCATGTCCTCGCGCAGGCGGGCGAGCATCGTGTCGAGGTCCGGCAGCTCGACCCCCAGCCGCTCGGCGGTGGCCGACCCGTCGAGGCTCGTGTCGTACGGAATCCGCATCGCGCCGCCCCCCGCCGAGAGCGGATCGACGTCGATCATCCCGGGATCGAGCCCGAACGCCTCCGCCGTGCGCCGCGCGAGCGTGACGCGGTCGACGGACTCGCCGCCGACGCAATGCAGCACGCCCTCGACGCCCCCGTGCACGACCCGCCACATGAGCTCCGCGGCGTCGCCGGCCATCGTGGGCGTGGCGATGCAGTTGATCTCGGGGCTCTCCCACACCGCGAACCGTCGTCCCGCCCTCAGCGCCTGCACCACGGACACGCACAGGTAGCCGAGGCCGGCGTCCTGCAGGCGCGGCAAGTCCTCTCGCATCCAATGCACGCCCGAAACGCCCGCGATCCGCGCCACGGTGCCCCGCGCCGCGCGCTCGAGCACGACCAGCTCGCTCGCCGCCTTCAGGAAGCCGTACACGTTGATCGGGTTCGGCGGCTCGTCCTCGGTCGCGCCGGACTGCGTGCCGTCGAAGACCCAGTCCGTCGAGACGAGCACGACGTGCGCGCCGACCGCGTTCGCCGCGCCCACCACGTTGCGCGTCGCCCCGACGTAGCCGTCCCACGCCGCACGCCGGTCGTTCAGCAGCGCGACCGGATCGTTGAGGATCGCGCAGTGCACGATCGCGTCGGGCGCGAACGCCTCGACGTCCCGGCGGACAGCGCGACGATCGGTCACGTTGACGTCGACCCGCGAAGGCCAGCGCACCTCACCACCGTGGCGCTCGAAGACGCGGACGACGTTCGAGCCGACCAACCCCCATCCACCTGAGACCCAGATCTTCACGCCGCGACCTCCACGTGCGCGCCGTACGGCCCGTGCACCGTCTGGTCGAAGTCGATGACCGACCCGGTGACCATCGCCGCGGCGTCGCTGAGCAGGTAGGTGACCATCGGCGCGATGTCCTCAGGCACGAGCAGGCGGCCGAACGGACGGCCGGCGTCGGCCGCCTCGCGCCAGTCGTCGGGGGCGCCCGTCGCCGTCTGCACCGCGTGCTCGCCCTCGGTCGCGGTCCAGCCGATGTTCAGCCCGTTGACGCGGATGCGGTCGGGCTGGAGCTGGTAGCCGGCGTTGCGCGTGAGCGCCGCGAGCGCCGCCTTCGATGCCGAGTACGCGGTGAGCGCGGGTTCGCCGCCGTGGCTGGCCATGGTGATGATGTTGACGACGCTCCCGCCGGCGCCCGTGCGGCGCATGACGCGCGCGGCCTCCTGCATGAGCAGGAACGGTGCGCGGGCGTTGATCGCGAAGAGGCGGTCCCAGAGCTCGGCGGACGTGTCGTCGAGCGTCCCGCGCGTGCTGAGGCCGGCGGCGTTGACGAGGCCGTCGACGCGGCCGAAGCGCTCGTCGCAGGCGCGCACCACCGCCCGGCACTGCTCGGCGTCACCGAGGTCCGCCGCGACGAAGAGCGCGTCGCAGCCGAGCTCGTCGCGCACCGCCTCCCCCCGATGGCGGTCGCGGCCGCACACGACCACCCCGGCCGCCCCCAGCGCAGCGGCCCTTCGCGCGATCGCGGCGCCCAACCCCTGGGTGCTCCCCGTGACGACGAGCACCTTGCCGGCAAGCCGCTGCTCGGCGAACGGGTCGTGGGTCACCCGCCGTCCACCTCCGCCACCGTCACCGGCCGGTTCTCGCGCAGCGAGCGCCACGCGGCCAGCCCGATGACGAGCGGCGCGCGCCCGTCCGCGACGGTCACCGGGGGCGTCCGACCCGCGCGCACGGCGTCGACGAACGCCTCCCACTCGCCCACGTAACTCGGGACGTAGCGCTCGAGATAGAAGTACGGCAGCGTTGGCGCGACCGTCCCGTCGGCGGTGCGCACCACCCCGGTGTGCGCGAGCGGGTTCTCCGACGCCGCCATCCCCCGCGCGCCGAACGCCTCGACCCGCTGGTCGTAGCCGTACGCCGCCTCGCGCGAGTTGTCGATGACGGTCAGGCACCCGTTCTCGTGCGTGAGCGTGACGACCGCGGTATCGACGTCGCCGACCTCCGCGAAGGCCGGCTGCACCCGCAGCGCCCCGCGCGCATAGACCTCGACGACCTCGCTCCCCGTGACGTAGCGGGCCATGTCGAAGTCGTGGATCGTCATGTCGAGGAAGATCCCGCCCGACACGCGCACGTAGTCGAGCGGCGGCGGCGCCGGATCGCGGCTGGAGATGCGCACGAGGTGCACGTCACCGATGGTCCCGCTCGCGACCGCCTCGGCGACCGAGCGGTGCGCGGGGTCGAAGCGGCGGTTGAAGCCGATCTGCACGGGGATCCCGGCCTCGCGCACCGCGGCGAGCGCACGATCGACCTCCGGCAGGTCAAGCGAGATCGGCTTCTCGCAGAACGCCGGCTTGCCGGCGCGCGCGGCGGCGACCAGCAGGTCCGCGTGCGTCTCGGTCGAGGCGCAGATCGCGACCGCGTCGACCGCATCGAGCAGCTCCTCGACGCTCGTCGCGACCGGCACGCCCAGCGCACCCGCGACCTCCGCGGCAGCGGCCGGGTAGGTGTCGTGCACCATGGCCAGCGAGGCCCCGGGGACCTGCCGCGCCACCAGCTCGGCGTGCATGCTCCCGATGCGCCCGACGCCTATGACCCCGATGCGCAGCGTTGCGGTCGTCACTCCCGGCATCACTCGGTCCGCAGCGAGACGACGTCCTCCCAGGCGCCGGTCTGCGCCGAGCGCAGCAGCGCCGCCTGCACCGACACCCAGTCCAGCGCTTCGGCGAACCCCGGCGTGAACGAGCGGTCCTCGGCGATCGCCCGGCAGAACTCGAAGTCCTCGATCGCCACGAGATCCTCGAACCCGATGGGGTTCGCGCTGCCCGGGACGAACGCGCCGTGGTACGGGAAGCGATCGCCGCCGAACACCGTCCGGTAGCCGGTGTGGAGCTCGTCCTCGGCCAGGTAGAGCTGCAGCTCGTTGAGCTTCTCGAGGTTCCAGCCCAGCGCGCCCTGCGTCCCGTAGACGTCGAGCGCGTTCTGGCTCTCGGGGCCGACGATCGTGCGGCTGGCCTCGAAGGTCCCCCGTGCGCCGGAGGCGAACTCGCACAGCATCCCCGCGTAGTCCTCGTTGGTCACCGCGCCGCGCGGGTCCTCGGGCGCGCCGCGCCCGTAGTGGCCCTGGCCCGGCAGCGCGAGCGGACGCTCGGCGATGAACGTCGCCGTGGTGCCGACGACCCGCGTGATCGGGCCCAGCAGCATGTGCGCGAGGTCGACGGCGTGGCTGAGCAGGTCGCTCGTCACGCCGTGACCGCCCGCGTCGACGAGGAACCGCCACGAGAGCAGGCCGAGCGGGTCGCTGCCGTACATCGAGAAGAAGCGGCCGCGGTAGTTGGTGATCTCGCCGAGCCGCCCGTCGGCGATGAGCTGCGCCGCGTAGCGCACGAGCGGGGCCCAGCGGTAGTTGTAGCCCACACCGGTCGTCACGCCGGCGTGCCGAGCGACCCGCTCGGCACGCACCGTCTGCTCGGGCGTCCCGCCGACCGGCTTCTCGCAGAAGACGTGCTTGCCCGCCTGCGCCGCCGCCTCGATGAGCTCGAGGTGCAGCATGTTCGGCGCGGTGACGAAGACGACGTCGACGCCCGGATCGTCGATGACCGCCCGCCAGTCGCCGACGCCGCGCTCGTACCCGAACGAACCGACCGCCTCCGCGAGCCGCGCCGGGACGGTGTCCGAGCACGCGACGAGCCGCGGCTCGAACGAGCGCTCGGGGAACAGGGTCGGGATGCGCAGCATCGACCGGCTGTGCGCCTGGCCCAGCCAGCCGAAGCCGATCAGGCCAACCCCGATGCGGCGGCGGACGGCGCCGGACGAGCCCGGCGCCGTGGACGTGACGGGGGCGGTGGTCACGACGTCGCCGGCCGGTCGAGCGCGCGGCCGAGCTCGTGTTCCAGGGCGTCGAGCTCGGCGCCGCCGGACATCTGCTTGACGAGCTCGTCGCGCGAGATCTCCTGCTTGCGCCAGTCGCCCATCAGCCGCCCGCGGTTGAGGATCACGAAGCGGTCGCCGACCGGATAGGCGTGGTGCGGGTTGTGGGTGATGAAGATGACGCCGAGCCCGCGGTCGCGCGCCTGGGCGACGTAGCGCAGGACGACGCCCGATTGCTTGACGCCCAGCGCCGACGTCGGCTCGTCGAGGATGAGCACCTTGGCGCCGAAGTACACGGCGCGGGCGATCGCGACCGCCTGGCGCTCGCCGCCCGACAGCGTGCCGACCGGCTGGTCGGGGTCGCGCACGTCGATCCCCATCTTGCGCAGCTCGCTGACCATCGTGTCCTGGGCGAACCTGACGTTGATCCGCCTGAACGGCCCAGCGCCCTTCGTCGGCTCGGAGCCGAGGAAGAAGTTGCGCCAGATCGACATGAGCGGGACGGTCGCGAGGTCCTGGAAGACCGTCGCGATCCCGCGCTCCTTGGCCTCGCGCGGGGTGGCGAACGTGGTCTCCTCGCCGTCGACGAGCAGCACACCCTCGTCTTGCTGGTGCACGCCCGAGAGGATCTTGATGAACGTCGACTTGCCGGCGCCGTTGTCGCCGAGGACGCAGGTCACCTCGCCGGAGCCGACCCCCACGCTGATGTCCTTCAGCGCGACGACGTTGCCGAAGTACTTGGAGATGTTGCGGACCTCCAACAGGGTGTTTCCGTTGGTGGTCATCGGCGCGCTCCCTCCGCGCGCTTGCGGATGTAGTTGTTGACGAGGACCGCCACGAGCAGGATCACGCCGAGGAAGAGGAAGCGCCAGTCGGTGTTCCAGCCCGAGAACTGGATGCCGATGAAGGCCATCCCGATGATCAGCGCGCCGAGCGAGGCGCCGATCGCCGAGCCGAAGCCGCCGGTCAGCACGCAGCCGCCGACGACCGCGGCGATGATGTACTGGAACTCGTCGCCGACGCCCTGCCC
>Ga0081455_10008569_pt1 | contig 10614 bp, 10 predicted proteins | sample TabmetS3T2R1_FD_70207 | JGI IMG/M metagenome (GOLD analysis project Ga0081455, IMG submission 70207) | Tabebuia heterophylla rhizosphere microbial communities from the University of Puerto Rico - S3T2R1 | ecosystem: Host-associated > Plants > Roots > Rhizosphere ... | reverse complement strand
ACTGCGGAAGTCATAGAGAATTCCTTTCACCCGGAATGTGTAAGTGAATATTCAATCCCCAGGGAACCAGCTGTTCCGGTTTTTTTGGGCTCGATGATCACTTCGTAATCTTCTCCTTCCCATTTTTCTACCTTGGTCCAGTAAAAGGTAAAGACCACCCGGGAGCCCACCGGAAGATCGGTTGTCGGCAAGTCCACGATATAAACGCCGATCCCGGTATCTGTGGTGTTTATGTCATGGCTATCCTTCCAGCGATCAAAACTCCAGTGTACCAGTGCCGGGGAGACCAGGACCAAACGTAAAATCTTGCCTTGAGGCATCAAGGCACATTTATTATTGAAACGCCAGTCGAATTGGCTAGCGCATTTCTTTCGTACAACGTACCTCTCGACCGGTTGAGGAGGTCGATCGAAGACTTCGCCTTCCTGTAATGAGCGCCGTAATTTGACGTACTCCGCATGAGCCCATACCAACGGGCAAGCAGACCCGGATGCTTTTCCTCGGAATAGCCCAAGGTCCGGGATGTCAATTGAATCCCAGACCTGCTCTGAAATCAGGCCACTGGTGTTGGTGAAATGCTCAATCGCCGAAAGCAGGGCTTCGGCGGACTCTCGCTTTCCTGCCGCCAATTCGTAGTGGGCGCGTTCACCAACCAGCAGCGGCCACGGCCGGCCCAGACCTGTGCCATCGAATGCTGAACCGTCCTCGTGCTCACCGTAGCCATCGCCGTTGTATCGATACCAACAAGGCCCCCCGGGTAAATCCACACGCAGTAAAGCATCGATCACTTTTACGGTATTTTCGATCCGTGGATCATCAGCAGCACGAAGGCCAAAACGCACAAGGGCGAGAGAGTCCGGACTGATCACCTGCTCGGCCGAGCCAATACTTTGCTCGGCCGGTCGATTCCTGATGGGTACAAGCCCCAACCACGGCGAGGCGGCCGGGATCGATTCCGGAGGTGCAATCCGCACATAATACCCTTCGACCTCGAGTCTGCGGGCCAAATCGGTATCCACGGCATAACACCACCGTTCAATGTTGTCATTCCATCCATCCGCGGTTTCTCTCAGGAATTCGGCCGTTTCTGCTTTACCCACCAGCTCAGCGATATCCGCGGCTGCGAGCAATGCCGCAATTTCTGCGGCTAAGGTAAAGGGGGAGTATCCGGCATCCTCCTCCCATCTGTCTTGCTGAGTGACCGGACCGTTACGGACCAGATATCCTGCGGCTTTTCCAACCATCGGCCACCAGCGATCCATCTCTTCCATTCTCCTGGGAGCTTTGCGTCGAATCAGGTCGACCAGGAGTATCGGGAGAGCAGTCTCATCCATTTGAATTCCGCTCCAGTAAGGCTGCCCGTCCAGCCAGAGATTCTGCGCCCAGTTGCCCTCGGCTTCCTGGGTAGCTTCCAGATAACGTAGGACACGCAATGCATCCGGGATAGCGCCGGCGGCAACAAAGCCGCCGGCGACCTCTACCAGGTCGCGTGGCCACACCAGGTGATATCCACCGAGATCGTCATCACTTTTATTGAAGCCCCAGGGAATCGAAAGGCTGGCGATTGTCCCGCCCAAAAAATCTTTTGATTCGTGTGTCCGCAAAACCGCCATGCTCGTCCGATAGAGATCGCGGTCCCGTTCGTTCGCATCCAGGGGAATCAGTGTCTTATGCCATGTCTGCCAGGGAGAAATATAGTAGTTACAAATCACCTCGTATTTTTCGAGGTGAGTCGAGGCAGCAAGTTGCCCCGCCTCGAATGGACTTAACCCGAATCCGATGGCCAGCACAAATTCTCCCTGACAAGCGGCCAGATCGATTTCAGCCGTCAACGCTATGTTTCCATTTTCCGCGCGCGTGTAGTCCCATTTCATCTCATAGTGTCGCGCGAGATCCTGCCAACCGTCGGAAATACCGACAAACCCCACCGACATCTTCCGAAAGGGGACAGAGCATGCAATGGCCAGGGCAACTCCACCCCGTTGGGCAAAGAGCATGGGAGTCCCTTTGTAATCTCCGCACCAACCGGTATTGCCATAACCACCGTTAGCCAGATGCGGAGCAAGCAGCGAATAGAGATGGTAATCCTCAAGCCGTCCCTGGAAAGGCTGGAACCGAATTTTTTGCAGGACCACATTGCGAAAGGGGTCTGTAAGGACTTCTTTTTCAATTTGGAAGCGACTCTCCTTGCACTTGTTCTTCAGCCGATAGAAAGGAATGCCCGGCTTGTATGGGTGAATTTCAAACCTACAATCCCTTTTTTCCTCCGAAAAGAAGCTTTTGCCATCGGTGACAATGAATTCCTGATCACGCGTGCAGGCCTGGTCCACTCGCGGAAAATAAATCTCATTCAAAGTGCCATGGCTCATTGTGAACCAGACTCGAGAATGCAGAGTCAGCGCCGTCCCAATTCCGGCCTTGAAGCTCGATGTCCAACGCGGCGAAATACCCGGCCACCCCGGAGCATAACGCTCTGAACGATCTTTCATGTATACATATGCCTCTCAGCAGACTTAGCAGCTATAACTTTTAAAGAAATACATTTATCATTTTTGATTTGTAACTTTATATTTTTTATTGGAAGAAATTGACTCAACCACTTCCTCCAATTACAAATCTAAAATTACAAATCTAAAATGATAAATGTTTTCTTCAAAGCTATAACTAACTTCTCACAGAACCTGACCGGTAATCGTAAATGTCTTTTCACTGATCACAGGATTACTCCAGCCCCCTACCGGTGTCACACGTTCGACCTCGATAGGTCCCCAGGAATTTGGTTCGTATCCGTAGATCGGTGTCTGTTTCTTCAACACGGGATCGACAATCCGCCATGCCTCTTCAACGTAGTCTTCCCGCGCGAAAAGTGTCGCGTCTCCTTCCATCGCGGCTCCTAAGAGCCGTTCGTAAGCATCCATCTCGCCGGCGTGCGGAGAACTGCTTGCCAACATTTCTACCGATTGGGCATCCAGTTCATCACCTGGAGACATGGTCATCATTCCCATGGCAATCGTTACATCGGGACTGAGGCGAAGCCGCAGGTGATTCTCCTTTAGAGTCTCGGCAGGAATCAGTGTCGGAGGCTTGCGAAACCGGCCAACGATTTCGGTGGCGGTTACCGGCAGACATTTTCCTGCCCTTATATAAAAAGGGACACCTTTCCAACGCCAGGAATTGAGTTCGAGTTTCACTGCGGCAAAGGTTTCCACCTGCGAGTCCTTTGCCACCCCCTTTTCGGCGCGATAGCCGGAGAACTGACCGCGGACCAGTTGCTTCTCATCGATTGGCGGAATCGCCTTCAATACTTTGACCTTTTCATCGCGGAGAGATTCGCTGTCGACTCTTGCCGGCGGCTCCATCGCCAAATTCGAGAGAATATGAAAAAGATGATTCTGGATAACATCGCGAATCGCGCCTATCTCATCGTAGAAAGCACCCCTGCCCTGGACGCCGAAGTTCTCTGCCATCGTGATCTGTACGCTCTCGATATAGTTACGATTCCAGAACGATTCAACGAATGTGTTCGCGAAACGAAAGGTCAGCAGGTTGTTCACCGGACGTTTCCCGAGATAATGATCGATGCGAAAGATCGCCGAGTTGTCGAATGCACGGAGGAGGACATGGTTGAGCTTTCGTGCGGACTCGAGATCATGTCCAAATGGTTTTTCAATGATGACACGAGGCTCTTTTGCGCGGCACAATTTTTCAATCTGTTCCACCACCTCTTCAAATAGAATTGGCGGTATAGCCAGGTAATATGCCGGTCGTTCGGACCCTTTCAGTTCCCTGCCAAGCGCGTCGAATGTTCCTGAATCGTTATAATCACCATTAACATAGCGCAGCAAACGGGATAGTTTTTCGAAAGCCGCGGGATCAACCCCCCCGTGTTTCTCAAGACTGTCGTGCGCCCGCGCCCGGAATTGATCGAGGGTCCATGCAGACCTCGCGACACCGATGACCGGTACATTCAAGTGTCCACGTTTGACCATGCCTTGCAGCGCCGGAAAAATTTTCTTATATGCCAGATCGCCCGTCGCACCGAAAAAGACCAGCGAGTCCGAGTGCGGATTCCTCATGAATCCCTCCTTCCTCCTATGACTTTTTCCGCTACTTTCTCCAGGTGACCACCGAATTGATAGCGCATGGCGGACAAAAGTTTATCCACAAAACCGGCTTCTCCTCGTGACTCGAATCGCTCGAAGAGAGCCGAGGCCAGAACCGGGACCGGCACCGCCTCGTCAATCGCGGCCTTGATCGTCCATCGACCCTCGCCGGAGTCAGAAACACGGCCCGCGAACCGCGAGAGATCGGGGTCTTCGTGCAGAGCTGCCGCCGTGAGGTCCAGCAACCAGGAAGCGATCACGCTGCCGCGCCGCCACACTTCAGCGATATCGGAGAGATCGAGGTCGTACTGATAATGCTCCGGGTCGCCCAATGGCGCGGTCTCGGCGTCAATCCCGTTTTTCTTCTGGCCGACATTAGCGGAACGCAGCACGCCCAGCCCTTCGGCATATGCGGCCATTATTCCGTATTCGATTCCATTGTGTACCATCTTGACAAAATGACCGGCGCCGCTCGGGCCGCAGTGTAAATATCCTTTTTCAGCAGTCCCATCAGTATTCTCGCGTCCCGGCGTACGCGGTATGTCGCCGACACCCGGGGCGAGCGTGACGAAGATTGGATCGAGATGTTTAACCACATCCATCTCGCCGCCGATCATCATGCAGTAGCCTCGTTCCAGACCCCACACGCCACCGCTCGTGCCAACATCGACATAATGAATCTGTTTCGGCGCCAACTGCTTTGCGCGACGGATATCGTCAATGTAATAAGAATTTCCGCCATCAATTATGATGTCACCTGCATTGAGCAGGGGAAGAAGTTCCTTAATCATCTCATCGACGACCGCCGCGGGTACCATCAGCCAGATTGCCCGTGGTTTTTCGAGCTTCTTGACCAGGTCTGCCAGAGAGGTAGATGCTACCGCATGCTCCGTTGCCAAACGGCTGACCGCGTCTGGCGTTCTGTCATAGACCACGCATTTATGTCCGTTTCGAATCAAACGCCGCACCATATTGGCGCCCATCCTGCCGAGCCCGATAATTCCAAGTTGCATAAGCTTTTCCTCCTCCAAAAGAAATCGTGTCCTGCTTCTTAGTGTTAGTGCGTGCCAGAGGGATCACGAAATAAACGAAAATAACGAACCAAACGAAATTTTTTCCGGTCATTCGTTTGGTTCGTTATTTTCATTAATCATGAAGTAGTTGTGTCGATTTCATCTTGTTGCCTTCCTTACTATCCGATTGTTACCGGCGGTTCCCCGCTCTTTCGCAGCGGTTAAATGGTTAGTGTCGTTCCATAATCTGATTACCGGCTGCCATAGGTTTTTCTCATAACCCAGCACGCTCAGGCTTGCGGTATCCAGCATAAAAACTCGGGCATTGACTATTGGTTCGACCTGACACCAGCGCGCGGCCAGCATGCGGAAGAAATGCCCGCTTGAAAAAAGCAGAACGTTCCCCGGAACCGCACGAACACGTTCCACAACTCGGTCGGCACGTTCTGCGACCTGCTGTGGCGATTCACCTCCCGGGCAGCCGTCGCGGAACAGTTGCCAGTCCGGATTTTCCAGGAGGATCTCGTCTGTTCTGCGGCCTTCGTATTCACCATAATCCCACTCGACAAGGTCACGATTAACTTTAGCCATATCTCCGAAGCCTGCTAACACAGATGTCCGCAGAGCTCGGCTCAAGGGGCTGGTGAATACTGCTGCAAAAGTCAGTCCTCTCAATTGCCCACCGAGCCTCTCTGCATTGCGTTCTCCCTCCTCGGTCAGAGGAAGATCGGTAAGCCCGGTGTGTTGGCCGGTGATGCTCCAGACAGTCTCACCATGTCTTGCCAGGTAAACGGTTTGAAGCTCTTCCCTCTCGCGGTCCATCCTTACGATTCCTCTTTAAAGCTCTCCAGCCCGTATGCTGCAGCTCCGATCAATGCCGCCCGTGTCAGAATGACATGAACCGGTATATGCTCCATTAGTTCGACGAAACGGCCCTTCCGCTTAAACGATTCCATGAAGGCCGGCCCCTCAAGCATACTCAGGATGTGCAGAGGGATACCTCCCGCCAGATAGATGCCGCCGGTTGCCATCACTTTCAGCACCACATTTGCCGCCTCACTCGCCAGAATCGAAACAAACATATCGATTGTCGCCTTACACAATTTACTTGGATTGTCTGAGTCAAGTGCGGAATTGGCGATTATTGCCGTGTGATCTGTGGCGGAGGCGATCAACTGAGCAGTTTCGGGATTTTCAGGAATCTGCTCGATATCGCGGAGGTATTCATAAATGTTAGGAATCCCGATACCGGAACAGACATGTTCGACGCTTACATGATCGGAGCGCTTGAGCATGTGCCTGAGCAGGCCGATCTGTCGCTCGTCCGTCGGTGCAAAATCTGCATGACCGCCTTCCGAGCTGTGTGTGACATAACGTGATCCATTCCAGGTAAGGAAGGATTCACCGAGTCCAGTACCCGGCGCGACGACACCGATGGCGCCTCTCGGGACCGGGTGACCGACATTCAAGTTCTTGATATCTTCCGGCCGGAGAATGGGGATTGCGCATGCTACTGCTTCCAGATCGTTCATCAGATGGACGGACCTGAGCTTTAACTCCTTCGTCAGTGAAGATTCATCCATCACCCAGGGCAAATTGGTGATCTTCACGCGTCCGTCGATGACCGGCCCGGCAACGTCAAAAGAAGCTCGTTCGACGGGCATCTTCACCTTTTCAAGAAAATCTGTCACTAGAGCCTGCAGACTGGAGTATTCAGTGCTTTGCACCTCAGCCTGAACGAGCGGTGAATGCGGACCGGCTTCGTGCGAATAGACCGCCAGGTCTGTTTTCGTTCCGCCAATATCTCCTGCAAGTAACATCATGCCCGGTCTAGTAAGAAGCAACGCACGTGCCATTTGGAATGAGATTTTAAGTGCCCGAAACAATGGCTAAATTGAAGGGATTGCTTTTGACCGTGTCGGAAGTGTCGGATGGCACCCCGACATGTGTCGGGGTGAAATTGACATTTTTGCCACGACTGTACTGATCCGCCGCGGACTCACAACAGCGAACACGCCTCGTTAAATGTGAGGCGCGGATTGCGTGGGTAGAGGGTTGATCGGTCCCCGTAGCCGAAGTTGCAGAGGAAATTAGACCTCACATGGCCTGCGGGAAAGAACTCCTGTTCGCATCCTTCACACTCCTTGCCCGCCGCAAAAAATTCTACATCCACCTTTGCATTATCGAACCCGGACATCGGCCCGCAATCCAGTCCCAGAGAGCGCGCCGCCAGCATTAGATAAGCACCCTGGAGTGAAGAGTTGCGCATGGCCGTCGTCTCGATCAGTTGCGGATTCTGTGCGAAGTAATCGCGCATCCCCGGGGCGTGTGGGAAAAGCTTCGGCAGCTTCTCGTAGAACTCGGTGTCGTAGCCCACGATGGCGACGGCCGGCGCCGCCATGGTCTTTTCCTGGTTGCCGGGCGACAGCAGCGGCTTCAGCCGTTCCTTGGCTTCGCGCGAGCGCACGAAGACGATGCGGGCGGGGCAGCAATTGTACGAGGTGGGACCCATTTTCAAGAGATCGGCCAGGGCCCGCAACGTCGTCTCCGGCACCGGCTTGTCGGTCCACTTGTTGTGGGTGTGGGCCTGCCGCAGCAATTGATCGAGTGCCGCGTCGGGAAGCGGATGGTGACTGCTGCTCATGGATTTCCTTGGATGCCCCTTGTGCCTCGCCCCGGTGCCTCATGGAATGTTGCCGGAACGAGGCATCTTGAGCACGACAGAGCGCCTTCCCGCAACCGCTCCGCAGCGCTCGACTGGGGATGCCGTGCGGCGATCAGACCGCCTCGACCTCGCGCACGTCCGGAAGGAAGTGGCGCAGCAGGTTCTGGATGCCGTGCTTCAAGGTGGCGGTGGACGACGGGCAGCCCGAGCATGAGCCCTTCATGGAGAGATAGACGACGCCGTCCTTGAAGCCCTTGAAGGTGATGTCGCCGCCGTCACCCGCTACCGCCGGCCTGACCCGCGTCTCGATGAGATCCTTGATGGTGTCGACGGTGGCGGCGTCCTTCTCGTCGAAGAACTCCTCGCCGTCCTCGCTGGCGGCGGGCCCGTCGTTGAAGACCACCGGGGCGCCGGACACGAAGTGCTCCATGATGGCGCCAAGGATTGCCGGCTTCAGGTGCTGCCACTCGCCGCCCGTCTTGGTGACGGTGATGAAGTCGGAGCCGAAGAACACCGCCGCGACCCCGTCCACGTCGAACAGGCGCTGCGCCAAAGGCGAGTTCGTGGCCTCGTCGGCGGCACGAAAATCGACGGTGCCTTCCGGCATCACGGTGCGGCCGGGCAGGAACTTCAAGGTTGCCGGATTGGGCGTGGCTTCGGTCTGAATGAACATCTTTTTCTCCTCGCGCGCCGGTTCAAGGCCGGCCGGTCGGTTCAAGTCGGTTTGGGGCCTTCTATCATATGGAGCGCCCCGGCGCGCGGCAAAAGAGCGCCATTTTGCCGTCCCAGCGCATGATCCCGAAAAGTGTCCACGGTTTTCGGACAAGATCATGCGCAAAAACGACGTCCTAGCGCTTTGTCCTCAACGCTTCGAGCAAGGACGCGAAAGCCTTCACGTAGGCTTGGCCGGCTTTGCGGATATCCTTCTGGCCCGCGCACGCGATCGCCGCCTCGGTCACGGCCCCGAGCAGCAGCCGCGCCAACGGCTCGGTCGGCTGGCGTGGCATGAGGCCTGCCGCCATGGCGGCCTCGAGGCCCTTGGGGATCATGCCGCCGAAATGCTTGGCGTCGATGGCCCGCCACTTCTCCCAGCCGAGCGCTGCAGGCCCGTCCCGCAGGATGATTTGCCCGGTGGCTCCCTCCGCGCAGAGCGCGAAATAGGCCCGCGTGCCCGCCACCATGGCGGCAAGCGCGTCGGCGGCGCCGCGCGAGGCCTTGGCCACATCCCTGGCCAGGTCCTCGGAAACGGTTTCGAACACCGCCTCGAACACCGCCTCCTTGGTGGGGAAATGGTGGTAGACGGCCCCCTTGGCGACGCCGGCCTCCGCCGCGATGCGGTCCATGCTGGTCGACGCGAAACCGTCGCGGCCGAACAGCCGCCGCCCCGCCTCGATGATGGCCGCGCGGGTCGCGGCGCGCCGTTCGGCCTGGCTGGCCATCGTTTCCTTGTCTGCTCGCTTGGCGCGATTGACTTACCGACGATCAGTCGGTAAATACCGACCGTCAGTCTGTTTATAGGACGAGCTCAAGGAGCGGTCAATGCCCAAGCGCAGCACGGTCGAGGCCTTTGCGGCCATGGTGGAATCGGGTGACTATGTCGGCGCCATCGAGAAATACTACACCCCCGACGCCTCGATGCAGGAGAACATCGACCAGCCGCGCAAGGGCCGCGTCGTCCTGGCCGAAGGAGAGCGCAGGGTGATGAGCCGCAACAAATCCATCAAGGCGCGCCGCCTCAGCTCCATCCTCATCGAGGGCGACGAAGTGGCGATCCGCTGGCGTTTCGAGTTCACGGGTCTCGACGGCAGCTCGCGCACGATGGAGGAGGTGGCGTGGCAAAAGTGGCGCGGCGAGCAGGTGTTCGAGGAGCAGTTCTTCTACGATCCGAAGCAGATCAGGGGCTGACAGCCTTAAGTCAGCGCGTCGATATCCTCGTCGGCAAGATGGCCAGGCACGATAGCGACCGGCACCGGAAAATTGGCGCCGGCGGCGCTCGCCAGCATCGACACGAGAGGCCCCGGGCCCTCAGAACCTGTTCCCGCTGCGAGCACCAGGAGCGCGATATCCTCGTCCTCCTCGATGAGGTTGACGATCTCCTCGAGCTTGGCGCCGGCCCGCATGGCGCGCTCGGGCTCGATGCCCACGATGGCGCGGGCGCGCGCCGCAGCCGCATCGAGCATCCTGCCCGCGTCCTCCTCGGCCTCGGCTTTGATGGCATCGCCGACGCCAAGCGGCGCCTGGAAGTCGGTCGCCGACATGACGGTGAGCAAGATCAGCCCGACCCCGACGCGCGCCGCGCGCCGCGCCGCGAAATAGAGAGCACGGTCGGCTTCCGGCGTGTCATCGACAATGACCAGGAACTTGGCGCGATGTCCCGCTTCATAGGCGCGCCGGCGCTTGACGCTCATGGCGTCGCGCCTCGCAGGCTAAGGGAATCGTCTGCTTGTCCCATGCCGCGATGCTGCCAAGGCAACTGGCCGGGAGCAAGCGGCATATTTGTGTCGTCGGTCAGCTGAATCCGACAATCCCCTTGACGGCCCGCATGGTCTCTCTGGCCATGGGACGTGCCCGCTCGGCCCCGTCGGCCAGGACCTTGTCGATATAGCCCGGGTCGTCGCCGAGCCGCCGCATCTCGGTGGCGATCGGCGCGAGCTTCGCCACCGCCAGATCGACAAGCGCGCTCTTGAAGGTCGAGAACTGTGCGCCGCCGAATTCCTTCAGCACCTCGGCCTTGGCGACGCCCTTCAGCGCCGCCGAGATGCCGACGAGATTGTCCGCCTCGGGCCGGCGCTCGAGCCCCTTCTCGTCGGACGGCAAGGGCTCAGGATCGGTC
>Ga0081455_10008568_pt1 | contig 10615 bp, 9 predicted proteins | sample TabmetS3T2R1_FD_70207 | JGI IMG/M metagenome (GOLD analysis project Ga0081455, IMG submission 70207) | Tabebuia heterophylla rhizosphere microbial communities from the University of Puerto Rico - S3T2R1 | ecosystem: Host-associated > Plants > Roots > Rhizosphere ... | reverse complement strand
GCCTTTTCGAAATAGCGGGTGATCATCCACAACCACGATCCGTTTTGCATCAGGAGCATCACACTTCGGGTTTTGGTTTGTCGATCTGGCCTGTTTCATGGCTACGTCCTTATGACGCCTTGCTACTAGAGATACGCTGCTGGGCAGATTGTCCGATGCAGGAAATTTAAATTAAGGCCGTCAATGCCTTCGTAAGTTTTGCCGACAAACGCGGCGGCCGCTGTTTCTTGCTGTTGTTCGATTCCGCGGTTCCGTTCGGCAAGTAACAGGCCACACGGGTCCCACCTTTTGCCGGAGATTCGATCTTCAAGGTTCCTCCCATCAGGCGGGCTCGATAATTCATGATGTGAAAACCTAACCCGCGCGCCCCATTTGCGGCATTCTCAAGTCCGACGCCATCATCGGTTACGCTCAGCGCAATTCCATTTCGCCAACCTCTCAGTGCGATCACAATTTGGCGGGATTCGGAATGTTTATTCGCGTTGATCACTGCTTCGCGAGCAATGCGATAAAGATGTGACGCCACCATATCATTCTCGAGATGAAACGACGGTTTGACTTCCAGGCGACACGGCGTTCTCCACATCTCACGATCAACCAAATCTTCCAATGCTCCTACGAACCCACCCGCGTCTACATCGACCCGATGCAAAGCCCGGGAAAGATTACGGGTGTCCGTAGCGGCGTTATTCACCAGTTCCGCGATTTTTTCGATGTCCTTCACCTCGATCACTCGATGATTTTTTAGTCGCAATCCCACTGACCGGGTCATGAACGCCACCGCTGTGAGATGTTGACAAAGGCCATCATGCAGTTCCTGGGCGAGTCGCTGCTGTTCGCGGTCGCTGACCTCGAGGATTTCGCCTTCCAAGCCCTTGCGTCGCGCGATCTCAGCCTTCAATTCCTTGTTCGTCAGGTGTAGATCGTGTGTTCGCTCGCGAATACTCTCCTCCAGGAGCTGCTTCGATTTTTTTAACATGGCCTCGGCTTCCTTGTGCCGGGTAACCTCTGCGAGCGACGCGAACCATCCGACCACATGGCCGTCCGCGTCCCGGTCCGGTGTATAAACACAATGCATCCAAAAAACGCCGATACCCTGATACGGTATTTCCATTTCGTACTCGACCGACCGGCCTCGGAGCACCTTCTCGATATAAGGCAAAATTTTCTTCAGAGCCTCTTTGCCAATAACTTCACTAATCTGTTTCCCGGCGAGTTCTTCAGGCTTGCGTCCGACAAGCTGTGCGTAGGAGCGGCTGACATAGCGATAGCGCAGATCGCGCGTGCAGCGCGTCAACATGAACGGCGTCTGGGTGACCATGAGCTCGAGCTCGTTTTCCTTTTCGCGCAGCGCTTCTTCATCGCGCTTATGTTCAATCGCCTGGGCAAGCTGACTGGCAATCGTGGCCGCCAATTTCAGCTCTTCGTCGCTGAACGCATGTGGCACGTCATAATAGGTCATGAATTTGCCGATCAATTTTTTGCTGCTGATTAACGGAATGAATGCAGTCGCGCGAATGCCTTCCTTTCGAATGATCGACTTCAAGGGCGACGGAAGATCGGCAGCATCGACATCGTTAATGCAAACAGGCTTGGGACTTTTTGCATCCCGTTTCCATGGCGAATGACCCTCGACCGCCTTGCGATATTTCTGTGACAAACCGCGCCAGGCCACAAAGCGCATCACGTTGCCCTTATCGAAAAGCAAGATCGCCGCTCGTGGACAATCCATTGCAGAAAGAATCGCATCGAGCGCCGCCTCATGAATTTCGCCAATCTTTGTGGCCGTATGTTGCCGTTGCGCGAATTGGTAGAGCGCCCGTTGTCGTTTCTCTGCGTGTTTGCGCGCGGTGATATCAGTGTTGGTTTCGAGAATGGACGTCGGTTGCCCGCGCGTATCCCGGTCCAGAGCCCAGCGCGATAACACAACAATCGCTTTGCCGTCCTTCCGGGTATGAAGCAATTCACCCGACCAACGATTATCGAGCTCTAAATTTTTCCGGATGCTTTCGTACTTTTCCAAATGCGCCGTCTGTAGCAGCCAGTGCGTAGTTTTCCCGAGCGCTTCCTTGGCTGAGAAGCCGTACATTTGCTCGGCACCGTGGTTCCAATAAACAATCCGGTCTTGATGATCGCGCACGATGACCGCATCGTGAGTCAAATCGAGAAGCCGCGCCTGTTCGGCCAGGCGTCGCTCCGTTTGCTTTTGTTTGGTGATATCGCGAGCAATTTTCGAAACACCGACAATTTCTCCCTTTGGGCCTTTGATGGGTGAAATCGTCAGCGAAACATCGATTAACTTTCCATCCTTCCGGCGACGAACCGTTTCGTAGTGGTCCAATGATTCACCACGCCCAATTGTTCTCAGAATCTCCTCTTCTTCACTTTGCCGGTCTTTGGGAATAAGAGTCCGGACAGATTTGCCAATGATCTCTTTTGGTTTGTATCCAAAAATGCGTTCGGCGCTTTGATTCCAGTCAGTGATGATTCCTTTTAAAGTTTTTGCCGCAATCGCGTCATGCGACGATTCGACCGCCGCGGCCAGTCGCATGGTCGCGGCCTCCGCCTGCTTGCGCTCAGTGACGTCGAATAAACAGTTAATGGCGCCAGTAATTTTGTCATGTTCATCAGTCAGAAGGCTTGGCGCCGGAATGACGTGCCGCCGTTCGCCGTTTGGCCGCTCGAGAATGATCTCCAAATCTTTCGGCGTAAGTTTTTCGCCGCGCAGCGCACGCGCCATTGGACATTCCTCGTGCGGCATCCTCCGGCCGTCAGGATAATAAATTTTATGTGAACCGCAGAACTTTGGCTGATCGCCGTTAAGGCCGGGGTCACGTCCCCATAATTCCACAGCCCGCTGGTTATATTCCCGGATGTTCCCATCCGCATCACAAGCGTAGATCGCAACGGGAACCAAATCGAACAGCGTGCGATAACGCTCTTCTGATTGCCGCATCGTTTCCTCGAACTGTTTGCGCTCGGTAACGTCGAAGATCGACGTCTGGAAAAGGCGTTGGCCGTTAAGTGACGAGGAACTAGTAGGTCTGCTGAAAAGCTGAACCGGAGTAAGCTCGCGAGCTGCATTCCTCAGACGCAGCTCAGTTTGAACGCTGGGGTCCAACTGTCGACAGCGCATTAGATGGTGCAAGAAAAGCGCTCCGTCTTCCCGGCACACGAAAAGGGCGAACGGCATACCGATGATCCGTTCCCGGGGTAATCCTATCAGTTCCTCGGCAGCCAGGTTCACTTCTACGATCTGGCCGGAGCGATTGAAGCTCACGTAGCCAGTCGGCGCGAGGTGATACAGATTGGAATATCGTTGGAGAGCTTCCTCAAGCTTACCCATATCTTCCTGCGCCTCGGGAGGGTTACCCATTGTGGTCGACCGCAAATCCGCGCCTGAATCGCCCCTGTAAGATAAGGGCGATGTCGCAGACGTAGCTATTTTGCCTGAGGAAGGATTGCTCATGTTCCTTCTTCTCATCTTTGCGCTATTAAAATCGTCCGCCAGCGGTCTGCGCGATGCCTTGAAATTGCGCGCTCTGCGACGGACAACTTTTGCCTTGTTCATAGGGAGCGATAAGTCCAGGGATTTTGGAATAGCCTTAACATCTTACGGCACGCTCGTTGAAAGGCAAAGGTAGGGGTTGGCGCGCTGACAGAGTGCAAGGAATTTCATTAAGAAAGTCCGGCGTCATGGTTTCCGGGACACCAGTTGTTCAGCGCCAAACGGCACTATTTCACTCTCAGCCTGGGGCATCGCCCCCGGGAGTTGATTGGCATGTAAGTAAGCGCTGAAAGCGCGATTCAATCCTCAATCCCAAACATACCGTTCGTCGAAGTCCACGCCGTGGCCGCGCAGCAACTCCCGATACTCTTCTTGAAATGCGCGAAAGCTGGCGATGTCTGGCGATTGACACCGTAAAAAAAGGCGTTGGTTTCAGAACGCCTTCTATATTTCGACAGAAACGGTCAGTGGCCAATGGCGGCTTTACGTTCTTCGATTAGATCGCGCTCGACTTCCCAAAATCTCAGCGAAGCAAGTAGAAGACTGTGTGTTGCTTCGTCCTGATTGGTTTCGTCATCATCCGTTGTTGTGTTCGTCAACACGTTGAAATTTTTGCCTGGTCTTAGCCGTCTCTGTTTGGATTTCAAGTGTCCGTGCCTGGTTCGTCCCGCTCCCATTAACCGTTCTCCTCCTCGTTAGGTCTTTTCCTTTTCATTTGGTTCGCGTAACGATTTAACAGCGGTTGTGAAAATTTGTTTCCATTTTTCCTGTCAACCGAAATTCGCCTAGGGCGGAAGTTCAGGCGGGAAGATGTAGCTTATTTTTCGGCCAGCAGGTGGCCTGGCACAGGGGATGCGCGCCGAACGGCCTTGTGACCATCTAACGTTTCAACAGTTGGCCGTAGTCCGGCTAAATATTGCGCGTCGAACGCTCGCAAAGCCGCTGTGACACTGGCCCCAATCCCTACGATTCCTTCTTCCACGGTCGGACCGAGCAGCGCGATCCAAAGCTCTCCGCGAACAAACAATCTAGGCCGGCGCACCGCGGAAGGGCTGCCAGGATGAGCCTTACAATAGAGCTCCATCTGTTCCATCGCAGCGAACGCAAAATCCAGGATATGGCGCCTCCGCAAAGACGGTCCGGTCTTTTTCATCTCGCGTTTACAACGCATTACTCGGCGGTGTTGGATGGAGTTTTTTACAGAAGTGTAATGATTCCTGCACGGTTGCACGGTTGCCTCCGGAGGTATTCGAGAAAGCGGTTTTCCCTGGGCAGCAATCTCTGCGACCCCTTTCGGTTCGCTGACATCGCACACGGAGTGGCCTGCTCTGCCAGCAATGGCGCGTACGGAGTGATCACTCGATGAATGATCTAAGGTTTTCACCGATAGGCGAATCCACCAAGCACCTGATTGTGTTGTCCCTCGTCGGCGGCCTATATGTTCCATATGGATTTGTCTCCTCCCTTGCCCATATCCGACGCGGAGAAACTGCTTGTCTTACAGCGACTGGATCAATTCCGTGAGTGGCGGTCGTTGGATGAGAGACGTTATTGTCTTGTTTGCGGTCAGATCATTACCGGCCGGCAAATTCAGGTCGCTGGTGGCACGGGCGGAAATGGACGGTTAGGGCTGAGTTGTCCGACCGATCGATGTGACTCAATTCCGATGGACTGGGCGCTTCTTACCGACGAAATTCTGGCCGCGACCAAAATGATGGCATATGGAGACGGTGCGACACCTCCTCCAAAAATGGCCGGCAGCGCCTAGGCTGGTATGGCAATGGCGCAAACGTGGTGCGCATTTCAAGCTGCTAACGCTTAATCCCTTTAAGGCTACTGTGACCGCGTGAACGACGTCGCAGAGTTTCGTTCTTCTTCGATCAACGAAATGTCGTAGGAGTTATTCGCCGCAAAGCGCACCATTGATTCCAGCCGTGATTACGTCACAGGCTCCCAGGAGTTACTGTCTTTAGTTCTACCGAATAAGATCCCTCACGTAGGGTTTTATCCGATTACTCAATCATCCGGCCTCCCGATTGTTTGTTTCAATGTGATGCGCAGAGTGCTTGTTGCACTATGACTGCCAATATCACGCTCGACGATCGACTTTCCATCCTGCGTATGCGAGATCGATTCAGGAAATGGCATTCGCTCGACGATCAGCGGGTTTGCAGTGTTTGTGAGCGAAAGTTCAAGGGCAGACAGATCGAGATCCGGCGTTTCTCTAGTAGCAGATATAAACTGTACTGCCCTACGCTTGGGTGCCCTTCGGAACCGCATCAATGGATTTATTCGCAGCCATTGGTTTCCGGCATAGCTGAGCCGGATTGGTGGCAAGCAAGAAAAGAAGGAACACAACGCCCGACGGAATCAACGTCGGTCGCACATGGTCATCGCGTATGATTGGATCCAATCTTGATCAACCCGGAGTAGCGTCAGTGCCAGATGAGGCATTGATGAAAGCAGTTTCCCGCCGTCGCCATGACGCGCTTGCTGAGTTATATGATCGGCATGGTAAGAGACTGCGCGCAACGATTGATGGGGTTGTTCATGAAGAGGCAGAGGCGGACGATGTGTTACAGGAGATCTTTATTCAGATTTGGGAGGAAGCAGCGCGTTACTCACCTAAAGCAGGTAAGCCGCTAGGATGGATGGTTACGATTGCGCGTCGCCGCGCGATCGACAGATTACGACGACGGCAGGCTTATTCTCGCGTACGGGAGCGTTATCAAAAGCGGATCACTCACGAGGCCTCAAACTCGACGCGCCAGTCAGACGAGGTTTTCATGCTAAATGATCTGCGTGAGTTTCTAAAAAGGTGTATGCGAGTCTTGCCGCGGCTTCAGCGGGAGGCTCTTGAGCTTGCTTTTTTCAAAGGGCTCAGTCACAGGGAAATCGCTGCAGCGACACATGCTCCTTTAGGGACAGTGAAAACCCGCCTCGAGCTTGGTTTGCAAAAACTCACACACTCCTTGAGACCACTGCGCTACAAGGTGTGACTTAGCCACTGCAAGGTAGATGGCTTCTCCTGAAGACGATCAGAAACACAATCGCAGTACGCGGAATATTTAAGCGACTGGGTCGCCGTGTCGTTTGTGGACACGTCGAGGGAAATGCGTTTCAGCCTTGGCCAATTTAAGCTGACACGCTTTATCGCATGCTTCGCCAGTCTAGCGAAGCAAGACAACAAGCAACACAATCACCACAACAAGTCCCAAACCCCCGCTGGGGTAATATCCCCAGCCAGTGCTGTATGGCCAGGTAGGTAACGCGGCGACTAACAGGAGTATCAGGATGATGAGTAAAAGGAAGCGCATAATTTTAGTTGATTCGCATTTGGCCCCTGCGCGGGGCGTAAAATTCTGCTGCTAAAGCCCGGGTGACGGGTTAATATTTATCTCTGTTTTCTCCTTCTTCGTTTCAGTAGTCTGAGGTGGATTTGTTACGGTAGTCTGATTTTCCTTCTTCTCCGCGGGCTCTTTGACAACCGTGGTATCGCTCTCCTTCCCAACAGCCGGCGTGCGTTTATTTCATTTGGTGCCCGGTGAGAAGACCGTAAACAATCAGACCTGCGCCAACCAGTGGTAGTGGGGAAAACGCCAACCGTATCCGCGGGCCGCGAAAGAACTGCGTTAACACCACGCCGATTTGCGCGCCAACGGCTGCTCCGGTGTGCATGACCAACGCAATCATGATGTCTACATTGCCCTTGATTGCGTGCGACAGTGTCCCGTAACTGGACGATATAACGACTTCAAAAAGGTCGGTCCCTATGGCTACCTTCGTGGGCACACCAAGGACATACACCAGCAGCGGCATTCGTACGTACCCGGCGCCACCACCCAGAAATCCCGCGAAAAGTCCGCCAATCACCGCAACGATTAACACCGTCCACAACGAAATGCTTTTTATCTCGGACTCTGCCAGTTTGATCATTGGCCAGAGTTTGATTCGATGAATCCTTTCGGAGAAACCGGCGACAGCTGACTCATCATCTTGTGGTTTGCGTTTTCGAGTGCGCCTCACTCTTCCTGTCATCGTGGCCAAGCTTTCCCAGGCCATGAAAGAGGAAATCAATACGAGAACAGCGATGAAAAGGATTCCTACGACCTGGTTCACCAGCTTCAAATGTTTCAAGTACTGGATCGCTTGAGCGCCTATCTCGGTGCCAATGATCGTTCCACCAGCCATGATGAAACCCAGCTTCATGTCTACGTTGCCTCGGACGAGATGACCGCGCATCGCCACGATGGATTTTCCGACGATGTGCGCGAGATCCGTGCCGACTACCCAGTTCATTGGGAGTCCGGCGACAAAGAGGCCGGGGCCGGCGATAAAACTGCCGCCTACTCCGAAAAATCCCCCGAAAATGCCCACAACGAATCCCAGGATCGCCAAATAGAACGGGTTGATGTGTTGTCCTGAGATAGGAAAATCCATTCAACCTCCGTCAGTCGATCCTTGATCCAACAACTTTGAGAAGTGCTGCGGCGACGATCTCGAGCACAACTCCCTGAGCGGCCATCAATGCCCATGCTACAAACGCGTATGTCAGTTTGTTCTCATCGAAGAGCTCTTTTAGCCAGTGCGAAAGAAAGCTTAAGACAAGGAAGAAATACGAGACAACTAACGCAGTAAAAATCGCGAGCTGGGCTACGAAGGCCTTTAACGACGGTTCACTTTTCTTCTGCTCGACCTTACTTCTTTTCCTTACCAGATCGACTGCAAAAGCCTTAAGGGCGCTCCAGCTCGTCTTTCTCATTGCTCATTCTTTCGTACGCTGATTGTTGAGATGTTCTGGCTAGTCCGTGAGACCTCAGATTGCTCCTAACAGCGCGAGGAGGACCACAATCACGAGAATTAGACCCAGTCCTCCGCTTGGATAATAACCCCAGCCGCGGCTATACGGCCATGCGGGTAAAGCTCCAATCAGCAATAGAATAAGAATGATTAAGAAAATCGTGTTCATAATGCACAAACAGAACGTATCACGATCTCTCTTCGGCCTTATTGCGCAGATGCCGTTCGAATCGTTTGAGGCACCTGAACCGAAAAGCGGAAAAGCGACTCGAAATGAAGTCCGAGCGAAACGTTGCCTAAACACGATAACAACGTGGTAACTAACATGGCATCATCGAAACAACGACGAGCTGCTCGCAAGAATATCAAAAAGGCGGCGCAAGCCGCGAAACGGAAACGCACCGTTGCGCATTTGCCCAAGCGAACTCGAACCGCTCTGGGCAAGGAAGGTGCGAAAGCTGCGAAAAGAAAGAAGCGCTAGAGTGCGCTAAAACTGCGCATCAGCGACAGGCTCTTAATAAGCGCTGCCAACTCCGAATCTTGAAACGACTGATCGTCGGTCCACATACGAACATTTAGCACATATGACGAAACTACAATTCAAAGGCAGTTGGAATGAAGTGAAAGGGAAGCTCAAGCAGAAGTATGCGCAGTTGACCGATGACGATCTCACCTTTGCAGAGGGAAAAGACGAAGAGCTGCTGGGGCGGCTTCAACAAAGACTCGGCAAGACGAAAGACGATGTGCGCAAAGAACTCGAAAGTCTGTAAACGGACACATTCCTGAAATGAGGAATTCGTGGCGGGCGCGACCGCAGGGCGCACAGATCAGTTACAATTTTCGAAGTTGTGATATATTCATCCAATGCAAACGCCTGAAATCACCGCTTATTTGAAGACTTATTGTGGTTGGAGCGCCGGGGTACGCGCCGTGCTGGCCAAATACAATCTTCCCTATACGGAGAAGGACATTATCCAAAACCCCGCCTTCCGCTGGGAGATGGAAACCAAAAGCGGACAACCGCTTTCGCCCTGCATAGAAATTAGCGGGCATATGCTGGCGGATGTTAGCGGCGAAGAAGTCGAAAAGTACTTGATCGACAACAAGATCGTGCAACCCAGCGACGCGGCCACGGACGTGCCCACAAACGCGCCATGTGCGAACGAACAGCACGAAGGCGTTGTGAAGCTCAATTTGTGAGCCGATGAAGCGTTGAAAGGTTGAAGCGTTACAGCGATTTACCGGTTCAACGCTTTAACGGTTTAACGCTTCAACGATGAAATTACTCGCTCGTCTCCGGTCGAGGAAAAAGCATCGTGGAAGCCGTCTTTTCCGGTACGGCTGGAAAATTACGCTGCTGATCCTGTTAGCGGGGGCAGGTTTCGCGGTCTTTCTCTTTTACGGCGCATGGGCATCGAGCTTCGACATGAAGAATGTCGGTGAAATGCCGGAGCGAAATACTGTTTATGACGTCGACGGGAAGATTTATAGCCGCCTTGCTGGCGCAAACCGGCTAAAGGTTTCCTTAAGCGAGGTGTCGCCATTCTTTATCACGGCGGTGCTGGCGCGCGAGGATAGTCGCTTTTACGATCACAAAGGCATCGATTGGCGCGGGATCATGCGCGCTTTGGTTCGTGATATTGCAAGTGGATCAGCCAAGGAAGGCGCAAGCAGTATTACCCAGCAACTAGCCCGAAACAGCCTCCCACTCGGTGGCCGCACTCTCAGCAGGAAATTATTGGAGGCGATGGTTGCGCTGCGAATCGAACGCCAGTTCACCAAACAGCAGATCATCGAGCTTTACGTAAACCGGATTTATTTTGGCAACGGCTGTTATGGAGTTGAAACGGCTTCGCAAGCATACTTTGGCAAGAACGCTTCCAAACTGAATCTTCCCGAAGCAGCGCTTCTTGCCGGTCTGATCCGGAGCCCGAACCGGCTGTCGCCGCTGAAAAATCCGGAAGGTGCCAAGGTCCAACGCAACACGGTGCTGGATCGAATGGTGGCGTTAGGAAAACTTTCGTCCGCCGACGCGGAGCCCGCCAAGCAGGCGAAGGTGGTCGTGCACCCAAGACGTATGCCTTTCGTTCAGGAAAACTACGCGATGGACGCCGTGCAACGCGATTTGAACGTGCTGATGACACAGGACCAGATCGATGACGGCGGTATGTCGATCTACACCACGCTCGATCCGGCTGTGCAAAACGCGGCACAGGATGCACTCGAGACGCAGCTCACTAAAATCGAGCATCAATCAAATTTCCATCACCCGGTGAAAGCGAATTATCATCCTCCGGAGAACGGGGA
>Ga0081455_10008567_pt1 | contig 10615 bp, 9 predicted proteins | sample TabmetS3T2R1_FD_70207 | JGI IMG/M metagenome (GOLD analysis project Ga0081455, IMG submission 70207) | Tabebuia heterophylla rhizosphere microbial communities from the University of Puerto Rico - S3T2R1 | ecosystem: Host-associated > Plants > Roots > Rhizosphere ... | reverse complement strand
GGCTGGAGCACGGTGCCGATCCTGCTCGTCCTGCTCGCGGTCGTCGTGGTCGTGGGAGCGAGCGCGCTGACCGTGTGGCGCGCCGCCCACCACGACGGGGCCAGCGACATTGATTCCGCCGACGCGATCCTCGTGCTCGGCGCCGCGCAGTACGACGGCACCCCCTCGCCGGTCTTCCAGGGCCGGCTCGACCACGCCGCGTTGCTGTACCGGCAGGGCCGCGCCCAGCACGTCATGGTGCTGGGGGCCAACCAGCCCGGCGACCGCACCACCGAGGCCGAAGCCGGCCGGGACTACCTGATCGATCAGGGGGTCCCGGCCGGCGTGGTCACCGCGATCCCGGTCGGCCACACGTCGTACGAGAGCCTGCAGGCGGCCGCCGATGCGATGCGGCAGCGAGGGCTCGAGACTGCCTTCCTGGTCTCCGATCCTTGGCACAACGCCCGCATCGAGCGCATGGCTGCCGACCTCGGGATCACCGGCTATGCGTCGGCCACGTGGACCTCGGCCGCGAAGACGGAGGGAGCCCGGATCCCCGGCTACGTCCGGGAGACGTTCGCGTACATCTACTACCGGATCGTCGGTCACTGAACGTCCGACGGCAGGCTAGGTCGCTCGGCCGATGACCATCGGCCCACCCGCCCATCCGGCAAATCGCCCAGCGTGACCATGTGCTGGATGCTCCCGCGACCCGACACCTCGTACAGGGGTATGCGGTGCCCGCGGCATACCCACGATCGGTGACGGAGCTCGAAGCGATGGATCGGATCCTGGAGCCGCTCTCGAACCAGTGGCAGATCGCGCTGCTGGCCCTGATCGTCGTCATGGGCGCGCTCGTGTGGCGGGCCCAGCGCCAGGTGACCCGTCTCGCCAAGACCTCGGGGGCCATGCAAGAGGCCTTGACCCGCCTCGAGGAAGCGACGGGCGAGATGACCAAGCGGAGCGCCAAGACCGAAGAGTCCCTGATGAAGACCGAGGAATCGGTCATGAAGACCGAGCAGACGCTCAAGGCCAACCTCGACGAGTACCGGATGGCGCTGGGCAGCACGAATGCCTACCGCGAGTACCTCCAGAACATGGGGCTCGCCCCGGCCTCCGACGTGGAGCCGATCCTCGAGGCGATCCCCGACGGCGCCGAAGCGGTCAGCACCGACGGCAAGGTGCTCTACGCGAACAAGGCCTTCGCCGACCTCACATCGGTTCGTCCCGGGGCCACGATCGAGGAGATCGCGTTCCGGTGCCGCGTGCGAACGTTCGCGGGAGCCCAGCTCGATCCCGAGGACCTGCCGGAAGCCCGGGTCCTGAAGGGTGAGGTGCTGTCGAGCTTGCTGATCCGCATGCTGCCGCCGGGACGGGACCACGACGTGATCCTGTCGGTGAACGGGCAGCCGGCCCGCGACGCCACCGGCAAGGTCGTAGCTGCGGTCATGCTCTGCCGCGCCGTCAGCGAAGAGGTCGCGATGGCGATCGAGGTCCGGCGGATGGCCGAGGAACGTCCCGAGCCGGCATCCGGCGTCTTCTAGATCCTCAGCCGGTCATCTCACGACGAGCGTCCCGGTCATTCCCTGGGACATCCCGTGGAACCGGCACTCGAACTCGTAGCGCCCGGGGTCGAGATCGATGTCGACGGTATCCTTCGACCCCGGGTCGAGGCTGACGTCGATATCGGTGCCGGTGACCGTGAACGTGTGGGGGGTCTGCGGGTTCGTGTTCGTGAGCTCGATCGTGTCGCCGTGCTTGACGGTGACCGTACCGGGCGTGAACGAGTAGTTGGCCACCATGACCTTCTGGGCGATAGCCCCGGAGCCGCCGTCGCCGCCCCCCTGATCCGAGGAGTCGTCGCCGTAGCCGTACCGCCCGCCGCCCGAGGAACCGGTCGAGGACGAGCCCGTGGCGGAGGGACTCGTGGTGCCGACGCCCCCACCGTAGGCGCCGCCGCTCCCGGTGTCGCCCCCGTTCGAGCATGCGACCAGGGCCGCGGCCAGCACGAAGCCGGCCGCCGCCAGGCCGAACCCACGGAGCCTCTCCATGCCCGTACTACGTGCGGGACGGTCGCCCGGACTTCCCGGATCGGCACCGAGTCGGGCGACCGGGCCCGGACGGAGCTGTCCCTGCCCGTCGGTACCATGGGCCCGTGGCCACCACCCCGGGTATATCTCCCCGCGAGCACACCGAGCGTGTCGAGCGGCAGGTCTTGTCGCCCCGCGCGGTGTTCGCCGACGCCTCGAAGGGGCGCGACCGGGAGGAACCGCCCGATCACATCCGCACATGTTTCCAGCGGGACCGCGACCGGATCCTGCATGCGAAGGCGTTCCGTCGGCTCAAGCACAAGACGCAGGTGTTCATGGCGCCCGAGGGCGATCACTATCGGGTCCGGCTGACCCACACGCTCGACGTCGCCCAGATCGCGCGGACCTGCGCGCGGGCGCTCCGCCTCAACGAGGACCTCACCGAGGCGATCGCGCTCGGTCACGACCTCGGACACACGCCGTTCGGGCACCTCGGCGAGCAGGCGTTGACGCCGTTCCTGGGGCGTCCGTTCCGCCACAACGAACAGAGCCTGCGGATCGTGGAGCATCTCGAGAACGACGGCCACGGGCTCAACCTCACCTGGGAGGTGCGCGACGGCATCGTGCATCACCCGTGGTCGGCTCCCGAGCCGGCTACGCTCGAGGCGCAGATCGTCCGGTTCTCCGACCGCATCGCCTACATCAACCACGACATCGACGACGCGATCCGCGCCGGCGTGCTCGATCCGGTGGAGCTTCCCGACGATGCCATCGCCGTGCTCGGTGCGACCCATGCCCAGCGGATCGACACGCTGGTCGGCGACCTCGTGGCCGCGAGCGACGATCGCGACGCCATCGGACTCTCGGGTTCGGTGTTCGATGCCCTCGATCGCCTGCGCGACTTCATGTTCGCCGAGGTCTACGTGCGCGATAGCGCGCGCACCGAGCACGAGAAAGCCGTGAAGCTCATCCGCGATCTGTTCCGGCATTTCCTGGAGCATCCCGACGAGCTGCCCCCGGAGTACCATCAGGCGGCGGACCAGCGGGGGGCCGACCTCCCGACCAGGGTGGCCGACCACATCTCGGGCATGACGGACCGGTACGCGCTGCGCACGTACGAACGGCTCTTCCTTCCCCGGGGCTGGTTACTGGAACGGAACTGGTAGGGACCGGGAAGGACCGTGGCAGGACGCATCCGCGACGACGACATCCAGGCGGTCAAGGAACGGACCGACCTGGTGCAGTTGGCTTCCCAGTATCTGACCCTGAAGAAGGCCGGAGCCGACCGCATGGTCGGGCTGTGTCCGTTCCACCAGGAGAAGACGCCGTCGTTCGGCATCTCGCCCTCGAAGCAGCTGTACTACTGCCACGGGTGTGGAGCGGGTGGGGACGCGATCCGATTCATCCGCGAGCTCGAGCATCTGAGCTACGTCGAGGCCGTCGAGCGCCTGGCCCAACAGGCCGGCGTGCAGCTCCGGTACGAGGGTGACTCGCCGGAGGCGCGCCGGGCTGCCGAACGTCGCGGCGCCCTCTACCGGGCCAACGAACGTGCCGCGGAGCTGTTCACGCGGATGCTGCGCGAGGGCCGCGAGGGCGAGGAGGCCCGGGCCTACGTCGCCGAGCGGGGCATCGGACCTGAGTCCGTCGACCTCTTCGGCGTGGGGTACGCGCCCGGATACCCGGACTTCTTGCTGCGGCGGCTCAGCCAGTCACGCGACCTCAGCACGGAGATCCTGCTGGAAGCCGGGCTCGCGACCCGCGGCGACGACGGTCAGGTCCGTGACCGGTTCCGCGGACGGATCACGTTCCCGATCCACGACCTCCAGGGGCGGGCGATCGGCTTCGGAGCCCGGATCCTCCCAACCGATCGTCGAGCCGGCGAGCAGGCGAAGTACCTGAACACCGCCGAGACCCCGATCTATAAGAAGCACGAGGTGCTGTACAACCTGCATCGTGCGCGACACGAGATCGCGAAGACCGGCGAGGTGTTCGTGGTCGAGGGCTACACCGACGTGATCGGACTGGCGCAGGCCGGCATCACGAACGCGGTCGCCACGTGCGGCACGGCGCTGGGGGAGGGGCACTTCCGCCAGCTGGCCAGGTTCGCGCAGCGCGCGATCCTCGCGTTCGACTCCGACGACGCGGGCGCACGCGCGGCCGAGCGAGCGTTCGCTTTCCAGGAGCAGTTCCCGTCGGTTCGAGCCATGGTCATGATCATCCCGCAGGGACTCGACCCCGCCGACTTCGTCGCCAAGCACGGGGCCGATGGTGTCCGCGAAGCGGCGGCCACGGCCCGCCCGCTGGTCGAGTACATGCTTCGACGCACGATCGGGCGTCATGACCTCGCGACGGTGGAGGGGCAGTCCGCCGCGGTCGCCGACGCGCTCCCGATCCTCGAGCGACTGAACGACCCGGTGCGCCGCAGCGAGTACGCGCACCTCGTCGCGGACCTCGCCGGGGTCGAGGAAGGTCCAGTTCGCCGCGCGCTGGATCAGCGCACGCGCGGCGAGGCGGGAACGGTCGAGGTGGCGTCTCCCAAACGCATGTCGGCCCGCGACCGCCTCGAGCGCGAGATGCTGAAGCTGCTGGTCCGGGACCCGGTGGCGTTCCGGACCTACGAGGCCCAGCTGACCGACGATCACTTCCGCGCCGCGACCGCGCGCCGAGCGGTCGAGACGCTCCGCGCCGCGAACGGCGACGCGGCGGTCGTCGCCGGCGGCGACGACGAGAAGCTCGCCGCGTTCGTGTCCGCGTTGGTGGTCGAGCCCCTCGACGGCTCGGGCGATCCCGACTACGTCGCGTCGGTGTGGGCGCGGTTGCAGGAGTTCGTCTTGAAGCAGCAGAGCGACCAACTCCGCATGCGACTGCAGAAGCTGAATCCCACCACCGACCCCGGCTACGACGAGCTGTTCGCGCAGCTGGCCGAGCTCGACGGTGAGCTCCGCCGGTTGCGGCAGGGCATCCGCAGCGCCGTCTGACCCCTGGTCGGGCCCCCCTCGGGCTCACCGATCCTCGTCGTCCGGCTCCGGTCGAGCGCCCGTTCCGTTCCGTACACTGGGACGTCGTGCAGCGAACCCCCGAGGCCAACCAGTGAGCGTGCCGGCGCGCGAGATCGCGAGCCTGGACGAGGTCAAAGAGACCGTCACCGCCAAGGGGCGGGAGCGCGGCTTCGTCACCTCCGAGGATCTCCTCGACGCCGTCCCGGTCGACGACTTCACACCGGAACAGGTCGAGGAGTTCCTGACCCAGGTTCAGGACCACCTCACGAACGAGGGCATCGAGGTCATCGAGGTCCCCGGCGAAGAGACCGACGCGGCCACCCAGGTCCGGATCGAGGTCGACCTCCTGAAGGCGCCGACGAACGACCCGGTGCGGATGTACCTGAAGGAGATCGGCAAGGTCCCGCTCCTGAACGCCGCGCAGGAGATCGACCTCGCCCGCCGCATCGAGGCCGGCGAGATGTCGACCGCGCTGCAATTGGAGATCCACGAGGAGGACGAGAAGGCCGACCCGCACGCGCTCAAGATCTGCGTGCTCAAGGTCTGGGAGATCCGCGATCACCAGCTCACCGCGTTCGGCAAGGTCGAGGGCATCGGCCGCGAGCGCATCGCGAAGAGCTACCGGCCCAAGACCGACGACGAGCTGCAGACCTGGCTCCATCGGGTCGAGCGCGACGGCCAGCTCGCCAAGCGCAAGCTGATCGAGGCGAACCTGCGTCTCGTCGTGTCGATCGCGAAGCGGTACGTCGGCCGCGGGATGTTGTTCCTCGACCTGATCCAGGAGGGCAACCTGGGCCTGATCCGCGCCGTGGAGAAGTTCGACTATTCGAAGGGCTTCAAGTTCTCCACGTACGCCACGTGGTGGATCCGCCAGGCCATCACGCGCGCGATCGCCGACCAGGCGCGCACGATCCGCATCCCCGTGCACATGGTCGAGACGATCAACAAGCTGGTGCGGGTGCAGCGCCAGCTGTTGCAGGACCTCGGCCGAGAACCGACGCCCGATGAGATCGGCAAGGTCATGGGCATCGGGGCCGAAAAGGTTCGGGAGATCCAGAAGGTCTCGCAGGAGCCGGTCTCGCTCGAGACCCCGATCGGCGAAGAAGAGGACTCGCACCTCGGTGACTTCATCGAGGATTCCGATGCCGTCGTGCCCGTCGACGCCGCGAGCTTCATCCTGCTGCAGGAACAGCTCGAGTCCGTCCTGCACACGCTCTCCGAGCGGGAGAAGAAGGTGATCCAGCTTCGGTTCGGCCTGGTCGACGGCCACCCGCGAACGCTGGAGGAGGTCGGTCGCGAGTTCGGTGTCACGCGCGAGCGGATCCGGCAGATCGAATCCAAGACCCTGTCGAAGCTCCGCCACCCCTCACGGTCGCAGAAGCTCCGCGACTACCTCGAATAGCCCCGTTCCCTCGTTGCACCGCACGGCGTGTGCGGTCAAGCGCGAGCGTCGTCCGGCCGATACCTCTTGCACACGCCGCCTCGCGGCGTTCGATGGATGGACGGAGAGATGCTGCAGCGCTGGAAGACTCGTGCCCGCGCGGAGGACGGCTTCACGCTGGTCGAACTGATGACCGTGCTCGTCGTCCTGTCCGCGCTCATGCTGCTGTCGATGGGCACGTTCTTCGGCGCCCGCGCCAGGTCGCAGGACTCCGCCGCGAAGCAGGGTGCCACCAAGGCGCTGGAGACGGCCCGGATCGTCTTCACCGACTCGGCGAGCTATGCCACCGTCGTGCCGGGAGACCTCGATACGGCGGAGCCGTCGATGCGGTTCGTCGACGGCGCGACCTCGAGCGGAACCCCGCTGACCGCCAGCACCGACGTTTCCGATCCCACCGGGCACATCTTCATCGCGGCCGTTTACAGCGAGGCGGGGAAGTGCTTCTTCATCCGTGACTGGACCACCCTCGGCATCCATTACGCGGTGGACGCCGACGCCACCGCCGCTGAGTGCATGGCGGGTGACACGAGCGGGACGACCGGGTGGAACTCCCGGTGGCCGACAACCTAGTCTCGATCAGACTAGTTCCAGCCAGCCTCGTCGCTGTACTCGTCGTACTCGGGTAGGCGTGCGCGGATCGCGCCGCGCGCGCGCCGGAGCGCGTCGAGGCTCCGCACGCCCGCCTGGTCCGCCAGCTTCTGCGCGCCGCTCGACACGAGACGGAGGGCGGGCGCGGCCGCCGACGACGAGGACCGCTGGGGTCCGTGCAGGACATCCGGGTCGTCCTCCCGCATCTTCGACGCGAGCGCGTACCCGATGCCGATCCCGGCGGCGATGAAGAACAGCGAACGAAGCTTCATGCGGGTCGTCCTCCCGGTCGATGATGGCTGAAGCGAGGCCGACAGCCTATCGCTCCGTCGAGCGAGCGGAGGTGCCTTGATAGACTGCTCGACGCTCCTTCCGGGGTAGCTCAATTCGGCAGAGCGGCGGACTGTTAATCCGTAGGTTGTGGGTTCGAGTCCCACCCCCGGAGCCTCTCTGACCTGGTCAGAGGCCATGACCGCGGCAGCTGCTCGAACTCAAGACCCTGCCGAGTCCGCAAAGAGTCCGCGGGACGCTCCGTCAAGAGCTTCGCCGAGGGCATCGAGATCGTCGTCGAACAGGTGCCCGTAAACCGTCAACGTGAACGTTGCCGATCCGTGTCCAAGAGTCTGCTGCACGGCCCTGGGACTCCATCCGGCACCGATCATCCTCGCCGCTGCTGAGTGCCGGAGCGCATGCAGGCCGACATGCTCTAGTGCTTTCTGGTGTTGCTCCTCGTCGTCCCCGTCACGTCGATGGAGAAGCCAGGAGGCCCACTTGTCGACAGCATCGTTCTCGCCCACGCCGGTGAAGATACCGAGGCTGGGACGGGCGGGCCGATCGCGCCGCGGGCTCTCCATGCGCGCGTCATCGCAGCCATGCGAAGCATCTCTGTCTGCGACGGAGCGAGAGATTCGAGCCGCGTTCCGGGAGAACCGATGCGCGTCCTGTTCTCCTGGGGGTTCGGTTCCCGCCCTGTAGGGATGAGGTGTGGGATGCAACGGTGACGACGGAGTCGACCACCAGCCCAATCGAGCAGCTCTACCGGAAGCAGGGCGGGCACTTGTGGCTTTCTCTCTTGGCGTTCTCGGGAGACCCGGAGGTCGCGAGCGATTCGGTCGCCGAAGCATTCGCTCAACTGCTGGGGCGCGGCGACGCCGTTCGATCGCCGGAGCGCTGGGTGTGGCGGGCCGCGTTCCGGATCGCCGCAGGGACGCTGAAGGCCAGGCGGCGATCCCTCCCCGCGTCGCCTGAGGGCATGTACGTCATGGAGGAACCGGCGCGCGACCTCGTGGCCGCGCTCGCTCAACTCTCGCCCCGCCAGAGGGCGGCCGTGGTCCTTCATCACGCCGCCGACTATCCGATCAAGGAGGTCGCCGCGATCCTCGGCACCAGCCAGGCCGCGGTGAAAGTGCACCTGGCGCGTGGTCGTGCTCGGCTACGCGACCTGCTGGGAGATGACGACGATGGGTGATCTGAAGGAACGGTTCGACGCCTTGAGCAAGACCAGCGCCCCCGACTTGTGGGACGACATCGAGGAACGCGAATCGCGCGGCCCGAGCGCTCCGGCTCCCAGCGCAGCGCGCAGAGCCGCAATCGCCGCGCTGGCGTTAACCCTTGCCGGTGCCGCGATCGGTTTCACCCTGCGCGCGTTCAGCGGCTCGCCGACTCCCGCCGTGAGTCCCGAACCCTCGCTTCCCGCGAACGGAGACATCTTCTTCTCGATCGGAGGCGCCGAGGTCGGCATCGCCTGGCAGGCCGTATCCCCCGACGGCTCGGACCGACGCACGCTGATTCCCAGGAACTCCGAGGTGCACTACGACCAGGTCGCATGGTCACCGGACGGCCGTCGGATCGCCTTCGTCGACTATCTGGTGGGCCACTACGGGATCTACACGGCTGACCCCGACGGGTCGCACATCGAGCGGCTGACGAACGGGATCAACGACGCCCGTCCCTCATGGTCTCCGGACGGACGCATGATCGCCTTCTCCTCGACGAGGGCGGACCCCTCGGTGGGCCAGTGTGAACCCGGCGATTTTGGCTCTGGGGGACTGGATTGTCCGTCGGACATCTACGTGATGAACGCAGACGGCTCGGGAGTTCGACGCCTCGGCGCGGATGCTCGACCGGAGTGGGGGCCGGTCTGGTCGCCTGATGGCTCGCAGATCGCCTTCACGAGACAAGACGTGGGCACGCGGACCGATGTCGTCCTGATGAACGCGGACGGCTCCGATGGACGGGTGGTGTCTTCCACGCCGGAAGGAAGCAACCTCCGCCCCTCATGGTCGCCGGACGGGTCGTCTCTCGCCTACGTCTCGATCCGCAACGAGGACTGGGGCATCTACGTCACCGACCTCATGACCGGCCAGGAGCGAGAGCTCGTGACGAACTCATCGTCGGTCGACGACCCCGTGTGGTCGCCGGACGGTCAGCGGATCGCGTTCGTGTCCGCATACGTCGACCTGATGATCATGAACGCCGACGGTTCAGATGTTCGGGCGATCGCCCACGACCCCAACAACGTGGGCATCGACGACATCACGTGGCGGCCTCACTCGGCGACAGAGCCCGCCGTCGTCAAGGGAGAGCTCGCGATCGACTCACAAACCATCGACACGGGCTTGCGATTCCCGGAGGGCGTTGTCGTCGGAGAGAGCGCTGTGTGGGTGGCTGCCGGGTCCGGCGACGCCGCGGGCGGAGACCTGATCCGCCTCGACCCTCGCACCGGCGACATCGATGCCCGCATCGCGATGCCGTCATTGCCTGGATGGGAGTTCGGGGGTGCCGGTATCGCGACCGGCCAGGGCAGCGTCTGGGTCGCAGCCGGGGGCACTGGAGGCGGCACGGTTCTCTATCGGGTCGATCCTCAGACGAACGCCATCGCCGAGACGATCCACGTCGGAGAGGGGAACGCCGCCGACGTGTGGGTCGATGACTCTGGGATCTGGGTGCTCGCGTTCCCCCAGGGCGGTGGTTCGATGAACCTCTACGGGATCGACCCGGCGACCCATGATGTCGCAGGCGTGGTCGAGGTCCCGGCCACCTGGTCGCAGAACGTGTTCGTGGCCGGTGGATGGGTCTACGTCTTGGGCAACACGGACGACCGCAACGGGGCACCCGCAGAGACGCTCTTCCAGATCGACCCGGAGAGCCTCGACATCATTGCGCAGTTCCAGCCTGCCGACGGTGCCGCGCTCTTCATGTCCGCGTCGAGCGATCGCCTCTGGTTCTTCCACGGTGGGCTGAGGGCCCTCGATGCGACGACGGGAGCCGAGCTCATCGGTCCCCTCGACGCCCCTGAACGGTGTTGCTCGGGGCTCATCGCGGACGGAGATGGCGGGGTCTGGGTCGTCAGTGCATCGGGCAGAGCGGACGAGACGGGCGTCTGGCACGTCGATCGAGATGGCCACATCGATGCCTCCACCAGCTCCGATCCCGGCGAGGACGCGGAAGGCGTGGCGGGCGCGTACGACCCCGCGACTCAGAGCTTGTGGATCGCGGACTCCGAGGACACGGTGCTGAGGCTGGGAGTCAGGTAGAGATCGATGCGGCCCGCCGTGCTGCGTCGGATCGATCGTGCG
>Ga0081455_10008566_pt1 | contig 10616 bp, 7 predicted proteins | sample TabmetS3T2R1_FD_70207 | JGI IMG/M metagenome (GOLD analysis project Ga0081455, IMG submission 70207) | Tabebuia heterophylla rhizosphere microbial communities from the University of Puerto Rico - S3T2R1 | ecosystem: Host-associated > Plants > Roots > Rhizosphere ... | reverse complement strand
TAGCGGCGAGCCGGTCTCGGTCTTGGGGAGAAGCCCGGGACCGGCCGCCCCGGGTTTTTCCTGCGCGGGGCGTGCCCGTCACGCGGTCTCGGGGGAGATGACCTCGAAGCCGAGCGCCGCCGCAGCCGGGATCTGGCGCCGCTCGAACGTCACGTAGCGCGCGGGGCGCGGCAGCCGATCGGCGGCCGCCAGGTGCACCGCGTCGACCGTCCGCAGCCCGTAGGTCGCGCCCAGCTCGACCGCGTGGGCGAGGCAACGCTCGTCCACCGGGACGACGAAGAATCCGTCCCAGTCGTCGCGCAGCCGTCCCCACAGGCGCGCGTGCTGGCTCGGCGTCACGGCGAGACGGTGCAACGCGAGCAGCGTCTCAGAGCGGCAGAGCGCCGACGCGCACCAAGCGTCATCGGTGTGCATCGCCGCCGCCACGAGCTGCTGGCCCGGCGCCTGGACGTAGCGCCGCACGAGCGCCGAGGTGTCGAGGAACAACGCCATGTCGCCGTGCCGTGCCTACCGGCCCCGGAGCTCGTCGAGCACGCCATCCGGGCGCACGTCGACCGGTGCGTCCTCGACGTCGGGTGCGGACGGGCGGTCGCGCCGGCGCGGTGGGGCGACGAGCCCGGCCGCGACGAGGTCGTCCAGCGTGACCGCGGGCGCCGCCTCGAGCGGACCGAGCTGGGCGACCGGCAGCCCGTCGACGGTCACCACCACGCGCTCGCCGCGTGCGGCGCGGCGGACGACGGCGGCGACGTTGTTGCGCAGCTCCCTGATCCCGACGCGTTCGATGGGCGGATGCTAGCCGCCGCGTAGCACATGTGTACACACCGGGGCTGGACGCCGTTGGCGCGCGCCCGTACGGTGCCGCCCATGAACTTCGCCTTCTCCGAAGAGCAGGAGGAGCTGCGCCGCATCACGCGCCAGTTCCTCGAGTCGAAGTCGCCCGAGGCCGAGGTCCGGCGGCTGATGGACACCGACGACGGCTACGACCCGGCGGTCTGGTCGCAGATGGCCAACGAGCTCGGCCTCCAGTCGCTCACCATCCCCGAGGAGTACGGCGGCCAGGGATTCACCTACGTCGAGCTGACGGTCGTCCTCGAGGAGATGGGCCGCGCCCTGCTGTGCGCTCCCTACTACGCCACCGTGGTGCTCGCGGCCAACACGCTGCTGCACTCCGGCGACGAGGCGGCCCGCAAGGCCCACCTGCCCGGCATCGCCTCGGGCGAGACCATCGCCACGCTGGCCTTCACCGAGCCCAACGGCAAGTGGGACGAGTCGGGCATCGAGGCCACCGCCTCGCAGGACGGCGACCAGTGGCGCATCGACGGGACGAAGATGTTCGTCCTCGACGGCCACGTCGCCAACCTGCTGATCGTCGCGGCCCGGACGGCCAACGGCGTCTCGCTGTTCACCGTCGACGGCGATGCCGATGGCCTCACGCGCGCGGCGCTGTCCACGATGGACCAGACCCGCAAGCAAGCCAAGCTCGAGCTGGCCGGGGTGCCGGCGACGCTCCTCGGCGATGAGGGCCAGGGCTGGCAGGTGCTCGATCGGGTGCTGGACCTGGCGGCCGTCGCGCTGGCCGCCGAGCAGGTGGGCGGCGCCCAGAAGGTCCTGGAGATGTCGGTCGAGTACGCGAAGAACCGGGTGCAGTTCGGTCGCCCCATCGGCTCCTTCCAGGCCATCAAGCACAAGTGCGCGGACATGCTGCTCGAGGTCGAGTCGGCCAAGTCGGCCGCCTACTACGGCGCCTGGTGCGCCGCCGAGCTCAACGACGAGCTGCCCGAGGTCGCCTGCCTGGCCAAGGCCTACTGCTCAGAGGCGTACTTCCACTCGGCCGCCGAGAACATCCAGATCCACGGCGGCATCGGCTTCACGTGGGAGCACCCGGCGCACCTCTACTTCAAGCGGGCCAAGTCTTCCGAACTGCTGTTCGGCGACCCCACCTATCACCGCGAGCTCCTTGCCCAGCGCCTCGGTATCTAGCGCGGCTGCCGGGGTCCGGGGAGGGGCACCCCGCCCTCATGCCGCCTCCCTTGCCGGGACGAGAGGGCGGGGTGCCGGGCACAGGTCGCTGTCGGGCGTGTCGTGCCGCCGGCCCAGCACCCGGGCGACCAGCGCCGGGTGCATCAGGGACGTCGGCGCCGCCAGCAGCGCGACCACGTCGAAGAACGCCGCGTTGACGACCGGATCGACGGCGGCCGCCGCCACCACACGGTCGAGGTAACGCCTGATCAATCGGTCGGCGATGCCGACCCTTCCGCCCCGGGTCTCGGGGTACCGGAGGTCCTCGCCGATGGCGACCATCCAGGCGCCGGCGTTGGCCTTGGCGACCGCCCTCTGGGCCCGGGACGACACGCCCACGACGCTGTCGTGGCGCGCCAGGTGCTGGCCCAGGCAGCGGTCGAGGGCCTCGGCGGTGAGTGCAGCCGCGCTCATGCCCTGGCCGTAGACCGGGTTGAACGCACACGCCGCATCGCCCACCACGACGAACCCGTCGGGCATGCGCAGGGACTCGTAGTGCCGCCGCCGGTTCTCCGTGCGCCGGTAGCCGACGATGGGTGACACCGGCTCCAACCGGTCGACGATGTCGGCGATCACCGGCGACCGCATGCCCTGGGTGAACTCCAGGAACCCTCGCTCATCGGTCGGGGGCACCTCGCCGTTGGTGCCGGCCACGGTCAGCATCCACCGGTCGCCCTCGATGGGGAAGAGCACGGCCATGCGCCGCGAGTCCGGCGGGCGCGCCTGGAGGAACACGGCCTTCCAGCCCGCGGCGTCGTCGTCGCCGGACCGCCGGTAGAGGCGGGTGGCGTAGGCGAGCTCGGCGTCGATGGTCGTCTCCTCGGGCCGCTCGTAGCCGGCTGCCGCCAGCCAATCGGGCGCATGGGAGCGGCGCCCGCTGGCATCGATCACCAGATCGGCCACGATGCTCTCGGTCGGCTCCGGGCTCGTCGCGGAACGCGGCCGAACCCCTATGCCCCGCACCCGCCCGACGCCGCCACCACCGCGGGACGGCTCGGCCACGATCAGGCCGGTCGCCTCCAGCCCGGACCGCACGATGACCTGCGGCGTGTCCGTCACCAGGCGTCGCGTGACCCACTCGATGAGGTCACGGCTGGCGGACAGCATCAACCGCGGCTCGTCGTCGAACGGGCGCATCCAGCCCGCTGCCGACAGCCAGCAGACGTCACGGGGCGCCGTGACCTTGACGGCGCCACTGGCCACCAGCTCGGCGCCGAAGCCCGGGAGCAACCGCTCCAGCGCCGCCAGCCCGCCGGGCTGCAGCACGTGGAGGTGGCGGCCCTGAGGGGTGCCCGAGCGGGGGGTGGGCCGGCTGGGCAGGTCGTCGCGCTCGATGAGCGTCACCCGCTCGAAGTGCCGGCTCAACGCCTGGGCGGTGGCGAGTCCCCCCATGCCGGCGCCGATGACGACTGCGTGGAAGGGACGGTTGCGGGTCGGGTTGCTCGACATGGGACTGCTCCTGGTCGTGGACCTGACCAGCAGTCTCCGGCCGCCCGCCCACCAGGGCATCGGGCGGATGCCTTACCCAGGCCTTATTCGTGCGTCGCGACCCGTCCCGTATGTTTCGGTGCCCACGTGCGGGCCGATCCGCTCTGCCTCTCAGTTGCCGAGCAGACCCCGGCGGCGGGCGATGGCGGCCGCCTCGCCCCGGGTCCCGGCACCCAGCTTGGCCAGGAGGCGCGACACGTGCACGCTGGCCGTCTTTTCGCTGATGAACAGCCGCTCGCCGATCTGCCGGTTGGTCAGCCCCTCGGCGACCAGCGCCAGCACCTCGGTCTCCCGAGGCGTGAGGACGGGTCCGGCGCTGTCGCCAGGGGCCGAGCCTTGGTCGGAGGTGGGGCGGGTACCCAGGTCGAATCGCGCCCGGCGGGCCAGGTGCTCGATCGCCGCCCCCAGCGGGCGGGCGCGCAGTGCCGTGGCGGCGTCGTGGGACCGGCGCAGCTCGGCCGCGATCAGGTCGCGGTCGCCGCCGGCGGAGAGTGCGGCCTCGGCGCCCCGGAAGCGGGCGTACGCGGCGGCGTAGAGGAACCCGATGCCGTCCCAGGTCGCGATGGCCTCTTGCCACAGGTCCGTGTCGGGACGACCCTCGAACCGGCTCAGCTCGGCGCGCCCCGTGAGGTGCGCCGCGAACGTCTCCGAGGTCGCCGGCGCATGGCGGGCCCTGGCCTGGGCCGCCACCTCGTCCAGCCGCTCCATCAGGCCAGCGGCGACGCCACCGGGATCGTCCCTCGGACGCGACCCGCCGGTCGCCCGGCCGGCGGCGACGCCCCGGTCGGCCTCCGCCCGCAACCCCACGGCCGCTAAGCGCGCTTCGAGCTCCGGATCTCCGGTGTGTGCCAGCAGCTCCAGGCCGGTGGCCACCTCGCCGCGGGCGTCGTCGAAGCGCTCCTGCCAGGTGGCCAGCTCGGCGAGCGCACGATGCAGCAGACCGTTGAGCCGGCCGTCGCCCACCTGGTGGCACCAGGCCCGTGCCGTCTCGAGGCGCTCGCGGGCCAGGTCATGGTCGCCGCGGTCGACGGCCAGGGCCCCTGACACCAGCGTGCGGGTCACCGCGGTCACCGCCGATTCGCCGCCCCCGTAGGGCGAGGCCCCGAGCCCGACCCGGCCGGCCCCGAGCAGGCGATCGGCCTGGTCCCAGCGCCCCAGCTGATGGAGGGCGGCGGCGGCGATGCTGCCCATCAGCGAGGGCGTCGGGTCACCCGAGTCGGGGGACAGGATCCCGACCAGGTCGACGAGGTCACCCCCGCGTCCCGCTTCGACCAGGGTGCGCCAGAGGTGGATGTAGGCACCGGCCACCTCGGCCAGGTCACCGAGGTCGACCGCGACCTGCCCCGCCTTGTGGAGCTGGCCGATCGCCTCGTCGGTTCGGGCCTCCGCGGCGAGCACGAGGCCGAGCACGTGGCGGGCCTGGCCCTCCCCCCTCGCATCGTCGATGGACAGGGCCAGGGCGATGGCCTCCTCGGCCCGGGCGCGGGCCTCGGCGTGGCGCCCCGCGCGTTCCAGGGCGTGGCCCTGCGCCTGGACCACCCCCACCCGCGCCGGGCTGGGAGGCTGCTCGGGGACGAGCGCGACCGCCCGTTCGTAGGCTTCGAGCGCCTCGGCGTCCCGGCCCGCCCGCATGAGGTACCAGCCCCGGCGCTCCTGGAGCACGCCGGCGCGGGTCGGATCGGCGCGCACCGGTCCCGTGTCGAGGGCCTCCCCGACCAGGGTGAGCGCCCGGGTGATGGCGCCGGCTCGGCTGGCGGCGTCGGCGGCCCGCGCCAGCAGCTCGCCCCGATCGCACCCGGTGGCGGCGATGGGGTCCAGGGCCCGATCCCAGAGGCGCACGCTCCACTCCAGGTAGCGATGCGCTTCGGGCACGGCGGTCGCCCGCTCGGCGGCGAAGCCCGCCCTGACCGCAGCGCCGAGGGCGGCGTCGTAGTCTCCGGCGGCCGACCAGTGGTGTGCCAGCCGTGCCCAGCGGTCGCCCCCGTCCGAACCGCCCGCTGGCCCGGCGTCGCCCGGCACATCGGCGAGGAGGGCCTGCGCGTACGCCCGGTGGAGGCGCGCCAGCTCCCCCGGCAGGACCTCGTCGAGCACGGCCTCGTGCACGAGGGCGTGGCGGAAGCGGTACCCACCGAGCTCGTTGTCGACGATGAGGAGCTGGTGGTCGACACAGGCGCGTAGGCCGTCGGCCAGATCGTCGTCCTTGCGACCGGTGCCGGCGAGCCCGATGACCCGGGCCAGCAGCTCGTGCTCGACCTGGCGCCCCCCCACGGCGCAGGCCCGGAGCGTGGCGGCCGCGTCTCGCGGCATCCGCGCGACGCGGCTGAGCACGGCGTCGCGCAGGTGCGGGGGCATGGGTGCGGCCGGATCACCGGCGATCGCGGCCACCAGTTCTTCGACGAACAGCGGGTTGCCATCGGATCGGTCCGCGATCCCGGCCGCCAGCTCTGCGTTCGGTGGGCTGCCCATGAGGGCACTGGCCAGCTCCACCACCTCACCCCGGTCCAGGCGTCGGAGGCGGACCTGGGTCGCGCCGCGGCGCGTCAGCTCTGTCAGGAGGTCCTGCAGGCCGCGGCGCCGGCCGCCCTCGTCGGTGCGGTACGTGGCGGCGAGCATGAGCGGCAGGTCGCGCGCGCCGGTGCTGATCAGGGTGATCAGGTCGTCGGTCGAGCGGTCGGCCCAATGGATGTCCTCGATGACCAGCACCACCGGGCCCTGTGCCGTGAGGCGGTCGAGGAGGCTGAGCAACAGCTCGAAGACCCGCGCCCGCCCGAACGGGTCGGCGGCGGGGACCGCCCCCGTGGCTGCGGCCGGCGACGTGTCGGCCGGCGGGCTCCCCAGCGCCGCTCGGAGCGGGCCGATGGTTGTGCCCCCCTCGTCGGCCGGCAGGTCCCGCTCGAGCGTGCGCAGGACCTGGACGAAGGGTGCGTAGGGTAGGCCACCCTCCTCCAGGTCCAGGCAGTGACCGACGAGGACGCGGGCGCCGTTGCGCCGGGCGTGGGCAGCCAGCTCCCGCACCAGACGGCTCTTACCGACCCCGGCCTCACCACCGACGAGCGCGGTCGTGGCCCGGCCCGCCTTGGCGTCGTCGAACGCCTCGATCAGTGCGGTGAGCTCCGGGACCCGTCCGACGAACGCCGGCGTGGAACCACGACTCATCACGGTCACGTCACTACATCCTCGCATCGGGCGCAGGCTGTGGGCCGTTAGTTTGCCGGGGGTGGTCTGGCTGTTCGCCGTCCTCGCCGCCATCGCCGTGTTCGCCATCGCCGCAGTCACGGTGGGGCGCGAGGCGTTCCGACTCGGCCACCAGCCACCGCCGACGATCTTCGACCTCGACGAGGCCGTCGGCCACGTCGCCGACGACCTCCCCCCAGAGGCGCAGGCCCGACTGACCTATGACGAGGTCCGCACGTTGATCCGGGCCGAGATCGAGCACCTGGAGGACGAAGGGATCCTGGCCGCGCCGGGTCAGGAGATCCGGCTCGAGGGGGGAGCGACGCCCGACGTGGTGCTGGCGGACGACGAGGCGGTGGCGGTCGTGCTGGGGCGGGCCGAGGAGGCCGGCCTCGACGTCACCGACCAGGACGTCTACCACGTGATCGAGTCGCTGCACGGCTACCTGGCGAGCATCGGTGCGGTCGGCCCCCGCGCCGCCCCGCCGGCGCCCCCCGGCAACGGGCAGGGCGGGTGACCGCTGGCGCCCCCGATCAGGTCTCGCCGTCGCTGCGGGTGTTGCCCAGCCAGCTCTCGTAGAGCCCGGCGTAGGTGCCCCCGGCAGCCACGAGCTCGGCGTGGCTGCCGCGCTCCACGATCCGGCCCTGGTCGAACACCAGCACCAGCTCTGCGGCCTCGGCGGTCGACAGCCGGTGGGCGATCGACACCATGGTCCGCCCCTCGGCCAGCCGGGCCAGGGCCTGGGTGAGCGCCCGCTCGGTCTCGGGGTCGACGGCGCTCGTGGCCTCGTCCAGGACCAGGAGGCCGGGATCGCCGAGCTGTGCCCGTGCCAGCGCCACCAGCTGGCGCTCGCCGACCGAGAGGCTGCCGCCGCGTTCGCCCACGCGCGTGTCCAGCCCCAGCGGCAGCTCGTCCAGCCACCAGGCCAGCCCGAGCTCGGCGAACGCCCGTCGCACATCGTCGTCATCCGATCCGACGCGTCCGACGCGCACGTTCTCTCCCAGGCTGGCGTCGAACAGGAAGCCGTCCTGCGGGACCAGCCGCACCGCTCGGCGCCGCTCATCGGGGCGCACGGTGCGCAGATCGACGCCCCCGAGGCGCACCTCCCCGGTCGACGGATCGGCGAGGCGGCACAGGAGCTTGGCGAACGTCGTCTTGCCGGATCCGGTTTCACCCACGACCGCCACGGAGCTACCCGCCGGCACCCGAATGTCGACGTTGTGCAGGACCGGCACCCCGTCGCGGTAGGCGAACCCCAGGTCGGACACCTCGACCTCGAGCGCGCCGTGGGGGAGCGGCCGGCCCGGCTCCGGCTCGGGGAGGTCGATCGGGGTCGCCAGGACGCCCAGGACCTTGCGCCAACCTGCGATCGCGATCTGGGTCTGGTCGAGGATCTCCGACAGCTCGGCGATCGGGTTGAGGAGCAGTCCGATGAGGAACAGGAAGGCCACGATCTCGCCCACCCCCAGCCCCCACCCGGGCCCGTAGACGACGCCGGTGACGGCCACGCCCGCCAGGGCGACCGAACCGAACAGGTCGCCCAGCGGGAACATGAGCGCGAAGTAGCGGGCCGCATCGAGATACGCGCGGTACTGGCGGTCGATGGCCGCCCGCAGATGCGCACGGCTGCGTTCCTCCAGCCCATAGGCCTGGATCACCGGGGCGCCGGTCACGGTCTCCGACACCTCCGACAGCGACTCGCCCACGCTCGTCCGCACCCGATCCTGGGCGGCGAGCTGGCGGCGCTGCAGGCGCGGCAGCATCAGCGCCACGGGCACGAACGAGGCGACGGCGATCAGTGCGAGGTGCCAGTCGTAGACGGCCATCACGGCGACGGTGGCGACGATGAGGAAGCTGTCGACGATCCACGCCACGGCCCCCCACTCCATGAACTGCGCCAAGGTTTCGATGTCGCTCGTGACCCGGGCCACCAGTGCCCCGCGACGCTGCTCGTTGTGCTCGGCCATCGAGAGCCGGTGGATGTGGTCGAAGGCGCGCACCCGCAGCCCCAGCAAACTGTTCTCCGACGCCTGCACCAGCCGCAGGTAAGTGGCGCGGTTGGCCAGGTACAGCAGGACCACGGCGACGGCGGTGAGCGCGCAGGCGGGATAGACGAATTCCGGGCGGAACCCCCCGCCCTGTGGCACCCCCCGGTCGAGGATCTGCTGGATCAGGACCGGCACCGCCAGCTTCCCCGCGGCGGTGGCGAGCGCCATCAGCGCCGTGAAGAAGATGCCCTGGCGCAGCTCCGGGGTGGCCGCCACCCCGCGCCGCAACACCGCGAGCGCTCCGGCCTCGAGGATGTGCGTCTCACCGGGCGTGGGGGACGGGCGCGGCCGCTCCTCGTCGCTGGCGCCGGGAGGCGCGGTCTCCGCCAGGACATCGACCGCGGCGTCGTGCGGATCCGGTGGCTCCGGCGTCTCGACGGCGCTGTCGCGCTCGTCGAGGGTCACGCCGCATCCTGTTCGTAGGCCCGGGCGAGGGACGCGTAGGCGGGCACCGACTCCAGCAGCTCCCGGTGGCTGCCGCTGGCGGCGATGCGGCCGCCGTCCAGGAACAGGACGCGGTCGGCCAGCGCGATCGTCGAGAGGCGGTGGGCCACGATCAGCGTCGTGGCGCGCAGTGCGTCGGGAAGGCCATCGAGGATCTGCCGCTCGACGGTGGGGTCCACGGCCGAGGTGGCGTCGTCGAGCATCAGCAGGCCCGGCCGCCGCAGCAGCGCCCGAGCCAGGGCCAATCGCTGGCGCTGGCCACCCGAGAGCGTGACGCCCCGCTCGCCGAGCTGCTGGTCGAGGCCGAGCGGCAGCCGCTCGACGAAACGCAGGGCGCGGGCGGCCTCGAGCGCCCAGAGCAGCTCCTCGTCCGTGGCGTCCCAGCCGAGTGCGAGGTTCTCGCGCACCGTGGCGGCGAACAGGAACGCCTCCTGGAACACGAGGGCGACGGCCGAGCGCAGCGACGCCGGTTCCGCCGTGGACAGGTCGACGCCGCTGAGGCTCACCACACCGGCGGTCGGCTGGTACAGGTCGGCGAGCAGGTGGCACAGGGTCGACTTTCCCGACCCGGTCGCGCCGACCAGGGCAACCACCTCGGTGGGCGCCAATGCGAGGTCGACGCCGGCCAACACGGGCTCGGCGTCAGCGGAGTAGGCAAAGCTCAGCGTCCGCACGTCGACCGCCAGGGGTCCGTCCGGTAGCGGGGTTCCGGCTCCCTCCGCCGGCGCCGGGCGCGTCGGCGTGGCGAGGACGTCGGTGATCCGGTCGGACGCGACGACCGCCCGGGGCAGCTCCTCCAGCAGGAACCCCACGACGCGCATGGGGAAGGTGAGGATCGTGAACAGCGCCATCGCCTGGACGAGTTGTCCAGTGGTGATCACCCCGTCCGCCACTCGCCAGGCGCCCAGGGCGAGCAGGGCGATCGTCCCGAGGTTGGGGAGGGCGTCGAGGACGGGCTCGAACGTGGCCCGGAGCCGGCCCACGGCCAGCCGGGCAGTGCGCAGCTCGCGGGCGGCGACCGACAGGCGCTCGACCTCGCGGGCCTCGAGGCCCAGCGTCTTCACCAGGAGCGCACCTTCGAACGACTCGTGGGCCACGCTCGACACCTCGCCCAGGCGCGCCTGGGTGCGGCTGGCCGGGGCCTCCACCCGGCGGCTGTAGAGGTGGTTGAGGATCGCCAGCGACGGGAACAGCGCCAGCCCCACCAGCATCAGCGCCGGGTCGATAAGGGCCAGGCTTACGATCGACAGCCCGATCAGCACCACGACGCCCAGCGACAGCGGCAGGGGCATGATCACGGTGATCGCCCGCTCGACATCCGCGTCGGCGTGGGCGAGGAGCTGTCCCGTGGGGTGCGAGCCGAAGTACTCGAGGGGGACGCGCAGGTACGTGTCGGTGATGCGGCGGAACCACGTGCGGTGCATGCTCCGTGCCGTCATGTTG
>Ga0081455_10008565_pt1 | contig 10616 bp, 10 predicted proteins | sample TabmetS3T2R1_FD_70207 | JGI IMG/M metagenome (GOLD analysis project Ga0081455, IMG submission 70207) | Tabebuia heterophylla rhizosphere microbial communities from the University of Puerto Rico - S3T2R1 | ecosystem: Host-associated > Plants > Roots > Rhizosphere ... | reverse complement strand
GGCGACGGTGAGATGCGGAAACAGCCCGCCGCTCTGGAACACATAGCCGATCCGCCGCCGCAGCAGGATCGGATCGACGCTCCGCACGTCCTCGCCTTCGACTGTGATGGTCCCGGCATCCGCCTCGATCAGCCGGTTGGCCAGCCGCAACAGCGTGGTCTTGCCCGAGCCGGAACCGCCGACAATGGCCAGGAATTCGCCCTCGGCGACGTCGAGCGAGACGTCGTCGACGGCCACCACGCGGCCATCGTCGAACGTCTTGCCGACATGCGCGTAGGCGATCAGTGGCGTGGTCGGCATTCGGTGCGGTCCCAACCCTTGAGCGTTTCCTCAGGCGATTCCTTGGGCGATTCCCAACGGCTACAGTGATAGCCGATAAATGGCCGGCCGTGAGCCGCACGCGGATCTTTTATGCCGACGGGAGCGCCGGAAGCGAGTCCATCCAGAGGGTCTCTTACGCCAAACCTTGCGGTTCACCCCGCGATGAATGGCTTTGACTTCCGGCGATAACCTACACATCATCCCCGGCCAGGATAGTCGGCAAATCAGCCCTGATGATTGAGCGAACGGGCGTTTGATTCGATGTCAGAGGTCTCGGATACTCCTTTCGGGCGTGTGCTGGATCCGATGGAACGGATCTCGGAGACCTTGTTCGGCCTGATCATGGCTCTCACCTTCATCTGCAGCCTCGGTATCGCGACCTCCGGCAACATCAGGATTCAAACGATGCTGATCGGTGCGCTCGGCTGCAACCTGGCCTGGGGCATCGTTGACGGTGGTCTTTATCTGCTGGCGCGCATCAATGAGCGGGGCGGCAAGAACATGACCCTGCGCGCCATACGGCAGGCGCCGGATGCAAAGACCGCACAACGCGTCATCGCCGACGCGCTGCCGCCGGAACTGGCGTCGGTCTTGCCCGCGGAGCAACTGGAGTTGATGCGGCAAAAGGTGCTGCAGGCGCCTGAGCCCGAGCGTCCTAAGCTGACCGGGCGCGACTGGACCGGAGCGCTGGGGCTTTGCTTGTTGAGTTTCCTTGCGACTTTCCCGGTCGTGATTCCCTTCATCTTCATCAGCGACGCCAAACTGGCGTTGCGCGTCTCCAACGCCGTCGCCCTCGCGATGCTGTTTTGCTGTGGTTACGCATTCGGACTGCGTAGCGGAATCAACCCCTGGGCCGCTGGTCTTTCGATGGTGGCCGTTGGCAGTGCGCTGGTCGGCATCACGGTGGCTCTCGGAGGATAGTCGTGCGACAGCGAGGCGCTGCAAGAGTCTGGTACGCCGGCGGCAGCTCGATTGCCGTGTTCGTTGCCCTGTCGCTGGCGCCGATGAGCGGCGGCCTGGCGCGCGCGCAAACCCCCGAGGTCAGCACGGGCGGTGCGATCGGCCTTGGCAATCGCGGCTGGTCCGCCTCCGATCCTAACCGCGCAACGTCTGCCAATGAGCTCGAATTCAGCGCCCGCGTGGGGGCTGCATCCGACTACATCTATCGCGGCACCACGCTGTCCGATCACGGGCCCGCAGCCGGGGCCGCCGTTGAAGCAAGGTTTGGCGCTCTGTACGCCGGCACCACGGTGGCCACCGTCAAGCTGCCGACCCAGCCGCTCGCGGAGTTCACTTATGCGGCCGGCATCCGCCCGACGATTGCAACGATCGATTTCGATTTCGGTGTCACCTATTTCGCCTATCCCGGCGAGCGGCTTCCTGGTGAGACCGGCGGCATCAATTATTGGGAGGCGGTTTTCCGTGGCGACCGAAAAATCGGCGAGCAGGTCCGCGTCGCCGCCGGCTACGCCTATTCGCCAAACGTCTCAAACACCGGCGCCTGGAGCCAATACGTCGCGGCTGGTGTGGGTTACGACGTGCCGGGCCGTCTGCTCCCGCCGAACCTTGGCGTATCCTTCACCACCGCTGCCGGCTATTCCTGGTTCGGCAATCAGGCGCTGGCCCTCGGCGGCTTCCCGCTACCCGCCTATCTCAATTGGCAGGCGGGCGTGACCTTCACTCACAAGGCCTTCAACCTCGATCTGCGCTATTACGACACCAATCTGTCGAAAGAGAACTGCTTCATCTTCACCGGCGATCCAAACGCGCGGCCGGGCGGCCGTGTCGATCCCGTTACCAACCCGGCCGGCCTCATCTCGAACTGGTGCGGCGCGACGTTCGTCGCCAAGGCCTGGTTTGCGTTCTAGATGATCGACACATTTGTGGCCTCGGTTTCCCTCACGTCATGACGCCGCGTTGAACTTATCCCTGGTAACCGCTAAAGGCATCTCTCCAAATCCTGGGGAGAAAACATGGCGGATACCGCACAGCCAACGGCGGTCGCGCTCGACGATGCGACGGTGGCGTTTCGCGTGGCCGGGGACCGTGTCTATACGGCGGTGGAACGGGCCAACCTGAACGTGGCCCATGGCGAATTCGTCGCCATCGTCGGGCCGACCGGATGCGGTAAATCGACGCTGCTCAATGTCGCCGCCGGGCTGCTGAAGCCTGCGGCCGGATCGGTGAAGATCTTCGGCCAGCCGCTCGCCGGCCTCAATCGGGATGCCGGCTATCTCTTTCAGGCCGATGCGCTGTTTCCGTGGAAGACCGCGCTCGACAACGTCGCGATCGGGCTGGAGATCAAGGGCGCGCCGCGCGAACAGGCGCTGCAGCGGGCGCAGGGCTGGCTCACCTCGGTGGGGCTTGGCGCCTTCGCCAACCGCTATCCGCACATGCTGTCGGGCGGCCAGCGCAAGCGCGTCGGCCTGGCGCAGGTGCTGATCCGCGATCCGAAAATCCTCCTGATGGACGAGCCGTTCGGCCCGCTGGATGCGCAGACCCGGCAGATCATGGGCAATCTGCTGCTCGAATTGTGGAACGCCGACCGCAAGGCGGTGCTGTTCGTCACCCACGATCTCGAGGAGGCGATCGCGCTTGCCGATCGCGTCGTCATCATGTCGGCCGGTCCCTCCGCGCGCATCATCGGCGACTGGAAAGTGCCGCTGAAGCGCCCGCGCGATATTTCCGAGGTGCGCATGGAAAAGGACTTTCACGAGCTGCACCGGGAAATCTGGAGCGTCTTGAAGGACGAGGTGATGAAGGGCTACGCGCAATCCTCGCAAACGGCGGAGGCGGTCTGATGTCGCGCCTTTCGCTCCTGCTGTGCCAGCTCGCCGTCGCCGTCGTGGCACTGGCGCTGTGGCAGTTCTTCGCCACAGTGCCGGTGTTTGGAAAAGTCCTGCTGCCGCCGTTCTTCTTCTCCAACCCGGTCGATGTCTTTAGCCAGATCGTCAAATGGTTCTCGACCGGCACGATCTGGAAGCATCTTGCGATCACGCTGTGGGAATCGATCCTCGCCTTCGTGATCGGCTCGGCGCTCGGCGTGCTCGTCGGCTTCTGGTTCGCGCGCCAGCCGCGCATTGCCGCGATCTTCGATCCCTATGTGAAGATGGTGAACGCGCTGCCGCGCGTGGTGCTGGCGCCGATCTTCACGCTGTGGCTGGGGCTGGGCATCTGGTCAAAAGTCGCGCTCGGCGTCACGCTCGTGTTCTTCATCGTGTTCTTCAACGTCTACCAGGGCGTCAAGGAAGTCTCGACCACGGTGCTGGACAACGGCCGCATGCTCGGCATGAACGACCGGCAATTGATGCGGCATGTCTACTGGCCGTCGGCGCTGTCGTGGATGTTCTCCTCGCTGCACACATCAGTAGGCTTCGCCGTGGTCGGCGCCGTCGTCGGCGAATATCTGGGATCGGCCGCCGGCCTCGGCTATCTGATCCAGCAGGCCGAAGGCATCTTTGACGTCGCCGGTGTGTTCGCCGGCATGTTCGTGCTGTCGGCCTTCGTCATCCTGATCGACTACGGCGTGACGCTGGTGGAGCGGCGGCTGCTGGTCTGGCGGCCGGCGTCGGCGGAGGGCAGGGGGTAAGGCTTTCTGCGGTTTTCATAAGCCGGTTTCCGCAAGCGCAGATTTCCGCTTCGTTCCCGAAAGCGAACCGATTTGTTGCGCGGCAGCGAAGTTCCGCTATGGGCCAATAGGGCGACAACGTTGAAGATCACGGGGTCTTCTTGTGACACCGTGGGAACCCAACACTGGCTTTCCTGGTTGCATCTGTGTCACCCGAAAAGCAGTTGCGGGAGCACGGTTATGAAACAGGTCTTCGATCAGCTGTTGAAATTCCTGCAACAAGGCATTGCTGCGATCTTTCATTTCGTCCAGCTGATCTGGACCTGGTCCGTCGACCAGATCAGCAAGCTCATGTCAGTGCCTTGGCAGGAGTGGCCGCTGTGGAAACAGATTCTGCTGGTCTTGATCATAGCTGGGGTGCTCTGGGCGCTCTACAGGGCAGGTCGGGAGCTCTTGGAAGCAGGTGCGGCGGTCCTAGCTGCATTCGCAGGTCTGCTTGGTGTGCTGGTCCAAACACTGCCCCACGTGTTCTTGGCGGGAGTGATCGCGCTCGGCGGCGTTTGGCTGGTCAACCACCTGGACAATTCATCGTTGCGCATGCCGAGCTGGATGCAGGCCAGCGACCAAACCAGTTCGCCGCCGGATCGCCAAGCTAGTCCCCCACAGAACAAATAAGCTGGCGCCGATGGAGCGTCGTCTGCTTGTCGGGCGGCCGGCGTCGGCGGAGGGCAGAGGCTGACGCCCCACCATACGCTGCGGCTTTGTTACAGCCGCGGCGTCAATCGTTACTCGCATTCGACGGGCGGGGAGGGCATGACAAAGCCGCGCCGCGCAGAGGTGCGGCTTCGTTCACCAAACGGCCTGACGGACAACCCCAGTGCAGGACGCCGCCGCAGCAAGCCGGGCCGACGAGAGCTTGCTCCGCTACCGCGGCTGGCGCGTCGTGCTCGCCTGTTTCCTGATGGCGCTGTTTCTGTTCGGCTTTGGCCTTTACGGCCATGGCGTCTACCTTGCCGAGTTGCAGCGGCTCAATGGCTGGCCGGCCGCTCTCATCTCGGGCGCGAGCACGCTTTCTCTCGTGCTCTGCAACATCCTTGCGGCATTCACCAGCGAGCTGGTGACGCGGCTCGGCATCAAGCGGCTGGTTCTGCTCGGACTGCTGGCGCTGGCCGCCTCGGTGATCATGCTCGCCTTCGCGACGTCGCCATGGCAGCTCTACGCCGCCCTCGCGCTGATGTCGCTCGGATGGATCGGCATGGGCACAGTAGTAATCGCGACGGTCGTGAGCCTCTGGTTCGAGCGCCGCCGCGGCCTTGCCATCAGCGTCGCGTTCACCGGTGCGAGTTCAGGAGGCGTCGTCGTCACGCCCTTGCTCGTGTTCCTGGTCGAGCGGATTGGTTTTGCGGCGGCGATGTCGGTCATGACGGCGCTCATGGTCGCGGTCCTCGCCCCCATTGTGCTCGCCTGGATCGCTCCGCCATCGTCAGGTGGTTCTGAGCAGCCGCAGATCCTCGACCCGCAACGGACACCTCCAGTATTCGCCGACATTTCGCGGGCACAGTTGATGTGCCGGCTGACGTTTTGGACGATCGCTGTACCGTTTGCGCTCGCTCTGGTCGCTCAGATCGGTTTCATCGTCCATCAGATCGCGCTGCTCGAGCCGAAGATCGGCCGCACCAATGCTGGATTTGCGGTTTCCGTCATGACCTTCATGGCCATCGCCGGACGCATCGGCCTCGGTGTTGTCGTCGACAGGTTCGATCCGCGGCTGGTGACGGCGGTTTCGCTTGTGAGCCAAGCGGCGGCGCTGTTGATCATGCTGACAACCGATAGCGTCCCGGTGGTCTGGGCGGCGTGCGCACTGTTCGGCTTCTCGGTCGGCAACATCATCACCCTGCCGCCGCTGATCATCAATCGCGAGTTCAGCCCCGCAAGCTTTGTCGTGGTCATGGGGCTAGCGAACGCGATCAGCGGCACCGTCGGCTCGCTTGGCCCCGCGCTTCTCGGCCTCGTACGCGGGTGGAGCGGCGACTACCACATGGCGCTCATGCTTTGTGTCGCGCTGGAACTGGTCGCTGCGGCAGTGGTGGTGTGGCGGCATCATTCGGGAACGCGCGAAGCAACTGCGTAGGGTGGGCAAAGGCGCGCTAGCGCCGTGCCACCTTCCACGCTGTGCTCGCGAGGGTGGGCACGCTTGCGCTTTGCCCACCCTACGGCTCTTCGTCAATTCAACAACTTCACGTCATCCGGCGCCTGCGGCGGCGTCTTGATGGCGAGGGCCTTGATGGTGCGGCCATTGGGCTTGGTGCCGGCATGCGGCGTGCCCTTGGGGATGATGACGAGATCGCCCGGCTTCACCGTCACTTCCTTGTCGCCCAGCCAGATCGTGCCGGTGCCTTCGAGGATGTACTGGATTTCGTGGGCGTTGGCGTGCAGGTGCTTTGGCGGACTGCCGTCCTGTATCGCGATGGTCATTCCGTCGGCTACCGCAAGCACCTTGTTGCGCATGCCGGCGGTATTGACGGGTGACATCGCGTCGCCTTCGAGATCGCCGGTGTGGATGATTTGCGCGGTGATGTTTTCGGCCGCCAGCGCGGGCCGCAGGAAATGCGTGACGCTGCAACCGGCGGCAAAGGCGGCGGCCAACGAGAGTGCGGCAATGGCGCGATTCATGGAAAGTCCTCCTAAGGCGTTTCTTGTGCGGGCGATGCTAAGCCGCGAGGCCGCGCCTGGCCAGCGCACGATTCGAGGCGCCCCGCGAAAAGATCGCGCGCCGGCCATGGAATAAAGCGCGGCCTGCAAAATCGGAACGCCTCCCTTGCGCGCGGCACTTTGGCACCAAAGTCGCCTTCTCAAGCGCGCCGCGCTGCACTATCGTCCGGCCAAATTTTCCGGAGGAACCCATGCGCAACATCATTGGCCGGCTGGCCGGGGCATTTCTGGCGCTGGCGCTGGGCAGCGGGCTTGCCGCGGCGCAAAGCAAGGTCACCATCGCCGTCGGCGGCAGCGCCTGTCTTTGCTACCTGCCGACCGTGCTGGCGCGGCAGCTCGGTGAGTACGAGAAGGCGGGCGTCGCCGTCGAGCTGGTGGACCTCAAGGGCGGATCGGACGCGCTGAAGGCCGTGCTCGGCGGCAGCGCCGACGTGGTCTCCGGCTATTTCGACCATTGCGTCAACCTCGCCGCCAAGAAGCAGGAACTGCAATCCTTCGTCATCTACGACCGCTATCCCGGCCTCGTGCTGGTGGTCTCGCCAAAACACACCGACGAGATCAAGTCGATCAAGGACCTCGCCGGCAAGAAGGTCGGCGTCAGCGCGCCGGGCTCCTCGACCGATTTCTTCCTGAAGTATCTGTTGAAGAAGCACGGCCTCGATCCCACCAGTGCCGCCGTGATTGGCGTCGGCCTCGGCGCCACCGCCGTCGCCGCCATGCAGCAGGGCCAGATCGACGCTGCCGTGATGCTCGATCCCTCCGTCACCGTGCTGCAGGGCGCCTACAAGGACCTCAAGATCCTCGCTGACACCCGCACGCAGAAGGACACGCTCGAAGTGTTTGGCGGCGAATATCCGGGCGGCGCGCTCTACACGACGGTAGCCTGGATCAAGTCGCACGAGAAGGAAGTGCAGGCGCTGACCAATGCCATCCTCAACACGCTCGCCTGGATTCACTCCCATACGCCGCAAGAGATCATGGCCAGGATGCCGGAGGAGCTCGTCGGCAAGGACAAGGAGCTCTATCTCGCCGCGCTGAAGAACACGATCCCGATGTATTCGCAAACCGGCAAGATGGACCCCAAGGGCGCCGACGCGGTGCTGGCGGTGTTCAGCGAGGGCTCGCCGGAAGTGGCGAAGGCCGGCATCGACGTCGGCAAGACCTACACCAACGCCTTCGTCGAGAAGGCAACGAAGACTACGGGCGCAGGCACGAAGTAGCTTTCGCTCCGTGAAACCGCTTGTCATTCATCGCGTCACCGAACTCGACCTGCAGGTGGCGCCGCGGAGGTGGCCGTTCGCCGAGGCGCGGCGCGCCGAGATATCGGCGCATTTCGCCGCGCTGCAACGCGAGCGTTCGCACCTCTGGAACGGCCGGGTGCTGATCGGCACCGCTCCCGTGTTCGCCGGCGAACGGCTCAGCGCAAGCTATTTCGAGGTCGATTTCGCAAGCTTCCTCGCCTGGCGCGACTGGGGCTTTCCGGACAAGGACGTCTTCAACGGCTTTGGCATGGGCGCCTTGCGTGCCTCTGACGGCGCCTTCGTGCTCGGCGAGATGGGCTCGCACACCGCGAATGCAGGAAGGATCTACTTTCCGTCCGGCACGCCCGATCTCGAGGACGTGAGGGACGGCAGGCTAGACATTCCCGCGAGCGTGGCGCGCGAGGTCGAGGAGGAGACCGGGCTCGCCCCGCACGAATATGCCGCCGCCGCCCACTGGGAATGCATCTCGACTGGCACAGCGCTTGCGATGATCCGCGAGCTCGACGTCGATATGCGAGGGGAGGCATTGCGCGAGAAGATCGAGGCCAATCTCGCGCGGCAATCCCAGCCCGAGCTTTCCGCCATCCATCTCGTGCGCAGGCGCAGCGATTTGACGAGCGCAATGCCGCGTTTTGTCACCGCCTATCTCGAGGTGCAGTTGCCGGCTTGAGGCTCCTTGCGGCCGAGGACATTCTCGCGGCCTGCCCCTAGGCCCGCTTCTAATCCGTACGGACTTTCCCGGTACTGGACAATTTAAAGCAATCCGTAACGGTTTGCACATTTGTCTGGTTTAAGTGGGGTGGAGACCTGCCGTTCTCGCACCTTTGCTCGCCGTTTGGCGAAGCAGGCAAGATGTTCATAAAACGTGGCGCCAGACTATCGATGCGGATGAAAGAGTCTTACTGCAGAGATCAACTTGTCGATCGCGAGAGCCCGCTCGCCGAAGGCGGGGCGGTCCGATTCGTGCCCGTTCGATGGGAAAATGTCAGCATTGCTGCGGCGGCGGTACTTGCCGTCGGCATCCCCTTCGTGGCGTTCACAAACCTCGTGCTGTTCCACTTCTACGTGCGGGGCAGCTTCGTCCTGGACTCTGGCTTGCTTGCGTCCCTGGTGTGGCACAGCAATGCGGCCCTCTCGCAACCTGCAAGCCTTGGCGGAGGCAGCTTCTTCGGCACGCATGTGTCGCCGCTATTCCTGCCTGTTTCGGCGCTTAGCTGGTGTCTGTCGTTTTCAATGCCGCAGTTTTTTGCCGGCTTCGTCGGATTGAGCCACGCGCTGCTGGCGCTTGCTGTATTCTGGCTACTGGTGGAAGGCTTCGGCCAGCGGCGCGGCGCGGGCCCGTGGATCGCCGCTCTCGCCGCGCTGGGCTTCGCCTTCAGCGGGCTCGCCATCGCGATTGCGCGCTACCCACATTTCGAGACGCTGATCGCGGCCTTCTTCCTGCTGTTCGCCGTGGCACAGGTGCTTGGACATCCACGCCTCGCCGTCGCCTTTTTCGTCCTGGGTCTTGCGACCCGCGAGGATGCCGGATTTCACTATGTGGCCGTCCTCGGCTTGCTGGTCACGCTGAACCTTGCCTACGGTGTACCATTGCGGCAGCAGCGGACGGAATGGACCTTCGCGCTGGCGGCGCTATTCTACGCCGTCGCCGCGATGGCCGTGCAGCGCCTTCTATTCCCCGACACGTCAGCATTCGTGCGGGTATATCTCGGTGACCCACCCCTGGCGCATCTGAGCGTTGCGCTGCTTGCGCAGCGTCTGCTCTCCTTCGTGGTTGGCCTTCCGTACATCCTGTATCCTGCCCTCGGTGCCTGCATATGGGCTGTGCGAGCGCGGAATCCCTACATCGTGCTGGCGTTCGTCGCCGGTATTCCATGGCTGCTGGTGCACATGTTGGCGAAAAGCCCGCTCGCCGGCATGCTGGCGAGTTACTATGCATTTCCGTTTTTGGTCGCTTTGGCTTGGCCGCTCATCGCCGTGCTGCGACAGCGGCAACCGACAGGCAACGCGGGCAACGCGTCTTCGGTCATCGTCGGTTTTGCCGCGCTGCTGGCGTTGAGCTTCGTTCCAGCCGTTGGAATACACGATCCGGGACGGCTGCCGCTTCCTCAGGCGTTCTGGGACCCGCCATCTCTCGCACGGCAGGCTGCGACCGATCGTGCGGTGGCAGCAATAAGCGCGGCGCGACCGATGCTCGGCCGGTTGCTCGTCGACAACAGTATCGCCGCGCTCGCGCCGAACGGGTTTGCGGAAAGAGAAGTGCCGTTTCTGCAAGGCAACGAAACGGCGCCGAGCGAGGCGATCGCCTCGCCGGACGCGGTGGTCTTGTTCGCCGAGGGGTACGACGCGCAGCGGTTGCGTGCGATAGCCGACGCTGCGGGCCTCACCAGGCATTACGCCATGCCCGGCACGCAAATCCATCTGGCAGCCCGGCAGAGGCTTGAAGCGATTCCGTCGCTCGCCGGGCTCGTGATTGCCGAGCAAGGCGGCACTCAGAAATAGCCTGGTCCCCTGCAACTTGCCGCGCGCAATGTCGCGTTTTGTCACGGCCTATCTCGAGACGCAGTTGTCCGCCTGACGGCATTTGCGCAAGCGCCAATTGCGTCTTGCCGCTTGCAGCAAAGGAATGAGACGCGCATGGCCGTCCGCCTATGCAATGCGCTTGACATCGGTCCGCACTATCAATGTGATAGGCGGCAAGAATAACCAAGAACGCAATGCACAATTTCCAGGGAGGTTTTAATGCCGGTGCG
>Ga0081455_10008564_pt1 | contig 10616 bp, 7 predicted proteins | sample TabmetS3T2R1_FD_70207 | JGI IMG/M metagenome (GOLD analysis project Ga0081455, IMG submission 70207) | Tabebuia heterophylla rhizosphere microbial communities from the University of Puerto Rico - S3T2R1 | ecosystem: Host-associated > Plants > Roots > Rhizosphere ... | reverse complement strand
ATGACGTGGTGAACGAGAACATGGCAGGCGCCGCGCGCGTCGCCATTGCCGAACGTGGCCGCATTCCAGCCGAGTATGCGCTGCTCGCGACGGGTGGGGCGGGTCCAGTCCATGCCTGGCACGTGGCGCGCAAGCTCGGCGTCAAGCGCGTCGTCTGCCCGCCGGGAGCGGGTGCGGGCAGCACCATCGGCATGCTGATGGCGCCGGCGCGTGTCGATCGTGTCGCAAGTTTCACCCAGCCATTGGCTGGTGCCGATATGAAGGCGGCTGAGAAGATCTTCGCCGCGCTGGAGAAGGAAGCACTTGAGGTGTTGCGCCTTACCGGCGCCGACGTCGCGGCACGCAGCATCAAGCGGCTCGCCGATATGCGCTACATCGGGCAGGGCAGTGAGATCACGGTCGCGATGCCGTCATCCCTTGCCGAAGCAGGGGTGCGCGCGGCCTTCGAGGAGGCGTACAAGGCGCTGTTCGCGAGAACGCCGCCGGGAGCCGCGATCCAGTTCGTGGCGCTACGGCTGTCGGTTAGCGCACCGATGCCGGGCACAGGCGGCAAGCTCGAGCTGACACGCCATGCGGCAACGGCGGCCGAGAAGGGAACGCGCCCGGTCTTCTTTCCCGATGCCGGCAAGGTGGTGCAGACCCGAGTCTGGGATCGCTACGCCCTGATACCGGGCACCGACATCGAAGGTCCTGCGGTTTTCGAGGAAAACGAGAGCACTTTCATCGTGGGGCCGGGCGCGGTGGCGCGGCTGTTGCCCGACGGCTCCATTCTGGCGGAGGTGGCGTGATGGCGAGGACCTTCGATCCGATCGAGCTCGAGCTTTTATGGCGCCGGCTGATCTCCATGGTCGACGAGGCGGCGGCGGCAATGGTGCGCACGTCGTTCTCGACTCTCGTGCGTGAAAGCTACGACTTTTCCTGCGTCATCACCGACGCCTCGGGCCAGTCGCTGGTCCAGGCAAGCGAAAGCATCCCGAGCTTCATCGGCACGCTGCCGGAGACGGTGAAGCACTTCCTGCGCTTCTTTCCTCCGGAGAAGCTCGAGCCCGGCGATGTCTTGATCACCAACGACATCTGGCTCGGCACCGGTCATCTGCCCGACGTCACGATGGCCAAGCCGATCTTCCGCGACGGAAAGCTGGTCGCCTTCAGCGCCACCACCGCGCACGCCCCCGATATCGGCGGCAAGATCAGGTCGCCCGAGCCGCGTGAGGTCTTCGAGGAGGGCCTGCAGATCCCGCCGATGAAGATGATCGCGGCCGGCAAGACCGACGAGACGCTGGTCACCATCATCCGCAAGAACGTGCGCACGCCCGACCAGACGATGGGCGATCTCTACGCCCAGATCGTGGCGCTCGACCTGATGGAAGACCGGTTGCGGGTCCTGATGGAGAGCTACGGGCTGCCCGATCTCACCGACCTCGCGCGCGAGATCCAGGGCCGCTGCGAAACAGCGATGCGCGCCGCCATCCGCGAGCTGCCCGATGGCACCTACAACAGCGAGCTCAAGACCGACGGCGTGCACGACACGCCGATCACGCTCAAACTCTCGCTCACCATCAAGGGTGACGAGATCGCGATGGATTTCGCCGGCACCGATCCGCAAGTCGATCGCGCCATCAACTGCGCCCTTTGCTACACCAACGCGATGGCGATGTACGGGGTCAAGGTCTGCACCAGCCCCAACCTGCCCAACAACGAGGGCGCGTGGCGGCCGATCAAGCTCTCGGCGCCGCCGGGCTCGATCGTCAATCCGGTGTTTCCGGCCTCGGGCGGCTCGCGCATGCTGATCGGCCACTATGTGCCGATGCTGGTGTTCGGCTGCCTGGGCCAGATCGTGCCCGAGCGCGTGATGGCGGCCTGCGGCTCGCCGATGTGGGGCATGAACCAGTCGGGTGTGCGGGATGACGGCAAGGGAGGGAGCAAGCCCTACGCCAACATGTTCTTCTACAACGGCGGCATGGGCGGCAACACGCAGCGCGACGGCATCACCTGCCTCAGCTGGCCGTCGAACGTGAGCTCGACCTCGATCGAGATCAGCGAGCACATCGCGCCCTTGCGCTTCCATCACAAGAAGCTTCGGCCCGACTCCGGCGGCGCCGGCCGTCATCGTGGTGGCCTGGGACAGGAGATCCTGATCGAAAGCCGCAGCGACACGCCGATCGCCGTGTCGTTCCTCGCCGAGCGCACGATCTTTCCCGCCTTCGGCGTCGAGGGGGGCAAGGCCGGTGCGCCCGGCGAGCTGCGAATCAACGGCGAGAAGACCGATCCCAAGAAGCAGTATGTTCTCAACAAAGGCGACACCGTCTCGCTCGGGACGCCGGGCGGTGGCGGGCATGGCGATCCGCGACAACGTTCCGACGCCGCTCTCTCGGCCGATGGCGCGGCGGGATATGTGACGGACGAAGGCCCCTATCGATGATCGACGTGCGCGACGCTGCGTCGTCCGACAGGACCATGTGGAGCCGGATGTGGGCCGCCTATTGCGCTCACTATGAGGCGACGATGCCCGAAGCCCAGGCTGATGAGCTGTGGCGCCGTATTCTGGATCCACAGCATTCCATGTGTGCACTGCTTTCGACCGATCCTGCGCGCCAGGAACCTCTTGGCTTTGCGCACTACGTGCTTCGCCCTCATACGTTCACCAGCCGACCGGTCTGCTACCTTGAGGATCTCTGGGTCGAGCCCGCGTCGCGCGGTGCGGGGGTAGGACGGCGGCTCATCGAGGCGCTGATCGGCCGCGGTCGCGACCGCGGCTGGCGACGAGTCTATTGGCATACGGAGGCCGACAACGAGACCGCGCGCAGGCTCTATGACCGCGTCGCGACGCTGACGGAGTACGTCCGATACGATATCACTCTTCCTTGACCTTCGACCTTTGACGAGGTGCGCACATGGCATCGCAAACCAATGCGTTCAACATTCCCAAGACCATGAAGGCCTGGGTGCTGGGCGGTCCGGAGGAGCTCAGCCTGGTGGAGAAGCCGGTGCCGGAGCCCGGCCGCGCCGAGGTGCTGGTGCGCATCGACGCCATCGCGGTCTGCGCCACCGACATCGAGATCATCAAGCACGGCCTGCCCGCGATCATCGACGGCGGCTCGCCGTTCAACAAGGGCTTCACGCCGGGCCACGAGTACATGGGCACGATCGTGAAGCTCGGCCCGACCGTCGACGAGTTCGAGATCGGCGATCGCATCGCCGTCGAGGTCCATGCCGGCTGCGGCCGTTGCCTGCGCTGCCGCGAAGGCATGTACACGTCGTGCCTCAACTACGGTTTTCGCGAGAAGGGCCATCGGGCCAACGGCTTCAGCACCGACGGCGGCTTCGCCGAGTATGCCGTCAACAGCGTCAACACCATGGTCCACGTGCCCGACGACATGCCGGACGAGGAGGCGACGCTGATCGTCACCGCAGGCACCGCCATGTACGGCCTCGACGTCATGGGCGGCATCATCGCCGGCGAGCCGGTCGTGGTGCTGGGGCCGGGACCGATCGGGCTGATGGGGGTCGGCGTCGCCAAGGCGCTGGGCGCCTCGCCCGTGATCCTGACCGGCACGCGCGAGCGGCGGCTCGAGATGGGCAAGCGGCTGGGCGCCGACCACGTGGTCGACGTGACCAAGGAGGATGCCGTCGCGGCCGTGCAGCGCATCACCCACGGCAAGGGCGTGCACTACGTGCTGGAATGTTCGGGCGCACCCAATGCGCTGAACGAGGCGGCGCGCATGGTGAATCGCGGCGGCCGCATCTGCCTGGCGGCGTTCCCTGCCGAACCGGTGCCGGTCGATCTCGCCTATCTGGTGCGCAACAACATCTATGTCTTCGGCATCCGCGGCGAGGGCAGGAGCGCCACCCACCGGGCGGCGGCCCTGATGGGCCAGAAGCGCTTCGACGCCAAGCTGATCCACACCCACACCTTCGGGCTGGCCGAGGTCCCCACCGCCATCAAGTACGCGCGCGAGCGGATCGAGGATGCAATCAAGGTAGTCGTGAAGATGCCGGGCGGCTAAGCTGCTCCAGGGGTGTCCGTGGACAAGCATGTTGCGGCGGCCGGTCTGCCGGCCATGAGCTTGGCTGCGCTCGGTGTCGTGTTCGGCGACATCGGCACGAGCCCGCTTTATGCGCTGAAGACGGTGCTCGACGTGACCGGCACGCAACCCAATGCGGCGACGACGCTGGGCGTGCTGTCCCTGATCGTGTGGACCCTGATCGCCATCACCACGGTGAAGTACGTCAGCCTGGCGATGAGCGTCGACAACGAGGGCGAGGGCGGCATCCTGGCCCTGATGTCGCTGTTGGGCGTCGAGCGCCGCCACCGGCCGGTCGTGATCTTCGCCGGCCTGTTCGGCGCCGCCCTGATCTATGGCGATGGCGCCATAACGCCGGCGATCTCCGTCCTCTCGGCCCTGGAAGGGACCATCGTCATCGCGCCGGAGCTGAAGCACCATACCCTGGCGGCGGCGGTGGTGATCCTGCTCGGCCTGTTCGCTGTCCAGCACCAGGGCACGGACCGCATCGGCCGCCTCTTCGGGCCGATCATGGTGCTGTGGTTCGCCGTCCTCGCCGCCATGGGCGTGTGGGGCATCCTCCAGCATCCCGGCGTGCTGCTGGCGCTGAACCCCGTGCTGGGCGTGCACTACCTGTTCTCAGGCGGCGGCACGGCCTTCCTGCTGCTGGGCGGCATCTTCCTCTGCGTGACAGGCGCCGAGGCGCTCTATGCCGACATGGGCCATTTCGGGCGCCGACCGATCCGGCTGGCCTGGTCGGCCGTGGTGTTTCCGGCCCTGGTGCTGAACTACGCCGGCCAGGCGGCCATCGTGCTGGATGGCGCGCCCACCGAGCACGTCTTTTTCCATCTCTGCCCCAGGCCGTTGCAGGCGCCGCTGGTCGTGCTGTCGACGGTGGCGACCATCATCGCCAGCCAGTCGATCATCACCGGCGTCTTCTCGATGACGCGCCAGGCCGTGCAGCTGGGCTGGCTGCCACGGTTGCGGGTCGTGCAGACGTCGGCGCAGGGCTACGGCCAGGTCTACGTGCCGGCGGTGAACTGGTTCCTGATGGTGGCGACACTGGGCCTCGCCGTCGGGTTCGGCAGCTCGAGCAATCTGGCGGCGGCCTACGGCATCGCCGTGTCCGGCACGATGCTGATCACCACGCTGCTGCTCTGCCTCGCCACGCGCGAGATCTGGCAATGGAACCTGGCGACGGCGATCGCGCTGGGCGCTGCCCTTGCGATCCTCGACGTCGCCTTCCTGGCGGCCAACATGACCAAGCTGCTGCAAGGCGGATGGGTGCCGCTGGCGTTGGGCGCCGTGGTCTATGCCGTGATGCTGACCTGGCGGGCCGGCGCGATGGCGATCCAGGAGCAGAGGCGCACCTTGGCCTTGCAATTGGCCCATGTCCTGGAGGAGGTCGCCGCGCAACACTTTCCCCGTGTTCCGGGCACGGCAGTGTTCCTCGCCCGCAGCGACATCAAGGCGCCACCCGTCATCCTCTGGCATCTGAAGAACAATCGGTCGCTGCACGAATCGGTCCTGATCGTCGATGTGACGACGGCATCGGTGCCTTACGTGCGGGCCTCGGGTCCCATCGCGGTCCATGAGCTGGCGCCGAGCCTCTGGCTTGCCGAAGCGCGCTTCGGCTTCATGGAGCGGCCCGACATACCGTCCTTCCTCGAGCGGCTGCGCAAGCAGGGCTTTCCCTTCGACCCCGTCGATGTCACCTACTACCTGCCGCGCGAGCGCGTCGTGGCGCGCGAGGACGGCCGCGGCTTGCCGCGGCTCGTCGAGGGCCTCTTCGCTTTCCTCCAGCGGAACTCGGTACCCTTGCCCGACTATTTCCACGTGCCGCGCGACAGAGTCGTTGAGATGGGGCGGACCTTTACGATCTGACATTGAACCTCGATGCAACGACCGTTACCTTCGCTGCAACAGGTGTGAAAGGGAGGATTCGATGAAGTTGCTTGCCGCCGCAGGCATTGCGTTCGGTATCGTTGCCTGGGCCGCGGGAGCCTCCGCCGAGGGGCCGGCCAAGCTCTGCGAGAAGCCCCGTCAGTTGGAAGGCTTCAAGACCTGCGCCGATGTCGACAAGGCCAAGGCGGAAGGCGCCTTCGTGCTCTATTCGACCGATCCGGAGCAGGGGCAGGTGAAGCTGCTCGCCGCGTTCAACAAGATGTTTCCCGAGATCAAGACCAGCTACGTGCGCCTGCAGGCCGGCGCCCTCTACGCCAAAGTGCTCTCCGAGCGCCAGGCAAAATCCTACCTGGTCGACGTCATCCAGATCTCCGACATGGGCATGATCCTCGATTTCCAGCGGCGTGGCGGCTTCCGTCCGTACATCTCACCGCAGATGGAGGCCTTCAAGCCGGACTACAAGAGCAAGCCGGAGGGCTACTGGACCTGGGGCTCGATCATCATGGCGGGCATTGCCTACAATCCCAACAACGTGCCGGCCGCCGAGGCGCCCAAGAAGTGGGAGGACCTGCTCGATCCCAAGTGGAAGGACTCGATCAACGTCAAGGTCTCGAACTCGGGCCTGCAGCACGGCGTGTGGTACATGCTGAAGCCCATCCTCGGCATGGAGTATTTCAAGAGGTTCGCTGAGCAGAAGCCACGTGCCTTCGACTCCTATGTTCAGCAGTACGGCCGCCTGGTCGACGGCCAGGACAAGATCATCATGGGCGCGCAGTATTCGGGCTACATCGAGTTCAAGGCCAAGGGCGCGCCGCTTGCCTTCGTCTTTCCCGAGACCGGCGTGCCCGCCGTGTCGGAGACCTACGGCATCGTCGCCGACGGTCCCCATCCCAACGCCGCCGAGCTGTTCATGGACTGGTTCCTGGCGCCGGTTGGCCAGAAGGCGCTCTCCGATGCGCTGTTGCTGCATTCGCCGCGCGATGACGTTCCGGCACCTGGCGGCAGCGTGCCGCTCAAGGACATGAAGCTGCTCGTTCCGGCCGACTGGAACGCCTTCGAGAAGGACCGGCCGGAATTCGCCAAGGAGTGGGATCGCATCGTCGGCGCGCGGCGTTGAGCCCGTCTTGACGGTCATCACCGGGGAGGCCCTGCGGCCGCGGCATAACTGGCAGGCGATCATCACCATCGTCCTGCTGCTGGCGGTGAGCTTCCTCGTCATCCTGCCGCTGGTGTTCCTGGTCGAGGAGTCGCTGAACACCGGCGACCCGATGGCGTTCCCGCCCGAGGCCTACGGGTTCGCGAACTACATCGCGATCTTCGACGAGGACATCCGGGTCCTCTGGAACACGCTCATCATCGCGGTCATGGCCACCGTGATGGCGATCCTGATCGGCTTCACGCTCGCCTGGATCCTGACCCGCACCAACGTGCCCGGCCGCGCGACGCTCGAGCGGTTGATGGAGCTGCCCTACTACATGACGCCGCTGGTCGGCGCGCTCGCCTGGGCCGTCATCGCCGGGCCCAAGAGCGGCTTCATCAATCAGCTCTGGAAGGCGGCCGGCGGCGGCGGCGACATTGCCGACGTCTACACCCATTTCGGCATCGCCTGGATCATGGCCTTGTTCGAAGGCACGGTGGCCTTCGTCATGATCTCGGCCTCCATGAAATCGATGGACCCCGCGCTTGAGGAATCGGCGCGCGTGATGGGCGCCTCCAAGCTGCGCACGACGCTGACCGTCACCTTGCCGCTGGTCATGCCTGGGGTGCTGGGCGCCGCGCTGTTCGTCTTCGCCGAGATGCTGGGCTCGTTCGCCGCCGCGCTGGTGATCGGCATCCCTGCCCGCATCTACGTCATCACTACGGCGATCTGGGACTCCACGCTCGCCTATCCGCCGGACTACGGCCGCGCCTCGGCGATGGGGCTGATGCTGTTCGTCGTCATGTTCGGGATGCTCACCTTCTATCGCCGGATGATCAACCGCGGCAGCTTCGCCACGATCACCGGCAAGGCCTTCCGGCCGCGCCCGATGGACATGGGCCGACTCGCCTGGCTGCTGTTCGGCGTGTGCTGCCTCTACATCCTGCTGGCTGTGGTGCTGCCGATCGGCGCCCTGGTGCTGACCTCGCTGCAGCGCTTCGCCACGGTGGTCCTGAGCCAGGCCGAGTTCACGCTCGCCAACTACCGCACGGCGCTCGCGCTGGGCCCGGTGCGCACCGCCATGGGCAACAGCCTGATGTTGGGCTTCGGTGTGGCAAGCGTCGGTGTGCTGGTGATGGTGGTGCTGGTCTGGATCATCTATCGCTCGCAGCTCGTGGGCCGCGGCGCCGTCGAGTATCTCGTCATGTTTCCCCAGGCCGTGCCGCGCCTGGTGTTCGGGCTGGCGCTGCTGTGGGCGTGGCTCAACATCCCGATACCGATTTACGGCACGCTATGGCTGCTGGCCCTGGCCTATTTCACGGTGATGCTGCCGCTCGGCGTGCGCACGCTCGCGGGCGTCGTGCTGCAGATCGACAAGAGCCTGGAGGAGTGCGCGCGCGTCTGCGGCGCGGGCTGGGTCTACCAGATGCGCACCGTGACCTTGCCGCTGCTCAAGCCTGGCGTGCTGGCAGCCTGGCTGCTGATCTTCATGGCCTGCGTGCGCGAGCTCGGCGCGTCGGTCTTCCTCATGGGTCCCAACGCCAAGGTGATCGCGCCCTCGATCGTCAACGCCTTCGCCACCAGCGGCACCGAGCTCACCGCCGCGATGGCCTTGATCCAGACCTTCACGGTGATCGTGGCGCTGGCCATCCTGTTCCGCTTGACGCGCGGCGCGACCAAGGAGCTGACGTGAGTGTGACGCGTATCGAAGTGAAGGACCTCGTCGTGCGCTATGGCGACCAGGTCGCGGTGAACGGCGTAAGCTTCACGGTCGGGCGAGGGGAGCATGTGACCCTGCTGGGCCCGTCGGGCTGCGGCAAGACCACGACCCTGCGCAGCATTGCCGGCCTGGAGCAGCCAACCGGCGGCAGCATCAGCATCGACGGCCAGGCGATGTACGACGCAAGCCAGCGGCGCAACATCCCGACCGAGCAGCGCGGCGTGTCGATGGTGTTCCAGTCCTACGCCGTGTGGCCGCACATGACGGTGTTCGACAACGTGGCGTATGGCTTGCGGGTGCGCAAGCAGGGAGCTGCCGACATCAAGTCCAATGTCGAGCGCGCGCTCGATCTGGTGCAGATGCGTCATCTCGCCGACCGGCCGGCGTCCAAGCTGTCGGGCGGCCAGCAACAGCGCGTGGCGTTGGCCCGTGCGGTGGCCTTCTCGCCGACGGTCGTGCTGTTCGACGAGCCGCTCAGCAATCTCGACGCCAAGCTGCGTGCCGAGATGCGCGTCGAGCTGCGCGAGCTGCAGCGCCGGCTCGACATCACCTCGGTCTACGTCACCCACGACCAGGAGGAGGCGCTCGCCATCTCCGATCGCGTGATCGTCATGAACGTCGGTATCATCGAGCAGATCGGCACACCCGAGCAGATCTACAACAAGCCGCGCAGCCGCTTCGTCGCGGATTTCGTAGGCTCGGCCAACCTGATCAAGGGCAAGCCGGCAGGCGATGGCGCGTTCCTGACCGACGGCGGTGTGAACCTGAAGGTGACATCAGGCCACAAGCCGACCGGCAAGGAGAACGAGGTCGCCGTCCGCACCGCCTACATCGATCTGGCGCCGCGGCCTGGCGAGAACCACGTGCCCGGCACTGTGCGCCAGCGCCTGTTCCATGGCGACTTCGTGCAGTACGTCATCGACAGCGCGCTCGGCCCCCTGATTGTGCGCCGGCCACCGACCAATCTCCTGGAGGAGGGGGCTGCGGTCACGCTCTCCTTCTCGCCGGAGCACTGCGTGCTGCTGGAGGCCTGACTACGCCACCACGACGCGATGCATCAGCCGCCGCTCGCCCTCAGGATAGTCGGCGTTGGCCTTGTGCATGGTGCAGCGATTATCCCAGATCACGATATCGCCTTGCCGCCAGACATGGCGGTATTGATATCTCGGCTGGATTGCATGGGCGATCAGCGCGTCGAGCAGCCGGTCGCTTTCCGCACGCTCAAGCCCGATGATCTGCTCCATCCGGTTGGGATTGAGATAGAGCGCCTTGCGTCCGGTCTCCGGGTGGGGGCGCGCCAGCGGGTGGATCGCCTCCGGCATCGCCGCCATCTCCTCGGGCGGACGCGTCGACACCCGACTGAGCTTGCGGCTGGAGCTGTACTTGTGGATCACCTTCAAGGGGTCGATGCGCGCCTTGGTCTCCGCCGGCAGATCGTCGTACGCCGCGTACATGTTGATGAATTGGGTGTCACCGCCGCGCGACGGCACGATCACGCCGTAGAGCATGGTGAGCGAGCAGGGCGCGCGCATGAAGCTGTCGTCGGTATGCCAGTTGGCGCCATTCACGATCTTCTTGCCGTCACCCAGCTCGTCGCGGTCCTCGCTGGAGATGATGTTGACCTCGGCGCAGTCGGCCGTCCGTGCGAGCTGCTTGCGCAGCATCGGCTTGCCGAACTGCGCCATGGCATCGCGAAATGCCGGGGGTGCAAGTGTCTGGCCGCGAATGCAGAGCACGAGATTGTCGTGCAGCACGCGCTGCAGCGCCGCCTGCGTTGCGGCGTCGGGCAAGCGATTGAGATCGAGGCCGGTCACGGCGGCGGCCATGTGGCCGCCGAGCTTCTCTGTCT
>Ga0081455_10008563_pt1 | contig 10616 bp, 10 predicted proteins | sample TabmetS3T2R1_FD_70207 | JGI IMG/M metagenome (GOLD analysis project Ga0081455, IMG submission 70207) | Tabebuia heterophylla rhizosphere microbial communities from the University of Puerto Rico - S3T2R1 | ecosystem: Host-associated > Plants > Roots > Rhizosphere ... | reverse complement strand
GCGCCTGCTCAAGTGCCTCAGCGGTCATTGTCGTTTGCCACACAGCATTCGTCGCTCTGCCCATGAATGCTCTCGCCTCTCGAATTCGCCAGGAAGTGTGGTCAAAATAGCACAAGGCTCGATCGTTGTCTAGCCTCTCCCGCTGCCGCTTCGGCCGCCCCACGGGAAGGACATCACTCCGGCAAGCGAGAGGCCTCAGCGCATTTTCTTGCCGCCTGCCGAGGTAAGTTTGTTATCCTCTTGTAAAGATGCTCTTGAGCGCAGTACCAATAGCATCTTTACTGCTGCAAAGTAGTTTCCCATACGGTGTCTTCTTCACAAAAAAGGACATATTCCCAGGATGCAATCTCTACTCCGATTTACGGGCGCTTGGATATTAGTTGCTTTTTATGCTGGTGGCATTTCCATCGGTTCGTCTCTGTCACATCCACCGTTGGTCTCAACCTTTGATCACCCATACTTCGATAAGCTCTGTCATTTCACCGAATACAGTGGTCTAACCTTTTTGCTGATTCGCGCTTTGTCCTTGACGTACGCTACCCGCGCTTCCACAGCGCTTGCCGTATGGGCAGCCATCCTGGTTGTTCTCTACGGTGCATCTGATGAACTCCACCAAGCGTTCACCCCCAACCGCGTTATGAGTGGGTATGACTTCTTGGCGGATGCCACGGCGGCTGGCGTGGTTGCGGGAGTCTGGCTATGGGCACGGCGTCGTTGGCCCACAGTGGTAAAGTCATGAGACCAACCAGCGAGGAGCGGGTCGTATGCCCCCGACGGAACCCCGTTCTCCATGCAGCTCTGAGGTCGAGGGCGATGAGTGCACGGGGGGCAAGTCGTCCCACGAGTTTTTCTGCGCAGATTGCGTGAACGTGCAGGAATGGGCATGATCAATGCTCTGAATCAGCGCTCCATTAGGGAGAAACAGCTCTGCTGAGACGGTCGTGGCAGCGTCCACCTAAGGGCCTACAGTACCTCGTCCCGCCGGAGCTTCTCGATCCACTCCGGAGAGTAGCCTAACCCGGTAAGTAACGCTTCTGTATGCTCGCCCAACGCCGGAGCGGGGAGGTGAATATCCACCGGCGCCTCGCTTAGCCGCAACGGAAACCCGAGCAATCGCCGATGCCCGGCCGTGGGATGGTGATGCTCAAGCACCATGCCGTTATGCCGTACCTGTGGGTCAGCGAACACCTGTTGCAGATTGAGAATCGGACCGCAGGGGATGTGTTGCTGATGGAGGATGCCGATCCAGTCCGCGGTGGTCCGCAGGCGCAGTGTGGTGTTGAGGATGTCGGTCAGCGACTCACGATGTGTGGCGCGTAGGTGCGGCGTGGCAAAGCGGCTGTCGGCCCACAAATCTCCCAACTCGAGAGCTATACACAAACGACGAAACGCCGCATCCGGCCAGGCGGTGATGTTGATATACCCGTCCTGCGTTTCGAAAGTCCCGGCTGGGCCGAGGTCATGGAGATGATTGCCTACCGGGGGCACCAGCACGCCACTGTCAAGGAAATTTGCGGCGCGGGCTGTGAGCATGCTGATGAGGCCATCGAGGAGGTTCGCTTGAATTTCCTGCCCCCGGCCGGTGTGCTGACGATGCGTCAAAGCCAGCAAAATCCCCCAAGCTGCGAAAAGTCCGGCGATGGTATCAGCGATGGACACCCCCACACGCATCGGGGCGCCATGGCGATCGCCAGTGACGCTCATCAGCCCTGACATCCCTTAGGCGATTTGGTCGTAAGCCGGCCAGAGACTGTATGGCCCAGTCTTCCCAAATCCCGAGATCCCGCAATAAATTAACTGGGGATTGATCTGACTGAGGACCGTGTACCCCAACCCCAGCCGATCCATGACATCCGGCCGGTAGTTCTCCACCAGCACATCCGCGGTCTTCGCCAGACGCTGGAAAATTTCCTTTCCTGCCACGGCCTTGAGATTTAGGGTGAGGCTTTTCTTATTGCGATTCAGATCGAAGAACACAGGCTGCCCGCCGCGGGCCTCTGACTCCGGGTCACCTATGCCGCGCGTGAGATCCCCCTCGCCAGGGACCTCGACCTTGATGACCTCGGCACCCATGTCGGCCAGCAGCATGGTGCAGTATGGACCCGACAGGACTCGACTCAAATCCAGGACACGCAACCCTGTAAGCGGCATGGTCATGCTGACACCTGAGCAGCGAGAATCGTCAATGGGGCTGGTATTGGTGGTCGCTAAGGCGTGAAACGTTGCAAGCGTCGAAGTTTGTCCAGGGCGGCGCCGGAATCGATCGCCTGCGCCGCTAGCTGGAGCCCTGCCTCCAGATCTGCAGCGGTACCAGCGACGGCGAGCGCTGCCGCAGCGTTGAGTAGGACCACATCCCGATGAGGTCCTGGTTTCCCTTCCAGCACCGCCATGGTAATGTCGGCGTTTTGTGGCGCATCTCCGCCCGCTAGTGCGCCCAGAGGAGCACGGCAGAGTCCGAAGTGCTCGGGGATGATGGTATACGAGGCAATCCGGCCGGCCTCGAGAGCGGTGATATGGGTGTCCCCACTGATGGTGATTTCATCCAAACCATCTGCGCCGTGCACCACCATGGCTCGCGTGGAGCCCAGGTTGCCCAACACGCGGGCCATCGGCTCGGCGAACTGCTGCCGGGAGACGCCCAAAAGCTGCCGCTTGGCCCCAGCAGGATTGGTGAGCGGGCCGAGGATGTTAAAGATGGTATGCACGCCGATCTCGCGTCGGGGGCCGATGGCGTGCTTCATGGCGCTGTGGAACAGCGGCGCGAAGAGGAATGTGATACCCACCTCCGCCAGACACGTCTCGGCCCTCTCGGGGCTGAGCTCGATCGCCACCCCTAGTGCCTGCAGGAGGTCTGCGCTACCACAACGACTCGACATGGCGCGGTTTCCATGTTTGGCGACCGGCACGCCAGCCCCCGCTACAACGAATGCCGCCGTGGTCGAGATATTAAAGGTTTGCGAGCCGTCACCACCGGTGCCGCAAGTATCGATGACGTTTGGGTATGGCGCCCGGATCCTAGTGGCCTTCCCCCGCATGACACGGGCGCAGCCAGTGATCTCCGCAATGGTCTCCCCTTTGATGCGCAGGGCGATGAGAAAGGCAGCAATCTGCGCTGGGGTGGCTCCCCCCTCCATGATCTGCCGCATGGCTTGCGCGGCTTCCTCCTCTGTCAAGTCCTGCTGCTCAACTAACTTGCCGATCGCGGCCACGATCATGCCCATCTCTCCCTCATGTGCGAGCAATGGCGTTGCTGCTCGGGCCTGCCGGCGTCACAGTGGCGCCGTTATTCAATCCCTGCCCGCGCCAGCTCGATGGCTCGCATCAACGCCCGAGTTTTGTTCAACGTCTCTTCGTATTCGAGCTCTGGAACCGAATCCGCCACCACGCCACCACCGGCTTGCACGAAGGCGGTATTGCCCTTGACCGTCATGGTCCGTAGCGCGATGCAGGTATCCATATTCCCCGAATAGCTGAAGTAACCGACGGCGCCGGCATAGGGGCCGCGCTTGGTCGGCTCTAGCTCTTCGATGATCTCCATGGCGCGGATCTTCGGAGCGCCAGAAACCGTCCCCTGCGGAAAGGTGGCGCGCATGACATCGTAGCAGTCTTTGCCCTCCGCCAGCTCACCCACCACATGCGAGACCAGATGCATGACGTGGGAGTACTTTTCGACCTGCAGCAGCTCGGTGACCTTGACGCTGCCAATCTTGGCCACGCGGCCGACATCGTTGCGCCCCAAATCCACCAGCATGATGTGCTCGGCCCGCTCCTTGGGGTCTTGCATCAGCTCGGCGGTGATTTCCAGGTCTTCGGCGGCGTACCGCCCTCGACGTCGCGTTCCGGCAAGCGGCCGCAGCTCGATGAGCGAGCCCTCCAGGCGGACATTGACCTCTGGTGACGAGCCGACGAGCCTGAGGTCGCGAAATTTGAGATAAAACATATAGGGCGAGGGATTCACCGTCCGCAGGGTGCGATAGATATCGAAGGGATCGACATCGATCGCGGCCTCCAGGCGCTGAGACGGTACTACTTGGATGATGTCTCCGGCGTGAATGTACTCCTTGGCACACTCCACGACCCGTTCATAGGCCTCCTTGGAGAAGGTTGAGGTCAGTGTCAAGGGCCCCATAGGTAGTTGCCGTGCTGGTCGCGGTGGGAGTGTCTGGCGCAGGCGCGCGATCAGCTGCTCGATTTTGGCAATCGCCTGTTGGTAGGCTTTCTCCGGCGGACCGTCGACCAGCGCATTCGAGACCACCTTGATCTTCTGGAGCATATGATCGAAGATCACAATTGTGTCAGTGAGCATGAACATCGAGTCTGGCACGTTGAGATCGTCGACGGTCTGATCCGGCAGACGCTCGAAGAAGCGCACCATGTCATAGCTAAGATAGCCGACTGCACCGCCAAAGAAGCGCGGCAGACCCTCGACCTCGACTGGGTGGAATTCCCCCATCAATTGTTTGAGGGCGTCCAGGGGGTCCACCCCCTCCTGAACTTCCGCATGCCCGTCGCGCGTGATCTCCACGCGCCGGCCTTTGCTTTGAAAGACGATCGACGGCTCACCCCCCAAGAAGCAGTATCGTCCCCATTTTTCCCCTCCCTCGACACTTTCCAGGAGGAATGAAAAATCTCCCCTGTCCAGCTTCAGAAAGGCCGCCACCGGGGTTTCGAAGTCTGCCATGATTTCGCGATAGACCGGGATCAGGTTCCCCTGACTCGCTTTCGCTTTGAATGCGTCGAAGGAAGGATAATACATCTGCCTAATCTCCAAAAGAGGCGGTCGAAGCAGTCACCGCGGACGCCCATCAGGGCACAGAGATTATGCGCCTGAATCTGCGTCGCTCTACGCTTGCTGCCTTGACGGGTACATGACCTGCACCAGACAAAGGCCTTGAGGCGGGGCCGTGGCCCCGGCTAATTGGCGATCGCATCCGTCCAGAATGCGTTTGACATCAGCTGGGGGACGCGCCCCGCGTCCCACTTCGACCAACGTCCCCACGATAGTACGTACCATGTGGCGGAGAAAGCCGTTGCCCGTGCAGCAAATCACAATCTCATCCCCCTCGTGGGTGACGGTCAGTTCCATTAGGGTGCGTTCGGTCGTCTTGACCTCGCTCCCCGTCGCCTGAAACGACTTGAAGTCGTGCGTCCCTTGTAGGCACGGCGCCGCCAGGGCCACCGCTGGGAGATCCAACACCTGGGGGATATGCCAGACATAACGTAACCGCGATGGCGCGCGTAGGGGCCGATTCAGAATCCGATAGACATACATTTTGCCAAGCGCCGAAAAGCGCGCATGAAAATCGGCCGGGACATCCTGCACCTCATGCACCACCACATCGCGCGGCAAGAGACTGTTCAATGCCCGCTGTAGGGCCGTGGTGGGGATATCGGAGGGACATCGAAAACTCGCCACCTGCCCCAAGGCATGCACCTTGGCATCGGTCCGCCCTGCGCCATGGATGCGGACACGCTCCCCGAGAATCTTCTCCAGGGCTGCTTCGATCACCCCCTGAAGCGTTGGGGCCTCGGGTTGCACTTGCCAGCCGCAGTAATCAAAGCCGTCGTATTCTAGCACAAGTTTCAGCGTGCGCATATTGTCTGGGCACGGACAGGAGCCGGGACGCCAGCTCCGCCCTCATCAAGGAGGGGGTGATGTCAGGGCCACTTACGTGGCAATCGCGAGGTTGCGCGCACTAGGGCTTCGTAAGACATCCGCCAGGAACTGCCCCGTGTGCGAATACTGCACCCGGGCCACTTCCTCCGGCGTGCCGATGGCGACAACTTCGCCTCCCGCGTCACCCCCCTCGGGACCGAGGTCGATGATGTAATCGGCAGTCTTCATCACATCCAAGTTGTGCTCGATGACCAGCACCGTGTTGCCCAGGTCAACCAGGCGATTTAGCACATGGAGCAGTTGTTGAATGTCGGCGAAGTGCAGACCAGTCGTCGGTTCATCGAGGATGTAGAGGGTGCGGCCGGTGTTGCGCCGGCTCAATTCTTTGGCGAGCTTTACCCGTTGGGCCTCACCACCAGAGAGGGTTGTGGCCGCCTGGCCTAGAGTGATGTAGCCTAAACCTACGTCCGACAGGGTCTTCAACTTATCCTTCAGCGACGGTACGTTGGCAAAGAACACCAGCGCTTCATCCACTGTCATCTCGAGCACCTCGGCGATGCTTTTGCCCTTGTATTTGATCTCCAACGTTTCGCGATTGAAGCGTTTGCCCTTGCAGATGTCGCAATTGACATAGATATCAGGCAAAAAATGCATCTCGATCTTGATCACGCCATTGCCCTGGCAGGCTTCACATCGCCCCCCTTTGACGTTAAAACTGAAGCGGCCTGGCTTGTAGCCGCGCATGCGTCCTTCTGGCACCTGCGAGAACAGGTTACGGATATCGGTGAACACACCGGTATACGTAGCGGGGTTGGAGCGCGGAGTACGGCCGATGGGGGATTGGTCGATGTCGATGACTTTGTCGACGTGCTCGACGCCGCGGAGCTCCTGATGGCTACCAGGTTTGAGCGGGCTGCGATAGAGCCGTTGTGCCAGCGCTCGATACAACACATCAATGAGCAGGGTGCTTTTGCCGGACCCGGAGACTCCAGTAATGCACGTGAAAACGCCGAGCGGGATGTTCACGGTGATATTCCGTAGATTATTTTCGGACGCGCCGACAAGCGTGAGGAATTTTCCATTGCCGGGTCGTCGTGTGACTGGAACGGCAATCTCCAAGCGACCAGAGAGATATTGGCCAGTGATTGAGGCGTCGTCGCGGCAGATCTCTTCTGGGGTCCCCTGCGCCACGATATACCCACCGTGGACGCCCGCCCCGGGCCCAAGATCGATGACATAGTCCCCGGCAACAATGGTGTCGCGGTCGTGCTCGACGACAATCACCGTGTTGCCCAAATCCCGTAAATGTTCAAGCGTTTCGAGCAAGCGTCGATTATCGCGCGGATGCAAGCCAATACTGGGCTCATCGAGAATATACAAGACGCCGACGAGGCTTGAGCCGATCTGGGTGGCCAGGCGAATCCGCTGGCCCTCACCCCCCGACAGCGTGGCGGCGGCTCGATCGAGGGTCAGGTAATCGAGGCCGACGTTGACGAGAAACTTGAGCCGTTCGCGAATCTCTTTTAGGACACGTTCGGCAATGAAGAGCTGCTGGGGCGTCAGTTGCAGAGCGCTGCAGAACTGCATCGCCTCCCGCACCGAGAAGGCGGTGACCTCGGCGATCGACTTGCCGGCGATCTTCACCGCCAAGCTTTCCGGTCGAAGGCGTGCGCCCTGACACCGCACGCAGGGCTTGAGGCTGACGTAAGATTCGAGGTCCTCCCCCTCGTAGCCCTCGCGTTCGGTGAGATATTTGCGCTCCAGAGACGGCACCACCCCCTCGAATTCCTGCTGATAGTGATGGCGTTTGCCCCCCTTGTCATAGAAAAACCGGATCTTTTCGCCGCGTGAGCCATAGAGAATGACGTCCTGCACAGCGGTGCTGAGCTGTTCGAAGGGGGTATCGAGATCAAAGGCATAATGGTTGGCCAGGGCCTCCAGCATCTGGTGCAGATAGACCGGTTGCTGCCCATCCCAGGGTTTGATCGCCCCGTGACGGAGCGATTTGCTGCGGTCTGGCACGATGAAGTCGAGGTCGAGATGCTGCTTAAAGCCCAGCCCATCGCATTCAGGGCAGGCCCCATGTGGACTGTTGAAGGAAAACAGCCGCGGAGTGAGCTCGGCATAGCTAATGCCGCAAGCAATGCAGGCGAATTTCTCGCTGAAGACGAGCTCGCCGTCGTCCATCGTGTCGATGGTCACGATGCCGTCGGCGAGGTTCATCCCGGTCTCGATGGAATCGGCCAGGCGCTTCTCGATCCCCGACTTGATGATCAAGCGGTCGATGACGGCCTCAATGGTATGGTTCTTCATTTTATCGAGATCGATCTTCTCAGTCAGCTCGTGAATCTCCCCATCTATGCGGGCGCGGGTGTATCCCTGTCGTCGTAACTCCTCCAGCTCCTTGCGATATTCTCCCTTGCGTCCGCGCACCAGGGGGGCCAGCACCTGGATGCGCGAGGTCGCGGGCAGTTGTATCACTTGATCGACGATCTGTTGCACTGTCTGCGTCGCGATGATGCGTCCGCAGCGGTAGCAATGGGGGGTACCGATGCGAGCGAAGAGGAGACGGAGGTAATCATAAATTTCCGTGACGGTGCCCACGGTGGAGCGCGGGTTCTTGCTGGTGGTTTTTTGCTCGATGGAGATCGCTGGCGATAACCCCTCGATCAGATCAACGTCGGGCTTATCCATCTGCTCCAGGAATTGTCGGGCATATGCTGACAAGGACTCCACATACCGGCGCTGTCCCTCGGCATAGATCGTGTCGAACGCTAGGGACGACTTGCCGGAGCCGCTCAGACCAGTGATGACGACCAGCTGGTCGCGCGGGATCTGGATATCAATATCCTTCAGGTTATGTTCGCGGGCGCCTTTGATCGCAATGACTTTGCCGGCTGTCCCGTTCACGGCTTCCCCCCTCGTGTGTGAGTTGGTGTCAAGGTTGCGGCGGTTTGAGCCCCTGCGAGTGGCTGCAGACATCAGGTAGGTATGGCATCGATCGAGGTGCCAAAGCGGCTAGAGCTGTTCATTATTGAACGCTCCAGCACACCTTAACAGAAGTGACACAAGCCCGTAAAGGAGAAAGTACCTTCACCCAGGATCAGTTTTCCAGGAAAGTGCGCAGTCCTCGACTTCGGCAGGGATGCCGTAGTTTTTTGAGCGCTTTGACCTCGATCTGACGAATACGCTCACGACTCAGGTGGAAACCTTTGCCGATTTCCTCCAAGGTGTGCACGGCTTCGCCGCCGATGCCGAATCGCATGCGCAGGACTTGTTCCTCACGTGGGGTGAGTGTGCTGAGGATACGGGCGATATTATGGGCCAGATCCTGATCCAAGACGAAATTCACGGGCGATCCAAAGGTGGTGTCTTCGATGAAGTCCGCGAGTTGACTATCACTGTCTCCCACCGGCGTTTCCAAGGAGATCGGTTTATTCACGATGGCGAGGATCTCCCGCACCTTATCGGCTGGAAGGTCAAGGCGACAGCCCAGTTCCTCAGGCGTCGGCTTACGTTCTACAACCTGGACGAGTTCGTGCGTGATGCGATTGACGCGACTGAGCGTCTCCGTCATATGCACCGGGATCCGTACCGTGCGCACCTGCTCGGCAATCGCCCGGGCGATAGCCTGGCGAATCCACCAACTGGCATACGTACTGAACTTATAGCCGCGCCGATAGTCGAACTTCTCAACCGCCTTCATCAAGCCGATGTTCCCCTCTTGGATGAGGTCCAACAAGGGCAGGCCACGATTCATGTATTTCTTGGCGATGCTCACCACCAGCCGCAGGTTGGCTTGGACCATCTCGCCTTTCAGGGCGTCCAGCTTGTTCATGGCTTGGCGCAGTTGCTTGGCCACCCCTGGCAGGTGTTGATGCGCTGTGCCAATCAGCGCTTCCACCTCAGACTGATGCCCAGCGTTCACCCAGTCCTCCCACTGCAGCACGCGTCGGACGGCCTGTAGCACTTCTTCGTTAGTCAATTGTAGTTTGGCCAGGAGGTCGGGCAGTCTGGTCGGAACACTCGTGCCCGGGCGCTTGGCCAGTCCCCTGCCGGTCTTCGTCCGGCCTGTGCGCCCTTGCCACTGGCGAATGAGATCGGCCCGTTCCTGGGGTGTGAGCGAGGGCGGAGCATCATTCCCAGCGCTAGCGGGTTGATCGGGAGGCTGCACGGTGCTCGCGTCGGTCTTGCTGCGCACACCCTCCCACAGCGCCGGGCGAGCAGCCAATAGGCTCTTCAGGAGCAAACGCTGGACTTCTTCGGCCGCCTGTTCGGTCCGTTGCGCGATGTCAATCTCCTGGTCCGGTCGCAATAGGGGCACTGCTCCCATCTCCCGCAAATACAAGAGCACCGGGTCATCCTTGCTGTATTCAGGGGCGTCGGCCTCTCGCTCATTCCCGTCCTCAGCCTGGCTGGCATCCAGGAGTTCTCTCACGGGTTCAGGCCCGTCGTCGGTGGCCTCTGGAAGGTCGACGATCTCAAGGTCTAACTCCTCAAAACTCGTCACCACTTCGTCCAACTCTTCGGCGACGACCATTTCTTGAGGAAGCGCCTCGGACATCTCACCGTCACTGTCATGACGATAGGCTTTATCCTTGTCGAGGTCGACTTGCACGCCGTGCTCTAGGCCTTCACCACTCTCAGCTTTTTCACCCATGCATGCCTCTCCCTCAGAATGGGAAGTGTGCTTGTCATCGGCCAATCACAGGTAAAAAATGCCACTCCAATGCCACTCCCTGGTAGCATAATGCTGGGATAGGACCAGGGCAGTGATGAGACGAAACCCACCGTGCCATGGTGAATGAAGGGAAAATTGGCGGGGGAAAATTCGAACCCCTCGATCAGCGCGGGGATGAGCCCCATGGGCGAGAATTTGACACAGCCCTATCGCCGATAGGGTGTGCTGCAAGCTACCAACGGACCGTCTGGTAATTTTGTCCTGCATGCGCGCCTGAGCCGCCCTCCGAGGCCGAACCTAACATGCGAACCTCACGTG
>Ga0081455_10008562_pt1 | contig 10617 bp, 10 predicted proteins | sample TabmetS3T2R1_FD_70207 | JGI IMG/M metagenome (GOLD analysis project Ga0081455, IMG submission 70207) | Tabebuia heterophylla rhizosphere microbial communities from the University of Puerto Rico - S3T2R1 | ecosystem: Host-associated > Plants > Roots > Rhizosphere ... | reverse complement strand
CCGCAAACGCGACTCCCTGTTCTTATATTCAAATTCCCTGTTCTTGCGTTCAAATTCCCTGTTCCTTCGAAATAATTCCCTGTTCTGTTGCTAGGGAATTTTGCTGCAAGCCATTGAATTTACTCGCGTGCCAGCTTTCAAAATTGCACCAAGTGGACGGATTCGATGAAATTCCCTGTTAATTTCCCTGTTAGCAGGGAATTCGGAGAGTGGAGACGGGTTCGAGATCGACTGCGTCCGCCACCACGCAGTCGTCCCAATCTCCAGCACCAGAGATTTTACGGCAAAGGTCCCCAAACGCGGGGCCAAACTGGCGTAGATTATGTATAGGTAGCGTCTCCAGCTAACAGAACTAGCTGAAATTGGCGACCGTCTCCGGCCGCAAATATTCTGGTCCTGGCGCCAACCGATTCAAAAACGGGGTTCTGGTAACGCCAAGCCGAGTCGCTCGTATTGGCTGACCCATTCGATCGGCAAGTCGCGCAACTTTGCGACGCCGATTCCTCGAGGTAACCGCCCCTCGATGGCCGCTTGGACGAGGCTTGGGGCTAGAAAAGCGAGTGTGATTGTTCGATTGACCTGCCGAATACTGCAGTCCTCGCGCTCGGCAATCTGGTCAACGTTTTGCATTGTCCCGGCAACCAACTCATCGAGCCATTGCCGCGCCGTTGCAATCGCGGCAACGAGCTTTGCGCGGGTCTCGGCGCGAATCGGGCGCTTATCTTGACGCGACGAGGGCTGTCCTTTCCGAAAATTCCATCCGACCCAGATTCGCATCGTAAGACAGAATCATCGCATCATTGAGAATCATCGCATCATTGAGAGCGATGGTTGCGATCCTGCACGCGCTCGGAATGTTCGTCGCCGATCTATTCAAGTCGCGGAGCCGGCTTGAAGCTGAGAATTTGTTTCTCCGCCATCAGCTCACCATTGCTTTGCGGCAGGCTCCACCTCGTCTTCCGCTTCGCGGCGGCGACCGTGCCTTGCTCATCGGTATGACCCGGCTGGCCTTTCCGAAAATTCCATCCGGCCCAGATTCGCATTATGAGACAGAATCATCGCATCATTGAGAGCGATGTTTGCAATCCTGCATGCGCTCGGAATGTTCGTCGCCGATCTATTCAAGTCGCGGACCCGGCTTGAAGCCGAGAATTTGTTTCTCCGTCATCAGCTCACTATTGCTTTGCGGCGAGCGCCACCTCGCCTTCGCCTTCGCGGCAGTGATCGCATGCTGCTCATACGGATGACCCGGCTCTGGCCGAGCCTTCTCGGTGCGGCCCAGGTGGTTCAGCCGGAGACCATCCTGCGGTGGCATCGCGCTGGCTTTAAAGGGTTCTGGCGTTGGAAATCCCGAAATAGGGTAGGGCGGCCAAAGATCGATCGCGGCCTGCGGGATCTGATCCAGCGGATGAGCAGCGAAAACTCGTTGTGGGGCGCATCCCGAATCCATGGTGAGCTTTTGATGCTCGGGTTCGAAGTCGCCCAATCGACGGTTTCGAAATACATGGTGCGACCTTCGAAGCCGCCGTCGCAAACCTGGAAGACGTTTCTGCGAAATCACGCTGAGGCCATTGCCGCCATCGATATGTGCGTTGTGCCGACGTTGAGCTTTGACGTCTTGTTTGCCTTCGTGGTTCAGGGGCACGGTCGGCGACAGCTGCTGTGGTTCGAAGTGACACGGCATCCGACCGCCGAGTGGCTGGCCCGACAGATCACCGAGGCATTTCCCTGGACATCAGCGCCGGCCTATTTGGTGCGCGACAACGACCGTGCCCTACGGGCATGTCTTTACGTCCCGCGTCAGCGCGATGGGTATCCGTGATCGACCGATCTCGCCTGGATCGCCGTGGCAAAATGGCATTGCGGAACGTCTGATCGGCACACTGCGTCGCGAGTGCCTGGACCAAATGATCATCTTCGGCGAGGCGCACCTGCGGCGAATTCTTTCCGCCTATGCGGCGTATTACAATCAGGCACGCACGCACTTGGCATTACAGAAAGATGCGCCCTTGCATCGAGCAGTCCAACGGCCCGGTGTCATTGTCGCCATTCCGATATTGGCTGGGCTGCATCATCAATACGTCCGGATATGATTTTCGGAAAGGACAGGCGTAGTCCTGTTCAGAATGCTTTCCTCTTGCGATCCATCAGTTGCCAAATCATTGGCGTGAAGATGAGTTGCATCGCCAAGGCCATTTTTCCTCCGGGGCACACAATCGTGTTGGCGCGTGACATGAAACTGTCGTGCAGCATTGAGAGGAGATAAGGAAAATCGATATCCTTCGGACTCCGGAAACGGATGATGAGCATGCTCTCGTCGGCGCTTGGGATGTCACGCGATATGAACGGGTTCGACGTGTCGACCGTTGGCACCCGCTGGAAGTTGACATACGTTTCAGAAAACTGGGGACAAATGTACTTTACGTAATCCGGCATGCGGCGGAGAATCGTATCGACGATCGCCTCTTGCGACTGGCCTCGTGCGTCCCTGTCGCGGTGCAGCTTCTGGATCCATTCCAGATTGATGATCGGCACGACGCCAATGAGCAAGTCGGCGTGACGTGCGACATCGACCTTGTCAGTCTTGACCGCACCATGAAGCCCTTCGTAGAACAGCAGCTCTGTGCCTGATGGGAGGTCTTCCCATGCTGTGAATGTGCCAGGCTTCTGCTTGTAAAGTAGCGCCTCCTCTTCGTTGTGGAGATATTTCCGCGTTTTTCCAGCCCCTGTTTCGCCGTACTCACGAAAAAGAGCTTCGAGTTCCTCGAGCAAATTTGTGTCTGGGCCAAAATGACTGAGGTTTTGGTTTCCGAGCTTCTGCGCCTCAGCCATTTTCGCGCGCATCTCTGTGCGGTCGTACCGATGGAAGGCATCGCCCTCAATGATCGCTGCGGCGACGCCCTCGCGGCGAAAGATCTGCTGAAAAGTTGTCTTCACAGTTGTCGTGCCCGCGCCCGACGAACCGGTAATCGCGATGATCGGATGTTTTGCGGACACGGCGTGACCTCGGATGCCTTCAGCGGGAGCGGAACAGCGAGCGCTTGTGGAAAAGCGGCGTTTCGAAAGTCGGCTCTTCTCCCTCATCATAATATTTGTGATAGGCGATCAGCCGCTCGACTTCGGCGCGTGACCCGATGATCAAAGGTACGCGCTGATGCAGAGTTGTCGGCGCGATGTCCAGAACGCGCTCCCGGCCCGTGGACGCGGCGCCGCCGGCTTGCTCGACGATCATTGCCATCGGGTTCGCCTCATACATTAGGCGCAGGCGGCCCGACTTCGACGTGTCCTTGGTATCGCGCGGATACATGAAAAGACCGCCGCGAATCAAGATGCGATAGATCTCGGCAACGAGTGACGCGATCCAGCGCGTATTGAAGTCGACTTCTCGTGGCCCTGTCTTGCCTTGGATGCACTCCTCGACGTAGCGCCTGACGGGCGGCTCCCAGAAGCGTTCGTTCGATGCATTGATCGCAAACTCGCAAGTCGTCTCTGGAATGCGCATGTTGGGATGCGTTAACGTGTAAGCGCCGATCTCCCGATCGAGCGTGAACCCGTGCACGCCGTCGCCGAGCGTGATTACGATCATCGAGGTGGGGCCATAAAGAGCAAAACCGGCCGCGATCTGCTTGGTTCCGGGCTGCAGGAAATCCGCCACAGTCGGATGCGTGACACCCGGGGGCGCGCACAGTATCGAGAAAATGGTTCCAACCGTGACATTAACATCGATATTCGAGGAACCGTCGAGCGGATCGAACAGGAGCAGATAGCTGCCCTTCGGATATTCCGCCGGAATGGAGTAGGGCTCTTCCATCTCCTCGGAAGCCATGCCACAAAGCTGGCCGCCCCACTCACATGTCTCAAGGATGATTTCGTTCGCGACGACGTCAAGCGGCTTCTGGTCTTCGCCCTGGGCGTTGACACTCGTCGCAGTGTCGTCCCGCGCGATCAATGCCCCGCGCGAGACGGCCGATGCAATGAACTTGCACGATGTCTGAATGTCGTTGAGTAGCCCGGTGAGATCCGGATCGGGGTTGGCGCCGCGGCGCTCATTTTCGATGATGAACTTGCTGAACGTCGACCGGCGGTGTGGCATCGCTTCCTCCCGTGGACCGGTGTCTATTACAAGAACACCCGACTGGCGCGGATGTCCTCCGCCGCGATTGTCTGAAGTGCGCTCTTATCGAGCGGTTTGCCGCGCTCGGAAAACAAGCGGTTCGCCTGGCGCAGCCGCGCACGGTCTAGTGCATTGCGGATCGAGCGCGCATTCGAGAACCGCGGTTGGCGCATACGGCGCTCGATATATTCGCGCATCGCCGTTTCCGCCGGAAGATCGAACCGATATTGCATCTTCGTGATCATGCACTTGGCGATGTCCATAAGCTCCTCGGCACCGTAATCGGGGAATTCGATATTGTGGGCGATCCGAGAGGCCATGCCTGGATTACTCTTGAAGAACGTGTCCATCCGGTCCTTGTATCCGGCCAGGATCACGACAAGATCATCGCGGTTATCCTCCATGACCTGGAGGAGAATTTCGATCGCCTCCTGGCCGTAGTCACGCTCGTTTTCGGGTCGATAGAGGTAGTAGGCCTCGTCGATAAACAGTACGCCGCCCATCGCCTTTTTGAGTATCTCTTTCGTTTTTGGCGCCGTGTGACCGATGTACTGGCCAACGAGATCGTCGCGTGTGACGCTGACGACATGATCGCGCCGTGCATATCCGAGCCGATGCAGGATCTCCGCCATCCGCAAAGCAACGGTCGTCTTTCCGGTGCCGGGATTGCCCGTGAAGCACATGTGCAAGGAGGGTGGTTCCGCCTGGAGCCCGAGCTGACGCCGCGCGCGTTCAACAAGTAGCAACGCCGCGATCTCCCGGATTCGTGTTTTTACCGGTACGAGTCCGATAAGCTCGCGATCAAGCTGATCAAGGGTTTCGCCGATGCTCGTCTTGGCAAAGAGATCAGCGAGATCGACGCACTCGGTCGCGTCTGTTGGTGCGGGTGGAGCAGTTGTCACGCGGCCCTCCCCGCTGCTGTCGCAGCCGCAACTTCGCGACGCATGGCGCCGATGACGGAGCGGAAACCGTCGTCTTCATCGCGGGCACCAAAGATCGCTGAACCGGCGACAAATGTGTCGGCGCCCGCCTCTGCGATGGCGCGAATGTTCCCAACCTTTACGCCGCCATCGACCTCGAGCCAGATCGATTGCCCGCCGTGAGCGACCTGCGCGTCGATGCGGCGGCGAAAGGGGGTAAGCTTGGTCAATGCCTCAGGAATGAAGGCCTGACCTCCGAAGCCAGGATTGACCGACATCACGAGGATGAGGTCGACTTTGCCCATCACGTGATTAAGGACGTGCAACGGTGTTGCGGGATTCAACACCAGCCCAGCCTTGCAACCGAGCTCCCGGATCATCGACAATGTACGATCGATATGTTCGGATGCCTCTGGATGGAAGGAAATGATGTCGGCGCCCGCTTTGGCGAACATCCCGGCGAGCGCGTCGACTGGCTTCACCATCAGATGAACGTCGATCGGCGCCTTCAGACGTGGACGTATCGCTTCGCAGACCACCGGTCCGATCGTAAGGTTCGGGACGTAATGATTGTCCATCACGTCGAAATGAATCACGTCGGCGCCTGCGGCGATCACCCCTTCCACGTCCTCGCCAAGCCGTGCGAAGTCGGCGGAAAGTATCGAAGGGGCGATCCGGAAAGCGCCGTTGTTCATGATCGAGCCCTCGGTCAGTAGCGCTGGCCGGCCGGCTTGGCACCGGCATAGCTGCGCATGGTGTAGTGAACCTGCCGCCCCGGCCCTTCGGCGCGGACCAATTCGAAGCCTGGCTCTTCGGCAGGACGGTTGACGATGAAGGACATGCGCACCGTCTCGAACCCCTTCTTGGAGTCGAAGGCCAGGACCTTGATGTATTTTGCGCTGTGCGCCTTCCGGCAGGCGGTGACCTCGAGCATGACGCCTGCCGGGTCCTTGATGTCGAACATGGGTTGGCCCCACATGTCCCAATAGGTATTGCGGGGGTGAGGATCGTCGGTGAACTCGACGGACAATGCCCAACCTTGCGCAAGGGCGTAGTGGATCTGCTTCTTGATTTCTGCGTCCGTCAATTCGGGAAGAAACGAGAACTGTCCTTGTGTCAGTCGCATGTGGCGCTCTCCTGATCTCAACTGGTGGTCGGGGTAGGCACATAGTCGACCGAGTCAGTCGACGCATAGTCGAAGGTGACGTCCTTCCAGGTGTCGAGCGCGGCCCGCAGCGGCGTGCACCATTTGGCGGTATTGGCCAGAATCTGTGGACCTTCACCCCAGATATCGCGACCTTCGTTGCGCGCCTTGACCATGCTCTCGAGCGCCACACGGTTGGCCGTGGCGCCAGCTCGGATGCCCTGCGGATGGCCGATTGTACCGCCGCCGAACTGAAGGACGACATCGTCACCGAGATAGGTCAGCAACTGATGCATCTGCCCGGCGTGAATGCCTCCTGAGGCGACCGGCATCAGCTTCTTGAGGCTTGCCCAAGGCTGATCGAAGAACACCCCGTGCTGTAGATTCTTCGTGACATGGTTCTCGCGGCAGGTGTCATAGATGCCGCGAATAACGTTCGGGTCACCTTCCAGCTTACCGACAACGGTGCCCGCGTGGATGTGGTCGACTCCAGCCATACGCATCCATTTCGCGATGACGCGGAACGATACGCCGTGGTTCTTTTGGCGTGTGTACGTGGAGTGCCCGGCCCGATGCAAATGCAGGATCATGTCGTTCTTCCGGCACCATTTCGCCATCGACTGGATCGCCGTATAGCCGATGACAAGGTCGATCATGACGATGACGCTGCCGAGCTCCTTGGCGAGCTCCGCCCGCTCGTACATGTCTTCCATGGTCGCGCCGGTCACGTTGAGGTAATGGCCCTTGATCTCGCCCGTCTCGGCGATGGCCTTGTTGACGCCCTCCATGCAATAGAGGAAGCGATCGCGCCAATGCATGAACGGCTGTGAGTTGATGTTCTCGTCGTCCTTCGCAAAATCGAGGCCGCCGCTGAGCGCCTCGTAGACGACGCGACCATAGTTGCGACCGGAGAGGCCGAGCTTCGGCTTCATCGTGGCGCCGAGCAGAGGCCGGCCGAAATTGTTCAGGCGTTCCCGTTCAGAGACGATGCCGGTCGCTGGCCCCTGAAAGGTCTTCAGGTAGTGGGGCGGGATGCGCATGTCCTCGAGGCGAAGCGCTTTGAGCGGCTTAAAGCCGAAGACGTTGCCAATGATCGAAGCCGTGAGGTTGGCAATCGAACCTTCCTCGAAGAGGTCGAGGTCATAGGCGATATACGCGAACCACTGGCCGGGCGTGCCGGGTACAGGCTCGATCTTGTAGGCCTTCCCTCGGTAGTATTCACTATCGGTAAGACGATCTGTCCAGACTACCGTCCAGGTAGCGGTGGAGGATTCGCCCGCGACGGCCGCAGCTGCTTCCTCGGGATCCACGCCGTCTTGCGGCGTGATGCGGAAGACTGCCAGCACGTCGCTGCCCTTCGGCTCGTATTCAGGTTCCCAATACCCCATCTGTTTGTACTTCAGAACGCCCGATTTATAACGCTCCTTCATGTTGGTAATCTTGATATCAACTGGCTTGTTCATATTCGCTTCCTTCCTGAATGTTCAGTTTCAGATTGGTGGCTGCGCAAGGGTGGTCGGCCGACGTGAGCCACAAGTCGGGAGGCTTCGTTCAGCGTCCCGCACAAGCCTTCGTCGCTAGGTGGCCGCCAGTTCGAAGAGCCTCACGCTGAAAAACGGTGCGGTTGCCCTTGGCAGCAGGCCATTTACTAGCAGCTACGCTTTGGCGACCCGAGCAGTCTGTATAAAATGAAACACATCGACTGGCTTTTTCATGAGTGACGATCCAGGCGTGACCATTGATCCACATGCAGCTAACAACTCGGACATAATAAAGTAAAACAAGATATACTGTCCGAAATATTAAGGTATCCCTTGTGCATTGGATTCCCAGGACAGGGCCACGATCATGAGGAATGTCACCATAAGGCAGCTCCAGATTTTCGCTGAAGCCGCGCAGAGGCAGTCCTTCGCGCGCGTCGCTGAGCGGCTGCATCTGAGCCCGGCTGCCGTTTCCTTTCAAATCAAACAGATCGAGAGCATGACAGGATTCGCGCTATTCGAACGCGTCGGTAGAAAAGTGTCTGTGACTGACGCCGGCGAACGGCTGCTGGTCTATGCTAAAATAATCCTGCAAGCTCTCCATGACGCCGATCAGACCCTCATGGCTCTAAAGGGCTTGACGGGGGGCAGGGTGACGATTGGCCTCGTCTCGACTGCCAAATACATCGTCCCCCAAATGCTCACGCGTTTTCAGGCCAGCTATCCCGCCATCACCATCAACCTGAGGGAGGGCAACCGGCGGCAAATCATTGACATGCTCACAAAAGGCGAAATAGATCTCGCCATCATGGGGCAGCCACCCGAAGGTGCGGATGTGCTTGCCGAACCATTCGCTCTGCATCCTTCCGTGCTCATTGCGGCGCCATCCCATCCCCTCGTCGGGTTGAAAGCGTTATCGCCAAGCGTACTTGCCAGTGAACTGTTCGTCGTTCGCGAAGACGGATCCGGCACCCGATTGCTCCTCGAGCGGTACTTTCAGACGGCTGGCCTTTCGCCGCGTATCGCAATGACGTCGAGCAGCAACGAAACCTTAAAGCAGGCTGTCATGGCTGGAATGGCCCTTGCATTGATCTCGCGCCATACCGTCGGACTTGAGCTTGGACTCGGCCTGGTTACTACATTGGCGGTCGACGGTTTTCCCTTAATGCGCTCATGGTTTATCGCGCACCGGCGAAGCATGCCGCTGCCACCTGTTCATTCTCGGTTGCGGGCGTTTTTAATCGAACAAGGTCAGTCGATCATCAATGATCTCGAACGCAGCTACGATGAGATTGGTATCGGAATCAGGGAGAAAACCACCGGCCGTCCTACCGAGGCCGACCGCCAGCGGCCACGTAAACTCGGTCGGTCAGGGAGACCGCCCAAAAAGAAGCGGGCTTAAGCTGGGCTCCTGCTATTTCCAGAATGCCCGCGAACCGGATCACGACATCATCAGCATCGCGACGCAGGCTGGCGCGTTCGTCCTCTTTATCCATTGGCGGGCGGAGCCGAGGGGCGCGCCGCATCCGGCCCGAGCTTTGGGCCGCGCCGGCGATTTCTTTTTGCATTGGCGCGTTTGTCCTTTTATCCATGATCGGCGAGGCGGAACGCATCGAGGTCAAAAGCGCGGTGATCGGCAAGCATCCCCAGGTCATCATCGCTCCGCCGGATCACCCTCTAGCCAAGCAGCGTTCTATCTCGCCGCGAGAGATCGCCACGCAAACCATTCTGATGCGCGAGGTTGGCTCCGGGCCGGCGGCCAGCAGTTTGCGTGACTTCCTCGTCGCCGAAGGGCGACGCTTTTTGCCGAACCCAAAAACATGGCCGGCGAGGTGGGCAAAACGCCTGCGGCGAGAGGCAATCACTCTGCCAAGAGGAAGTGATGATAATTTTCGTTTTTTCGGGTGAAGGCTTGGCAGGGTATCCGTGTTCCCGGCGCGTTCTCTGCGGCTTGCTCCCTACATTGGAAAAGAAAGGTCAGCTTGGGCATCCATTGACGGGCGCATTTTGACCACTGTTATTAAGGAGGAATCATGCTCACCATTGTTTTCGATCTCGACGGCACGTTGATCGATACCGCTCCCGATCTCATCTCGACGCTCAACCTTATCCTGTCGAGCGAAGGCTTGCCGCCGGTAGCTTACAACGACGGGCGTCGGATGATCGGAGGCGGTATACTGGGCATGATCGAACGGGCGCTGAACGCCGAAGACCACTATCCGCCAAAGCCGGAGATCGATCGGATGTTTCGCGCCTTCGTCGATCATTACGGCGCTCACATCGCGGAGCGCTCACGCCCCTTCCCCCACGTCGATTCGGTCCTGGACCGCCTTGGCGCCGAGGGCTCCCGCCTCGCAGTCTGTACCAATAAGCTCGAATTTCTCTCGGTGCGCCTGCTCGAGGAGCTCAAGCTCAGCCATCACTTCGTTGCGATTTGCGGCCAAGATACTTTTGGCGTGCAGAAGCCCGATCCGGAAATGTTGCGCCAGACCATATTGCGCGCGGGCGGAGAGCCGGCGCACGCGATCATGGTGGGCGATTCCGCAAGGGATGTGCGCACCTCGAGGGCGGCGGCCGTTCCCGTCGTTGCGGTCGATTTCGGCTATAGCGAGGTCCCGATTGCTACACTAAATCCCGACCGCATCATCGGCTCGTTCGCCGAACTGCCGACGGCAATTGCGGGGATCGAAGCGCGGAGACCCTTATAGAAGACCGTCTGAGCCACGGGCTGAGCCTCCTCGGCAATTCGCGCCCATGTCTGTTACATCTATATTCGCGGCGAATTCGTTTGCGAGGGGGTAATTGCCCAGTTGTTGGCCACCTTCTTCAGCTACTGCGTAACACTCAAGCCTCCGCCGAGCACGGCTGTGTCCTCCTAAGCGAGATGGCCGGCGCTGAAAGCTCGGGTCGGTATGGCTGAATCAATAATTAGATCAACCTTTTTGTCAGCGCGGCAAG
>Ga0081455_10008561_pt1 | contig 10619 bp, 9 predicted proteins | sample TabmetS3T2R1_FD_70207 | JGI IMG/M metagenome (GOLD analysis project Ga0081455, IMG submission 70207) | Tabebuia heterophylla rhizosphere microbial communities from the University of Puerto Rico - S3T2R1 | ecosystem: Host-associated > Plants > Roots > Rhizosphere ... | reverse complement strand
TCTCCTTCTCGGTATGCCCGGCTTCGATCACGTCCCGGCGATCGAGGGCATGCCGCTATCACAGACGAAGGCGATGGCGGTGACGGTCGTGCACCCCGACGATTTCGCGAAGGTCGCGCGCGAAGGCGGCCAGGGTCGCGTGCGGCTCGCCGCCGCGCTCTCGCAGAGCGGACATGGGCACGTGTCTGACTTTGCGCGGCAGCCGGTGTTGTAAGATCGCAACAAAGCGAAACGAACCCGCCCCTCTTACCGCCCCTTGCTGGCAGCTGCGGCCTTTTCCACCACCGCCTTGGGCGTTATGAACGCCGCCAAATGAGCGAGTGAATAGTGAGTAGAAAATAGTGAGTTGTCTACTCACTACTCACCACTCACTCTATATTCTCTACCGCGACGGCGCGATGATCGTCTTCTGGTAGAGGTCCTGCCACTTCTGCGACTGGTCGAGCATCTCGGCCGAGTCGATCAGCTGCAGCGGGCCCTTGGTGAAGGGCGACTCGACCTTCTTGCTCGGCGACACGAAATTGCGGCTGGCGAGCAGCGGCTGCGCCTCACCGATCAGGAAATCATAGAACAATACAGCGGCGTGCGGATGCGGCGCGTTGCGGGCGACGCCCGCCGCGGTCGGCCGCGCGATCAGGGGCGGGATGATGAACCAGTCGAGCGGTGCACCCTTCTGCTTGATCTGCTCGGCCGAGAAGCCATAGACGGTGAGCGCGAGCGGCACCTCGCCGGCCGCCACCAGATTGGCAAGGAGCGTGTGCCCTTTCCGCACCGAAAGCCCGTTGGTGGCCACGAGATCGCGGAACAGCTTGAGGCCCTGCGCTTCGCCGAGCCCCAACACGACCTGCGCGAACCAATCGTAGTCTTCTGCCTCGATCGCGAGCTTGCCCCTCCATTCCGGCTTGAGCAGGTCCTGATAGGTGGTGGGCAGGCTCTCCTTCTTGACCTGATTGGTGTTGAAGGCCTGCACGAAGGTGTTGAGATAGACCGACGCCCATTCACGGTGCTTGGCAACCGACTCTGGGATCAGGTCATTGAGATAGGGCGACTTCACGAGCTGCAAGAGCCGTTCGCGGTAGAGCGGCTCGAGCGCCGAGCTCGAGCCTACCATGACGTCGACCTCGAACCGCCGCGCCTTGGCCTCGTTCACGATGCGCTGCAGTAATCCTTCGGAATCGGCGCGCCACACCTTCACCTTCACGCCATACTTCTTGTCGAAGGCTGCCGTGACCGCTGCAATATCCTCGACCGGCATCGAGGAATAGAACATCAGCTCGCCTTCTTTCTTGGCGCCCTCGATCAGCCGTTTCTCGCGGTCGGGACCTTCGTAGGTGGCGATGTCTGACAGGGTTTGTGGGGCTTGTGCCGCTTGCGGCGCCTGCGCCAGCGCGCTCGATCCGGGAGGTGCACCGCTCAACAGGAGCACCGCGAGAATTGCCAAAAGATTGTGCAAACCTAAATGGCTGTTCATCGCATCCTCCGGCGTGTCCAGCCGCTTCACCCTCAACCTAGGCCGCGGAACCCGCAAACGCAATGCGACCGTTCGCGCCGCCGCCCCTTCCATGTCGCGGCGAATTGTGAGCTAAAGTGGGACCGCTGAGGGGAGGAAACCGGGGCACGGAATGAAGATAACCAAGCTTGAACAATTTCATGTCGATTGCGGCTGGGAAATCTACTCGTTTCTCAAGATCAGCACCGACGAGGGCGTGACCGGCTGGTCGGAGTTCAGGGAGCACCGCCGCCCCGGTATCGCCGCCACGATCCATGGCATGGGCGAGCTCCTGATCGGCCAGGATCCGCGCGCAATCGGCCGCCTCGACGCCGCCCTCCACTCGTTCACCCGCACCGTACCGGGGGGCCTCAACCAGAACGCCGCCGGCGCGATCCTTAACGCCTGCCTCGACATCAAGGGTAAGGCTTTGGGCGTGCCGGTCTATGAGCTGTTCGGCGGGGCGGTGCGCGAGCGCATCCCGGTCTACTGGTCGCGCTGCGGGGTGATCCGGGCGCGCTGTGCCGAGTATTTCGACGGCAAGGTGGTCGACGCCCCGGCTGTGCGCACCGTCGACGACCTCAAGGCGGCCGCCCGCGAGGCGCGCGAGCGCGGCTACAAGGCGATCAAGACCAACCTCCTGGTGTTCGACAAGAATGGTGGCCGCCAATACACGCCGGGGTCGGCGCGTGGCGCAGGCCATCCCGAGCTCAACCTGCCCGAGGAGATGCTCGACGCGCTGATCGCGCAGCTTTCGGCGCTGCGCGAGGGCGCCGGCCCCAAGGTCGGCATCGCGGTTGACGTCAACTTCAACTACAAGGCCGAGGGCTTCCGCCGCATCGCCAGGAAGGTCGAGCCGTTCGACCTGATGTGGCTGGAAATGGACATGTACGAGCCGCAGGCGCTCGCCCGCATCCGGCAATCGACCACGACCCCGATCGCGTCGCTTGAAACGATCCTCGGCCGGCGCGCGCTCAAGCCTTATCTCGAAACGTATTGTGCCGATGTCGCGATCATCGATCCGCAATATAACGGCGTGCCCGAGTCGATCCGCATGGCCGCGATGTGCGACGCCTACGAGGTCAACGTCGCCTCGCATTATTTCAGCGGGCCGCTCTCCGCGATCATCTGCGGGCATTTCGCTGCCATCGTTCCCAATCTGCGGATTTCCGAATACGACGTCGACGAGGTGCCGTGGAAGCCAAAGCTCCTCACGCATCCGCCAGTGATCGAGAACGGCGAGATGGTGCTCCCCACCGGCCCCGGCTGGGGGACCGACGTCAACGAGGACGAGCTGCGCGCGCACGCGGCGAAGCTGTGAGGGAGAACGTGCAGCACTCTCGGTGTCGTCCCCGCGAAAGCGGGGACCCAGTATCCAAGGGAGTTTCAGTTCGTATACCGCAATTGCCAAATACTTGGCCCTGTGAGTACTGGGTCCCCGCTTTCGCGGGGACGACGCTGAGAGGATTGGATGATCATTGACTGGCATACTCACGTGCATTCACCGCGCGAGCAGGCGGCGCCGTTCTGGCGCGGACAATGCCCGGCGACGATTGACAACGTGCTGCGGCTGCATGACGAGGTCGGCCTTAATGTCAGCGTGATCTCGAACTCAGGCCACTACCTCAAGGACTACAGCCGCGAGGAGGCGTTGCCGGCGATCCGCGAAGCGAACCAGTATCTCGCTTCGCTGCGCGACAAGCACAAGGGCCGCCTCGTCGCGCTCGCGGTCGCGATCCCGGGCGGCGGCGACGAGCACCTTCGGGAGTTCGAGCGCGCCATCAAGCAGGACGACCTGCGCGGCGTGCTGATCAGCTCGAGCCATCGCCGCGCCTATCCGGACGACGACGATGCACGGCCGTTCTTCCGGCTCGCCTGCGATCTCGACATCCCGGTGTTCATGCATCCGCCATCGGTCGGCTTCGGCGAGGAGCGCATGAAGGAGTTCCGCCTCGCCTCCAGCGTCGGCCGCCCGTTCGACAGTTGCCTTGCGCTGGCGCGGCTGATCGTGCGCGGCGTGTTCGAGGAGCTGCCCAAGCTCAAGTTCGTGGCGAGCCATCTCGGCGGCGGCATCTGCGAGATCATCGGGCGCATGGACTACGCCTATGAGCTGCGCGACAACCCGCTGATCCTCGGCCCCTACGGCCCGCCGATCTACATCTCGCGCAAGCCGAGCGACTATCTGCGCATGCTCTACTTCGACACCGTGAGCTACCACGCGCCCGCGGTCGAATGCGCGATCAAGACAGTGGGCGCCGACCGTTTGATCTTCGGCACCGATTCCCCGATGATGCTCGCGCTCAAGCAGCGCGGGCGCGACCTGATCGACCAGGTCGGGCTCAACGCCGCCGACAAGGCCAAAGTGCTCGGCGGCACCGCCAAGATGCTGCTCAAACTCTAGCTGCTCAAACTTTAGGAGGAACCATCATGAGAGCCGCCGTCGTCGGCGAAAAAGGCGCCGAAGTGCGCGACATCCCGAAGCCTGAGCCCGCGCCGAACGAAATCCTGATCAAGGTGCGCGCCTCGAGCCTCAACCGCGCCGACGTCGGCGTCGCGGCCGGCCAGCAGCACGGCCGCGTCGGCGGCATCGGCGCCCGGCTCGGGCTCGAATGTTCGGGCGAGGTCGAGGCGGTCGGCCGCGAGGTGACGGCGTTCAAGCCCGGCGACCGGGTGATGGCTTCGGCGCCTGGCGGCTATGCCGAATATGCGACCACCGACGCGGGCCGCGCCCATCGCATCCCCGGCAACAACATGACCTACGAGCAGGCCGCCTGCTTCCCGGTCGCGCTGCAGACCATGCACAACGCAGTCGTCACCGCCGGCCGGCTCAAGCGTGGCGAGACGCTGCTCATCCAGGGCGCGAGCTCCGGCGTCGGGCTGATGGGCATGCAGATCGGCAAGCTGATGGGCGCCTCGACCGTGATGGGCGGTTCAACCAATGCGGCGCGCCGCGCGCGGCTCAAGGACTATGGTTGCGATCTCGCGGTCGACACCAGCGACCCGAAGTGGTCGGAGCAGGTCAAGCAGGCGACCGGCGGCAAGGGCGTCGACCTGATCGTCGACATGGTGTCGGCACCGGTCGCCAATCAGAACCTCGAAGCCGCGAGTGTGCTCGGCCGCATCGTCAATGTCGGGCGACTGGGCGGCCAGAAGGGCGAGTTCAACTTCGACCTGCACGCGCTCAAGCGCATCGACTACATCGGCGTCACCTTCCGCACCCGCTCTCCTGAAGAAGTGCGCGAGATCGTGCGGCAGATGCGCGCCGACCTGTGGCCGGCAGTCGAAGCCGGCAAGCTCTCGCTGCCGATCGACAAGACCTTCCCGCTCGAGAAGGTCGCCGAAGCGCTGGCGATGATGAAGGCGAACCAGCACTTCGGGAAGATCGTGCTCACGATGTGAGGCCGACGCTTTGGCCAGCGCCCGCGCGCAGCTGCCGCGCGGCTGGCAGCGACGCAGGCAGCACATCCCAGGGGCGTGCCCGGCGCTTGCGCCTCGGCCGGGATTCGTCGGCATCGCTGACCGCGACCGCGCCCTCGCCCGCAACGACATCGAGATCGAGGTCACCGAACCAGCCCGCCGTGGCGCCGGTCACGACCAGGCAGATCTGAATCTGCTCGGCCTTGCCCGGGATGTCGGCTGCAATCGCGTGCCGGATCCAGTGCGCGGAGCGCACTGGCGCTCCCGACTGCACCACCTGCACGGCCTGTCCGCGCTTCCCGAGGAACCTGACCACGAGCTGCGTACCGGCTCCGATGCGAGGCGACTCGGCACGCATGGCCGCGCTGAAGACCACACGCTGGCGACGCCAGCGCCCGACCGGAAACGTCTGCGTCAGCACACCGTCGCCCCAGATCAGCGCGCCGTCGCCGCGCGCAAGGCGCACAGCGCGGCCGGCCTCGGGCGTTTCCTCCTCGGCGACTGTCACGGCATAGGGTTGGCGGCTGAAGTTGAGCACGCGCCAGCCATCCGGATGTGCGCCGCTGCCGGAAAGCGCGAGATTGGTCGGCTCGCCATGTGATCCATTTCCCGGTGCGGGATAAGAGACCTTCGGATTGGCGCGCGCCGCCGTCGTCCGATCGACGAACAGCAGGATGTCGTACTTGTTGCGGGGATTGGCGGCTTCCGAGTAGTTGCTGTGATCGCCATGAAACACCGCCCCGATCGATCGCTGCGAGGGTTTGGCGGCGAGCCACTTCGCAACCGGACCATCGGGCGGCATGTTGGCAAGGTCGAGCGCCAGGAGCGGGAGCCCGGTGGCGGCGAGCGCGGCATCGACGAAGCCCTCGGGCGCGGGCGGCACCGTGTGGTCTCGCAGCTTGCCGGTCTCATCCACCGCCTGGAAGCTGCCCTGATTGAACGCAAAGCCGATGACCACCATCTCGGAGCCGAACATCGTGTGGAGATGGCTGCCCATATTGGTCACCTCGATCACCTTGAAGAAGACCGACGGCGAGCGCTGCACATGGCCGTTATGGGCCCAGAGCACGGCCTTCGTGTGCGGGCCTTCCGCGTCGAGCAGCGCCCGCACGTTCGCGGCCATGCATTGATCGCGGAATCGCCAGCTCTTGGCCCAGCTCAGGGTTTCGTTTTCCATCGCATTGATGCGCGCGAACTGATCAAGCACGATCGCGCTCTGGCGCGCCAGATGCCACTCGGTCTCGCCGGTCCGGCTGATCCAGTCGGCCCGCTGGGACGTGAAGGCGTCGAGCACGGTCGCAAGCTGCGACGCGGCCTGCTCGCGCACGATCGTTGGCATCAGGCGCAGGTCATCGGCCGCATAAGCGGAGGCGAGCGGCGCGATGTTCTGCTCGCACACCGCCGCAAGGTGCGGCGCAACTCGTTCCAGATAAGCCAGGAGGTGCATCCCGGAGGCCGGGCTGCTCTGCATGTCAAAGCCATAGAACGTCACCTTGCGGTCGTTCGCCAGATTCCAGGCGCGCACCCATTCGACCAGCGCAGCCACCTCCTCGGTATCCCAGGTCCAGAAGCCCATGCCGGCGACGGCATCGAGCGCATTGCCTTTGCCATGGAGCACGTAGTCGTTGACCGCAAGCGTCGCGCCATACTCCGCCTCGAAGCCGATCATGGTGAAGCCGAGCTGCGATACGCAATATTCGATCATGCGATGCTTGAGCTGAAAGAACTCCCGGGTGCCATGGGTAGCTTCGCCGAGCGAGACGATGCGCGCGTCCCCAATCAGGGGGCGAAGCTGCTCGAGGTCCTGGAAGCTCGATCCCGGCTCGACGCTCGCGAGCGGCAGCGCATTGGCCTTGAGCCAGCCGATGACGTCGGGGCTGGGGCGCGTGTACCACTTGGCACGGATCGCCAGCGCCGCACCAGCGATCGCGGCAGCACCGACCAGGGCGCTGCCGCCCAGCAACAAAGCTCGACGATTGAGCATGATTCCCTCCGGAAATGGGGCTGAGGCGGCGCGGACGAGTCGCGCCCATTCGTGGCCTTCCGTGTATGGCTAACGGGTCGGACGCGATGTGATCGCCATCACACAACGGCGAGTTTGGCGGCTGGGGGATACCGGCAGAGAGGTCGCATTCCGGCGCGAACGCGCCCGTAGTATAAGGACACCAAGAGAGGCGGAGACCCCGATGCCGAACCAATGGCTGCCGCTATGCGTCGCCACGGCCGCTGTGCTGCTTGCGCAGTCCACAGCCAGAGCCGAGCCGGTCGCCGATTTCTATCGCGGCAAAACCATCAGCCTCTATGTCGGCTTCCCGCCAGGGGGCGGCTACGATCTCTATGCCCGGGTGTTCGCACCGCATTTCGCCCGCCATATCCCCGGCAATCCGCAGATCGTGATCAAGACCATGCTGGGCGGGTCGGGCATCCAGGCTGCCGGCTACATGACCAACGTCACCGCGCAGGACGGCACCTCGCTCGGCCTGTTCCTCGATTCGCTCACGCTCGGCAAGGTCCTGGGCGGGCATGGCGACTTCGATCCGGTGAAGCTCACCTGGATCGGCCGCATTGTGTCGACCGCCACTGTCTCGGTGGTGTGGCACACCTCGCCGGTGCAGACGATCGAGGAGGCCAAGAAGCGTGAGCTGCTGATGGCCGGCACGGTGCCGTCCAACACCTCGAACTTCATCCCGGCCGCGCTCAACGACCTGATCGGCACCAAGATCAGGGTGATCATGGGATTCCGCGGCTCACCCGATCAGGCGCTCGCCATGCTGCGCGGCGAGACTCATTCGATTGGCGGCATGAGCTGGGAGGCGATCCAGACCAATCACAAGGAATGGATCACCGAAAAGAAGATCCGGATTCTCTATGCGCAGGGCGCGCAGCGCATCAAGGACCTGCCGAACGAGCCGGCGCTCCTCGACTTTGCCACCGATGAGCGCTCGCGCCGGATTCTTGGCCTCCTCGGCAGCGGTCCCGACATCGGGCGCTCGCTCGTCGCCGAGCCCGGCATCCCGCCCGAGCGCGCGGCCGCGCTGCGGCAGGCTTTCATGGCAACGATGCAGGATGGTGAGCTCGTCGCCGAGATCAAGCGGCGCAATCTCACGCTCGAGCCGGTGAGCGGCGAGGAGATTCAGAAGATGGTGGCAGCCTACGCCGCCACGCCGAAGGAGCTGGTGGACCAGGCGAAGCGCTACATCGGCTCAAAAGATTGACAACGCGGAGGGCAGCGGGAATGCAATGACTCTCCGCTGTCGTCCCCGCGAAGGCGGGGACCCATAACCACCGCGCCATCGAAAACTACGCCGCGCGTGCCACATGGCGCGCACACGGCGTATGGGTCCCCGCTTTCGCGGGGACGACACTGAGCGTGAGGCGCGGACTGCGCCTCACTCCATCGCCTTGTTCGCCCGTTCGATGATGTCCTTGGGCGCGTTGATGATCCCGTTGACGAATTTCTGCAGCTCGGCGCCCGGCGTCGGGTCGACCTCCGCCTTGACCCGCTCGGCTTCGCGCAGGAACTCGGCATCGACCACGAGCTTGTCGAAAGCGGCGCGCAGCGCCGCGAGCCGATCGGCCGGAATGTTCGGCGGCGTGATCAGCGCGCGGCCGATCGCGGAGGAGGCCGAATAAAACTCGATGATGGTCTTGGCGGTCGGATCGTCGACCAGCTCCTGCATGAGCGGAATGTTCGCGATCTCCCGGTTGCGGCGCAGGCCGGACTGGATCACCGGCACGAACACGCCATCCCTGATCTCGCCCGCATGAGTGCTGCGCCACTGGTTCCAGGCGCTCGACACCATGTCGATCTCGCCGCGAGCGAGCGCGATCACGTATTCGGCGGAGCCCGGATAGCCGCAGACGATCTTGAACTGGAAGCCGCCGAGATTTTTGAGGATCGCAGGGATCTGATAGCTCTGCGAAGTACGCCCGCTGCATGCGACGCTCGAAGCAACCCGCTTCATCTCCTCGATGGTCTTGGCCGGAGCATCCTTGCGCCGCACCATGGCCGGATTGACGCTTGCGATCGAGCCCACATAGGCCATTTCGGCAAGATTCCATTTGCTCAGCTCCGGCTGCATCACCTGCGAATGGGCGATACTTTCGGGGAACAGCCCCATGACAGTGCCGTCGCGCGGCGACTGGGCGTAGAACTGGGTGACCGCGCGGATGCCGCCGCCGCCCGGCCGATGCTCGATGATGATGTTGGGATTGCCCGGGATGTAGCGCTTGATGTGATTGGCGGCGAGCCGGGCATAGAGATCGTAGGACCCGCCCGGCGGATGGCCGAGCATGATGGTCAGGGTCTTGCCCTTGTAGAACTGCTCGACGGACTGGGCGGCGGCCGGAGAAACTGCCAGCCATGAACCGGCCACGAGCGCGCCAAGCATCCGAAGCAAGACGGTCATCTAAGCTCTCCCCCCTGTTGGCCCGCACGGTAGACGATTTGATAACCAAACCGTGATGCGGATTCTACCGGACGGACTTCGTTTACCGGCCTGCCTTACCCTCGCGGCGAGGCCTCATCATGGCGACATCGATCGTTAACGGATATTTCTGCGCAAGCTCCTGCGACGTCGCCAAAGCCAAAAAGGGCGAGGATCCGCATCCGTCGACGGGCCCCGGCAATGTTGACGACAAGGATCGCAAGGCATTCCGGGTCGACGATCCCGCCGTGCTGTTCGGCGGCGCGTTGAGCGCGGCGCTTTCGGCAGACGCGGTCAAGCCTGCCGACGGAACCCAGCCGGCCGACCCCGCGTCCGCGCGGCGCACGGGACAAACGGTCGACGTTCTCGCCTAGAGTGTGAAGCCGGACCATCCAATCACAGCGTCGGCGGCGCGCCCATGAAGTCGCGCTTAGCGAGCTCGATGCCGGCATGGCGCAGGAGGTCGTAGGCGGTCGTGCAGTGGAAATAGAAATTCGGCAGGATGAAGTTGAGCAGCAGCGCCTGGCCGGTGAACTTGCGCTCGTTGGCGCCGAGCTTGAGCGTGATGTCCTTGTCCTCGGTGCCGTCGATCTGGTTGGGCTTGAACCCCTTCACGTAGTCGATGACGTTGTTGACGCGCACCTTGAGCGCGGCGAAGTCGGCCTCGGTATTGGGCATGTTCGGCATCTCGACGCCGGCGAGCGCGCTGCAGCAGCGCATGGCGTGGGTGGTCGCCTGCTGCACCTGCCGCGAATAGGGATACATGTCGGGATAGAAGCGCATGTTGAACAGGAAGCTCGGGTCGAGCTGCTTGGCTTCGATATGCGCGAGCGCCTTGTCGATGCAATTCGACTGGCCCGTGAGGAACTGCACGAAAATCGGGACCGATACTTTGTACATGGAAATCGTCATGGATGGCGTCCTTGGGTTCTTGATCTTGCGTGCCGGCGGCGCCGACAGTGCCGGCAGATTAGCGGGGTTCCAAGCCAACTCAAGCGGCACGGGGGAAGGAGCACCTTGGCCGGCTGGCGGCGGCTTGCTAAGGCAAATGTCGGCAAATAACCGTCGCATATAACAGGCTGCAGCCGGATTCCGGCCTGCCGAGACAGGGAACGGAAAGAGTCATGGTCAAGGCCAAGCGCATCGGACACGCGACGTTCGAGACCCCCGACCTCGCGCGCCAGACCGAGTATTACACCGACCTCCTGGGCCTGACGGTCGCCGCGCAGGAGAAGGACCGCGTCTACCTGGCCACCAAGATCGGTCAGCTCGCGATCCAGCTCAAC
>Ga0081455_10008560_pt1 | contig 10619 bp, 7 predicted proteins | sample TabmetS3T2R1_FD_70207 | JGI IMG/M metagenome (GOLD analysis project Ga0081455, IMG submission 70207) | Tabebuia heterophylla rhizosphere microbial communities from the University of Puerto Rico - S3T2R1 | ecosystem: Host-associated > Plants > Roots > Rhizosphere ... | reverse complement strand
GAAAAAGATCGGCACCTTGCTCAAGGCCGTGCACGGCATCGTCGAGGCCGAAGGGTTCACGGTCCATCCGTACAAGACGCGCATCATGCGCAGGTCGACGCGCCAGGAGGTCACCGGCCTCACGGTGAACGAGGCCGTGAGCGTGCCGCGCGACCAGCTGCGCCGTTACCGCGCCGTGCTGCAGCAGGTCGAGCGCCACGGGCCTGATGGCAAGCACTTCGGTCCCGGCAAGGACGTGATCCGCTCGCTGCTCGGCTTCGGCCATTTCGCCATGATGGTCGATCCGGAGAGTGGCACGCCATTGCTGCAGCGAGCGCAGCGCCTCGCCGCGCAGTACGCGCCCACCCGCTCCGCACGGCTTCCGACTCGCGCCGCATTCCGCAAGGCCGCGAGCGCCGGCCAGGCGCCGCCCGGCCGGCAATGGAATCCCGCGGAGCGGCCACCGCCACCGCCGGACCCAGTGTTGGTTGCGTTGGCGCGACAGGAAGAAAAGAAACGGGCCGCACAGGCGCGCACCGCAACGCCCGGCATGTCGCGTCCGCCCAACGTACCCCCGTCACCGTGGGGCACGCCGCGCGCAGCCGGCCCGCAGGCGGCTCCCCCGGCGGGACCGGCGACGGCACCCCAAACGACACAGCCGTGGTACGTCACGGCGATGGTGATCCTGCTGGCGGTGATCCTCGGGCTCGCGATCAGGCCTGGCGGCGCCGTGATTGCCGGCGTGATGCTGTCTTTCTACTTCTGGCGATGGTGGAAGCGGTGAACCACTGTCCGATCTAGCCCAACCCGAGAAAGACCTCTTTTCACCGGCAAATTCCCTTCGGGAACTGCACAGCCCTACCGGTCAGTTCAGCCGGTTATCTCGCCATGGCGCGCCCGCGTTGGGTAATTGCGGGCACCGGAGTTGTGGCACGATTGGCCTATAGGTTGATTTGTCTCAAGACTGTATCCGAAACGCGGGCCCACCTTGCATTCGGAGGCAGCGATACGTCCAGACAATCGAGAGGTGGAGCATGTACCGGCATATTCTCATTCCGACAGATGGGTCGGAGCTGGCAGAGCGCGGGGTGACGCACGGGTTGGCGCTGGCGAAATCCGTTGGAGCCAAGGTATCTGTAATCTACGTCGTGGAACCACTTCTTGCAGTGACAGGCGACTTTGCGAGCGTGTTGGATCACGCGGCAAATGCGGCCAAGGAGGCCGGTGTTTCCTGCGAGACAATTCAAGTGGAGAATGTGCAACCCTATCAAGCCATCATTGCAGCGGCCGAGGACAGAGGCTGCAATCTCATCGTCATGTCATGGCATGGGCGTAGCGGACTTTCCACGCTTCTAATCGGCAGTGTGACAAACAAAGTGCTGGCCTACGCGAAAACGCCTGTACTGGTTTGCCGGTGAATGTGCAGATCGCAAGCCAACCCCGACGGAAGAGCGTGCCCGACGACAGGCCGCTGAAGGTGCTCGCCGCTTGGCGGAAGATTACCGCTGCTCCTGTGTCATTCACGGGAGCAAGCAGGTTAATTGAAAATTGTGGCCGAGCGCGGATATGGCAGTGAACCGCGCTACCGGTTGAGAGCCGATCGTCGTCGGAAGCAGCAGGACGGGATCTGTCCTCGCTGGCCCTACGGCATCCCAGCTTGCCGGCTCGACCTTCAGCCCGCCTTCGCCTTCACGTATCGACCCGGGGCGGATTCGCCCGGGGGATAGAGGTTGCTACCGAGCTGCGTGCGCGCCGGCAGCTGCTCTTCCGCCTGCGGCTTGAGCCAGCCGATCCAATCATTCCACCAGCTGCCCGGCTTTTCATCCGCGCTCGCCAGCCAGGCCGCCGGCTCTTCGCATCGCTCGTCCGATACCCAATAGCTGCGCTTGTTCTTCGACGCGGGGTTGATGACGCCGGCAATATGCCCACTCGCGCCAAGAACAAAACGAGTGTCGCCGCCGAACAGGCCCGTCGTGCGATAGGCGGATCGCCATGGCACGATGTGGTCCTCGACCGTCGCGAGAACGTAGGCGGGCAGATCGACCCGCCCCAGATCGACTGACGTACCGCACATCGTCAATCTGTTCGGCTCCCGGAGATTGTTCTCCAGGTACATGTTCCTGATATACCAGCAGTACATCGGCCCCGGCAGATTGGTCACGTCGGCATTCCAGAACAGAAGATCGAAGCGTTCGGGCGGCTTTCCTTTCAAATAATGATTGACCACGTTCGGCCATATCAGTTCCTTCGAACGGAGGGTCTGGAACACGAAGCCGAGCTCGGCGCCGCGATAGATACCCCCCTTCCCGATCGTCAGCTCGCGTTGGAGCACGCTCTCTTCGTCCACGAACACGCCGAGATCACCCGGCTCCCGAAAATCGAGCATGGTCGTCAACAGTGTCACGCTGGCGACCGACTCGTCGCCGCGCGTCCGCAGGATCGCGAGCGCCGACGACAGGATTGTGCCGCCAACGCACCAGCCAACGACATTGACCTTGTCGGCGCCTGATATCGATCGCGCGATTTCAATGGCGCGCATCGCACCATGCTCGACATAGTCATCCCATCCGAAGTGACCGCAAGACTCATCCGGATTGCGCCAGGACACCACGAAGACCGTCATGCCGTGCTCAACCGCAAACCGGACGAAGGAATTGGCAGGCTGGAGATCGAGAATGTAGAACTTGTTGATGCAGGGCGGCACGATCAGCAGAGGCCGAACGGCCACCTGCTCCGTTGCCGGTTCATATTGAATAAGCTGAAACAGATCGTTTTCGAACACGACCGCGCCCTTCGATGCGGCGACGTCCTTTCCGACCTCGAATGCGCCCTCGTCCGTGATCGTCAGGCTGCCTCTGCCCAGGTCTGCCATCAGGTTGTCCAGGCCAGCCTTGAGGCTTTGGCCTTCGCTGTCGGCTGCAATCTTGATCGCATCGGGATTGGTGGCGACAAAATTGGTCGGGCTCATCGCCTCTACAAGCTGGCGCGTGAAGAAACGCAGGCGGTGCTTTTCTTTCTCGTCCAGATCGAGGGCTTCGACAAAGTCGACACAATAGCGCGAGTTCAGCAGGTAGTACTGCTTCAATATGCTGTAGAGCGAATTTTCCCGCCAATCAGCGCCATTGAACCGGCGATCGCCGCGCGGGGTTTCGATGCCCCCTTCGATCTGCCCGCCTGCCGCCGATTTGATGATGTGTTCTGAAAGCTGATACAAACCCTTCAGATAGTCGGCCTGCAATTCGGCGATGCGTCCCGACGCCCCCAGAGGCGAGCTGACCGCGGCGTCGTCACGCTCGCCATTCGCTGTGCCACCCAGCGATCGCCACAGGCTCGCGCCCGCCTTCATGAATCCATCGACAAACTCGTCCGGCATGTTGAATGGCCGATTCATCCGATATCCCTCACTCAGCAAAATAAGATGATGTGTTGCGTTTCCTTGTTCCGGGCAGCTTCTATTTGGCTCCCTTCAGGTTCCGGAGCGGACGGCTGAGCCTTCGCGTATTCCATCAACGTTCACAGCAAGACGTTTGATCTTGTCGTACAAAGTTTGCTTCGGGATACCCAACAGCGCAGCGGTTGCCTGGACGTCGCCCTGCTTGCGCCGCAGCGCGTCCTCGATGATCGACCGCTCGATGTTTTCGAGTTGTCGAGGCAACGACGGATCCGACGCGCCAAGGCCGGACTTGTTGATCGCCTTGCCGTCGAGAACGCCAAGCACGAAGCGGTCGGCGACGTTGCGAAGCTCGCGTACGTTTCCCGGCCACGAATAGGCCAGCAGGTGGGACATCGTCTGCTCGTCCAATATCGGCGCATCACGCTCGAAACGTCTCGCGGCATCCAGCGTGAAGTGCTCGAACAGCAGCGGAATGTCCTCGCGGCGTTCGCGAAGCGGCGGCAGCTCAATGAATGCGACGCCGAGGCGATAATAGAGATCGGCGCGAAACAGCCTCTTTTCGCTCAGCTCCAACAAATTCGTTTTGCTCGCCGCGACAACCCGGCAATCCACCGAGATCGGCTTGTTGGTTCCGACCCGCTCAATCGACCGATCCTGCAGCGACCGCAGCAACTTCACCTGCACGCTCAGCGGCATGCTCTCGATTTCGTCGAGGAACAGCGTTCCGCCATTCGCATATTCGATCTTGCCGACACGCTGACGGGTGGCGCCGGTGAATGCCCCAACTTCGTGGCCGAACAGTTCGCTCTCGACCAGCGACTCAGGCAGGCCGCCGCAGTTCACTGCGACATAATTGCCGGCGCGTCGGCCGCTGTGATTGTGGAGACAACGCGCGACAACATCCTTGCCGGTTCCGGTTTCGCCATAGATGGTGACGTCGACATTGGTCGCGGCCAATGTGGATACGAGCCGGCGCACTTCCTGGATCTGCGGCGATCGGCCGAGCAGGCTCGCTTCGATCCCCTGCCGGTCCGCCAGCGCAGATCGCAGCGAACGCACCTCCAGGGTCAGCCGCCTCTTCTCTACCGCCCTGCGCACCACCGAGATCAGCTGTTCCGAGGAACACGGCTTCTCGATGAAATCGTAGGCGCCGCCGCGCATCGCGTGCACCGCCATCGAAATATCGCCATGCCCGGTGATCAGGATCACCGGCAGATCCTGATCCAGCCGACGCAGATCGGCTTGCCATTCAAGGCCGCTCTTGCCGCGCAGACGTACGTCGCACACCACGACAAAGGGCATGTCGGGGCGCACGGATACGTTGGCGGCTTCGACCGACGCAAATCCCGAGACCGAAAAGCCGGCAAGTTCGAGCGCCTGGACGCCACCGATCCGGACATCCTCGTCGTCCTCGACGTAGATCACGCCAATTGATTGGTCATCGCCCATGCGAAGCCGCCTCTGCTATGTCAGCCAACGGAAGGACCACAACGAACTCGGCGCCGACCGGCGCAAGATTTCGCGCGCGCAATTCGCCGCCGAAGGAGCGCGCGATGTGATTGGAGAGCATAAGACCAAGACCGAGCCCCTTGCCTGCGGGCTTGGTCGTCACAAACGGCTCGAACATGCGCTGCAGGACATCGGAGGCAATCGGCGGGCCGCTGTTGCTGATGGTGATGAGACAGCGACCACCTTGTCCTTCATCCCTGGCAGCCCGGATCAGAATCGACTTCTTCCCGGCGCCCTCTACGGCGTCCAGAGCATTCCCCACAATGTTACCTAACAGCTGTTCCAGCCGCGTCTGGTCGGCTACCACACAAAGGTTCGCGTCAATCTCGGTCGAGACGTCGACGGCACCATCCTTGACGCGCGCGGCAAGTATCTTGAGGGATTCGGCGACGGCCTGTTCGACGGAAACCGCATCCAGCGGGCTGTTCGACTTGTAGGCAAAGACCCGCAACTGGCTGGTCAACCGCCCCAGCCGGCGCACCAGTTCGCCAATTCGGACGAGATTTCCGCGCGCATCGCCAATCGAGCCGCGATCGACCAACAGGATCGCATTGTCGGATGCGGTCTGCAGGGCCGCCAGCGGCTGGTTCAGTTCGTGGACGATGCCGGCCGACATCTGACCGAGCGCCGCCAGCTTGCCGGCATGGACCAGTTCATCCTGGGTCGCCCGCAGCTCGGCGGTTCGTTCCTGCACCCTGGTCTCGAGCATGTCGTTCGCCGCCTGCAACGCCGCCTGGTTGGCCAGCCGCTGCTTGATTGCTCTGCGGCGTTGCGCCACGAGACCGAGCGCGAGCAAGGCAGCAAGGGATGCGAGTCCCGACATCGCGCCGATGATGAGCGCGGTTTGCCGTACCGGCGCCTCGTCGTCGAGAAGAACAAGCTTCCAGAGGCCCCGGTTGGTAGGAAGCTCGCTCATCCGGTAGGCAGTTCCGCCTTCGGTGCTGACACGTGCAGCGCCGCCGCTGGACTGAGCGACGACGGTCCATCCGAGCGGCCTCAGCTCGTGGTTTCCGTAAGGCTTGAAGCGCGCAATGTCATCGCGCATTTCACGCGACAGCGGTGCCATCGGGCGATAGCGCCACTCGTCGCGGGAGGCGAGGATCGCGACCTGACGCTCGTCGACGAGAAGAACGTCACCTTCGCTATCACGCCAGGCGCGCTCGAACGAATCCAGATTGACCTTGACGACAGCGATACCCTTGGTCGTCCCGCCGTCCTTCAGGGCGTAGGACAGATAATAGCCGGCGCGCGCACTGGTGATGCCGACACCGAAGAACGCGCCTCGACCGCTCGCGAGCGCCTCGCTCACATAGGGGCGATACGACAGATTTCGACCGACCGGTGTGCCCGGGTCCTCGAAATCCGCCGCGGCCAGCGCTTCACCGGCGACGCTGAGGACATAGAGGTTATCGGCACCGGCAAGCAGATTGATCGACTTCAGATACAGGCTGAGCGATTGCTGCAGCGCGCCATCGCTGGGATCGCCGAGCAGCCGGAAAACGCTCGGGGACGTCTCAAGCAACGACGGCAAATATTCAAATCGGGAGAGATGGCCGTCGAGCCTGGCTGCTTCCACCGCAAGCCGCTGCTGAGCGGCAACGTGCAAATGGTCCAGTCCGCGTTGGAAAGCCACGGCATATCCGAGCCACGAAGCGGCAGCGACCAGGGCAAGAGCGGCTGTTCCGCGAACAAGCCAACGCAGGGAGTTGGACGCCATCGAACTGACTTCGGGCCTCCGCTTTATGTTCACCAGGAATGGAAGCTCCGCCATCCCAGGGACGAGGACAAACCGCGGAGCGTCGGCCATGACAGACGACAACTCACGCATAGTCTAACTCTATGGTTTTGCCCCGGAATACGCGATAGGAAAATGCGGTATAGGCGACAATGACAGGCAGCGTGACGCAAACTCCGATCAGGATGACCTTGAGCGAATCTGGGCTGCTGGCGGCTTCCCATACCGTCAGCCTGTCGATCACCACGAAGGGGTAGATGCTGTAGCTGAGGCCGAGGAAGCTCAGGAAGAAAACCAGCACAAGCAAGGCAAACGGCAGCCAGCACAGGGCGCCGCGCACGGCGGGCGAGCCGAGCAGAACGCGCACCGTCACGAGCGCGATCCCGGCTGTAACCGGGATCGACGCCACCGCAATCATCGCCGGCAGGGTAAACCACCTCTCGCGAACCGTCTCGCTGATCCACGGTGTCGCCATCGAAATCAGGATCAGACCGAGGACCATGGGCGGCCAGGCGATCTTGCTCCATTCGACTGCCTTGTGCTGGAGCGGGCCATCCGTTTTCATAACGAGCCATGTGGCGCCAAGCAGCGCATAGGCCATCGGCAGCGCCACCGCGATGGCGCCGGCGAAGATCGGATAATTCCAGCCCTCGCCGAAGCCGCTGATGTACCGGCCGAGCATCCACCCCTGACACACCGACGCAAGCATTGAGCCTGCAATGAACAGACGATCCCACATCGCCTTGCGGTCGGCCTTTGCCTTGACCCTGAAATCAAAGGCCGCGCCGCGCAGGATCAGGCCGACCAGCATGAGCGCGGTCGGCAGGTACAGTTCAGACAGCACCAGTCCGTGCGCCTTGGGGAACGCCACCAGCAGAAGGCCGACGCCGAGGACCAGCCACGTTTCATTGGCATCCCAGAACGGACCGATGGACGCGACCATGGTATCCCGCTCTTCCGGCGTCGCCCGATGCATCAGCATGCCGACGCCGAGATCATATCCGTCGCTCACGACGTAGACGAGCAGCGACACCCCCATCAACCCGATGAAGATCAGCGGGAGCAGTTCGTCGAACGACATTGAAGTCATGCGAATTCCCCCCGGCGCTGATATTGCTGCGGCTCTCCTGCCGGGCTTACTGACACGTTCGCGTACGACTTCTTGTCGGCTGTCTCAGCCATGTATTTGAGCACGCCGACATAGGCCGCGAGCAGGGCCAGATAGACCGCGACATAGATGGCGAACGTCACAGCGATGCTCGACGACGGGACACGCGAAGCGACGTCGCTGGTTCGAATGAGGCCGGCAACGATGAAGGGCTGACGTCCGATCTCCGTGACGTACCATCCGGCAATGGTCGCAACCCAGCCGGCAAAGGTCATCCCGGCAAACAGCAAGAGCATCGGCCGCGGCATCCGGGCAAATTCCCAGCCATCGCGCCAATGCCTCCACAGGCCAACCCAGCTGACCAGCAGCATCAGGATGCCCATTCCCACCATGATCCGGAAACACCAGAACACCGCAAAGACCGGCGGATGAGCCGATGGAAACTCGTTCAGCCCCTTGAGCTCGCCGTCAGCGTCATGCCGAAGGATCAGGCTGGCGAGCTTCGGCACCGCCACCTCGAAATGGTTCGTTCTCGCCGCATCGTCCGGGATCGCGAACAGCAGCAGCGGCGCACCGCGCGTCGTTTCCCAAATACCCTCCATCGCCGCGATCTTCTGCGGCTGATGCTGGAGCGTGTTGAGCCCGTGAAGGTCACCCGCCATCATCTGCGCCGGCGCGGCCAGCGCGGCGAAAACCAGTCCCGTGCGCAGCACGCGCGACGCGCTGTCCGTTGCGACGCCCTTCAGGAGTTGCCAGGCGCTGATCCCGATGAGCAGGAACGCACAGGTGAGCGCGGATGCGAGCACCATGTGAACCAGACGATACGGGAAGGATGGATTGAAGATGATCTCCAGCCAGCTCCGCGCATGAAACTGGCCGTTGACGATTTCGTATCCCGCCGGCGTCTGCATCCATGAATTGAGGGCAAGGATCCAGAATGCGCTCATCAGCGTACCGAACGCGACGAGGAAGGTCGCGCCCAGGTGAACCATCTCGCCAACCCGGCGGTGGCCGAACAGCATCACGCCGAGAAAGCCAGCTTCCAGGAAGAATGCGGTCAGCACCTCGTAACTGAGCAAGGGGCCGGCGATATTCCCGACGCGCTCCATGTAGCCCGGCCAGTTCGTGCCGAACTGGAAGCTCATGGTGACGCCGCTGACGACCCCAAGCGCGAATGTCAGGGCGAACACCTTGGTCCACAGGCGATAGGCGCGAAGCCAGTCGAGCTTCTGCTGCGGGTCGGTTGCGCGCAGATGTTTCAGCCTGAAGAACAGCAGCACCCAGCCGAGCGCGATCGAGATCGACGGAAACAGGATGTGGAACGTGATGTTGGCGGCGAACTGCATGCGCGCAAGGAACACGGCGTCCATCAACATTCCTCCAGGCTCACGCGACACCTCCGGCGTGAATCAAATGCGCGTCAATGCAGCTTCACATGCGGTTCGGTGCGCCGGGTGATCAGGCGCGCCAGCGTGTCGAGCGCAACCTTCACCGAACCATGCAGCGCGTGCTCGTGCATTTTGTAGAGCGACAGGTACATCATCCTTGCGAAGATACCTGCGAACACCAGGTTGCCGCCCACCAGCGCGCCCATCATCGAGCCGACCGTGCTGAATTCGCCGAGCGACACCAGAGAGCCGAAGTCTCTATACTTGTAGTCCTTGATCGGCTCGCCCCGCAGATAGCGCGGAATCTGGGAATAGAGGTGCGAGGCCTGCTGGTGAGCCGCCTGGGCGCGTGGCGGTATGTTGCCGCGCTCGCCCCATGAGCAGGCCGAGCAGTCACCGATGGCAAAGATGCCGTCGTCACGCGTTGTCTGCAGCGTCGGCCGGACGACGAGCTGATTGATCCGGTTGGTTTCGAGGCCGGCGATATCCTTCAGGAAATCGGGCGCCTTGATGCCGGCTGCCCATACGATCAATTCGGCGGGAATCGCGCGGCCGTCGGTCAGGCTCACATGGTCGGAGCCGATCTCCGAGACCTTGGCGCCGACAAGCACATTGACCCCCAACCTGGCGAGCAGCCTCTCCGTCTCCTTCGACACGCGTTCGGGCAGTGCGGGAAGCACCCGGTCGGCGGCTTCGATCAGCGTGATCCTGATGTCCTTCTGGGGATCGACCTGATCGAGGCCATACGCCACCACTTCACGTGTCGTCCTGTGCAGCTCGGCCGCCAGCTCGACACCGGTGGCGCCGGCGCCGATGATCGCGACCTTCAACTGGTGCTCTCCAAGAGGCAACCATTGGGCATGCGCGCGGATGCAGGCATTGACCATTCGTTCGTGGAACCGCCGCGCATCCGCCTGCGATTCAAGCTTGATCGCATGGTCCACCACGCCAGGCGTGCCAAAGTCGTTGTTCTGGCTTCCGATGGCGATGACGAGAACATCATAGTCGAAGCTCCGCTTCGGCGTGACCTCGCGACCTTCCGTATCGAAATACGGCGCCACATGCACCTGGCGGCGATCCCGATCGATGCCGATCATGTCCCCGACCCGGTAGCGAAAGCCGTGCCAGTAGGACTGGGCGAGATAATCGACCTCGTGAGCCGAGATATCCATGCTGCCGGCGGCAATTTCGTGCAGCTTCGGCTTCCACACATGCGTTCGGTTGCGCTCGATCAACGTGACGTCGAGCTTGCCCTTGCGCCCATATTTGTCGCCGAGGCGCGTCGCAAGCTCCAGTCCGCCGGCTCCGCCTCCGACGATTACAATCCGGGACTTTCCCAACTGCGGCTTACCCATGATGGCCTCGACCGATCGAATTCACTACCCGCCCGAACGCGCCTCCCGATCAGGCTCGATCGGAGACGGCGTCTGCGACCGCGACGGCCGCCATGTTCACGATCCGCCGCACAGTGGACGATGGCGTGAGAATGTGGGCCGGCTTTGCCGC
>Ga0081455_10008559_pt1 | contig 10620 bp, 8 predicted proteins | sample TabmetS3T2R1_FD_70207 | JGI IMG/M metagenome (GOLD analysis project Ga0081455, IMG submission 70207) | Tabebuia heterophylla rhizosphere microbial communities from the University of Puerto Rico - S3T2R1 | ecosystem: Host-associated > Plants > Roots > Rhizosphere ... | reverse complement strand
CGCACGCAAGCTCGCTACGACCTGATCGAGTCGCTCATCAGCGGGAAAAAAGCGGACGCCGCCGTCAGCGAGGAGCTCAATAATCCGGTGATGACGGAGCTGCGCAACAAATACCTCAAAGTGTCGAAGCGAACCGCTGAATTGACCACGCGCGTTGGTCCGAGCCACGAGCAGGTCGCGCTTCTTCGCAACGAAATGCAGCAGTATGAGAAGCAGATCTTCGACGAGCTCGGGCGGATCGCCGAGACGTATCGCAGCGATCTGCACATCGCGCGCTCTCGCGAGGAGTCGTTGACCAAGAGTCTCTCGACCCTGATGGGCGTAAATGCGAGCGATAATCGTACTCTCGTGGCGCTGCGGGAGAAGGAGCGGGAAGCCGAGAGCGTTCGGGGGCTGTATCAGAATTTTCTGCAACGCTATCAGGAGACGACGCAGCAGCAGTCGTTCCCCATGACCGAGGCCCGCCTCATCACGCGGGCCACGCGCTCGCTGTACCCGAGCAAGCCCCGCAAGCTCTTGATTTCCGCGATCAGCCTTGCCGGAGGGCTCTGTCTCGGCATTGGATTTGCAATGCTGCGGGAATACCGCGATCGCGCCGTGCGGACATCCGACCAGATTCGCGAGGACATCGGTTTGGAGTTTCTCGGCATCATCCCGGTCATCGCGCCCAGCGAGCTGGCGACGCACGACGAATTTGAATTGTTTCGCGTTGCCGTTTCTTCTCCGCTTTCTCGGCTGGCGGATACGCTTCGCACCGTCAAAGTGACGATCGATCACAATCCCAGTCCCGGGCGGTCGCACGTCGTCGGGGTGGTCTCGGCGGTCGCCGGCGAGGGGAAGTCCACGATATCGGCCAATCTCGCAATGCTGCTCGGCGCCATGGGCTCGCCGACGCTGCTGGTCGACGGTGATCTTCGCCTGTCGGGCCTGACCAAGACGATCGGAATTGAGACCGGGCGCAGCTTGGCCGATGTGGGTCATGAGCCGCTGTCCGCCCTGGTGAGCCGGCTGCCTGACCACCATGTCTGGTTCTTGCCCTGTTCGGCTTCGGCGAAAACAGCGAACTCGAGCCAAGTGCTCGGCTCCGCGCGCATGCGCGACTTCTTGAAGGCGGCCGGCGAGCACTTCCAATACATCGTGGTGGATCTTCCACCGCTCTGCGCGCTCGTGGATGCCACGGCAATTGCGCCTTACGTGAACAGCTTTCTATTCGTGATCGAGTGGGGGAAAACCTCTCGCAGCGCCGCACAGGACGCGCTCGCGCATAATCTGGAAGTCCACGAGAAGTGCGTCGGCGCCGTGCTGAATAAGGCCGACCCCAGATTGCTTCATCTCTACGGCTCTTACGGCGCGCACAACTACGGCTATAGCCACTGACGGGCTCCGCTGCCCGTCGGGCTTCTTCGCGCGGTCGCGCGCAGCCAAAATCGGTGACCCGGTCGGCGTTCTGCGTGCGGCGCGGCCAGCGCCGCGCGCGCGTTCGAAAACTGTGTGCCGGCGAGAAAGAAGAATCCGAACACGTAGGTCAAGAGAAACGCAACTGAGAACATGGAAAGCACGCAGATGATGCGGTCTGCGACATGGCGTGACCGGTAGCTCCGTACGATCGAGCGAAGCGTCATGGCGGCCAGGACCAGCAGGTAGAAGTAGCCCACGTATCCATAGCGCAGCTTGAACAGTGCCCAGCTGAAGTGCGCATGTCCGGTATCGGTCACCTCCCGCAGGGTGAGCTGAACGTCGTACACGGCACCGTGGCCGCCGCCGAACCACTCCGCGGCCGTTCCCATCCTTCGAAGCTTGTCGTTTATCGCCAGAAATTCGGCCTGTCGCTCGCCAATGGATCCCTGGGTTTGCTCCGGATCGTACTCCATGGTCCCCTCGATCCTGCGCATGAGGGGGCTGTCCGGCGGGAGCACCAACGGTACGACAGCCGAGAGCACGAAGATGATCACAAGCGTGAAATACAGACGCTTTCCATCAATCATGATCTTGGACACGAAGATGCCGATCAGACACACCAGGATGACGGCCAATGTCGTCCGATTGAGGTTGGGAGCGACCGGGACCAGGATGGCTCCGGCGATGGCCAAGTCCGTGAACGAGAACGTTCGCTTCACCATGAACGACACCAGCAGGATCGTGAACGAGACGGCGGTTGCCGCCGCCCCCCCGAGACTCACAATGCTAGGTCGTCCGATCGATACCGCCGCTATTCCGACCGCGACCATGACGAGCCCGTAAGCCTGATTGATCCGGACGAGCCGCCGGCAGTCGAAGCCGGCGAATGCCTTTCGGCGGTTCAGCAGAAGAACGTTCGTCGCCAGGACGAAGGGTGCGATGCTGTCGGTGATGATGCGCGACGGCGAGTTTTGCCAGGCCAATCCCACGAACACGCCATGGAATAGCATCACCAGCATCAATCCGCTGACGACGAGGTTTTCGTCCTTCCTGAAGCTGTCCCGAACGAGGGCGCGCGACTGGACGACGTATTCCAGCGCGATCAGCGCGTAAAACATCCACTGCTTCGCCTGGGTAATTCCGAAATACCACTCGCCCAGCACGGCCTCCAGCACGATCCGGGCGAACAGGTCGGGAATCAGAATGTAATAGAGCAACCGCTCGAAAAGCGGCGGAATGCCCACCGAGATGAAGGCCGGACCGCGTCCTGCGGCCGTAGCAGGACCGTGCCGAGACAACTGGAGCCCCCAGGCCGGGACCGGGCGGCCACGACCGGCAGATCGCGTGTTCACGCGGGCGAGGCGGTAGACTTCACGCCGCGCGGGCGAAGTCGCTTGCCGCTATGCATCCTGCAACGAGCACGAAGCCCGCCGCGACCGCTGCGGCGGGCCTCCAGATCGAGCACCGCTGACGCGCCCCGCTCAGGCGACGGGGTGCAGCGCATGCCACTCATCCCCGTAGCCGATCAGGGTAACGACATTGCCGTTGTTGAAATCTATGTTGACCGCGTCTTCGTGGCCGTTGACGGTGGCGGTCACCGCGCCGTTGCTTGCCGCCACCAGATCGGACAGCTCGGCGATGGTGTGAGCAAAGGTGCTGCGGTTCGCTTCGAAGGTTCCCGGAGCAAAGGCCAGCAGGTCGATCCCGTCCTCGAAATCGGTGACGGTCTCGTGATCGAAGTCGCCCGCGAACTGGAAGCGATCGCTGCCGCCATCTCCGCTCAGGACATCGTCGCCGGGACCGGCCTGGATGATGTCGTCGCCGGCGCCCCCGACGACCTTGTCGTTTCCAGCGCCGCCGCTGACCAGATCATTGCCATTGCCACCATAGACGATATCGTTGCCGTTGCCGGCGTTGATATTGTCGTCGCCGCCGCCGCCGCTGACGAAATCGCTGCCATTGCCGGCGAGAATCACGTTGGCGCCCTCTCCGCCAAACAACGTGTCATTGCCGCTGGTGCCGTTGAAGTTGCTGTCCACCGGCGGAGTTCCAAACCATTCGTCGGCGATTCCCTGCAGCACCAGCGTGTCGCCCGACTCGAACGTGATCTTGATGCCGTCGCCGGCCGCGGGGTCGATCTGCAGGTCGGCTGTCGCATCCTTGAGCTCGGCGACGGAGCTGACATGCACGCTCTGGCTGTTCTCGATCAGGCCGGGCGAGAATGCGAGGGTGTCGCCGTCGGTGAAATCCAAGATGGTGTCGTTGCCGAAGCCGGAAGACAGCAGAAACGTATCGTTTCCATCGCCTCCAGCGAGGAGGTCGTTGCCGGGACCGGCCACGATCGTGTCGTCGCCCGCCCCGCCGAGCACCTTGTCGTCGCCGCTCCCGCCGCTGAGCTGGTCGCTCCCGGCATCGCCGTAGACGAAGTCGTTTCCGTCGCCGGCGTTGACGGTGTCGGCTCCGCTGCCGGTATATACCGTATCGTTGCCGGCACCGGTCAGGACGTTGTCGTTGCCGCCGGCGCTGAACAGCAGATCGGCAAGCGACGTACCATTGGCATTGTTGCCAGCGCTCGTGAGTATCGCCACGTAACAGTCCTCCATGTTAGGTGATGGCCCCGACCGCCCGGCTGCGCCTGAAACCTCGCCTTGCCGCCGGCTGCGATCGTGTGTTATGCACTACGTTAAGCAACGGGTCAGAGTCAATGCCGCGCGCAGCAAATGCAAACGAACGTGAAGCCGGAACATGGAATATAATATATTCTTCACATGGAAGTAACATAAGTCCGGTGCATGGTCGTTCGACGGCGCCCGGCATCCGGTTGGCGGCGGTCGGATGATCGCGATGGAAGCCGCCTTCGATAAATATCTGACTGCGGGCGCCTACCACTGGGCCGAGGGCAGCCCGTTTCACTGGCGGTACAATGCGCCTCTGATCGCTCGGTATCGGAGTGTGCTTCGCCGCATCCCTGCGGGCGCGACCAGGATCCTGGATGTCGGCTGTGGCGACGGCTACCTCTCATATCTCATCGCCAAGCAGCATCCGCATGCCCACATCACTGGTATCGACGATGAGGCCAGTGGAATTCGGCAGGCCGACGTGATGACGGTACGATCGGGATTGAAGAATCTCGAGTTCCGTCATGTGCCGGCGGGTCCTACTCCGTTTCGTGACGCGGAGTTTTGCCTCGTCGTTCTGGCGGACGTGATCGAGCACGTTCCCCAGGCCCCCGCGATGTTACGGGAGCTCAAGCGCGTGCTTGCGGGCGGCGGCGCGCTCATCGTCACCACCCCGAACCGGCAACCGGGCTCGGTCTGGGATGTCAGGCACGTGAAGGAATACACGCCGCGAGAGCTCCGCAGCGAGCTCGAAACGTTCTTTCGCGTGGACGCTGTATACGGCTCCTGGCCCATGCAGCATTTCAAAACCTGGCGTCGGAAGCGGGCGGGCAGAATTGTGCTCGATCTTGCCGCGCGCACGGGCTGGAACGTCTTCGATTCGGAGATCGGGAACCCGGACCAAAGCTTCGGTCAGCTCATCGCCGTCGCACAAAGTGATTGAACGGCTCGGGCAGCTGCCATTCGCAGCGCGCGGGTGCCGAGGCGTTCCTTCGGTTTCTTTCTGTTGGCGTCTTGAGGTTTCCATTTTTTCGGGTCGCGGCATGTCCTGGCGTCGAATCAGCGCTCATTCGCTCTACGTGCTGCTCGCGACCGCCGCATTGGCTTTGCTGCAATGGGTCATTGTGGCGATGATTGCGCAGCATGAAGGCTCCGTGGCCCTCGGCGGATATGCGTTGAGCCAGGCCTTCGCCGTTCCCGGGAGCTATCTCGCCTGGCTGTCGTTGCGACAGCAGCTGCTGGTGTCGGGGGGCCAACTCGGCACCGCATCCGACATGATGTTCCTGCGGCTGGTGTTCCCGTTGATCGTGTTCGGAGCGATTCTCGCCTTCATTGCGGTTTCATACCAATCGGACTGGCTTCTGACGATTTCCGCCTGCGTCTTGGCTCAGAAATACATCGAGGGCTTCTTCGATTTCTCCTACGCGTACATGCAGAAGAGCAACAACTGGAAAAGCCTGGCTATTTCGACAGTCGTGCGATGCGCGCTGCTGGTCGTGGTGTTTGCCGCCGTTTACGTCGTGGCCGACCGCCTCGCCGTGGCCTTGATTGCAGTGACCGGCTTCTCGGTCCTGTTTTATCTGATTTTCGACCGGCGCTTTGATCCTCCCGTGAAGGCCGCCGACCTTTTCGATCTCTCACGGCGGGCTGCGGCCCGGCGCTGGGGCCTGGTGGTGCTCCTGCTTCCGCTGGCGATTTCCAGCGTGGTGATGTCTCTGACCACGAACGCTCCCCGTTTTCTGATCGATTCCATGCTTGGGCCGGCCGAACTCGGTTACTTCGCTGCAGTGTCGCACTTCATGCTCGTCGGCGCGGTCGCGACCGGATCCGTGGGTCATGCCATCCTGCCGGTGATGGCCGAGGCCATCCGCGGCCGGCGGCGGCGCGAATTTTGGCGCCGGCTCATCGCCATCATGGCGGCCGTTCAAGTCGCGTGCGCCCTCGGCGTCGTAGCAAGCGTTTTTTTCGGGGGCGAGCTTCTGCGCCTTCTCTATGGCGACGCGTTTGCAGGCCAAGCTGCGCTGTTGACGGCCGCGGCGGTGGCGGCCGGCCCGGTCTATTGCGCGTCGATCGCAGCGAACGGCTGCTATGCGGCGGGATTGCGACGGGGATTGCTGGTCTCGCAAGTGGTCGCGTTGCTGACCGTGATGTCCACGACGCTGCTGGCGCTTCGATCCTGGGGCAATTTCGGCGCCTTTGGCGGGATGCTGGCGGGAGGGATGATCCAACTGATCTTCTGTTTTGCTTTCCTTCAAAGCTACTGGCGGCGGTGCCGCGAGCAGGACCGGCACGCAATGGCCGAGACCCGTAGCTAGCCCCTGTTCCCCGGCTACCTTATGACGACCGTGTACGCATAGCTCGAGAGGGCTCGTACATCGCCGCGCCGCGCCCAGGCCGACAGGGCCTCGTCGAGCGAGCGAAGCCCGGGAATGCTCGCAAAATATTCGTGATGATAGAACGGAAAGATATGCACGGCCGAGAAGCCGATCTTGTTGATGACATTCGCGGTCGCGCTCGATGAGTAGCACAGCTCGTAGGTCGCCGGAAATTTAGGAATATCGCCGCTGTTTCGTTCCGGCTTGAAGAATCGGAGCACGGGGCGGGTCACATGCTCGGGAAACGCGCGATTGATGAGGAATGGCGGGCAATAGAGCGTAGGGTGGAAATTCAGAGCGACCCCGCCGTTGCTCAGCAACCTCAGTATGTTCCGGTAGAACTTCTCACCGTTGCCGACGTGCTCCTGCACCATTTTGCTGCAGATGACGTCGAAGCTGCCCTCGCACTCGGGCGGAATCTCCCCGCAACTGTCGAAAACCGCGGTCGCGACCGGGAACGGGATGCGGTCGAGCTCGGCCTGCATGATATCGTTGGCCGTATAGCGGATATTTCGCGCTTTGATCTCCTCCGGCGTGAACAGCGGTCTCCGCCCGGCCCCGATTTCCAGCAGACGACGACCGGCGGCCAAGGCGGCGACGATGTCTTTGTACCGCCGGTAGGCCGAGTCCCTGTGGTTGTCCGGCAGCATGTCGCGGATGACCGCAAGCGCTTCACGGCCGGCAATCATGTGGCTCTCCGCCGGTCGAACAACGCAAGGATTGTGCCCTCCCGTTATGGCCACGATAGCTTGTGCCGATACAACAATGCGCCTGACGCCACTCTGGTATCATAACAAACATTTGTGCTAGAAGAAACAACAGACGATGATATCGACGTGGTAATTGATGCGGAGGCGTCCGATCATGGGCCTGCGGGTGCTGTTCCTTTCCCCTGTGTCCGATTTCAAGGGCGGAGCCGAACGATCGTTGCTGGATCTCCTGCGCAATTCGCGCATCGAGCCGCTCCTGGTCGTCCCGGTCGCGGGACCGCTCAGCGCGCATGCCGCCAGCGGCAACGTTCCGATCGAGCTACTCGAATTCGGCGACATCAGCGATATCCGCCGCCCATTTCGCTTCTCGCATGGAATTCGGGTAGTGGCGCAACTGGTTTCCGTCGCGCGCCGGCTCGTGGACATCTGTCGCCGCCGCGACATCGATATCGTGCACAGCAACGGCCTCAAGGCTCACGTCATTGCGGTCACCGCCCGGTTGCTCGGGGGGCGACCCTGTGTCACCCACATTCGCGACATCGCCAACACGGGAACCGAGCGGGTCGTCTGGAAGTTGCTCCAGCTCATGTCGGATCGGATGATCCTCGTCTCGCGGGCGTGCTGGCCTCGCGGCAAACTGCCTCGCAACGTGCACGTCGTCTACAACGGTTTTCGAGTTCCCGCGGCGGAGCGTTCGCGGCAACGGAACCGTGGACTTGTTTTGGGATTTATCGGCCGCATTCATCCCGCGAAGGGGCTGCACGTCCTGCTCTCCTGGATGGAAGAAACCGGGCGGACGAGCGGTCCCTTGCAGCTCATCGTGCGAGGAGCATTTGCCCGGGAAACACCCGAATACGAGCGGGAGATCGTTGCTCAGGTCCAGGCCCTCGCAATGGCAAGTCGAGTTGTCTTCGAAGGGTTCGTCGCCGATCCCGACGAGGTCTATTCCGGCATCGACGTCGTCTGCGTGCCTTCCACAACGCCCGATCCGTTGCCGCGCTCGGTCATGGAGGCAATGGGCCGAGGCTTGGCGGTGCTGGCCGCTCCTTGCGGCGGAATTCCCGAGATGATCGCCCATGGCGAAAACGGCTTCCTGGTCGGGAACCAACGGGACTTCGCGGTTATCATCCAACGGCTGCAGAGCGAGCCTGAACTGCTGCTCGACATCGGCCGCAGGGCGCGGGAGCGCTGCCTGTCGATGTTCACGTTGGAGCGGTTGCACGAGAATGTCGGTCATGTCTACGCGCGTGCGCTAGGCAGGTTCGCAGAGCATCCGGTGGCGCGGATCGGTGCAATTGTGCGGAGGTCCCCGTGATGCGACGTTCGGTTGCCTGCGCGCTTTCGTCGCTGGTGCTGCTCGCATTTGGCGCTCTTTGTGTGGCGGAGCGCCCGGCGCATGCCACCGCCCAAGGTGAAAGTCTGCTGGGCGTAACCAGCCACTTCCTGCATCACGACCAGTTTTTCCCGGATCAGCCGCGGTTCTGGCGCGTCGAATTTATCATTCCGCTGCTCAAGGAGCTCGGGATCACGACGGTGCACGAGGCGGTATATGCGCTCACCGCCCCGCAGCGCGCCTTGATCTCGGATGGCCGCACGGAGCCGGCGATTTTGCAGCGAGTGCAGGCCAACAGACGCGCGGTCGGCGATTGGCTGGGTCAATACGACAAGGCTGGAATCAGAGTTGTTCTCGCCGTCATGGGCCATGCCCCGTCGCCACGCTCGAACGAGAACAACGAGGAGTTCTCCACTTGGATCGCCGAACTCGTTGCGTCGCATCCGTCGATCGTTGCGGTCCAGATGCACAATGAGCCCAACTTGCGAAGCTTTTGGCGCGGAACCCCAGAGGAATATGTCGACACCTACCGCGCCTACGCCGCCAAGATTCGCGCCAAGCGTCCGGACGTGAAGCTGCTAGTTGGAGCGGTCTCGAGTCTGTGGTGGGCGCCTGGCGTGCAGTGGCTCAAGCGGGCCGTGGATCATGGCGTCTTGGAGTATGCAGACGGGGTCGCAATGCACCCCTACAACGTCGATTCCCCGCCCGAGATCGATCCCCAATGGCGTGGCGCGCCCGCGAGCGATCCCGATCACCGTGAGAAAGCCTTGCACGCGTTCGGGGCCGAACTTGCGAAGTGGAACACCACCGGCCGGCCTCTAGCGCTCTATTTTACCGAATTCGGGTACAACACGGCGAGCCAAGGGCGTGGGCATGTCGACGAGAGCAAGCAGGCGGATTATCTCAGCCGCTGCATCCTCATATTCCAGGACGCCCGCCTCCACGGTCTGCCGCTCGCGAGCGTCTATTGGTATGATTTGAAGGAGGATGGCCAGAAGCCCGACAATCCGCAACATCGCTTCGGCTTGATCAATTGGGATCTCAGCGCACGAAAGCCGGCGTTCTTCGCTTACCAGGCGATCGTGAGATTCTTTCACGACACCTGGAACTTCGAAGCCGTTGATCTCAAGGTCGCCCCGAGCGAGGCTCCTGCGAGTCTCAAGCTCAAGACTTGGCGCCGCAAGTCGGACGGGGCGACGATCATCGCGTTTTGGAACAGCGATCCCTCGGCCTCGAGCACCGAAAGCACCCGTCTCCAGCTCACCATACCCCTCGCCGACGCCGGCGCGGTTCGCCAGTATTTCGCGAGCGACGCCGAGCCGAGAGACGTCGAGACGACGCCGGGCGGGGGAACTTTGCAGGCGGTCGTGGAGCTCTCAACCCGCGCCTCCTGGCTCGAGATCAGCCGGCAGCACTAATCTTTTCCGAAATGCGCGCTTGTCTCCCGACCGGAGGCCGCGTAAGGATAACGTAGAGTAACACAAAATAAGTTATGATCCGTTAAGCGCCGGGGAGGGAGGAGCAGCGCGGTCGTCGAACGAGCAGTTGCCCCGCATGAGCCGTATGAAGCGCTGTCCCACTGTACAGGACGTCATAAATTCGCATTCCGGGGTTGCGCCCGGGTTCAGCTTTCTTCGTCATGCCCTGGCAGTAGTTATCATTCTGTATCATACCTACAACGTCACCTTGGGGCGCGACGTCAATCCCGGCTATGCGAAAGGCGAGCTCATCGCCAATTGGAGCGAGCTCAGCGCGACGCAGTTCGCGATCGAGATTCTCAGACCGGGCCTGTTCTCGCTGGTCGGAGCGTTCTTTGCGCTCAGTGGCTTCCTGGTCGCCGGAAGCGCGCTTCGCACCGGCGTGTTCAATAGATGCCCCGCCCACCATTCGAGCCCGTGCGGTGCTACGACGAGCGTCGCGGGTGGCTCGGCAATCTGCTCTCGTATAGAGGTCAGCTCCCCGGCGGTTTCAGCAGTCACAAACGGCGGTTGCACCGCACTCGGAGCCGACACAGCAACGGCGACCGCGATCGGCAGGAGGGCCATTCCCAACCAGAGCGAGGCGCGGCCGCTTCTGGCGACGACAAACGCGAGCAGCACTGCAATTGGCACGGGCGCCATCAGCAGCAACCGATCGAAATACACGTAGCTCTTCGGCAGCGCCACGACCACGAGCGCCATTGCGGC
>Ga0081455_10008558_pt1 | contig 10621 bp, 1 predicted proteins | sample TabmetS3T2R1_FD_70207 | JGI IMG/M metagenome (GOLD analysis project Ga0081455, IMG submission 70207) | Tabebuia heterophylla rhizosphere microbial communities from the University of Puerto Rico - S3T2R1 | ecosystem: Host-associated > Plants > Roots > Rhizosphere ... | reverse complement strand
CACTGCTTGTCTCCTATCCAGGCGCTGCACACCGGTTGGCACAGATCTTGCCCTGCAACAGGTTACAAGAAGCAGCCCCTGCTAACGACGCGGCGCAAAGCCGCAGATGGGCTAATCGCCCGAGAGGCTCTGCCGCCGCAGACGTTGCCGGTTCTGTACACTTTCAGCCGGCTTGGTGGCGCTGATCCTTGGCGGTGCGGGTCCTTTGTCGATCGATGCCCTGCGCAGTCGCCGACGGTAGCGGCATTTGGGAGTAGCCGCCTAACTAACTCCAACAGGTAAGCCACCGCCTCCGGCGGTGAGACTCGCAAAGGCTCTGCCGTTCCGGCGTGCACAGATAGAGAGGAGGGACGCGCTCACAGCGCCCGACGGCCTGCATACGGCCGATGACGCCCATGCCTATGCTCGTGTCGGCGTTGTCTCCGATCCTATGGCAAGGGCAGGGCGACGTTATGACCCATCCGCAATGGCCGCAGGGGGGTTACAGGGCCTTCAGGCCCTTTCTCCACGTCAGTGGCCCCCTCTGGGGGCCTTCATCAAACTACCCGCTCTGCGGGTAGTACATGATTTGTAGCTGGTTGGGTAAGGAGATGATATCGCTATCACCCCCTCCCCGCAGAACCGTGCGTACCAGTCACCTGGTACACGGCTCAAGCAATCGTTATACCAGCGCATGTAAGCTTCTGTCCCAGTTGTTATCGACACGCCTCTGGAAAGGAGAGCAAGAATGAAAGGGTATGTGTTCCTGTTGGTCCTACTCGTGGGCTTGGTGTGGAGTGTGAGTGCCCAACAGATGGACCCCAAGCTGGCTGGCACATGGGAGACGACTGATGGGCCCTGCACCCCCTGTACGCTCACCATTCAAGCCAACGGGCAGCTGATTTTTGACGAGGCAGGCTCGCAGATTCAAATTGCTTTTTCCAGCTATACACCCGCCCCGGGCGTCGACCTCGTCTTCCAACAAGGTGGCATGATGGATCTCAAGCTCTCGAACGACACGGTGCTGGTGGGCTTCTACACGAAGCCGACCCAACCCCATATCCATCAAATCGTCGCGTTTCACCGCAAGTGAAGGTGTGGGCCGTCGTGCCACAGCGGGCGGAACTCAACCCGCATGGCGCGCGCCCAGGGGGCGGGACCTGTAGGGGCATCGCGCGTGCCGACTTCGGCAGCCCCCCCGCCTGGCTTTCTGGCCTATCCCGCCGCCTGTCCCGCGGCCGTCCCCCCAGGGCACCCCTGAGGGCCCTACCCTAGCCCATCCTGCGCGGCATGGCCAGACCGCGCTCCGCCTGGCTCCGGGGCGCTCTGGCGGGGCCGCGGCGGCCGGCGGGGGAGGTCGGGGCGGCCGCCGCCGGTGGGGCGGCGCCAAAAGGGCTTTGGATTTCCTATCCGCGCCTGCACCGGATGTCGTTCACACAGAAGGAGTTAGCCGATCGAGGGGGGCGGGGCAGCCCACGAGGGGCGTGCGGCGCCGCGGGGCGCTGACGACATGTTGGCCCGGTGACACCATATCGTCACAGCAATTGGTTCGTGAGGCCGAGCGTCGCCGGTAGTACGGCGGTGCACGGCTGCCCCTCGCTTGCCGTGTCCCCAGAGCCTCGTATGCACTAACCACCGCATGAGGCATGGGCTGGCCCACGTGGTGGAAGACGAGCACGCCTGCCGCTCTCGATCTCTGGCATACGGTTTGCACACTCACTGGGGTCAACAGGCGTAGGCCCATTGGCATAGTGCCAAACTAGAGGCAAGACGTCTGAGAAACATCACTTGCTTTGAGAAGGAGAAGAAGCTGTGGGACGAACGTTGAGAAAAACCTTGGCTCTGTCGCTGACGGTGCTTGGCATGACATCGGCGCTGGCTCTGGCTCAGCCCGGTAATACCAATGTCAATACTGGCACGAGGGCCAGCACAGCGATGGCTGGTAGTGCTGGCACGAGTGCCACATCTGCAGCAGACAGTGTGGACCCATACGGGAACCAGTCTTGGGATTATGTTGGCTCGGGAGGGAATAATCTCGGGCTGCATAACGGGAGGAATCCGTATGCTGAACCTCGTGAGCCGCGTGGGTCTAATGGTCCAGGCGCCGACCGTAGTGGGTATTTCGTGTCGCCCGGCTCCTAACGGAGTGCGCACAGCATAGGAAGAAGCAAGCATGGGCGCGCGGCCACCCCGGCAGCGCGCCCTTCCAGATCCGGCCTGAGCGGAAGGACTGCCACGGTGTCCAGCCTGCTACGAATGCGGTGCCCACAAAAGCGGAGCCTAACACGCCCGCAGGCTTGCGCCCGATTTGTGGTTGAATATAACGACTCAAAAAAGTGAGCTTGAGGGCACCCGTGATGTACAAGCAAAAAAAATAATCAGCAGGCCTCCCAAGACCTGAACGATGTTCCGATAGTTCAAGAGCAGTCCTCCCAAAGAGCCTAGGACGCCGTTGGCGGACAGGATCACCGCACGCTCCATGACATGTGGCAACGTGCTTGGGCGGTGACCCAGGCTCTGAGCTACCCACAGAGTGTCCCTGGGCGTCCTACACGCGGACAGTCAACGCGGTAGGCGGCGGGCCAGGCCGTACCTCCTCACGTCAGGACGAGACACGTCAAGACCAGGCCAAGACGCGCAATGGATTGTGGTTTGTCGGCGTGGAAAAACGTCTGGACAAGGTGAGCATCTCCCACCCGTTGCCGAACCGGTTGCGTGACACCAGGAGATGCGCAGCCCTGCTGGTGCGCTCGCATGTGCACCACCTCTGCACCGCTGCCCAGTGCCACGCCTCCCTCCCTACGCTCCGATGGCACGAGCGTCCGCTGCCATGCACTCGCTGCCAGAGTTCTACGATTGGCCACTGAGGCACGTATCACGACCGCCCCAGGTGCCAACGCTCCTGGGGCGCTCCACCCCCCACTTCCCCTGGACAGCGGCTTGCCAGTGCCTGGAGCACTCAGGACACCTGCTCCCCACCCGCGGGCAGCGTCAGCTGAAAGGTCGCCCCTGGGCCGGTGTTGGGCGTGGCCCACAGCCGGCCACCGTGCGCCTCGATAATCCAGCGACTGATCGCCAGCCCCAGGCCCAGGCCGTGCGGCTTGGTCGTATAGAAGGCGTCGAACAGCCGGTCGAGGGCCTGCGGATCGATCCCCGGGCCCGCATCGCGCACTGTAACCACGACCTCCGTCGCAGCCGCGAGCTCCGAGCTGACCCACAGCGTGCGCGGCCCCGCGCTGACCCCACTCATGGCTTCGATGGCGTTCATCAGGAGATTGAGCAGCACTTGCTGCACTTGGATGCGGTCACCCAGCATCCGCGGCACCTCGGCGGCGAGGTGTGTCTCGACCACGACCCCATGGCGGTGCACTGCGCTGCGTGCCAGGGCGAGGATCTCCCGGATGGTCGCGTTGAGGTCGAACCAGTCCTTGTGCGGGGGCGCTTTCTGGGCCAGGGCACGTATCCGGGTGATAATGGCGCCGGCGCGCTGGCCGTCGGCAACCACCCGCAAGGCGGACTGCCGGGCTCGCTCCAGGTTCTGCGCGGCGAGCCAGCGCACGCAGGCATTTGCGCTATTGACCATGGCGCCGAGGGGCTGCGTGATTTCATGGGCAATGGAGGCGGTGAGCTCGCCCATGATCGTGAGCCGCGCCATATGGGCGAGCTCCGCCTGGGCGTTGTGCAAGGCTTCCTCGGCCCGTTTGCGCTCGGTGATGTCCATAGTCGTCCCGGCGAATTCCAGAGCACCGGAGGCATCGGTGTCGGGGCGCCCAGCGAGCTGGACGTGCGTGACCACGCCGTCCGGCAGGACGATCCGATACTCATGCTGGAACGCACTGTGGTCACGGATGGCGGTGTCGAGGACCTGCACGAGCGCCGGCCGGTCGTCGGGGTGGACGCGTTCGCGGTAGTGTAGGTGTGAGCGCGGGCCGGCGGCCGGATCAAAGCCGAAGATGCGCCAGTGTTCGGCCGACCCGCGCACCTCGCCAGTGGGCACGTGCCAGCGCCAACTCCCAGTATGGCTGATCTGCTGCCCTTCGGCGAGGGACGCCTCGCTCGCCCGGAGCGCATCTTCCGCCCGCTTGCGCTCGATGAACTGGCCGATCTGGCTGCCGATGGTCGCCATCAGGGGGAGCAGGTCCGGGTCGAGCTGCCGTTGCTCGCGGCTGAAGAACTCCATGACCCCCAAGACCTCGTCGCTGAGCAGGATAGGAAAGCCGCAGGCCGCGTGCAACCCTTCGCGCGCGGCGAAGGACGCGCGGACGAACTGCGCGTTCTGGACGACATCGGGAATGGAGACGGGCGCCCGGCTGGCCCAGACGCGGCCGGGGAACCCGACGCCGGGGCGGAACGTGCTGGTGCGGCTCGCGGCCACAAAGTGCGGGGCCGCGACAGAGGCTTTCTGCCACAGCGCGACGCAGCGGAGTACCCCCGCCTGGCGGTCGAGGCTCCACAGCGTGCCCAGGTCCCAGTCCAGACACTCGCACACGGCCTGCAGGATGTGTGGCGTGGCATCTTCGAGAGTCGCCGCCTCCGCCAGGATCTGGGTGACGGTGTGTTGCGCCAGGAGGCGTTGCTCGGCCCGCTTACGCTCGGTGATGTCTTGCACCATACCAAACATGCGGCGGGGCCGACCCGACGCGTCCCGCCTGACATCGCCCTGACTGTGGACGATCCGCACCTCGCAAGTGGGCCGGACCACGCGGTACTCGACATCGTAGCGCCGACCACCCCGCAGCGCCTCCGCCACTGCCTGGATCATGCGCTGCTGATCTTCGGGGTGGATCAGGGCCGACAATTGCGCGAGGCTGAGGATCTGCGCTTGCGGCTGCAGTCCAAAGATGCGATAGGTTTCGTCCGACCAGGTGAGGCGATCCGTCTCGGGGTCGTGCTCCCAGTAGCCGACGTGCGCGAGGCGCTGGGCCTCTTCGAGTTTGCGCTCGCTGTCACGCACGGTGCGCACCATCAAGAGGCTGGTCAAGGCGTCTTCCAGCCGTCGGCCGATTTCCTGGAAGAGCCGCTCCTCCTGCGGCGTCCAGACGCGCGGGTACGCGCACTGGCTGAGCCCGAACATGTACGGTTGATCGCCCTTCGGATACAGGGCCATGACGATCCTGGACTGGATGCCGAGGCGCTGCGCCAGCGTGGCCGGCAGCGGATGGGTCGCGCCCGGCCCGAAGCGCACGGGACCACTCGCCGCCCGCACGGTGCGGAGCACGTCGGCCGTGTCCGCGTCCACGGGCACGTTGAGACCCACGCTGAAGAGGCCGGGAAATTCGGGGCGCGTCCGCTGCATCTTCACCCCGTGCCAGCGGGCGTCCGGGTCGCACGGATAGACCAGCCACGCGCGATCACCCTGCAACACCGTCAGCACGGCATCGAGCACATCGCTCATCATCTGCTCGAGGTCGTTCGTCCCCTGGATGGCCCGGTGCACCTGATCCATGGCCTCCAGGAACCCGAGATGCGCCTGGCGCTCCTCCTCGGCGCGCTGGCGCTCGATCGCGATGCTCGTGAGATCAGCGATCTGTTCGATGATCGTGTGCTGCTGTGGCGTCGGACTCCCCGGTGCACGGGCGTAGATCGCGAAGGTGCCCAGTACTCGGCCATCCGAGGCGAGTACCGGCGTCGACCAACACGCGCGGAGCCCGTGTGATAAGGCCAATTCTCGATAATCGGCCCACAGGGGATCCTGGGCGATATCGGCAACAATGATGGGTTCTTTGCGGTACGCGGCCGTGCCGCACGCCCCCGCGGCAGGACCGATCAAGCCCCCGTCGATCGCGTCGGTATAGCTCTGTGGAAGGCTCGGCGCGGCGCCGTGCCACAGGCGCTGGCCATCGGGATCCAACAAGAGAATCGACGCGAGAGCACCTTCGGACAGCTCTTCGACAAGCCGGCACACGGCATCGAGGATCATCGAGAGGGCATCGCCTTTGGCGATCATCTCGAGCAGCCGTTTCTCGCCTGCCAGCAAGGCCTCGGCGCGCTTGCGCTCCGTCAAGTCGAGCACGAACGCGACGCCCTCGTCCTGCCTGCCCTCGAACACGGCGGTGCCGACCAGGACTGGCACGCGACGGCCGTCTTTGCGGACGTATTCCTTCTCGTAAGGCGCACAGCTCCCGGTGGCGGCCAGCTCTGCCAACACCCGTTCGGTGGCCGCGCGCCATGTGTCGGGCGTTATCTCCCGCCAACTCATGTGACCTGCCACGAACTCCTCGCGGCTGTATCCCACCAGGCGGAAAAAGGCGTCGTTGGCCTCAAGAATCTGACCGTCACGATGCCAGAGGCAGATCCCGATGATGTTGGCGTCGACCAGACGCCGGATCTTGGCCTCGCGTTCTTTGAGCTCACCGTACAGACGGGTATTCTCCAAGGAGATCGCGGCCTGGGACGCCAGCAGCGTCAGCACCGCGATCCGGGGCGGCGTGAAGACGTGGGGGGTGAGATGGTTTTCGAGGTAGAGCACCCCGATGAGTTTGGCCTGGTTGAGCAACGGCACACAGAGCAAGGAACGAGCGTGATGCTGCCGGAGGTACGGATCCGCCGCAAACGGGTGCGGCACGGAGGCATCACCGAGCATCACGCTCTCGTGCGTGCGCACGACATAATGGACGATCGACTCTGGCAGCGTGGCCGCCGTCACGGACACGCCGTGCAGACGCACGATGACCGTGTCGCCACTGGTCGTGGCTTCTGCCTCGATCCGCTGCTCCGCTCCGTGCGGCAGCAGCAACAGACCGTGCTCGGCGCCGGCGTGCTCAATGGCGGTACGCATCAGCGTGTCGAGCAGTTTCTCGAAGACGATCTCGCCCGACACGGCTTGCGAGACTTTGAGGACGGTCGCGAGATCCAGGGATTCGACCGGGGCCTCGATCGTGCTCGTCGGACCGGGGCATGGCCCGTCGTGTCGGAGGTGCGGATAGAGGGTATCGAGTTGCCGTACCTTGCCGTCGGCGCCCCAGCGGAGATAGCCGTAACGGGCATTTCGCAGATACGCATGCGCAATGGTCTCAAAGCCGCGTGCAGCGTAGAAGCGAGCCGCAAGCTCGTTGGCGAGTGCTTCATGGTGGACAAAGTCGTTCTCGCGCGATGACCTGATCGCCTCTTCGTACAGGCGCTCGGCGTCCAGCTCCCGGCCTTCAAGGCGAGCGATCTCCGCGCCGACCAGCGCGGCGCGGTTCTCGAAGTTCTTCGGGCAGTTCTCCGCCCGTTCCCGAAGTTGTCTGTAGTGGGCGGCCAACGCCTGGACATGTTCCCGGGATTGCACGGGGAACGCGGCGTCGCAGGACGCCGCATGGCTAAGCGCACCATAGAAATGCGCTTCCACCGTCTCAAAGAAAGACGGCGATGTCCGAAGCAGCCGCTGCGCATTCGATGATGCGTCAACGGCTGACACATAGTCCCCCGCAAAAAAGCGCGCTTGTAACTTTCGAACCCAGTACGAGCACGCAGCGATCGCCAACACCGGGTCACTCGACAAACGGCGCTCGACACGAAGTTCATCGAACCGCGCGTCGTTGAAGCAGCCGAATGTCGCCGTCAAGCCGCGGAGTGTGCGGATGAGCCCAAGCTGCGCGGTGATGAGGTCGATCACGAGACCGAAGCGAGCTTTCCGGGCAAACTCGAGGCCTTGCTCGGCTTCGTGCTGTACGTCAGCGAGCGGATCACCCGCCGCGAGAAGGTTCGCAATCAGGTAGCTGCAGCTATAGGCTCCGAATGTGAGGTCGCCGATTCTATTCGCCAAATCGAAGGCGCGACGCATCAGATCGCGGCCAGTTCGCACATGCTGGTTCCATAGGTGCATGTGATTGCCGAAAGACATACACGTGCGGGCTTCGAAGCGCCTCAACCCCCGCTTTTCAACCAGGTCGTAGCCGAGTTGGCCGAACCTAACACCCGCCTTGTAGTTGCCAAAACGCTGTCCGGAGATGGCGCCCAGCCAGACATACCCAACGCAGGACGCATCGGCATTGCCATACTCCAGGCTGAGATTGACCATGCCGCAGATGGCCACGGACTCCAGGTGTGCATCTGTACATAGCGCGGGCTGTACGACCTTACTCAGAACATCCAGCGTTGCGACGGATACCGGATCGCTCATCAAGGGCAGATCAATGAGCTCCTCGATCTCGCGGCTTCCGAGCAGTGACCACGTCCGCTCGTACGCTCGTCGCGCTTCCTCTTCTGTCGGATGCGGCGACCACTCGATGCCGACATGACGGAGGTAGTCGAGACAGACGTCGACGGCGCGGTCGCTGCGATCGAGCGTCGCGTACACATCAGCGCGCAAGCACGCGACGGTCGCTCGGTCAATGGTATTGGCGGCGCAGGATGAAAGCATCGTCAAGCGCGCCTCCGCGGCCGTCAGTTCGCCAGTCAGGAACTCGCACTCAGCCCGGTGCAACTCCAGCGCGAACATGAGGTCCGGCCGGCGCTCCCACCCGTCGTCTGCCACTAACGCCGCGCCAGCGACAAGATAGCTGAGGGCTGAGACGTAGGCCGTAGAAGACTTGGCGCGCTTACCCGCAATCAGGTTGAGCTCCGCCAGCTGCTCGCCCTCGTCTCGTGAGACGATCAAGGCCGCGCCGCGGTTGAGTTGATTGACGATCTCGAAGATCGCCTCCTCCTGCTTCTCGGGAGGGATGTGCGCCGCGAGCAGTCTCCCTATTCGAAGGTGCACCTCGACGCGTTGCTCCTCCGGGACCAGCGAATAGGCGGCCTCCTGAATGCGATCGTGGACGAACTGGTAGGCGCCCGCCAGGCGATCGAGCAATTCCTGACGGCCGGCCGGCCACAGAACCGCGTGGACCTGCTCCTCCGAAGTCCCGAGCACGATCGACAGTGTCGTGATCTCGGCGATATTTCCGAGACAAGCCAGCTGCTGCACCGCCTTCTGCGTTTCGGCCGGCAGGCGGGTGAGCTTCCCAACCATGAGGTTCACGACGTTATCGGTGTATCCCTTGGCGTGAATCCGGTCGAGATCCCAAGACCAGTGCGCAGCACCATGATCGAAGGTGAGCATGCCCTCTTCGGCGAGCGAAGACATGAACTGAATGGCGAAAAACGGATTACCACCGGTCTTCTCATGCACCAGTTGCGCGAGCGGCGCGGCGCGCTCCGACTCGCAGAACAGCGCGTCCGCAATCAACTGCCCGAGATGCTCTCGGGCGAGCGGCGCCAGCGTGATCTCCGCTATCTTTCCGCCGGCGGTCTTGATGGCATCGAGCTTCCGCAGCAGCGGATGAGCGGCAGTGACTTCGTTGTCCCGATAGGCACCGATCAGGATGAGGTGCTGCAGCTCCGACCGGGTCAACAGATCCTCGAGCAAATCGAGCGTCGCCGCGTCGAGCCATTGCAAGTCGTCGAGGAAGAGCGCCAGTGGATGCTCTGGCCGGGCGAAGACGTTGAGGAAGCGCCGCAACACCAGCTGGAAACGCCGTTGCGCGTCCTGTGGCGAAAGCTCAGGGACCGGTGGCTGTTCTCCGATGATGAGCTTCAGCTCGGGGACCAGGTCGACCATGAGCCGTCCGTTCGGGCCCAGCGCCTCCAGAAGGGCGTCGCGCCAACCGCTCAGCTCGGTGTCGCTCTTGCCGAGAAGAGGCCGGACGAGACTCTGCAAAGCCTGCACGAGCGTGGAATACGGGATGTCGCGCTTGTATTGATCGAACTTGCCTGAGACGAAGAGCCCGCGCGGTGGCACCAGCACCTTATGGAGTTCATTGACGACCGAGGACTTGCCGATGCCGGAGTATCCGGAGACCAACACCAGCTCCGGCGCGCCGCTCTTGACGATGCGATCGAAGGAGGCGATCAAGGTCTCGACCTCGCGCGCCCGCCCGTAGAGCTTCTCGGGGATCAGCAGCCGGTCGGGCGTGTCCTGTTGGCCCAGTGGGAAGTTGTCGATGTCCCCCCGGGCTTCCCACGCGGCCAGGCAGCGTCGCAGATCGCGCTCGACGCCGCCCACGGTCTGGTAACGCTCCTCGGCCATCTTGGCCAGCAGCTTCATGATGATGGCCGAGACCGGGGCCGGGACATGCTCCAACCGCTCGCTTGGCGGCACTGGCTGCCTGGCGATATGGCAGTGCACCCACTCCATGGGATCGGCCGCCGTAAATGGCAGGGAGCCCGTGAGCAGCTGGTAGAGCGTGATGCCGAGCGCGTAGAGGTCGCTGCGGGCATCGATCGAGCGGTTCATGCGGCCGGTCTGCTCGGGCGCCATGTAGGCGAGTGTGCCAGCGATGATCTCGGGTGGTTCGGGGGCCTGACGCTCGCGCGGCAGCCGGGACGCGATACCGAAGCCGGTCAGCCAGACGTCGCCCGTCGCGGCGTTCGTGAGGACGTTGGCCGGCTTGACGTCTTTGTGGATGAGGCCGCGTGCGTGGAGCCGTCCGAGCGCCACCGCCAGGCCGATGGCCACGCGCAGGAACGGCGTCACCTCCCAGGGCTGCCCGACGAGCCGCGCCAGCACCTCGCCGCCCGGGTCGGCGAGGACGAGCGTCGGCCGCCCCTGGTGGTGCCCCAGCGCCAGGGGGCACGCGGCCCAGGTGGGCTCCAGCGCCTCGCGCAGGGCATAGGCGTGTGCTAGCCGCTGGAGGCTCTCCGGCGCGGGCTGGGCGAGGACCGGGGCCATGACCAGGAG
>Ga0081455_10008557_pt1 | contig 10621 bp, 7 predicted proteins | sample TabmetS3T2R1_FD_70207 | JGI IMG/M metagenome (GOLD analysis project Ga0081455, IMG submission 70207) | Tabebuia heterophylla rhizosphere microbial communities from the University of Puerto Rico - S3T2R1 | ecosystem: Host-associated > Plants > Roots > Rhizosphere ... | reverse complement strand
GGCCGGCCTCACCTGCTGAGGGTGATCCTTAACGCTTGGGGCTGATGCCCTCGTCAGGTTTGGTGTCGTGACCCACGCGGCGTCTCATCGGCTGGTGGCCGAATCTGTGGACCAGGTGAAGTCGCTGCCAGGCACGGCCGAATCGGTAGATCGTCTAGGGAACGCACTGGCACTCGGACGACACAGCGATGACACGATTGATCGCGCCTTCATTGGCGTGTTTGGAGGAGGGGAGAGCCGCCGGCACCCCTTCAATCGACGCCAATTGGCAGCGGTGCTAACTCGACCTGGATCGTAGCCGCTGTGTCCACCAAGTGGGTGGGCTAGGCGGCGGCGCCAAGGGGACCAAGCGACAGTGGTGCCCGCAGGCGAGTAGACCGAGTGCCGGCCCTCCCCAATTGGGCTCTCATCTAGCGGCACGGCCCTTAATCTGCCCTGTGAGCACGGACCCTCGACACTCCGCGTTGCCGATCCGTCGATTCCTAAACGGCAACCTGCCAACCTTATCGCTCGATTGCGGGTATTACGTTCGGTATCGCCTGCGTGCGGAACACCCTAATCGGTGCCCTCCTCGTCGGGCTATGAGCAGGTACCACTTGATCTGGTCATTGCGGTTGCTTTTAGGCTGGCCGCGTCGCCACATTGGAACACCCTCTCGGCCTTATTCTCAGTGTTGATCATTATGACTGCTCTGGTGATCTTGACGTGACGCGCGCTTCGGCAATCCGCAGGCCTGATCAACACTGGGTGCTTGGCCGCGCTGGCAGGCCAACAGCCTATCCGAGGATAGCGAAGCAAACGACTATTGCACCAACGACAAAGCCGACGAATGCGCAAATGAGCGCGCCGTTGATCAGTATGGAGATGTCAGCGAGTATCTTCATGGTGGCCTCCTCTGGCCCCCGACCATCTGGCGTCCAGACGCTCACTTTGGGGTCTACACAATGATCACCACAGTGCACTCCCTGCAGCGATCACATCCCGTGGAAACTTTTTCTTGCTGTTCAATCCAGCTCTGACCAGGTAGTATCCGGAGGCCAGGCGCCAAAGTTTCACACTGCCGTGACGACTTGCTTCGCATGGGGGCCAGTGGCCTTTGTTCGCCACTGCCCTCAGCGCAGTACTAGAGGCGAAACTGAAGGGCAGGCACCTTATGGCATATAAGCGGGGCAGCAAGCCATATCGGGATCATCAGCGTCAACGCCTGATGCAATTGGGCTTAAGTGACAGTCAGGTTATAGAGCAGGTTGTTACCGATTTGATGCGTTGTGGCTGCCGGCCGCGAGAGGCCTGGCGGTTAGCCGCCGAATTCACGCAAGAGGAAACAGCGATCCGTTTCAATAATATCAAAACTGACCCAGATATGCACATGCGCGGAAGTCGCATATGCGAATATGAAAAGTGGCCACACGGTGGTGTACGCCCATCGATTCGAGCGCTCAAGATTCTCGCAGAAATCTACGGGACCACTTGGGTCCGCCTGCTAGATATCGAGGACCTGGAAGCAATGCCAGTGTCCGATCGGGAGCTCTTCCTTGATGCCGGTGAATTGCGTGAGTCACCGTTCGTGCCAGTGCCGCATGGAAGTGGAATCGGGAATCCGGACCGGAAGTCGCGCGGGGCTACTGATCAGGGCGATGTTGACTCCAGGGCGAGTGCGAGAACTGGTCGTGGGTCGCTAGGTCCACCAGTGGCCACAGTCCTGCCAGTGCAACGAGCGATCGTGGAGCGGTCCGGAGGAGGCCTGCCGAGCGAAGTGACCCATTTTACGGGTCGTAACGCTGTAATGGCTGAACTCCGGTCACGAATTGACGCCGCTGCGTCTGAGAATCTTGTCGTCGGCATATACGCAATTGACGGCATGGCCGGCGTTGGAAAATCAGCTCTCGCCAGGCATGCCGCGCAGGAATTTTCATCACAATATCCTGACGGTTCAATATGGATCGATCTATATGGACAGACGCCGGGGGTCCAAACTCGTGACCCGTCTAGTGCCCTGGAACAAATGCTGATACAGCTCGGCGTTCCTCCGGAAGCGATCAGGCCGGATTTTGCCGATCGTCAAGATCAATGGCGCCAACACGCCCAAGGAAGACGTATGCTCCTCGTTCTTGACAATGTGGCCAGCAGCGATCAAGTCGTACCTTTGCTTCCGGACGCGCCTGGATGGCTCGTGCTTATCACCAGTCGCCGTAAACTCACAGGTCTTACCGACGCCCATCCTTTGTCATTGGATGTATTGACATTCGATGAAGCTGAGCACCTCTTGGTAAAGCTGATGGGCGAGGCGAGATGCACCGATCGTAATGCCGTATCTCAAATTGTTACGGCATGTGGTCGCTTGCCATTAGCTCTAAGGCTTATCGCCGGCCGTCTACGGCACCACGAAGGTGAGGCGCTTCTGGACGTCGGTTCCGACCTTGCAGACCAGACGGCAACACTAGACACTCTTGCGGCTGAGCATCTCTCGATAAGGAATGCATTCGAGTGGTCCTATCGAGTGCTCACAGAGGAGCAGGGCCATATCTTCCGTCTATTGGGCTGGCATCCAGGTCCGCAGGTCACGAGCCTCGCCATCGCCGCGATGGCCAACGTATCTTTTGCCAAGGCCAGGCAGCTGTCGCGCGAACTCTCCGATCATAATCTTCTTGAGCAGCTACCCGGGGCTGAAGTCCCCGGCGGACCGCGATATCAGATGCATGACTTAATGCGACTGTATGCCCGCGAACTCGCCGATTCAGCCGAACAAACCGTAGCCCGTAGCGAAGCTCTAGAACGTCTTGCCGAATCGTACATAAAAACCACTGACGGGGCCGACCGGCTGCTGAGGCCCTATGTGGCCCATGACGCACAGGTAGAACCACCAGATCGCCCAATGTTGGGTTTCAGAGATGCTGCCGAGGCTCGCATTTGGCTAACCGTGGAGCGCCTGAATCTGCTTGAATGCCTAAGGCCTTGGAGGCGACCCCTACAGCCGCCAAACTCTCTACTATACTCGCTATTCATTTTAAGGATTTCGGCTTTTGGTCCGATGTCCGATCAATTCTAGAGCGAAATCTAGTTGTTGCTCAGCAGCGCCGAAGCGAGCGCGATGAAGTCAGATCTCTGCGTGGCCTTGGCGAGATAGAATGGCTTCTTGGTCAGAGCTCTCGATCTCGGAATTCTTATACTCAGGCCCTCGAACTCGCCCGCAAAGTGGGCGATAAATCCGATGAAATAGATTGTCTTCGGGGCTTGGGTGAAGTCGAGTGGCTAGCCGGTGAGTACAGTTCGGCCCGAGAGTACTACATCGAGGCATTAAGTCTGGCTCGGCGGCTCGGAGAGCGCCACGGTGAGGTCGATTCACTATGGGGGTTGGGGCAGCTGGAGTGGATCATTGGAGAATATGACCAAGCTCGTGAATACCACACTGAATCCCTCAAGATTTCAAGACAGCTTGGCGATCCTCGCTGTGAGGTCGACTCGCTTCGCGGCCTCGGTCACAGCGCACGATTTTGTGGAGAATACGAAAAGTCGGGCGACTATTATGCAGAGGCCTTGACACTCGCACGGCGAATTGGTTATCGAAGAGGGGAGATCGAGGCGCTGTGGGGAGAGGGCGACACAAGCCTACTGGTTGGTGCCATGGATCGATCGCATCAGGCTCATAGTGAGGCCTTGTCGCTTGCGCGACAGGTGGGATATCGACGCGGTGAAGTTGATTCTTTGCGCGGCATAGGTCACGTGGCTCGTTTTTTCGGAAAATACGACAAAGCTCGAGAGCACTATAGTCAAGCACTAAGATTTGCTCGCCAGCTCGGTTACCGCCGGGCGGAAATCGAGGGTACAATCCGTCTCGGAGAGCTGGCGCTGCTTGTCGAGGATCAAGCCGCCGAGAACTATTTTCTGGAGGGCCGCGCTTGGGCCCGCCGCCTACGACATCGATTTTTGGAGGTCTTAGCGCTGGGAGGTTTAGGTCAGTGCGATCGGCTGGCAAACCGCTTCGCCCAAGCCCATGATCATTTTATCGAGGCACTAACTCTGGGAAGGTTGCTCGGAGACCGGCGGGCTGAGGCATCGATGCTCTGCGGGCTTGGCGAGGTCGCCCAGCTTTCCGGCGAATACCAGCGCGCCCAAGATTACTACGGCGAAGCATTAATTCTTGCGCAACAACTCGGTGAGCGCCCAACAGAAGTTTCCTCGAGGTTCGGTCTAGGTCAGGTGGCACGCCGTCGCGGAGAAGAGAATCGAGCGCGGTATTTGTACGAACAGGCGCTGAATCTAGCTCGTGAGCTCGGCGACCGCAGAAATGAGGCAGAGATACTATGGGCCCTGGGTAAGCTGGCTGCTGAAACTGAGACAACCGATCTTGCGCGGAAATCATGGAGCGCAGCATTGCAGATATATACGGAGCTTGGAATCTCGAATGCGGCGACTACTCGACGCTCTCTTGAAACGCTTGGGACTTGAAAGAGCGAGACCCCGGAGCCTCCGATGAGCCAGTGAGAAGTCGAGAACGAATCCTATCATTCGTGGCACAATCAATTGCAGTCCAAGCCAGGGCGACGGCGCCGTCTGCCAAAGCCTTGTCCGCTGAGGCTGTAGCGCACTGGGCAGCGAATTCAGGCTGGTGATTTACGGCCGGCCTAGAGCCCAACCCAATCGCTGGATGAATGGAAGGAATAGCTAGCGAGACATTACCCATATCGGTAGATACCGAACCATTGGCCGATGATGAAAATTTGCGCCCAAGAGTCTCCGCGTTCTGCCGGTAAGCGGCAACTATTTCTAAATCATGATGCATCTGACTGTATGCTTCATGAAGATCTTCCACTTCGAGTTGCGAGCCGGTAGCTAACGCGCCCGCCTTGAAGCAGCGCATAACCCGCTCTTTAATCACTGCCAGATCTGTCAAGGTCGTGCCTCGGACGACATACACGGCGTCCGCTCTATCTGGGACAATATTCGGGGCCTGGCCGCCGTAGGTAGTTATTCCATGAACACGATCGCCAGGATTCATGTGCTGCCTGAGCAAGCCAATCGCGACCCCCGAGAGTGTAAGAGCATCTGCTGCGTTAACGCCAAGCTCAGGATATGCGGCAGCGTGGGATGCCTTTCCAATATAACGAATATGAAACCTTTGTGAGGCTACAATTGGCCATTCCGCGATATCTTCAGGGGCCGGATGGGTCATCATCGCCATATGAGCGCCGCTAAAGGCGCCACGTTCCAAGAGCTTGATTTTGCCTGCGCCGCCCTCTTCAGCTGGAGTTCCCATAACGCGCACTGTAATTCCAACCTCGTCGGCGACCGCGGCCAGAGCGAGCGCCGCCCCAACCGCTGTGCCTGCGATTACATTGTGCCCACAAGCATGTCCGATACCTGGCAGCGCGTCGTATTCCGCACATATGACGATATGCAGCGGTCCAGAACCAACGCGAGCCTCGAATGCAGTCGGTAGATCGCACAGTTCTTGCTCGACCGAAAAGCCATGGCAGCTAAGTGTCTCGCCAAGCCAAGCACATGCCTGCACCTCCTCCCACTTGACCTCCGGATGGGCATGGATGCGGTGACTAAGTGCAATGACTTCGGGGGCCGCCTTCTTGAAGGCGGCCCGGGCACCAATTTTGTCGTGGTCCACGGGCTCAGCTTATGGCTCGGCGGCTTGTCAAAGTGGGCTTCTTCCGGAGTCGTATTTTGTCTCACTGCAGCTGATGTGCAAGCCAAGTAGCTCATGCCTTGTGGCTCGAAAAGGGCGCATCTGGGGAGCCGATCAACGAAGTCTCTGAGGCGCGTCGGGTGGCAGCTCAAGCCCGTTTAGGCTCTCGGATTCGAAGGCGGACCCGCAGCACAGTTTCTTCAGGTCCGGAATCGATGCTGATGCTGCCGCCGTGGCGCTCTGCGATGATGCGTCGCGCGATATCCAGGCCCAGGCCGGTGCCCTGACCAACGTCCTTCGTCGTGTAGAAAGCCTCGAATGCGCGAGCCGCTACCTCCGGCGACATGCCGGTACCGGTGTCGCGGATTTCGATGACGACTTCGCCATCCTCCACCCGCGTCGCGACATGTAGCGTGCCTGAGCCGCCCATGGCATCGACGGCGTTGTCGATCAAGTTCGTCCAGACTTGATTCAGCTCCCCGGCGTACGCGTCGATCATGGGCACGTCAGCGCCATACTCGCGCACCACAGTCACGCCGCGGAGCTTGTGCCCGAGCATCACCAACGTGCTGTCGAGGCCGTCGGTCACATCGACGCGCTGCATCGAGGCGCGGTCCATCTGCGTGTACGAGCGCACAGCGGCGACGAGCTCGGAGATGCGTCGGGTGGATTCCTTGACTTCCGACAGCAGCGTGGCGACTGAAAACATGCTCGCTGCCCACTCCAAGGCGGGTCCGAGGGCAGATCCTTCCAGAACCGCGGCAACCCGAGCGCACCAATCAAGATCAGCTCCGACAGCGATGAGCTGTGGAGCGATGATCCATGCCCGCGCCACGTGGTTGCGGTCAAGCCACGTCGCGAGCCGCTGCTCACGATCGGCGCGAGCCAGCGGATCCAACTCGGCTGGCTCAAGCTCGCTGCGCAGCGCATCCAGCTCGGCGAACTGCTCTGGCGAGACGTTCTTCTCGACAAGTTGCTGTACTGCCGACAGCAACGAGCCAAACTCCGTTTCCAGGCCATCAATCGCTCGACTCGCCGCTGAAGCAGGGTTGTTGATCTCATGCGCAATGCCGGCGGCGAGCGTGCCGAGAGTGACCAGGGAGCTGCGCTGCCGAGCCGTCGATTCGATAGAGCGCGCGGTGCGATAGAGACCTGCGATGAGGTGCGCGCCGAACGGGAACCACTCGCCGGCCCGATCGCGCAGGACTTCGGCCGGCACCCTGAGTACCCGACCGTCACTGGCTCCGCGGCCAGTCGCGAGGTAGGTTCCGTGTTCGTCCCAGGCCCGGAAGCCGCCGGCCCAGCGTCCTGGCACATCCATCCGGGCGACGACGGCGTCCTCCCGGCCAACACGACGGATGAGATCAATGGCACCGTCTATCAGCACCCACCAGAAGTCCGCGTACTCGCCTTCTCGAAACAGGTCGACGCCGGGCTCGATGCGAACCTCGGTACCGCCCGCGATCAAATCGGCGAGTTGATCATCTGTCAGACCGTCGAAGATGCTCAGCGAGCGAAGATCATCAACGTGCATCAGATCGTCGCCAGATAGCGATGGACGAGATACACCGACATTGCGCCTTCGCCGACAGCCGAGGCAACTCTCTTCATCGAGTCGAGCCGAACGTCGCCGGCGGCGAATACTCCAGGCACGCTTGTCTCTAGGGCAAAGGGCGACCGCGGCAACGGCCACCGTGCCCAGTCGAGATGCAAAAGATCTTGACCGGTCACAACGAACCCCTTCTCGTCACGGACGATGTCGGGGCCCAGCCAGTCGGTCCGCGGGGAGGCGCCAATGAAGATGAAGAGCCAGCTGGACGGGACCTCTTCTGTTGCCTGGGTCTCGGTGTCGTGCAGGGTCAGCGCCTCCAGGTGGCTGGTGCCGTGGGCCGCCATGACTTCAGTGTGGTACCGCACAGCGATGTTGGTCGCCGTGGTGATCCTGGCGATCAAGTACGACGACATTGTTTCGGCGAGGCTGCGGGCACGTACCACAAGCACAACTTGCTTGGCGAACCGAGACAACTCGAGCGCCGCCTGGCCGGCCGAGTTTGCCGCGCCGACAACATAGACCACGGCATCCTGACATTGGTTGGCCTCGCCAGCGGCGGTGCCGTAGTAGACCCCACGGCCGGTGAGCTCGGAAAGCCCGCTTGCCTCAAGCCGCCGGTAGGACATCCCAGTCGCCACCAAGAGCGCACGGCTCTCGATCTCGGCGGAATCCTCGAAGAGGACAGCGCGCACCGGCCCTCGGCTCTCGAACTGGACGACCTCCCGCGCACGAACCATCTCAGCCCCGAACCGAGCAACCTGTGCGATGGCTCGATGCGCCAGGTCAGAGCCACTCAGACCCCTTGGGAAACCGAGATAATTCTCGATCGCTGCGCTCATCCCAGCCTGGCCGCCCGGCGCCTCGCGCTCCACGATCACCGTACTCAAGCCCTCGGAGGCCGCGTAAACTCCGGCGGCCAAGCCGGCCGGACCGCCGCCGACGATGCAGAGGTCGTAGAGCGGCTGTTCCGCACTGGTGTGCAATCCGAGGGCAGCGGCGAGGCTGAGCGTGGACGGGGAACGAAGCGATTCACCCTCGGGCACCAGGACAAGGGGGAGGTCCGCCTCCGCCGCCTGGGCGAGCTCCCGCAACCGGCCGCCCTCGACATCGAGTTCGATGTCGTACCAGCGGTACGGCACGTGGTTGCGTATCAGGAACGTCTTGATCTCATGGGTGCGATCGGACCAGCGCTGTCCGATCACGCGGACGTCCGATGTGCGATCGGGATGCGCTTCCCGCCAGTCACCGAGCAACTCGTCAATGATCGGATAGAGCCGTTGCTCGGGAGGGTCCCAGGGCTTGAGCAAGTAGTAGTCGAGCCCGATCTCATTGATCGCCTTGATCGCGACATCAGTGTCGGCGTACGCGGTGAGGAGCAGCATCTTCGCGTCCGGTGCCTGGTCACGTCCTTGTTGGAGCATCTCGATCCCAGTCATTTCAGGCATCCGTTGGTCCGCCGCGATCAGCGCCACCGGCTCGTCACGGAGCGCGAGCCTGGCCAGCACGTCCAGCGCCTCACGACCCGAGGATGCCCGGACGATGCGGTAGTCAATGCCGTAGTGGTTGACAAGGTCGCGGGTGATTGCCGCCGAGACCAGGGGATCGTCGTCCACCGTCAAGATCGTCGGTTTGGTCATCAGAAAAGACAGGGGAAAAACGGAGTGTCTGCAGTTGCTGCAGCATAGCCGCCGAGGAGCTTGAGGGTGGCTGGTGTCCGGCGTCCACCCGTGTCACGATGAGGCGGTGACGACCGTGCCTGCGGGCACGGCGCTCGCCCGCGGTTACGAAGCGCTCGCTGTCGGCAACTGGTCGGAGGCACGCGCCGCGTTCGAAGAGGCAGTGAGCACGGCAGAATCGCCCGAGGCGCTCGACGGGCTGGGCCGTTCGCTGTGGTGGCTTCGGGATGCGCGCCAGGCCATCGTCTGTCGGGAGCGCGCATACTCCGGGTTTAGGCGCGACGGGGAGCTTGGACGCGCGGCCCGGATCGCGCTCTGGCTCTCGCGCGAGTACGCGCAGGTTTTCGGGAATGATGCGGCGGCTCGTGGTTGGCTCGCGCGGGCCGAGCGCTTGCTTCGCGACGCTGCACCCGGCGCTGAGCAGGGCTGGATTGACCTTGCCCGTTCCGAAGGTTCGCGCAAGCCATCCGAGGCGGCGACATATGCAGCGTGCGCTCTCGACTCAGCGCTTGCCGCTGGTGATTCCGACCTCGAGCTTCGTGCGCTCGCCCAGCTGGGATTCGCGCAGGTCTCAGGCGGAGAGGTCGACGAAGGTCTTGCGCAGCTCGATGAGGCGATGGCCGCGGCCACAAGCGGTGAGCCGGCAAGCCTTGAGACTTTTGCAGACGTCTGTTGCACGATGATGCTCGCGTGCGAGCGCGCGGGCGACCTGGAACGTCCGCAGCAGTGGAGTGCTGTTCTCGAAGATTTCGTCAGGAAGTACGACCCCGCGGTCCTCCTCGCGTTCTGCCGGACGTGCTGCGCGGATGTCTTCGCCGCCAATGGCCGCGTCGACGCTGCGGAGGAGGAACTCGTCGCGGCGATCAAGGAGCTGACAGCTGCCGGTCAGCGATCTCGGTGCGTCAGCCCGGCTGCCCGTCTTGCCGAGATTCGGGTGCTTCAGGGCCGATTCGACGAGGCCGAGGAGCTTCTCGCGGGGTTCGATGGGGAACCGGGTACGACCCGTCCCGCTGTCGCGCTCAGGCTTGCGCGCGGCGAGCCTGAGCCTGCGGCCGCGCTCCTGGAGAGGCGGCTGGACGAGGTCGGACGGACCAACGTGCTCGCCGTTCCTTTACTTGAGCAGCTTGTCGATGCGCGGATTGCCGAGGGACGACTGCAGGAGGCAGGCGCGGCGGCGGACGATATCGCCGCTATTGCGGGACCTTCTGGCAGGGAACGCGTCGCGGCGGCGGCAGCCTTTGCACGCGGACGCGTGGCCAGTGCCCGCGGCGACGCCGCTGCAGTTTCTGAGTTGCAGCAGGCCGTCAACAGCTTTGCATCGCTTGGCCTTCGACTGGATGTCGCGCGCTCCCGGCTCGCACTGGCGGGGGCGCTTGCGGCAAGGTCGCCTGAGATTGCAGTCGACACCGCACGTCAGGCTCGAAACGAATTGGAAGCTCTCGGCGACAGCCGGGAAGCAGACATAGCAGCGGCGCTACTGCGCGCGCTCGGAGCAAAGGGTCGTGCCGGCCCGCGAGCCGCCGGCTTGCTCACTCAGCGGGAGATTGAGGTGCTGCGGCTCCTCGGAGAAGGCCTGACGAACTCCGAGATCGCCGCCCGCCTCTTCATCAGCCCCAAGACCGCTGAGCACCACGTGAGCCGGATATTCGCCAAGCTCGGCATGACCAAGCGCTCAGAAGCTGCCGCGTACGCGGTTCGGCACCTAGAGGCCGAATAGGGGGTTTGCCCCTACTGCCAAGAGGGCTGGGCGCGCGA
>Ga0081455_10008556_pt1 | contig 10622 bp, 20 predicted proteins | sample TabmetS3T2R1_FD_70207 | JGI IMG/M metagenome (GOLD analysis project Ga0081455, IMG submission 70207) | Tabebuia heterophylla rhizosphere microbial communities from the University of Puerto Rico - S3T2R1 | ecosystem: Host-associated > Plants > Roots > Rhizosphere ... | reverse complement strand
GCTCAAGACTGGCGCCAATTTGCTGCTGTTTGGCCCGCCGGGCGGCGGCAAGAGCCATCTCTCGGCCGCGATCGGCCTCGCCCACAAACTCTCCTTCCGGCACCCCGTGCCGGCTTGGGTACGACGAGCCGTGGGCGAAGGCGTGAGGTCTTGTCCGAGAGCCCTTCGCCGTCGTGGTGATCTCAATCGGTGGGGCGTCATCAAGGATAAGCTCGCCCGCGACCGCAAATTTGAGACCAAGCGGGGCATCGTGCGCACGAAGCTAGGTCGGCCCGGTGCAGAACCCGACAAGATTGAGCGCGCACGACGAGAGTTGGCCAAGGGGATCGGCATCGGCAAGGCGGCGAGGGAAGTCGGCCTCGGCGTCGGCACCGTCCACCGCCTAAAACGCGAGATTGGAGCGGTCGCGGGCGGTTAATGCTTCAGGATCGCAGTCACATATCGGAAATGTGCCATGACGTTCCCCTGCAAAATCGATTGGAAGTGGCCAGGATCGCAGGTTGGAGAGCAGCCCTTGAACGCGACGGTCGGAAGCGTCGACGAGTTGAGGCAACAGCTCGCCAGCATTCGCGCCGAAGCGCAAACCCGAAAAGTTGCTATTACGGTTGTTGTGGTGACGCCCAACACAAACATATTTTCTGTGGTTTTGGGATTGGGCGATGGGAGCATCGTTACCTACGATGGACGTGGAGGAGATCCTCCGTATTTCGTCTTAAAGCCGGCGAGATCGGTGCCGCTAAAGGGATCAACGGCAACGCGATTGCCGCAGAATGAGCACAAGACCGCGTCGCAATAATTGGCCCTGTTGCCTCGATTGCGCCCCAAAGGCAACCATTTCTCGGAACAGGGCGACCGCTTTCGCTTGCTGCTCCCTCTCGAACATGGGGCTCACCAATGAAGGTGGGGCGGATTTGTATGTGCGCACACAGTCGCGCATCGTTGAAGGTTGCCGCGAAGAGTGTCACCCTCCATTCATGAGCGGACAGGCTTTCGGCTGGATCGTAGAGGTTACCGACCACTCGGGAACCAAGCAATACCACGTTGCCGTAAGGAACAGAGTGGAAGCAGTAAACGCGGTTAGGCGGCGTGTTGTTGGCGCCGCCCAAGCACACGTTGAAGCTGTGACCATGCTTTCTCAGCGGGCTGTAACTGTTCTACTTCGCTTGAAGCCTGGAGAGGTAGCGCAGGTCACATAGGCTTCAAGCAAGTGCAGCCTATGGGGTATTGGGCAGTTCGGATCGTGAACGTTCTTGACTTGGTGGGGTGAAATACCGCAAGTGACGATGCATGACCGACAAAGCATCGCCCGCAGGTTGGGTAGTACAGCTAACGATCCCAGTCCAGGCTTCTGAGGATGCGCAGTCCCGGTGGGTGGGCCGCCCGGGTTTGGGCCCACCATTATTTCGATACTTCAATGTGGCTATCGCAGTACCATCCAAGGCCATAGAGGCGACTAGACAGCACTTGGCCGGGACCGAGGACAAAGACCGGGAGATGTCGGTTGTCAGAGGACTCTCCGAACCAGAGATCGTGGCACTTAGCCTCAATGCTGGAGACGTGAAGCCCGCTTGAGGGTGTAACCGGTCTTCCAGACTACGAGCGCTATAAACAACCGACCCCGACTTTCCCACGTTGGATCGTGTGTGGGGCTGGACCCCTGAAGCGGCCCGCCACTGTGTTGATTGTTGATCTGCACAAACTGGTGGAACCTGGCTACCGCACGGCGGAGAGGCCACGGACGGGAACCCGGTCACTTGCGCCGACTTTTCGCCGCTTGGGTGGCGGCTGCTTTGGCTTGTTCGACCTCAGTGCGCTTAATGGCCCGCCGCAAGCGATCGTAGCCCATTCGCATCTTATCACGTGCAGTGTTGATTTGTTTGGCGGGTTTGGCGGTGAAAGGTGTCTGCGGGCGAGCCATCGCGGTCCCAAGCCTTTGCTAAATTATGCTGACGGCAGCCGCGGGGTAAATTCCGTCTCGCGCCTGCCGTGCTCTCGTTCGTTCACATGGTGATGAGGCACCCGTCTCACCAGTGCAGCTGGCCTAATAAAATCAGGCGAGTCATGCCTTCGTATCTCTCCCCACTCTGTTGTTGCGGCGGAAATCGAAGAAGTGCAACGAGGTGAGCGGGAAAGGACGGAAAAAGGCCCGAACTTGAGGCGACTCCCGATAGTACCAGAGTAATTCATGGCAGATCAACGCACCCCTGCCGGCGGCGGGCGCAAGCTAATCACCGAGTTGGACGGAAGCAGTTAGACAACGCGGCGCCGAGCGACCCTACCGTATCGGGCGTTTGGAAGAGCCGCTGCTCCAGCCTCGCCACACATAATATGGGAAGTCCAAAAACGTCAGCTGCAACGAACCGGGCGACCATTTCCCGATAACTTTGCCGACTAAGATATCGGTGAACTTGACGGTTCGACGGTGACCCAGGCGGTAGCCGCCGGAATGCCGGCCCCCCAGCCCCGGGTGCAAGAACACCACCCGCACGTTGTGCGCGCTTGAGCGGCGCTCGGCAAAATCAGAGGCCGATGCCCGGTTCATTGATGCCAAAGCCGAATTGCTGCGACTTCGCATTGCCGGAAAAGCGCCGGGACCTAATTCCCCGAAGCGATGTGGATGACACTCTCGATGCAATCGCCGGGATTGTGACGACCCATCTCGGGGGCATGGCGGCCCGCTGCACACCACACCTCAGAATTAGGCACGCAATCGATGCGGTCGTGCGCCAAGTCCGCACCGAGATGGCCATCGCTGCCAACAAGCTGGCCGATGAACGAGGCGAGCCGCCGCTTGATGTGTCGGGGACTGACCTGTTGAGGAGATGTGGGTTAGATGGCCTTAAAACTTGGCCTTCTCCTGCCGAGCTAAGCAAGTGGAACTCAAACCAGTCCCAGGCTATAATGCTGACATCGGCGACAAAAGACGCCCCAGGCGTCGCCGGCTGAGAGAGCCCACAATCTGCTCCCGCCTGCTGCTTTAGCGCAGAAGGGAGCCGCAATGGCATTTCCCCCACCCACAGCGCCCACCTTGAGCTGGATCCTGCCGCCCCAAGGCTTTGACGAAACCAAAGCGAGCATGCGCCACATTATTGCGAGCATGCGCCACTCGGTGGACGGTAGTCGGCGCAGTATCTCGGAAGCCAAGGAGGCAATTGCGAGGGCCGACAGGGTCTTGGCTCAGCAAATCTCGGTCTCGCACTCCGTCACCCTATAGGGCGCGGCGGTATCACTAGCGGTCGCGAGCTCATCCCTAAGCGACACGCCAATCGTGCTAAGTTGTAGAGGAAGCCGTTTGTCGAAGGGCGTCTTTCTTGGCCCCTGAATTCTTCGCGCTAATAGCAGTTGGCTTTTGCGCACAGCTTGTGGACGGAGCACTCGGGATGGCGTTTGGCCTCATCTCGACGACCGCGTTGCTTTCCTTCGGGATACCGCCCGCTCAGGCCAGCGCAGCGGTTCATACAGTTGAAGTCGCGACCACCGGGGCGTCTGGGCTGGCGCATCTGTTCCACCAGAATATCAATCGAAGACTATTGCTTACGCTCGGCATGGCCGGCGTACTCGGAGGTGTCCTGGGAGCTTATGTTCTTTCCAATATCGACGGGCGAGCGATACGTCCCTTCGTTTCCGCTTACCTGCTTGTGATTGGAATACTCATCCTTATGAAGGCGGCGAAATTGGCTCCTACGAACGAGGATGCCAAGGTTGGATATGCGGCGCCGCTCGGCCTGGTCGGCGGATTCCTGGACGCGGTCGGGGGCGGCGGATGGGGACCGTTGGTCACTTCGACGCTGATTGGCTCGGGTCACGCTCCGCGCAAGGTTATCGGTTCAGTCAACGCCGCTGAATTTTTCGTCACTGTCGCCGTGGCGACAACCTTCTTCATCGAGCTGGGGATTGCTCATTTGGACCACATCGCGGCATTAGTCATCGGCGGCCTCACAGCTGCTCCATTGGGCGGATACATCGTTCGCTACGTTGATCCGCACGTCCTCATGGCCGCCGTCGGGATGTTAGTGAGTGCTTTAGCGCTTTTTCAGCTTGCCAAATCGTTCGGCTAGGCATCGACCATCGAATGCCTTCCCGCAAGGGCCTTGTTGCGGGTCATCTTTGGCTGGAGTCCGAGTTGTGTCAGGGCTGTCCTCCCTCACCTTGGTCTTGCCGCCTCGAATCCGTATCCACAGTACCTCCTATTTGCCACGCCGAATGCGATCGGCGACCGACTGTCAGGATCGGGCAAAGTGTCGACAGCCGACAAAGAGAAGGGCGACAAAGCCAGCAAGTAATGAGGTAAATCGAATCCAATCATCTAAATGCTGCACGTAGCCAAAGTAGCCGAGCGCGAGGGAGAAGATGCCACCGAGTGTCAGTCCGGCGCCGACAGCATGTGAAGTCAGATTGGCGCCGATCAGGATGGCCGCAACTCCCAGCACCGTGCTTACGCTGAATAGCACGCGCGCAAACGATCGGGCATCCGTATTGAAAGCGTCTCGCTTTTTTCGTTGCTCCTCAGCGTGCGCTTTGCGCTCCTCGGGCGTGGCCGTCGGCGGCGGCGGGCTCCAAGTCCAATCCACTTGTGTTCTTGGAGGCGGATAGAAGGTGCTCAGGCCGTAGTAGATGAGCCATGGAAAAATCGCAGCTATGCCAAGGCCAACTACAATCTGCCGAGCCAGCATATCCCATTCCTCCACCCGTCTTTCCAGACAGCCTGCCGTTGATATCTGCGTGTCACACTATGACGGTCGACTTTGACAAGGGGCGGGCATGTTCGGGCCACGACTGATGCGGACACGAGTGACCACTTGGCTGATCCTGTCTGTGATTATTGGTATCGCGAGTTACACGACAACGCGGCAATTCGGCCTCGATGCGATCGATCGTGGTCTTGGTGACAGCTACTTCATGGCTTGGTGGTGGCAGTGGCATAATGCACTAGAGTACGTCAGTTTGGGTCTCCGTGCGCTATGGCTATGCGTGTTCATCGTCGCGTTAGTCGTACATGGCTGGCGCGGCCTGTGGCTGCTGATCGGAGCGCCCCTCGCTCTAACTGATCCCCGAACTCTCAAAGAGCTTCTGTCATATCCTGTGATGCTTTTCACCGGCGACTTTCCTTAGCGAGCAACCATGTCCGAAGAGGGTCAGAGCCGGCCGCCACGGCCGGATCCCAAAGGCCTGCTGGCGCGTCAGATGACCCCCCAAATTCCGACTCGGCCGCGGCGGCAGCGCGCATGATCACTGTGCGCACGAGGGCTCCTGGCTATGACTAGCGCTGTATGCATTGGTTTGCTTGGAACCGTCTCTGCAACGATGCGGTGCGTCGGTGGGAGAGCCACGACTAGAGAAATCGAACAAGCGGCACGAGCGCTTTTCAGATAGGGCGCCCCATGGACAAATGGTCGAGTGTTACCCTCGTACATCTTCCGAACGAGTTGGATGACTCAGTGTCCGAAGGCATAAGGATGCTGGCAAATGATTTAACGCAGCAAGGGGTACCGGAGAAAATCTTCGAATGCTACCGAGCGGCCGAAGCGGGAGCCACCAGGATCGGTGAGGGGCCATTTTACACCAATGCGTACCGATCACTGAGACGTACCCTTAGGCTGACCCGCGTAACCGCTGCGCCAGATGTAGTAGCCTCGCGCGGCGACACCTCGAACGATGGGCTCAGGGGCGATGGGTGCCGGGACCGACCTCTGCACGCCGAGCTGAAACTCTTCGCGGAGAATCCAGCCCTGCGTGCACGAGCTCCTCGGCAGTCGTGCACCGGTCTTATCAAGGCACACGGCAAACAGTTCTTCATTGCCGCATTGGAAGAGGTAGGCAGCCTGGGCATCGTCAGATGCATATCTCATGGCTGTCTCTTCGACGCTGCGAAGGGAGCGATCCAGGAAGCACAAAATAATAGCCAGGGTAGTTTAACCCGCGGCACGTCCACCCTTGCCTGGTGGCGCTCGGGAGAACAGTCGGAAGAATGTCTTCTAATCGCCGCTTGTTGAGCGGCCGAGGCACGGCCAGCCATCTCCCGAGTTCAGCTCGGCGGAAACGCCGGCAGGCATTAGAAATGGCGGCGCGTTCCAGACTCCGTGGGGGGCGGTCAGCCAGTCGCCCCCGCCTAAATGGTTTCAGGCTCAGAGCTTCTTGTTGGCCTTGTCGGCCACCTTGTTGGCCGTGTCTTTCACAGCGGATTTGGCCTTTCCCATTGTTTGCTGTCCTTTGCCCTTGATCACCTGAGCCACGCCTTTGGCCTGCGTCTCTTTGGAGCCAGTAATCTTGCCAGCGCCCTGTTTCAGTTTGCCAACGGCCTGATTCGCCAAGCCTTTGATCTGGTCAGTTTTGCTACCCATAGTACTCTCCTCCCGACGGCATCGTAAAACCTTGCGCAGCTACAGGTGCAGGTGCAAGGTTGGGCGGCGATCAATGTTGTGGAGCGCGGCCTTAACCAACCGGTCATGATCGCGTTCTCCCGCATCTGCGGCAGCGAGCAGTTGGTCGGTGAACCGCCTTGTCGTGTTAGCCCTTCGCTCCACAGACCAATCGCTGATATCGCCAACCGCCAGCCAAGCGGCATCGAGCGCGGCGATCACGAGCGCCTTCGTTTGTGCGTCAAACTGTGAAAAGGGCATTGGACACAGCCTCTGTGGACAGCACCAAAAGCAGCGGCTTAGCGGCCGCGAGTTTCCCGAGCCATGTTTTAGCATAACGCGCAGGGTAAGTGATGGGCAATCAGTGTTTGCCCCGCATTTCAAAATGTACACGGTTCGAGGCGCAATAAAAACGGGGCTCGGATTTAAATTTCAGACGCTACCGCCAATGGGGCAGTGCCTCACTCCGTGGCATGCAGACTTGGCGGCTGTTATGTCCTTTGCAGACGACGGCGCCTACCGCTCAGTCGCTCGAGCGCACCAACACTAACACTAACAATCGGACGCGTGGATCTCGATGCGGTCGCCCGGCTTGACCGATGAGGAGTATGTGCTGATTGAGCCATTCCTGCCACCTGAACGCAGCGTGTCCCGCGCCGCTCTCTCGTCAATAGCATAACGCTTTGTCTCGGTTGTTGGTTGATGCGTTCTGGCATAGTCACCATCTACCTTGGTCGGACGTGTTTCGCGATTGTTGCTCGAAAGAACGGCCGCAACTGCAAGCAGAAGCAGCCCTTGAGCCGAAGGGGCCGCGTTCCGCAAGGCAGCACATAGCGCCCGTGCTCAAGATCGAAGCGCTGGCTGCCGACGGGGGGCACGAGTCACGAGTTTAGCCCCTGTGTCGCTCAATGGCGGCGTTCGCCCTGGCCGCCGCGTAGGCCTTGTACGTCACGTCATTCAATGCGTTTTCAACTCGCTGCCGACAATGCTCAAGCCCCTCAGTCTCGTCGTCTCGCGATATGAACATTGGCTTGCCAACGACTAATGCGAGGCGGGAGTAGGGGAAATTGATCGTATATCGATTTGGTGTGTGCAGCGAGCAGTAGCGGGACGAGGCAATAGCCGTAGGTACAATTGGTCGGCCAGAGAGACGCGCCAGCGTCACAATGCCGAGACCACACCTGCGAGAGCATGTCAACTGGTCGGCCGTCATCGCGACGCTCACCCCTCCAGCGAGAGACTTGATAGCCGCTCGAAGCGCCCTTGCACCGTGTCGATCCTTTCCCCTCCAGCTTCGGCCGGCCCCTCGAATGACTCCAATGCCCATTCGCTGCAAAGTCCGCGCAAGCGGCTCGGCGACCAACGTGTTCGCCACGATGGCGCACGACGGACTGATCTCAAATAGGAGGACCTCTGGCAGGAGCATTGTCTGCCCATGCCATAAAGCAATAATTACCGGTTGATTTCGCTTCACGGTGCCGAGGTGGTCTGCTGGCGCATGCGCCCACGTTGAGGTGCTGCAAACGAAGCGAAGATAAGGCCAGAACGCGCCCAACATGACGATTTCACTGCCCTATGCGCTTTTGGTCTCAGGCACAGGCTCCTATTACGCGCCGATCTTCGGATCGATTTGTCGCTCAATTCGCGCTTGACACTCAGTCCAACACTCTCCCATTAGCATCGAGGTACGATGTGATGGCATCATGTTCGGCATGTCGCATGCGTCGACCTTGGCCTTAACGATGCAGATTGTCCGGGCCGCACGACGGTAGGGCTTGCCGAACGCGACATCGTCACCGGAAGGGAACTGCGATGAACATCTACGTAGGCAATCTACCGTTTATGATCACCGAGGACAAACTGATGGACCACTTCGCTGCCTTCGGTGAGGTTTCCAGTGTCAAGCTAATTACCGACAAGATCACCGGTGAGACTCGAGGGTTCGGTTTTGTAGAAATGCCGATCCAATCGGAGGCCGAAGCCGCCATCAAGGCCCTCAATGGAACCGCGATTGAGGGCAGGGCCATCCAGGTGAACATCGCACGTGATCGACGGCGATAACCTTGTGTCCTAGTTCCTGTCACTTGGAGTTGAGGGGTTCGGTGCGGATTGGGGTGGTACTTGTCTACTGGCCCGATGGCACGCCGCTCCCGCACGACGAGTGTCCAATGGCGATTACCTAAGACAGAGAGAAGCTGTCCGAGGTGTCGAAGCTGTGGCCCAGCGATGGATGTTCCGCCGCGTCGGGTCACCCTCCGATTTCTGACACAGCCGTTGAGGCAGCGTGGATGGTGGGCGGCCTTTCAATTCGATGCAACTGCTTCGCCGCCGCGCACCGAAACCACCAGCTCGCCAACATTCAGTGCATCGACGAAGGCATCAATCACGCAAATGGGATTGCTCTCATCGATGAAATCATCGAGGCACTCCGGCAACAGCGTCGACTGCGCACGATCCGCCCCTGCAACAAAGCGCTTCATCCATTCGCCCTGGAGAATCACCAGGAGAATCTTAGAGCCGTGGGCGAATCGCCTAGTGCCACGTCCGCACGGTCTACTCCACGGTTTCGCATAGAATCAAGCGAGCGGCTTCCCGGCTTGCCGCTGGGCAGCCGCACCAAGTGGCATTTTCAAGCAGCAACGTTTGATTGCCGACAAATTTGTCCTTCTGTAGGTTTGCGGCGAGCGCTCTCAGGTCTTCTCATCGGCACGTCACGGACGGTCGCCTATCACGGTGGCCGCTTATTGGGGGGGCCCGACAAGTCACGGGAAATTCAATGCTTGGCTGGTTCGTTGGGCGCACCCTAAGACGGCATGCCCTCAGAGACGTGGATACTGCGCAGAATGTAATGACGCCTGACGCGCGCTTGGCGGTAGCGCGGCGCTTGGAGCACAAGCACAGTGACGCGAGACCTAGGCGCCTGGCATCGGCGCACCCTGCGTGTTCGATGGTCCGCTCAACGGCGAGGGCTTCCTGGCTTATATCGAACAGGTGCTAGTCCAAACGCTGAAACCAGGCGACATCGTCGTCATCGACAATCTCGGTTGTCACAAGGGCAAGGCCGTCAGGGCGGCCATTAGCAGGGTGCGCGCTACTCTTCTTGCCGCCTTACTCAATCCAATCGAGTAGGCCTTCGCCAAGCGTAAAGCTGCCCTGCGCAAGGCTCAAGCACGCAGCATCGAGACCGCCGTGCACGAGATCGCGCAGACCGTGCCCTCCTTCTCATCAACCGAATGCGCCAATTTTCTTCCGGCACGCAGGATATGCGTCCATCTAAATGATCATGCTTTAGGGGCGAGAAATATGACATACTCTCGTCTGTTCTTTCCCTTGCGCTCGTGTAGGGCTCGCAAAAAGCGAGTGCAGCGCCGCCGAGGGCGGCATACGCTAATCCGTTTGACAAGGGGCCGTAAGACTTTCGATGCGTAGCAGTGAGTGAGATAATTCTCAATTGTCGAGGAAACTGCGCAGCTGGCGGCTTCGGCTCGGGTGCTTCAGCTTGCGTATGGCCTTGGCCTCGATTTGTCGAATGCGCTCGCGCGTGACGCTGAACTTCTGGCCGACCTGCGCAAGCGTGTGGTCGGTATTCATGCCGATACCAAAACGCATGCGCAACACCCGCTCCTCGCGAGGGGTGAGGGAGGCTAGCACGCGCGTTGTCGTCTCGCGCAGGTTCGACTGGACCGCCGCGTCGATCGGCAGCAGGGCATTGCGGTCCTCGATGTAGTCGCCGAGATGACTGTCTTCCTCGTCGCCGATCGGGGTTTCCAGGCTGATCGGCTCCTTGGCGATCTTGAGCACCTTGCTCACCTTTTCGAGCGGCATGGCGAGCTTCTCGGCAAGCTCCTCCGGCGTTGGTTCGCGGCCGATCTCGTGCAGCATCTGCCGCGAGGTGCGTGCGATCTTGTTGATGGCGTCGATCATGTGCACGGGAATGCGGATGGTGCGGGCCTGGTCCGCAATCGAGCGGGTGATGCCCTGCCGGATCCACCACGTCGCGTAGGTCGAAAACTTGTACCCGCGCCGATACTCGAACTTGTCCACCGCCTTCATCAGGCCGATGTTGCCTTCCTGGATCAAATCCAGGAACTGCAGGCCGCGGTTGCTGTATTTCTTGGCGATGGAGATCACCAGGCGAAGGTTGGCTTCCACCAATTCCTTCTTGGCCTGACGGGCCTCGCGCTCCCCCTTCTGCACGGCCTTGACAATGCGACGGTAGTCGGTGATCTCGAGCCCCGTTTCCGAAGCTAGCGCGTGAATTTC
>Ga0081455_10008555_pt1 | contig 10622 bp, 8 predicted proteins | sample TabmetS3T2R1_FD_70207 | JGI IMG/M metagenome (GOLD analysis project Ga0081455, IMG submission 70207) | Tabebuia heterophylla rhizosphere microbial communities from the University of Puerto Rico - S3T2R1 | ecosystem: Host-associated > Plants > Roots > Rhizosphere ... | reverse complement strand
AAATGCCATCGAGCGGGATGGGTTTGTCCGTCCCGAGGATTTTGTTCGCTGCGACGAACGCCTTCCACTCTTCGCGGGTTTGACCGTCGTCGACGGGCTTGTCGATCCAGGGGATCAAGCTGCCGGCGAGCGCGGCGCCGAACTGTTCCGTCGGTAGCGAGGGCGCGCGCAGCGTCGCTGTGACGTTGGCGTCGAGCTCGAGTGCACTCGCCGACGGGTTGTCGAGCACGGGCCGTGCGGCCTGGGCGATCACGCCCATTTGCGCCACGAGCTCGCGCATGTTCGCCGCACCCGCGCCGGACGCTGCCTGGTACGTCATCGAGGTCGCCCACTCGACGAGACTGGCTTTGAACAAGCCGTGTAAACCCATCAGCATCAAACTCACGGTGCAGTTCGGGCCCACGTACGTCTTCAGGCCGGCAGCCAGACCCTGCTTGATCACGTCGAGGTTGACTGGATCCAGGATCAGCACCGCGTCGCGTTCCATGCGCAAGGTGGACGCGGCGTCGATGAAATAGCCGTTGAATCCAGCTGCGCGCAAACGCCCGACGACGTCGGTCGTGTACGCGCCGCCTTGACAGGAGATCAGAACTTCCTGTTGCTCGAGCTTCGCGATGTCGTAGGCGTCGTGCAGTTCGTACGTCTTGCCGCCGATCGAGGGGCCCTTACCGCCGACGTCGGACGTCGAAAAGAACGTCGACTCGATGCCTTCGAAATCAGCCTCTTGGCGCATGCGGTCCATCAGGACCGAACCGACCATGCCTCGCCAGCCCACGAATCCAACTCGCAACACGCTGTCCTCCTACATCATGCGGCCCGCGCCGCAGGTACCCAGCTTAGCGTAATCCAACCCAAGCCGGATTTTGCACGTGCCCTTCCCATGAAGACCGCACTAGGTCAAGGCAGGCGCGAGCGCCTCGAGCAGCGCGAGGTCGGGACCGAGCACCCCATCCCTGCGCAGCGGCTGGATGCATACATGGTCCGCACCGGCCGCGAAGTGCGCGGCGATGTGGGCGCCGATCTTGTCCGCGTCACCCCACGCGATCAGCGCGTCGACGAGCCGGTCGCTACCACCGGCACTGAAATCCTCATCGCCGAAGCCGAAGTCGCGCAGGTTGCGCTGATAGTTGGGCAGGCGTGTATAGACCTTCAGGTACTGGCGCCCGAGCGCACGCGCTTTGTCCGGGTCCGCCTCGCCGAGCACCATCTGCTCCGGACACAGCCACGCGCCCGGACCGAGCACACGCCGAGCTCGCTGCGTGTGTTCCACCGGCACGAGATAGGGATGCGCCCCGCGTGCCCGGCGCGCCGCCAATAGCAGCATCGGTTCGCGCAGCGCAGCCAGGACCACGGGGGCCAGATGCTCCGGTTCGCGCCCGATGAACAGCGCTTTGTCCAATGCGTCGAGGTACTCGTTCATCGCGGCTACCGGCGGGCGATAGGTGTGGCCACGCAGCTTCGACACCAAGTGTTCGTGCGAGACGCCCAGCCCTAACGCGAAGCGCTGCGGCAGCAGCTCCGACAACGTCTTGTGGATCGCTTTCATCGTGACCGCGTCGCGCGCGTAGATGCTGGCGATGCCGCTGGCAAAAGCCAGCCGATCGGTGTGTGCGGCCAAGTACGCGATTTGAACGAACGGGTCGCGGCCGACAGCCTCGGGAAGCCAGAGTGCCGAATAGCCCCAGGTCTCGATCTGACGCGCGAATGCCGCAAGTTCGCCTCGGTCTAGGCTGTCCGCCAACGTCCATACGCCTAGTTTGCCCAGAACCTTTTGCGCGTCTGCCTGCATGGTCGCCCTTGTGTCCGACTACCCGGATCGCCATAGCATGATCTCGACAAGCTCGCGCCGTGCGCGCGTGAGAACTGCTCGAAAGGTCGAACCCGCATGAAGTCTCGCGCCCCCTACCGCATGACGCTGCGCCCGCAACTCGGCATCGCGACGGACGCGCTGGCCGAGCTGTCGCTGTCAGCGAGCGACGTGCTCGATCTGTGTACGGGCAAGAATCCCGCGGCGCCACCGCGAGCCGTGCTCGAAGCTGCGCGAGACGCCGATCTGCTCGGCTACCCCGACCCGACGGGCACGACCGCACGCGCGCGCGTAGCGCAACGCTTCGGGATCGGTTCCGACGCCGTAGTTCTGGGCAGCGGCGGCGCCGAACTGTTGTGGAGCTGCGCCCGTGTACTGCTCGAACCGAACACGACGGTACTGGCGATCGAGCCGAGCTACCCGGAGTTTGCGACGGCAGCTCGCCAGCTCGGTGCGCGGGTCGTGCAGTGGCGCTCCGTGGAACGCACGGGCCATTGCGTGGATCTCGCGCAAGTCGCGGAGTTGATGGCGCTCGAGACACCGCAAGTGGTCAGCATCTGTGCCCCCGGCAATCCGACCGGCGCGTCCGTCCGCTTCGCCGAACTCGCAGCGCTGGCGGCGCATTTTCCAGACGCGCAGTTCGTAGTCGATCAGAGTTTTCTGGCACTCAGCGACGACCGTGAAGACATGTTACGGTTGCCCGCGCGCAACATGCTCTGCGTGCGCTCGCTCAGCAAGGAGTTCGGCATACCCGGCGTGCGTGCTGCGTATGCATTGGCGGAGCCGGGCTTGTGCGCGCGTATCGAAGCCACACGCCCAGCGTACAGCACCAGCAGCCAAACCCAGGCCGTGATCGCGGCTGCGATGGATCAAGCGACGTTCAGTGAAGCTTGCGCGATGCAGGTCCACGCGGATCGGCAGCGGCTGGCTGCGCTGCTCGAGCAGCTGGGATTGACGTTCACGCCTTCGGTCGCGCCGTTCTTGCTCGTGAGGCTGGCGCGCGCCAGCGAAATCGCCCGCGAACTGTTGGCGCGGCATCGCATCGCTGTCTGCGACGCGACCCCATTCGGGTTGCCGGACCATCTGCGTATCTCGGGAGTCAGCGGCGACGACGCTCCGCAGCTGACGGCGGCGCTCGCCGAGCTCACGCGCCAGCGCGGCTTGGTCCACGGACGCGAGTCCTGATCGCGGCTTACGCCCGTCAGGCGAGCTGGGACGTACAGAACTTGCAGCGCTTGGCCGCCAGCGGCACGTTCTCGGTGCACTCGGGGCAGGCTTTGGTCGTGGGGTCGGCGGCCTTCTTGCGGTGAATAGCGCCCAACAGCTTGACCGTGACCAGAAACAGCACCACCGACACGACCAAGAAGTCGAGCGTTGCGCCCAACACTGACCCCACCTTCAAGTTCATCGGCGTGACCTTGAACTCACGCCAGTCACCGCCAGGAAGCACGATGCCGACGATGGGCATGAATAGGTCCTGCACCATCGAGCTCACGATTTTCCCGAACGCCTGACCCATGACGACACCGACCGCGAGGTCGATCACATTGCCCTTGGCGGCAAACGCCTTGAAATCTTGGAGTAGCGACATCGACGCCTCCCATTCAAATGAGGGTGTAGAGGAGGCTGATCAGCGTGGCCGTGTCAATGGGTGCGGCACCGCGATCGCTGCGTGCGGTCCCATCGGCGGCGAGCCGAAACTTGAGCTCGAGCTTGAAGGAGTTGTTCAGCGAGGAGCGCAAGGCGTTGTCGAAATTGACGCGCAAGTGCTTCGGCCGCTCCACGTCGAGCAGCGCTTCGAGCCCGCCCAAGTAGCTGACTGCCTCGTTGAGCTGATTCTCGTAACCCACGAACACGCGCGCCGAGTGATAGATCTTGCTGAGCGGGTCTGGGGGGTCCTGCATCGGCAGTTGCCGATAGCGGTCGCTGGTGAGGTCGTAGCCGACTTCAGCCCAGAAACGCTGCTTCTCTTCGACGACGAAGTAACGCAGATAGCCGAGTAGACCCTGATTGCGCCGCGCGATGCCTGCGAATGGATCCCAGCGAAAACCGGTCGCGAGAAACACCGCGTCCGTTTGCGTGATGAAGAAGTCGTAACGCGCCTTGGCGTTCAGGTTCTTGATCGTCTCGAGCATGCGCGTGGTGTCATCGCCCGCGACGTCGGCGCGGCCGTACGCGAACGCCACGCTTGCGCCTACGCCATGCGGATTGCGCACGAACCGGAAGTCGCCGCCCGCAGTAAGCTGATAAGCGCGCGTGTTGCCGGTGTTGATCGAGGCGCCCGCACTGGCGTTCAGGCTGGTCGCATCGTTCTTGGGCTGCTCGTACAGCGGTTTTTCCGCCATCGGTGTCGCGGGGGCTGGGGGTGCTGGTGCTGCCGGTGGTATTGGTGTTGGTGCTGGCGGTGGCGCAGCGGGGGCCGGCGCCGCATCGGTTGGTTCGGAAGCGGGAGCGGGAGCGGCCGGATCAGGAGTGGCGGGCGCTGCATCTTGAGCTGTGGCCGAGCCCACGTTGTGGATCATCCACGTCAGGCCGCACAGGACCGCGAGCCGGCGCGCTGAACCAGTACTGGAGCGTCGATGAGGCGTTCGCATCCCAATTCTCCTACGAAGCGATTGAGGCGCGACCGTAGTCAGTGAGTTCCGCGTTGTCGATAGCGCGGACACATCATGCAGAATGCTACGAGCGTGTGAGGCGCGCGGTCATGCCGAGTGCCGCGGCCACTTGACCGAGCGGGGTGCTCCGATCCAGGTAGGACGCGCGCAGGCTCGCCACGCGTACGCGTGCGCGAAACTCCGCAAAGCCGGGTAGCGCGCGCGGAACGACGAACACCAGCTGTGCCTGTCCATGCGGTGCGTAGACCGCAACATCGACGGACAGCCGTGCGCGTAGCTCATGCTGACGGCTGGCCGCTGCCAACTGCCGCAGAAACGTGCCGAGCGCAGCGCGAGGCACTGAACCAGGGGCGAGCTCACCTCGACCCGCGGCGAGATCCAGCACCCGTCCGGTCGGGAACGCAGCCACGAAGTCGCGCTCGAGCGCATCGGGATCAGCCTGCTCCGGTCTTGCGTCGAGCGCACGCGTCAACTCCTCCGGCAACACGCCCGCACTGCACGCCAGGGCCAATGCTCCCGAACCGTGGCACGGCTCGGACACCCAGAGCTGGCGAAGCGTGCCGCTCGCAGCGGCAACGAGCTCGCCGCGCGTCGGCGCGAGTTGCACCGGCGCGAACATCAGCACGCACTCGCGTCCGTGACGCGACAAGCGCACGCCTGCCTGGGCCGCCGCTAGCTGTTGCAACACGGTGCTGACCTTTGCGCTCGTGCGCACGATGCGAAGCACCCCCACACGAACCTCGCCGGCGCCGCGCAATGCGCTCAGCCACTCGGCCAGCCCGACGACTTGCGCCGGCGCGGCCGCCGGCTCGCGCCGCGGGCGCAATTGCAACCACAACGCCGACGCAGCGAGCGAGAGCGTGGACCCGAGCACGACGATCGGCGCAGGCAGCGCGAGCCAAGCTAGAACTGCGATGCCCGCGGCGAGTAGCCCCGTGACCACGAGTAGCTCGCGATAGCGTCGCGCCGCGAAGGCTTCGAGCTGGGCGAGTGCGAATACCGCGCGCGCGACGAAGAACGGCGCGAACCAAAGCAGCGGCCAGAGCCCAAATGTCGGCCACAACCAGCGCGCGACGCTCAGCGTGAGCACGGCCCCGAGTAGCGCGCAGCTCAGCGCCACGCGCCGCAACAGCCGCAACAAGCGCGGTCGGAACGCCGCAAGCCCGCCGAGGTCGATGCGACTCAGATCGAAGTAGAAGCTGCGCACCCAGTGCGTTGCCAGGCCCAACAGCGGCCGCAACACGTAGTAGATGGTCGCGAATGAAATTGACGTAGCGTTGGGTGGATCCACGTATACCAGCGCCAACAGCAGCCAGGCGTCGAGTTGCATGCCAGCGTTCGCCAAGCTCTGCACACATGCGCGCTTGCATGTGGACCAGTCCAAGGCCCGGATCGCCAATGGCCTCGGCAGCAGCCGTGGGCTGCGCAAGCGCGCTCGCGGATATGCGCGACGCGCGTAGTAGACGGTCAATATTGCGTCGACCAGGCCAGCGCCGACAGTCGCCAGCGGAATGCTCCACGCGCCCAAGGCGTCGAACCCGAACACGATGATGGCGACCTCGCACAGGTCGGACAGCAGCAGCGTAGCGAGCGGACGGTACACCCGCCGCAGCGCGAACACGCCGGCGTGGTAGGTGCGCGCATACGCGTCGAAGCCCAGGCGCAGGCAACAGCCGAGCGCGTAGGCATGGAACAGCGATATGCCTTCGGAGCCGGGCGCGCGCAGTGCGTAGGCGATTTGCGCGATCACGATCAGCACCGGCCCGGCCGCCCCGAGCACACTTGCACTGAGCCAGCTCTCCACTACCCGCGCTGCCGACGCCGGCTGGTGCTGCTGAACGACTTCGCGCACGCGCTGGCGCAAGCTTTCGGTCGCTCCCCAATGCAAGCTGATCGCGAGCGCGGCCAGAGCCCGATAACTGAGTAACGGCGCCAGGTACTCGAACGGAATGGCGCGCGACAAAAACAGCAGTTCGAGCGCGTGCAGGGCCGTACGCAACAACAAACGCACGAGCACGAACCCGAGACGATAGCGAGCGTAGCCAGCGCCCTGCCCGAGCAACAGCGCCGCCACCAAGTCGGGGCGCCGGGCTTGGCGTTTCGCTTCGCTTCGCAACCAGTTGGCTACTCGGCTCATGCGCTCTGCCGTTGCGAACGGTCGCGCGCGCGCGCCAGCGATCCCAAGCCTGCCTGCTGGCGCAGCTTGCGGGGGGGATACGTCCGCAGGGCCCGCACGCCGCTGCGTCGCGACAGCGTTTGTGCGACCAAACGCGCGAGTTTGAAGTCGAGGTCGCGCAGCTGCCCGCGATCATCGACGTACTCGCGCAGCGCCTGCGCGACCGGATGCGCCAGCGGGCGCCGCGCATCCAGGGCGTCGTTTACGATCGAACATAGCGTGCGCGCGCGCAACGCTTCGTCGTCCGCGTCGAGCAGACGCGTGCTGGCCTCGAGCCGGGTGCGAATGTCGCGCAACAAGCCACGCAGCTTATCGCGCTTCAAGCCAGTGACTCCGCGAAACTCACAGCGCACGCCCAGATAGTCGAACGAACTCACTCCGCGAAACTCGGCGTGTCCGCTCGCGCGACCGGCGCCGGTGAAGTAGTACGCGCTTCACTTGTCCGGACTCAATGCCAGACCGAGCTCTGCGATCGCGGCATCGATCGATCGCGACGCGGCCAACGCGCATGCCCGATCCGGGTGTGCGAACAGCATGTCGTCGCCGTAACGCGCATAGAAGGCACCGGGGATCGCTGCGCACAAGGCATCGATCGGCCCGAGGTACAGGTTGCACGCCGCAGGCTGCAGTGGCGAGCCCGTGGGCACGCCGCGCTCCGGACGCATCAGCCCCGCAGCTTCGACGACCTCAGGGCGAAACGCCGCTTCGAGCCAGCGCATGCGCACGGCGGTCGGTTCGATCTGCGCTGTGCGCAACGTGTCCGCGAGCATCGACCAGAGCGCGGAGTCAGGCCCGGCGGGAATGGCGTCGCCGTAACTCCGCACGTCGCGCCGCACGAGGTACAGGCCGCGCGTGCGCGGGTCGGGATGGGCATTGCGATGTGTGCGCAGATACGCCTGAAAGCTGCGAATCGCCGCACGCGCGCTCCGGCCTGCTCGGTACGAAAACACCTGCTCCGGCAACTGCCGGTTCAGCAACTCGCCCAGCACGCGTGCCAGGGCCGTGAGCACGATCTCATCCAGCGGTTGGGCGACATAGAGCGCGCGTTGCTTGCCTTCGATGTTGGCCATGCGGCGCACCACCGGACCGAAGCGATACTCTCCGCGGCTGACATCGCGCGCGAGCTGCTTCGCCAGCTGATCGAGCTTGCCGCTGATGGCGGCTAGGTTCGGCGCGTCGGCACACAGCGGGCGCAAATCGTCGTCGTGGGCGCGCCGCGCGCGCAGCCGTTCCGCCGCGGCGCTGTACAACCCAGGATCGGAAAGCCGGTCGAACATGCGCCTCGCACAGCATGGCCCGAGGTCAGGATGGGAAGGTTGGTCTTCTCCCCGGCGGGCGGATCCCTCGAAGCACGCCGAAAACCGCAGTCTCTCGCGTGCCCACGCCTTGCCCGCCCGATGGAACGGGCGAGCAAAGCAAACTAGCGCTCAGGCCTCGCCCGCCCGCTGGAACGGGCGAGCGAAGAAAGTAGCGCGAGCCAGATCCTGACCGCGGGCCACGCTCATTGTCGCGCTCAGCGCCAACGATGTCACGGGAACAGCGAGCGATCCGGCAGGAAGATGTCTTGTGGGTGCGGGCAGGGCTGCGCGATGCACTTGGGGGTGAAGTTCCGGTAGTTCCGACCGGGCTCGAAGGCATCGCCGTGGACGTCGCCACCACCGGACCCATGTGAGTCGAGGAGCTGCCGCCACATGAACTTGTTGGCGTGCACCCAACCCAAACGATCAGCGTAGTCGTCGTTGGAGTCGTTCGCGAAGTCCGCAAAGTCCGGAAGGCCGGTACTGCCGTTGCGCCTCAAGCACACGCCCGCGCCCGCTCGGTTGAGCACGATGGCTTCGCAGCTGTGGCCGACGACGTTGTTGTTGTACGTGCGGTGCGCGAGGTGCACGCGGAAATGGGCCGCGAAACACTGACCCGAACGATTCGCCGCGTAGTTGCGCACGATCAGCAACATGCGACTGTCTGCGCTGAGCGCAAATCTGCGCCGCAGCGACCACATGTCCACGGTGTGCGGACTGCCGTCCTGCTCGAACGCGTAAAAGATGTTGTTGGCGTTCGGCGGTTCGTAGGTGACGCGCACGAACGGATTGATCAGGAACGTGTCGCGCGGGTCTTCCGGCCTAAACACCGGTGCCTTCGGGTTCAACAGGCGCTCCTTGGCCTTGCCGAACCACTGCGCGTCGCTGATCGACGTCATGCACCGCTTGGCTTTGTGCAAGGTGTGATGGATGTAGTACTTGAACGAAAATATCTGACTGCGGCTGCCGTTCGGAAAACGCCAGCGCACGTCGGTCGCCCAGGCACCATCGTGCCCGGCGTCGGCAGAGTCGTCGTCCGTGAACGGATTGACCGTGTTCGCCGTGCCGGGACACAGCGCGAACTTGGGCACGACCAGCGGGCCGCCGTTCGGACCGGTCATGCGGTGCGTCATGCACTCCAACACCGCGCCGTCGACGATCGAGGGCGCGAATGTCAGCGCGACTTCCCGGCCCGAACTGGGTAGCCCCTGCGTGGGGTACGCCGCATTCAGAATCGGGATGTCGACCTCACCGTTGCAATCATTGTCCTTGCCGTCGTTGGGCTGCGTGCTCTCGCTGCCCGTCGGCGTGCAGCAGCTCGCGCCGGAACCCATACAATCCGGATCGACGCAGTCCTTCAATGTGTCGCAATCGTTGTCGATGCCATCGTTGCAGGCCTGCGTGCCCTGCTCGGCGCCGCTCGGCACGCAGCAGTTCTGCACGCCGACGCAACCCGGGTCTTGGCAGTTGATCAGCCCGTTGCAGTCGTTGTCGATGTCGTCGCTGCATGCGCTGGCGCCGGTCTCGGGCCCTTCGGACACGCAGCAGCCGAGTGTGCGCGCGCACTCCGGATCCCCGCAATCCATGTGACCGTCGCAATCGTTGTCGTAGCCGTCGACGCACGCACTCGCGCTGTTTTCCGGCCCGCGATAGACGCAGCACACCGGGTCGCTCTGGCAATCGGCGTCCATGCAATCGCGATCCTTGTCGCAATCGTTGTCGATCAGATCCATGCAACTGGACTCGGCCGTCGACGTCGGCGTGCAAAGTTTGCAGACGTCCACGCTCTCGCAGTTCGGGTCGCGACAATCCGTGACGCCGTCACAATCGTTGTCTTTGCCGTCCGAGCAGCTGGCGTTCGAGGTTTCGGTCGGGGACACGGTGTCCGGCTGACAGCAGCCCGCTACCACTGCGCAGTCCGGGTCCGCGCAATCGAGCTTGCCGTCGCAGTCATTGTCGATGGTGTCGGCGCAGCTCGCGACATCACGCTCGGAACCAGTGGCTTTGCAGCATACGCTCTGAGCAGCGCAGGCCGTTTCCGCACAATCCAGAATGCCGTCACAATCGTTGTCTACAGAGTCACTGCAGGCCGTGTTGCCGACCTCCGCGCCGCTGGCGGTGCAGCAATCGTTGGAAGCCGAGCAGTTCGGGTCCTTGCAGTCGACCAAACCGTCGCAATCTTCATCGCCGCCGCCCTTGCAACTGACCTCGGGAATCTCCGTGGGCTTGCAGCAACGCAGCGCGCTCTTGCAGTCGGGGTCGTCGCAGTCCTCGAGCTTATCGCAGTCGTTGTCGACTCGGTCTGCGCAGTCCTCCTTCGTGGGCATGCACATCATGGCCGCGTCGAGCTTGGGCATGACGTCGCCGCTGTCCTGCTTGTTCCCCGCGTCCATGCCGCCCGCATCCATCGGTGGCATGCCGGCATCCTTATTGTTCATGGGCATGTCGACATGGCCCGAATCCGGCATCGGGTTCGGTTGGTCGCCGGCATCACCGCTGCCGAAGTTGAAGTCGCCGAAATCAGCGACGACGTTGCAGCCAGTGCCGAAGAGGCACACGACGACAAGCCACGGGGCGAGACCGATGCGCTGGTAACTGCACCTTCCGCCCCCGGAAGATCGCGCGTGCGCAGGGAGCAAAGTCACGCAACAATTGTTAACACAACCGAACTCGAGCCCATATGTAGGCTATGCAGCTGTTGGCTTCAGGCGAGTGTGTGCGGGTAG